>JACLAC010001433.1_pt1 | contig 23976 bp, 16 predicted proteins | sample 8027881 | NCBI WGS metagenome assembly JACLAC01 (sample SAMN15725517, study PRJNA655200) | protist metagenome | isolation source: fluorescence activated cell sorting (FACS) single amplified genomes of... | place: Spain: Blaines Bay Microbial Observatory, Mediterranean Sea | collected 2016-01-19 | reverse complement strand
TGGTTGTGTTCTTTTGGCAGTTTGTAGCTTTCAACGGGATGGTATTTTTCGGAGTCGTGATTTCAACAGGCGAGACCGCTTGCGACATGAATACCGGCCGAGATCGTTGCGTTCATCGAAGCCAGCTCACGACGGATCTCGGGGATAAGATCACGCATCTGTCCGGCTAGTTCTTTTGGCAACTGCTCTACTTTGAACTGGGTGGTCATCCTGAAAAACGAATCGAGGCCAATCTGATCACTGCTCATGACCTGTACCTGTCGGGTCACATTCGTAAAGTTGTGTGAGGCCAGCAGATCATCGAGTGTTCGTCCAACATGTCGATTACCGCCACCCTGAGCTTGAAAGAATCCGGCTGCTCTGGTGAGTTGGTCGAAGGAAGAGCAGGATGGTGTCACGTTCAGATCGCGATCATCGACATCCACAATCACGACGCGACCGCCCGGAGTCAGAACTCGATTGATTTCAGTGACGGCTGCATCAGGATCACACAGGTGCTGAAACAGAAATCTTGCGTAAACAAAATCGAACGAGGATGTTTCGAACGGCAGCTTCGTACAATCTGCTTTACGGAAGGTAGGTGATTCAAAACCATCCTGCTGCGAATCAGAGATGGCAACATTCAGAAGTGATTCATTGAGATCGACTCCTGTCACGTGACTGTCGGGTACAAGTGATTTGATTTTGCGAGTCACAACACCTGGTCCACATGCCAGATCAAGGATGTTGTGGCAATTTTGTATACCATGCGCAACCAGCACTGTCTTTTCCTGTTGCCAAAATGAGCTCGCCTGTTCTTTCAAGCGGGCCAGTTCCTGTTTCCTTTCCTCGAATTCATCGAATGAGTAAGTACCGAGGTTGGTTCCGGAGAGCCGCTGGATGTGAGTGGTTTGCATCTCGAAATTTCCTTCGTGGGGCAGCACAGAGTCGGAGCCCTGTCATAGAGTGAAGCGAAAGAGGTTTGGTTTACTGGTCAATTGGTTTTCAAAAAGTTGCCTTCTTGGCGTTGTCTACCATCGCGTCTCAACAGGAGATGCTGAGCTCGTTTTGATCGATCTTGGATGTGGTGGAAGTTTGCGGTGTGACGGCGTCCCGAGCAGACCACCGCTCACCAAACTGTTGAATGTTCAAAATTTGGGGATACAGCGTGACTGCTCTGGCACTCACAAGCCGCTGGTGCAAAACGGTATAACCCAGCCTCTGGTAAACCCGAGCCAAATGCTGTTCGGACCAGCAGAGGTCAAATCGGCATCCCGACTCAATCGCGAGTCGAAGGCAAAATCTCGCCAGTCCAATCAGGACGGTGCCACGGCGATATTTGGGATGAATGATCAGCCGATCCGTGCGACTGAAATTTTCAGGTTCACTGCTTGGAAGACCAATTTTGTTATTGATGATCGAATCCGCATAATGATCATCTCCAGCCACGCTGATGTAGGTAGGACTGATTGGCGTTGGCCTACTGGGTTCGGCGTTTGCATACCGATTTAATTGCAACGGGATCAAGGTCCACGGCTACGACTGCAATCAAGATACTTATTACGGTCTGTCCAAGGTTGGTGGACTGCCATGTGCCAGTGCATCGGAAGTCATACAGACTTGTGATCAAGTGGTGCTGTCGTTACCTACTAGCGATGTGGTATCACGCCTGGTTGAAGAGCATCGTGGTGACTTCAGTGAGGGCCAGGTTTTACTGGATACGACAACAGGAGATCCTCAGCAAGTTGTGTCGATTGGGCAATCACTCGCAGAGATCGGGGTTCATTATCTTGAAGCAACAGTTGCTGGATCCAGCGAGCAACTACGACTTGGGGAAGCCTCTTTGTTCTTGGGAGGTGACCCCGAGACAGTGAAAAATGCAGAACCCTTGCTGAATATGGTTACATCCAAGTTTTTTCACCTCGGTCCTATTGGAACAGGATCACGGTTCAAATTGGTCCATAATCTGGTGTTGGGATTGCATCGGGCAGTTCTTGCTGAAGGGGTGGTCTTTGCTGAAAAACTGGGATTTGGTTCCGAAGAGACGCTTCAGATTCTAAAGGAGACACCGGCAGTATCCGGTGTGATGGACACCAAAGGGCAACGCATGGTGGACCGTGACTATGAGGTGCAGGCAAGACTTTCACAACACCTCAAGGATGTCCATCTCATATTGTCGGAGGCAGCGCGTGTGGGAGCGACGACACCATTAAGCAGGGTTCACGAATCTCTTCTTGAACAGGCTGAACGTCTGGGGTTTGGGCAAGCTGACAACAGTGCGATTATCGAAGCCTACCGAAACTCAAGATCCCGAGTTGACTGATGATATTGATCGAAGGTTTTCCCGTAGCCGAGAGTACTGGATTGCATTGGATCGATGGCATGGTTGTCGTGTTGTACCTTCTTGGTATCACGGTGATGGGTGTCTGGATGGGCCGCCGGATTTCTCGCATTGATGAATTCTTCATGCCGCGCAAGTTCGGCAAGGGCATGATGATGATGCATGCTTTCGGTACAGGTACGGCATCTGATCAGGCAGTGACGGTCTCTTCTGCAACGTTCCGATCTGGTATCAGTGGGATCTGGTATCAGTGGCTATGGCTCTTTGTGACACCGTTCTATTGGTTGATAGCACCCATTTTTCGGCGGTTTCGTGCGATCACTACTGCCGACGTTTATGAACTTCGATACAACCGAAGTGTAGCGGTGCTATTCGCGTTGGTTGGGATAGCCAATATGTGCGTAAAAATCGGCTTGATGCTGAAAGGTGCCGGGGCACTGGCTGATGCCGGCACTGGAGGCGTGATTGACTCCGATGTTGCTATTGTTGTTGTGACCTTGATGTTTATTTTTTATGGGGCCGCCGGCGGTTTGGGCGCGGCGATCGTAACAGATTACTTCCAGGGTATTCTGACCGTTATTTTTTCTTTCATGCTGCTACCCTTCATTTTCTGGGAAGTCGGGGGAATGACTGGGATCAAAGCCACCATGACTGATGATGTGATGCTTTCCCTAGTTGCTCCCGGCAAGATTGCGTTATTCTTTGTTGTCATGATGTCCCTGCAGGCACTAGCCGGAATTGTGGCTCAGCCATTTATCATGGGTGTTTGTGCGGCAGGTAAAACCGAGTGGGAGGGTCGAGTAGGGATCGTCGGTGGTAATTTAATCAAACGTCTGTGTACAGCAGCTTGGTCTCTTACGGCGATTGCCGCGGTAGCTTGGTACATTCAGCGAGGAAATGATCCTTCACAACTCGATCTTGGTTTGTTGAAGACGACTGCGGACGGAATCTACGGCGAGGTTGCTCATACGTTTTTACCGCGACTGTTGCCAGGGCTGCTGGGTTTGTTTTTGGCGGCGCTGCTTGCCGGCGTGATGAGCTCCTGTGACTCGTTCATGATAAGCAGTGCGGCATTGTTTACGGAGAATATCTACAGACCGTTGCGTTCAGGAATGTCCGATCGGCATTACGTCTGGGTTGGACGCATCATGTCTGTACTGGTCGTAGCCGGTGGCGTTGCTTTCGCATTTTGGGTACCAAGTATTGTGAAAGCATTGGAGATCTGGTTCATGATTGCTCCAATGATGGGACTCGTGTTCTGGATCGGTCTTTTCTGGCGGCGGATGACTGTGGTGGGAGCATGGGCGACAACCATTACTGGCTTCGCAGCATGGTGGGTTTCGACACAACCTTGGTTCATCAGTGCATTGAGTGAATTACCAGCAGCAGAAAGTTTGCAATTGGTGTGGAGTGAAGGTGGAAAAGACAGTGTTTATCTTCCATGGCAGATCCTGTTTTACGGCACGCTGGCTTCACTCACAGGTATCCTCGTCAGTCTTGTTACGAGGCCCGTAGATGCGACAAAGCTGAGCCTTTTTTACCAACTGAGCCGAACACCTGTGCAGGCTGGCGAACAAATACTGCAGCCGTGCACACTGCCGGAATCAACGCCCAGAGTGGATCGCGCTATGTTGGTGACGGCAGGCGGTCTCGAGATACCCAAGCCATCAAGAACATCTGTTGTTGGCTTTATGGTCGTCTGGTTATTGGTCGGCGCACTGGTTGGGACATTTGTGTGGATTGTTTCCTAATAGCGATCGTGTGGTACAACAAAAAGTGCCATGAAACAGTTTCGGAGAATCGAGGTGAACCGCGGAGTGAAATCCCTATCCCAGCCCTACGGAAATACTTGAAGTCCTGGGATCTGTGCACACGACGTTACTTAACGAGAGACGAGTGATGCCCGTGGAGGAGTTGAGCGAGCGTTGTGAGTTTCTCGAAGGAGAATTCGATCACCAGCTAATTTTTGAACAAAAAGTGGGGGGGGTGGAATTATTCGGTTATCACCAAGACGTTCACACCGACTCCATCGGGCTGTTGACGCGCGAACGGGGTTCGAAACCGATTGAGTATTTTCAAGAGTCGCGTGAGGGAAAACGTGTCATGTAATTTAGCCCTGATTACATTTAGACTTGGGGTCAGGTTCACGCTTTAAGCAAGTGAAACAAGGCGTCAGGCACGGATGCTTGGTTGTGAGTACTACCAATGAATTTGACAGATTGTCTGGTTTCCTAAGTCGCTCGGCCTCAACTAGATCTTTCCTTATTACCAGAGTCAATTGTATGAGCCGTCCGTTCGCTGTTTTGCTTGCAGCAGTCTATTTTGGGATTTCTGCAACGCCAGTTTTTGCTCAAGTACAGACCACGGAAGTCCTCACAGATGCCCAATTGGCTGAAGCGACAACCCGGCCAGTCCGTATACGGGAAACCACGCCCGAGTTTGCGGGAGTTTTCAATCAGGTCGGCGAGTTCGCGAAAAAGTATGGACCTGAGAACGTGCTCTTGGTTGTCGATTTGGACAACACGCTGTTGGCGATGAATCAAGATCTCGGCAGCGATCAGTGGTTCTCATGGCAGGAGGCTCTTCAGAACAGTAACCCGACGCACCCGGAATTAGTTGCAGCGGATTTTGGTGGCTTGCTGGAGATCCAGGGGATTCTTTTTGCACTCAGTCGGATGCATCCACCGGAACCTGGTTTGCCAGACGTGGTTGAGGATCTGGTAACGCGCAAAATCACCACCGTGGTTCTGACATCACGTGGTAAGGAATTCCGAGACGCAGCAGAGCGGGAACTGAAGCGGAACAAATACAACATTTCGCCATCGACTTTAGAGATCCACGAGAAGCGAGGTGTGTTCAGCCCGTATTCTGCAGAGCATCCAGGCAAGCACGGCTTGAGTGCGGAAATCATCGACGATCTTGGGTCCCCAAGACGTGTGACGTACTCGGAAGGAATCTACATGACGGCGGGTCAGCACAAAGGGTACATGCTGAAGACATTGCTGTCCCGCTCAACGAAAGCTTCCGCGGATAAACCCCTTGCGCACTTCAAAGCCATTGTGTTTGTCGACGACCACCAGAAGCATGTCGACAGAATGCATGAGGCGTTTGCTGGCGATTTCATCGATCTGGCCACGTTCCGATATTCGCGAGAAGATGAAAATGTTGAGAAGTTCAATAAGTCTACGAAACGTCACGTTATTCGTGAATGGGAGCTATTGAACGGTTTCATCAAAACCGTGCTCGTAAAATAGATTGCCACTTCCCGGGTATCGAATTCAAAAGTAAGCGAATTACTTTGCGAGTGGACTTACCGCGACCTAGAAGATGGTTACGGATTCGATCCCGACATCCTTTCGCAGCAGGGTCATGGATACAACAATCCCAACACCAGGCGTATAAAAAAAGCTCGCGGTCTTGAATTTTGATGGGACTAGGGCGAGAAAGTCGTCTTCTCTGGTGTCATGCGTTGGAACATGGGGCCGTGGCTGATCTTGTTATGTGGTTTGATTACAACATCAGAGCTGTCCTGATCATTGCAGGGTTTGGTGTTGACCCACTCGGGGGCTTGGCTACTTCGTTCGAAATGTCTCGCTTTGGATAACTGCATGTACCAGATCTCGTAACCCGTACTCGGTTGTCGATTTTGGATCGCTGATGAGGTCGATGGCTTTGCGGTCGGTGACCTCCATGATTCGACCCGTGCCGTACTCCAGCAGTTTTCTGGTCAAGGCTCGTCTTACTAAGTGCTGGCGTTTCATTAACTCTATCTTGAATTCGGTGATGTCCTTATATCGACTGCCATTTGGAAACTGGGCTGATGCATCGATCGGTTCGCGCTGTCGCTCATAAGAATCCCGCCATTCACCAATGGGGCCATAGTTTTCCAGTGCGAATCCCATGGGATCGATTTTTGCATGGCAATCATTGCAACTGGCGATTTCGCGATGCTTCGCCAACCGCTCTCGAATCGTTGTCGCACCTCGCAGGTCTGGTGCGAGTGGTTCGACATCAGGCGGCGGTGGTGAGGGCGGTGTTCCCAGCAAGTTCTCCAGCACCCAGACGCCGCGAATCACTGGCGAAGTATCAATCCCATTGGCAGTCGCTGTGAGTACGCTGGCCTGTCCCAGCAGTCCTCCGCGACGCGGATCCGCGATGGGAACTTTGACCAATTCTGCGTCATCCAACGGTGGCATTCCATAGAGTTTTGCGAGTCCACGGTTGGCGAACGTAAAATCCGATTGGATGAAGTTTGAAATATCGAGATTGTTCTTCAGGATCTCAGCAAAGAACAGATGGGTTTCCTGTTTCATCGCAAGATCAAGATTTTCGGAGTAGTATTCCCGATAGCGTTTTACGTCGGGCGGCATGCTGCCGATTTTGTCCAGTCGAAGCCAGCGGTCGGGGAAGTGTTCAACGAACGCTGCGGACTTTGGATCATCGAGCATTCGCTCAACCTGTTCACGCAATACCCTGGAATTCCGAATTTCGCCCCGTGCCGCCAAAGCGAACAACGTATCGTCCGGCATGGAAGACCACAGAAAGTAACTCAAGCGACTGGCCAGTTCATAGTCCGAGAGTTGCTTGTTCAGTTCAGGCAGGTGCAGAAAGGGTGTCGAGGAGAGGATTGCCTTGTAAGCAATTTGCAAGGCCACGACCGTCGTTTTTCCTGCTGCTTCGTATCGACGCGCAAGACCCGCGTAGGGTTCGATTTCAGCGGAAGATACAGGTCGTCGAAATGCTTGGGTCGCGAACCGTAGCAAGTGCCCGTCGATGTCTTCGCTAAGCACTTCCTCCGTCCCGAACATCAGTCTGTGACCCCGCGGTGGCCATTGATCAATCAAAGGGCCTTCAATTTCGACGTGATGAATGCGTAGCGTTGGCCCTTGATTGTTTTGTACCAGACGACCGGCAATCAAGCGAAGATAGTCACCCTTGACGCGTGTACCGAGGCTGCGATCGGGACGCGGTTGATAAAGTTCTGGCAGGTACCTTTGCAACAATCCCTCACCCGTCCGATAGGCTCGGAAGGGTGCGTTGGCCCAAGTAAACCTTGGTGCCCATCCCTGCTGGAGCCAGATTTCCAATTCCACGCTCCGCTTTTCGCCTGATTCGGGCATGGCGTATTCACCAATCACCTGCTCGCTCGCGTGGTATTTCGGTGCGTAGCCTTTCTCGGCGTTGTAGATGACAACGCCCAATTGCAGCGCCTGGTCCTGATCATTCTTGATCACTGCTCCCCAAGGATGACGTTGGTTGTTTGATGACGCCGTCACTCGCAAGCGGTACCGTCCCGATACGTTGACACCCTTGGGCAGGTCCTCGATGGCAACGTATCCCGCCTGGGACTCGCGGCCACTCTGTTCAAAGATTTCATCATAGGGATTCATCAAGCGGGACGCCTGTGCGAGTGTCCCACCCTTGCGTTTCATCACTGGTCCTTTGATGGAACGGAGGATCGTTTTTGGTCGCTGCTCGAAGTGTGTTGCCCGTTGGATCATTTGCTCGGCTGCCCGCATGGCCTGCTGCAGGAAATGGTCCGAGGTGATCAAGGTACGGCCAATGTTGTCCAGTCCCTGTTCTTCTTCGTCTGGCAGGAACGATTCGGTTGGATCGACGTATGCCGTGTTGATCCCCAGCAGATCCCGGATCGTGTTGCGGTACTCAAACCGATTGAGACGCCGATAAACGGTTTTGCCACCCGTACTGTTTTCTGCTTCATAGGCCGCTGCGAGCTGTTGTTCCAGTTTGCCGATGAAGCTACGGACCTGATCCAGGGGAGGCTGTTCAATGCCGTCTCTGCGCGGTGGCATTTCTCCGAGATGAAGGACATCCAAAATCGCTTGCCAGTTGGCAATGTCGCCAGCGTCAATTCGACCCGAGGGGAGTGTATCGAAACGATGGTCGCCTTTCTGTCTGTCGCTACCGTGGCATTGGTAACAGTAAGTTTTCAGGAAACCGTGAGGAGCAAAGTCATTGTCGGATGCGACCGTGAAGGAAGTGTTCCCTGAGGCCAGGCAAAACAGGATACCGGTCGCCCAAGCAGTGAAAAGGCGCACCGATCCGGTTCTGCCGGTGTGTCGTCGACAGTTGCCTTTTTCACCCCTAACCGCCTGGTGGGTCGACATGCCGATCACGCTATTTCCAGTTGCGTAAAAGTTCCGGTGCTTGTCCCGAATTGCTCGGTCTCAATGCCGAAATTCTGGAGCATCGAGAGCAACAGATTGCACAGTGGCACCTTGAGATTTTTATCTTCGGGAGAAGCGCTGTGCGCACCATGTTTGAAACCACCGCCAGCAAGAAACACTGGCAGATTCCGGTTCGAGTGGTGCCCGGTCGCCATCCCGCAGCCGAACAGCACCATTGTATGGTCAAGAAGCGTTCCACCATTGAGCGGATCTTCAGTGCTTTTCAAGCGATCCAGAAAACGGGCCACCCACTCCATCTGGTGTTTTTCGATGGTGATGAGGCCATTTACAAGTTCCGGTAATTCACCGTGATGGGAGTAGGCATGATAGATCAGGGACAGATCATGGTCGCCTGGTTTCATCCCAAACTCAGTCGTGATGACTCGGGTGGAATCGGTCTGGAGAGCTAGTGCCAGCAACTCCATATGAGCATCGTATTCATCTTCGATCCTCTGGAACTTGTCTTGCGGCACAAGCGACTTTGTCTGGGGTTTGTTCTTGTGGAGCCATTGCGATTCCTGAGCGAAACGCGTTTCCAGACTTCGGACTGAATTCAGATACTCGTCAAGCTTGCGTTGGTCGTTCTTACCGAGCCGTTTGTGTACCGTTTTGGCCTGCTCGAGGACAACATCCAAAATGCTCGTTTCCTGTTCGTAACGTTGGGCCTGCAGGGTCCGGCTTTTTGCGTCAAGATCAAGAAAAAGTTTGTCGTACAAATCCTTGCAGCCAATCCCATGAAGGTTCACCGCGTTACGTGTCCAGCTCAAACTGTTCTTCGCGCCGCGAACCCTAGTTTGTAGCGAAGGGAATCGTGTGGTGGCTTTGAGCCATTCGGCCGCCTTCTGATCGACGCTGATGTTTCCGTCTGAATGGTAGCGGGCATTTTTCGACTCGATGCCATTGAGGAAAGTCGGGGTGCCAGCATGACCAATGTTAAGCCCATGATCCAAATTCGAAAAAATCGTCATTTCCTGCCGATGACGCTCAAGCGGCAAAAGCAATTCTGGCATGCGGTAGGCGGTGCCAGCTTCCTTGGGAAAGAAAGCAGAGGGGTACATTCCGAAAGCATTTGAAAAGACAACCATCCGCTTCGCGTGCGATGCATTGGACGCCGCTTGTGCCTCGGCACGCCCGGACATCATTGATTCCATCACGGGTAGGGCCATTGCCACTCCAGCACCTCTCAAGAATTGTCGCCGCTGTGGGTTCAACGTTGGAGAGGTGGATTGACGAGCCATGGCTTTGCAGGTGGTAGGAATGTTGTCGCAAACTCAATCACGCCAGAATACTGCAGTTGTGGATGGGTAACAACTTTTTGCGATCAGTGAGGAAGCAGATTTTGACGTTAACTGGGTCGACTTCTGAGCGTAATCTTCAAGGTCTCTATCGCTGCTTGTAGGTTGAGGGAATACTCAATTAAGGAAGATCGGTGTCGTTTGTCGATTTTGCCAAGAAAGTGGCATTGATCATGTCCGTCCATTTTCCATGTTCCCTGTGCCTGTTTCCAATATGAGACAGACATTCAGGATTTTTCGCTTAACATGAGGGGACACACGCTTGTGGCTTACACGCCACACAGCTGTCCCATTTTGTTGTAGTGCCGTTAGACTCTGCGTATTGAAACCAGGCTTGCCCCCGGAATAACAGTCTCAACTCGCAGGAAATATTGAAAATTGAACGCACCGAGAACCGTGACCAAACTTAAAATGACAAGAACCAGATTCAGTCGATTTCTCTTGGGCCTGACAATCATTGCTGGAAGCATGACTGTCACGACGTTGTGGGCAGAGGACCAGCCGAATGTCCTGTTTTTGATGTCGGACGACCTCAACACCGCCTTGAGCGGGTTCGGGCACCCTCAGTGCAAAACACCGGAACTGGACAAATTGGCCGATCGCGGAATTCGGTTCGAAAATATGCACTGTCAGTACCCGGTGTGTGGCGCATCCCGTGCATCGCTGATGTCCGGGTTGTATCCCTACACCAATGGAACGATGGGTAACACCGGAACCCTCCGGGGCAACATGCCCGATGTGCTTACCATGTCTCAGCTGTTTCGAAAGAACGGTTACCACGTGGGGCGAATCAGCAAGATTTACCATATGGGAATTCCGGGGGAAATTATCGCGGGAACCGCTGAACGCGACGATCCACACTCGTGGGACGAGGTGGTGAACATCAAGGCTCCTGAACAGAATGCTTCAGGCGAAAAGACGAACTGGTCACCCAAAAATAATAGTTCACAGAACTTTACCGGCGTTGTTGCAGAAGGCGGTGATCTGATGCACGCCGAACCCAGTAGGCCAACGCCAATCAGTCCTACCTTCTTCATGTATCTGGCAACCTGCACCAACCTTCAATCCAGTAACCAATTCGCACATTACATCGTAAGTTGCGAATACTCTCCACCATCACGCAACATTATTATGCCCCACTGAGTTGGGAAGCGAACAAGCTACACGAACCTCTTCCCTTCCCGCGACTCTTGAAAATACTCAATCGGCTTCGACCCAAGTTCACGTCTCAACAGCCCGATAGCTCCGATGTGCACGTGCTCGTGGTAACCGATCCATTCTAATGCACCGCCCTTTTGCGTAAAAATTGGATGATGATCAAATTCTCCCTCCAAAAACTCACAGGGTTCACTCAACTCTACGGCAGACAGAGCCCGCGTTTCTTCGAGCAGGTTCTTGTGCACCGCTCCTAACACGTCCAGTATTTGCTCAGGGCTGGGGTAGACGTTTGAATCAGGGGTCGTAACCGAACCATATCCGAAAAGCTCCACATAACTCTCGGGAATAAAATCACGATCACTCTCACGTGCACCGCGAACAAAGACCAGTCCCAAAAAATACTCGGCAATCGCCATATGACCTACATTCCAAGCGACATGGGTCACCCCAGTAGGCATTTCAAACCACTGATCATGCGGAACCCGCTCAATCATCTGAAGGGAGAGTACGCGAGTCCGTTCCAGCTGATAGATGATTCTCTCTTTGTCGTACATCGAGTTCAACAGCCTTTCAAACATGTAACAATAAAAGTAAATGTAATCAGATGGGGGAACAAACCACAGCTATGTTCCCACATTACAAGCGTCATTCAGCCCACCGATCTTCATAAGCTTCTTTCTGATTCAGGATTAACATCACCAAACGATTCGTTGACATCACTTTCCAGCAATGAAAGCAAGCTGTTCAACTTAGCGCGTCCACAAGTGCTTATGGCTTTAGTGGGGACCCAACCTAACAAATTGCTCAGTCCTGAACAGGTGTCAAGCGTTTCGAAACAGGTTCACGCCACTGGTTCACATACACAGAATCAATACCCAAAGCACTGTGATCCCAAGCTCCACGTTTGAACCACGCTCTTACCACTAATCTTATTCGGCAATATTTTCCAAAGCAATGTTTTGCAAAGAAGCATCTTCGCAAGCCACTGCGTGAGCAAATCCTCAGTGTCAGAAAGCAGACTGTCTCACTGACTCACGCAAGGTAGCAATGCTGCCTATTTAACGCTCAGGGTTGCATTGAATAACAAGTAACCTGCATCCGCTTCACTTCAAATCGACCGCGTTGCCAGCAACACCTCAGAGCATACCACCCTCGGATCTTCCAGACAAAACTGACAGGTTCATACTAGGCTGATAACAACAGTCGTAAACGAACAATGCGTGGAAAAGCACCCCTGGGGCCATGGACTGCAAATTGACAACGTCCTTCCCCTCACAAGTACAACACCACCATCTGAATTTACCATTCACCTACCACAGGAAAACCCTGATCGCACGATTGGCCCTTGAGGTCGTTTTCGTATCGAGAGTCGACAGTAAATGGATTCGTGCTTCAGGTCTAGCGAGCCGTGCTATCGTGGGTTACGGTGCGATATCAGCCGCTCTCCCACGACAAGAGAATCTCCATGCAACGATCTCCACTTGCTTTGTTTGCCACCGCAATGCTGGCGGTCGTGTTTGGCACAAAAGTTGGGTCATCACAGCTCGTCGTTCAGGAAACGCTTTCCATCTCTGGAACGGTGGAATCTGTTTCCGGCAATGTACTCGTGGTGAAAGATGAGAAAGGCAAAGCTTATACCGTCCACGTTCAACCGAAGAACAAAAACAGTGTTCGACTAGCTGGTGGTCAATTCCTGCGGTCCCCTGCTGAAATCCAAGTCACAGGCAGTTATGCGGTAGATGATTTGAAGACGGGTCAAAACATCCGCTTCCAATGCGACCTGAACCGCCTTGGGCGAACAAAAGGTGAGGTCTCTGAAATAACTCTTGTGACCGGTAATGATGAGGCCAACGGAATTACGATCATTGAAGAAGGTGGTAAATCCGGCGTTCACTCAAAGTGCGCGATCGTCGCCGAGTTGAATCGGGTAACAAATGGTCGCCTGGTCGTGAGACTTCCACCAAATAATGGATTCACACGAAAATCCACCTTATCTATTCCGGTAGCGGAAGATGCGAGGGTTGGTTTCAAGAGCAATGATATTGCCCGGGCTGGAGCCGGAGCTGTAGTCAAGAAACTGAATGCTGTGCTTTTGGACACAGGAGACATTGTAGCCAAAACGCTCCATATCGAAGTCAGCAACAGGACGACTGCACGCGAGAGTGTAGATGATTCGTTGCTGGCCAAGTATCGCCATTTATCTGATGAGCCTCAAAAACCGCGACTGATTCGTTCACAACACTATGCGTTCATGACAGATGTATCAGACCGCCAGGCAAGCATCATTCTCGACAAATTGGAAACAATGGTCGTGATTCTGTCAAAGTACTTTGGTCAGACGCCGAGCGGTATTGTTGAGGGCTTTATCGTCCGTGATCTGTCTGGTTGGCCTGACGGTTTATTGAAAGAACCTGCCGGAATCGCAAAGATTCAAAACGATGCTGGGATCTGCTTCAACTCGTCACTTGGAAACCGACATCGATCAGTACTTTATTCATGTGATGACCATGGCGTCATCCAACATGAGTGCACCCACGGATTTTGTCACCTTGCTTTCGGTTCCACAGGTCCCACATGGCTGGCCGAAGGCTTGGCAGAAATGGGACAGTATTGGAAATACGATAAAAAGGCGTTGGATATCAACCCGCGTGTCATCTCCTATTTGCAAGCTAGCCAACCGAAGCGAAAGTTGCTTGACATCGCGGTACCTGGAAGAGTCGATCCTGGAACATGGCAAGACTATGCATGGCGATGGGCATTGTGCCATCTATTGGCAAATAATCCTAATTATGCAGACCGCTTCAAGCCTCTGGCAATCGCTCTGATGAAAAAACAGGCAGGTGCAACATTCGAAGTCGTGTATGGTCCTACCTCCCAACAACTCGCTTTTGAATACGACTTGTTCCTCGACCAACTTGATAATGGATACCGTGCTGACCTTTGTGCCTGGCAGTGGAACCGGAAATTCAGCCCACTAGCCGGTAAACGGCGAACTCAAGTGCAAGTGTCAGCTTTGTTAGGTTGGCAAGCGACTGGGGTACTACTCGAGGCAGGCGCATCCTACGACGCTGCCGCTGTTGGTAATTGGAAAATTGCAAAAGATGGCGGTGAGTACGATGCTGATGGTGATAATGCCGGACGTGGTCAACTGGTTGCAGTGATTTTAAAAAATTTCAAGCTTTCAGATCCTTTTCCAATCGGCAAGCTGAAAAGCTTTGTATCACCGACCCAAGGCCAACTATTCCTTCGCTGCCAAGATGATTGGAACAAACTGGCAGACAATGCAGGGGAGCTGACAGTTCATATCCGCCGAACTCCGCAGGCTCGATAGGAAGTTCCACCATCGGGTTCTTCAGGATTCGTGGTCGCGTTTCCCAGGCGGTAAAAGCTGCGACAGGAGCTAAACCCCCTGACCACCCGTCGCATCATGCTTATTAGAAAGCCGTCACGAGACTCAAGGCAAAGACGAAAAAAACCAGTCGGTATTATTCTCAGACACATAATAGGGACCGCAATCAGAAACCAGGGAACATTGAACTTCATTGGGCCGCGAACTTGATTGGACTGCCCCGAAAAGAGTGGAATTTTGATTACTCTGCTGTAACTACCCGTTGGTGTATACTTGTTGACATGCTTGAGAGAATTTTATTTAAATCATTGCTGCCTTTAAGGCTGATAGTCGGTGGCATCTTACTGGTATGCATACCTGTCTCGGCATGCGGTGATCTTCAACCTGACGTGAATACTTTTCGCCGGCAGGTAAAACCGCTACTGCAAAAGTACTGCCTGGAATGTCACGGAACTCAGAAATTCGAGGGCAAGCTACGCGTCGACAACATTGATCCGAATATCATTTCCGGCGAACACTCTGGAAGATGGGAGGATATTCGGGAAGCTTTCAATTCCGGCGAAATGCCACCCGAAGATCACCCGCAACCGACCATTACTGAACGATCGGTGATCACCGGGTGGTTGGATACAGAATTCAAAAAATCAAAGCAGCATGGAAAATCGAGCAGCCAAGGCAGCGTCCGACGCTTAACTCGATATGAACTGCGTTATGCACTCGAAGATTTGCTGCAAATTTCCGTAGCAAATGAAATCAACGCGCTTCCCGAAGAGGGCGCGAGCATAGAAACCGGTTTAAAGAACAGTTCGCAGCTGCTCACAATCAGTGGGCCACACCTCGAATCCTACTTGAATGTTGTGCTGTCTGTTATTCAAAAGATGAAGCAGATTGCAGCATTTGAGCCATATTCCGAGAAGATCGATATTGCCAACCTGGATACCGAGCCGGCCGTTACTTTTACGTCCGAAGGTCGCAAGAAAAAACCGCCTGTGGAAAAAGTTGAACGTGCTGGCAAAGGGGTGTTGATTAAGCAGGGTGGATACATTGATCTGCCCATTCACTCCATTTCCAAATACATGTTCCAAACATCTCTAACAGCAAAAGCAGAGAAACCCGGAAAGCTGCAAGTCGCCATCGGCTTCACTCACTCAGAGGTCGACCCGCGCCAGAAAACGTCGGTGCTTGGAGACATCAACATAGAAAACAGTGATGCATTGCGCACCTACTCGCTGAACTCCTATCCGGAGAAGCTGTCGACCGAAATGACACGAGCGTTAGATCGCCCATTTTTCATTCGCATCACGAATCGAGGTTCGCAGCCGATTTACTTGGATGCTTTTGGTTACGAAGGAAACGTCAACACTGAGCTGACCGAGAGTCTGATCCCAGCAGACCTCAGTGAGGAGGACACTGCAGATCACATACGCAACAGCATTCAAGGGTTCATTGAGAAAGCATTTCGACGGTCTCCAAGTGAAGCAGATTTTCAAAAGTATTACAGCGTCTATCAAGCGCACAGTCGTGACGAGGACGCAATCACCGCCTTGTTGAGCACCTACAAAGAAATATTGTGTTCACCCAGTTTCCTATACCTGGGCATTCCTGGTGAGTTGTCTGACACGGATAAAGTGAACTACAAGTTAGCCGAGAAGTTGGCAATTTTTCTGTGGTGTTCAGTACCGGATCAAGCCTTGCTGGAATCCGCATCAGCAGGTGAATTAACCATTCCCTCTGCCCTTTCGTCACACGTTGAACGGATGCTCCGCGATGACAGGTCACGACGGTGGGTTGAACACTTCACCGATCAGTGGCTTCAAACTTCGAAACTGTTCAATGTCGCTGTCGACAGAGACTACTATCCACGATTTAGAACTCCCTTGAAGGATTTAATGCGTCAGGAAACGGTCGAGTCAGTCAATGATGTTTTCAGAAATGGTTCTCCCGCGCTTGATCTGTTGGATGCAAATCATATTTTTGTTAATCAGACGTTGGCCGCGTTCTACAAAATCAAAGGGGTCAGGGGGAATGACTTCAAGAGAGTTGCAGTGAATGCAAATGTGAATCGTGGAGGGTTGTTAACGCAGGGAACCTTTCTCGTCGGCAACTCTGACGGGATGAATTCGCATGCCATCCTGCGAGGGGTGTGGTTGGCCGAAGTAATCCTGAATGACCCACCCCCAGAACCACCCAAGAATGTGCCTCCATTGGACGAGAATCTTCCAGATTTCGATAAATTGACGCTCAACGAAAAACTGTTTGCCCACCGCAACAATGCCGCTTGCAAGACTTGTCATCAAAAAATAGATCCATGGGGTATTCCATTCGAAAACTTCGACGCAAGCGGTGCTTGGCGTGATAACGTACTTGTTCTTTCCAAGGCAGAAACTGGGCCCAAGAAGACTAAGAAACCAATTTATCATCGAGACTTTGTCGCTATTCACCGCAAATCGACCTTACCGGACAAAGTAAATATTGATGGTGTGAGTGAACTGAAACAGCATCTCGTACAACATCGCAAGCACGACTTTGCTCAAGGTATTGTGGAAAGACTTCTGGCTTGTGCACTGTCACGAGACCTCGATTATCATGATGAAGATCAGGTAAAACAGCTAGTCGAACGTTTCGAAGAAAGTAATTACTCTGTACCCGTGATAATTCGTGAAATCGTCCAAAGCGAACGATTCCAACGAGGATATTAATGCAATGGCCGTGAAAACGTGGCATCTACAACGACGAACATTTTTGCGGGGGGGCTGGTGTCTCGCTTGCACTTCCATTCATGAATGCGATGGCGGTGGGAGCAGAAGAAAAAGTACTTCAAAGTCTCCCAAAAAGAGCAGCATTCATCTTTTTTCCAAATGGTGTGAGTCTTCCACCAGAAAAAGATCCACAGCACGAGGATTGGTACTGGTTTCCCAAAGGAGAAGGAAAGAACTACGAATTCAGGACCAGCCAAGCTGCGTTGAATCCATTCCGTGACAATATCTCCGTCATATCGGGACTGTCACATCCACAAAATCGCAATAGCGGCGATGCGCATGTGAACCCCACTGGATTCATGACGTCCAAAGATATCGTGAAAGGGAAAACAAGCTTCAACTCCATTTCGATCGATCAGGTCATCAGTGATTACCACAGTGGCCAAACGCAGTTGGCTTCGATGCCTCTTTCGACCGTGGGTGGCGTTGGTAATTTGTCTCGAACTTACACGCTGTCTTTTGATAAGAATGGCAAAGGAATTCCAGCGTGGTCAAACCTGAAGGATATTTACGAAAGGATGTATGTTGCAAATAGCCCGGCAGCCAAGGCCAGATTGCGAGAAAAGACACACCTACTCAATGAAATCTATCGAGATGCCAAAGACCTCAAACGAAATCTGGGTCAAGAAGATCAAGCGACACTCGACGAGTACCTTGCATCGATTGCAGAGCTAGAAAAAAAAGTTGCCAACGACAAGTTGTGGGCCGACAGGGAAGCCCATGCACTGCCTCCAGAAATGAATTTGGAGATTGAGTTTACCGATGTAGAGAACTACATCCAGACGATGTACGACTTGATGTACCTCGCTTTCAAATCAGACATTACCCGTGTCGCGACCTATCAAATCGCATCTGAAGGTGGTACTGCACCTACCAATAATCTCTCCAAGCATATTGGCATCGGGAAAGATCTTCATCAATTGAGCCATTCTGCGGCCAAGGGCAAAGACGGCTTCAAGGATTGGGGACTGTGGGATCAATTCGTGGCCCAACAACTTGCCTACTTCATCAAGCGGTTAGGGGATACAAAAGAGGGAGACGGGTCTCTTCTTGATCGATGCCTGGTCTTTCAAGGAGCGGCAACGTCCAAGGTTCACGACAACACAAACTTTCCTTTGATTCTTGCCGGTGGCAAGAAGATGGGTCACAAAGCTGGACAATTTGTCACTTACGACGAACAAGCAAATGCATTGTCCAACCTGTTCGTCAGGATCGCCAATTCGATGGATGTTCCGATTGAAAATTTCGGTGACAGTTCTGGCATTCCCATGAACGAGCTTTTTGTCTGAAGTCTTAAAAAACATCCAACTTCACCAAGCCATGGTGCGCTGAATCAACACCACAAAGATAACGGCGTTATGTGTGAATTACGGCCTTCGCGCGGTCGATCACCTAATGCGTTGCCAAGCTGTCCATCTACGATGGCGTTTGGCGACGATGGATTCAACATTCTATTCGACGCGGCGTGAACTCAGATGCTGTTCGTCTAGCACAACAGAACACGCTCAGGGATCTCCGTCGGGTGGCTGTTCTACTGAACCAAAGCTGAGCATGATTTTTGCGTTCGTGAGTGGGTAGCGATGTCCAATGCTATTCGTCCGTAAAAGCTGAGAACGCCTGAATACAGCTACTAGCTGTGTATGCCTTTGGAGAAGAGCATTGGTTAAGTCGATCACACAAATCGGTCGTCTTGATGATGATTGTGACCGTCTATCGGGAGCATATATTCATTCGTCGGATCTTTCTATGACTCGTGCGCAAACAGCGGCTGTGGTTGCTGATCATGCCGCGGAAGTTCACGCAAGAACACGTAGGCCTCATCATGTAATGATTCACGAGTCCAGTCCATCGCTAGTAGCGCCGACGCCCCATGCTCATCTGTATCCTCACCTTCTGTGCAGTAGGATTATTCAAGAAAAAGACGCACCGAGAAAGCCAGGCGAACAAGACACTTGAGACGTCAAAGCTGTTTCCCCTACCATTCTTAAACGAAAGAATTTAAGCTGTCAGTGTGCGTGCAGCGTGGCTGAGGTCAGACACCGAATTTAGAAGTTGTGCCACGCAAGTTGTTCAATTTACCGACAGAATTCACTCGGATTAGTTCATGAAGTCATTTCTAGTTTTCGCTGGTCTTTCTGTTTTCGCTCATTCGTTGCACGCAGCCGATTGGAACCAGTACCGCGGGCCTAACGGAGACGGAAAGTCTTCGGAGTCCATCGATTCAGTTCGTTTTGAGGCCGGGATGCAAGAACCCGTATGGAAAATCCCCACCAACCTTGGCTTCAGTTCGTTCGCTGTCTCTGGTGATGCTGTCTACACAGTAATCAAACGCCAACATGAGGGTGAAGACCACGAAACCTGTATCGCTCTCGACGCGAAAACAGGTAAGGAAAAGTGGGCAGTGCCATTGAGCTCCAGTGACTACGAGCATGACGGCGGTAATGCTGGTGCTCGTGATAATCGCGGTGGCGATGGTCCCCGGAACACTCCTACGGTGGATGGCAAACATGTCTACGTGTATGACGGACGACTTGTCTTAAGCTGCCTCAACGCAAACGACGGTTCACTTGTGTGGAGACATGATGTGGTCAAAGAATTTTCGGGACGGCACATCAAATGGTACAACGCAACTTCTCCTTTGTTACACAAGAACATGTTATTTGTCAGTGGTGGTGGACCCGGTGAAACTTTTCTTGCATTCGATAAAGACTCTGGAAAAGTTCTGTGGAAGACTGGTGATGAATTGATGACTCACGCCACGCCTCACATCGCAACGATCAATGGCCAACCACAAGTGGTCTTTTTCATGCAATCAGGCCTTGTTGCTTTAGCCGCAGAAACAGGCGAACTCGCGTGGACATCCCAATTCCCGTTCAGCGTATCCACAGCCGCGTCCCCAATTTCAAATGGGAACCAAGTTTACTGCTCCGCTGGTTATGGTGTCGGCGCAGGTCTTTTCTCTGTAAATGACACTAAAGAAGCAGATGAGGTATGGTTCAAGCCAAATGAATTGATGAATCACTGGAGTACCCCGGTTGTTCACAATGGGCACCTGTATGGAATTTTCGAATTCAAAAAATATGGACGAGCACCACTGCAGTGCGTCGAACTTAGCACTGGTGAAATCAAATGGTCACATCCAGGCTTCGGTCCAGGCAACTGCATTTTGGTGAATGACCAGTTGGTTGTGTTATCAGATGCTGGCAAAGTTACGCTGGTGAAGGCAACGCCGGACGAGTACAAGGAGGTGGGCAGTGCGGAAGCGATTGAAGGAAAATGCTGGTCAACGCCGGCATTCAGCAATGGTCGACTCTATGTAAGAAGCACCCAAGAGGGAGCTTGTTTTGACCTGTCAAAATAGCGGCCGGCCAAGGCATCACTCAGAGTTCGATGTCAGCACCTAGTACTAATTTCACATCCTTGTTTTTTGTACTTGCATTGCCATTTCTGACAAAACACGAACCAGCAAAAGTAACCGATCGACATTGCACAATGTCCGTAACGCTAAGAAATCCCACCTGCGTTCAATGCCTGATTGGACGCGTTGTTCTTGAAGACGATCAACACTGAGCACGAGGTAGCTTCCGCGTCCTCACTTGATCCACACGTCCTACCCTACTTGTTTCTCGCTGCCAAAATCTGCGACAACCAATCCTCTTTAGCTTCGTCACGCGTCAGATTCCAATACACAAGACCGCCATAGTATTGAATCTGCACAGGCTTGATTCGATCATGCTCCGAAACTAACAGTTTGATTGGGTTTCCTTGCACTGCCTGTTTTACTGAATTCACGATGTGATTCGCACTCCATTTGTGATCACCAACAGCAATGATCTTTTGTTGAGGAGCCAGCATTGCTCTATCTGCGGGACTATCGAGTAAAATGCTCTTGATTTCACCTGTGGACGAAATCGAAAGTCCCAGTGAATCAAGCAAATCGACACCTGATCTTTGGCGAAATGTATTTGCCGGAATCTTGGGCCGATTACTGCTTTTTTCAAAACGGTAACCCAACAGGCTCGCGACCTCGGGATCAAATTGCTTCTGAAAGGACTCGATCCGACGAGATATCAAACCATCCCAATCAAAGGGTGCTACCGAACCTAGTTGCTTTACAACTTCGCTGCGATCAAACGGTGCTGGTTGCTTCACTGATCGTTGTGATTTGAAAAATGAGTGGCAAAAATCATCCAATGACTTATTGCCATTCGTCAAATGGCGTATTCGCGCATCGGCTTCCAACCAAAATAACATTCCTTCCATGTAATAATCCTGACTCCGTCTTAACCCACCCCAACTCGGGCTGCCAGCGCGAAGGATATGTGATGCAGCGGCCGTGTCCGCGAGGGTCCGCCACTGCCGCCCCTGTTGGTTCATCGCATTTCGAAGTTCTACCAAGAGCCGATTTTTGAATTCCTCATCACTCATCAAACCGCTTCTCGCTTCCACCAATTCTCCCAAGTACTGCGTAAGTCCTTCATAAACCCAAAGCAATTCAGTGTCTTTCGGCGTATGAAAATCACTTGTCAACATTCCCTCGGGGCGTCGAAACTTACCGCACCAGGCGTGCAGATATTCATGTGGAACCAAAAGGCGATCCCAACCTTTTAATGCACTCACCGATTGCAGTGACGATGGGGGTAGCACGTTGAATGTGGAGCGTGCGTGCTCAAGCCCATTCTTGGGTAATGAATCAGTAACCCCCAGTAAAATGTCAAATCGATCGAAGGGATGAGATGCCATCAAATGAGACGTTTGCCGCACCATTTCAGCATACTTCTTTACAACATCGTCACTGATACTTTCTCCAGAATCATTGTCAGTAAAGACATGAAGCGTGTGCGGAGGAGAAAGTGTATTATCAGTGACCAGATCAAAACTGCGGTAATAGCGACCAAGCATCATGGGACTGTCCACGAGTGTCCGCAGGCTGACCGGTCGGAACGATCGTGTGTTTTCTTCCTCCGCATCGTTCTCCGACTCACTCAAAGCAGACGCCACCTGCCAATGACCAGGAAGGTGGACACTAACGCCAACCTGTTGTTCATCAGCATCGACCCCGTCAGGATAAAGCAACAAGCAGCTTGGGTTCACTACTCCCATGGCTCCTGCAAAAAAGCAGTCATGTCCAAACGAGGTCGTTGTTGGTTGATTTACTAGATAGCGCAATGAGACAAGCAGTTCTTTTGTGCCACGAGGTGCTTCGACCTCCAGACGGTACACCTCACCCGGCGTCCGTCTCCAGTTCAAACGCTCACCATCACCGTCATGAACTTGCAGACCCGCAATATTTGCAATGGGGCCACCAGGACCGTGAGAACCTGGTACCCACTTCGGATACCACAGCGATATCTTTCTGACCTTCGCAGTTACAGCAACCGGGATGGTCAGTTTGGCTTCAAGCAGTCCCCTGTGTGGTTTGCTGCAATCGACCAATAAATGCATCAAATTGGAACTGTCTTTTTTTCCCTGAGCGAAAACTACGTCGGTCCCGGTAACCGCCACTGTAAACAGGGCCAGTAGTAGAATTTTCCCAAGAAGCGAATCGTGCATGGCGGTACTTTTGTGAAACGAAAACAACGGCTCAACCACCACTTTGCATGGTAAGCCCACGGGTTTCAACGAAAAAGAATCGAATTGAAGCATTCGGCGCACGAGAAACTCAAAAGACGCTCATTTATGAACACCGCAATACCTTTTACCCGAGATTGAGAAAGATCATCCAGCTTTTACCGACCGAGAGAAGGTACAACCACGTCCCGCTACCCAAGCAGCTACTATTTGCCAATGAAGCATGGTCATCAACTCAACAGATACTTGTCAGTCAAAGTTCGCTTGCATCTGCAGGATGCAACAGATAACACCAGGAAACCCAACTGCGTTTTACCCGATAAAGCCTCCAGATCACTGCCTTCAAGGCACACGCCTGCGTATTTGGCATTGAACCAACTTCACATCAGACAAGCTTACTATAGGTCAACAACTAGAAACGCCTGAACGCACTTGCCGGAACGTTGCATTGCTGTTCAAAGACGCAATCGGGAAACCACCCATGAATGTAGCCTGAAGGATCGTGCCTCAGCTACAATGAAGCACTTGGTCTGAGAAATGATCAAGCGTCAAGTGAGAGCCATTGTTACGTGCATACGCTTCGTGATCTGTCTCACCAAGAAATTCAAATACATCCCTTAATTGTACGACTGGTGTTGTTTCATCCAATGCTCTCGCCTTTGGGAGGTTGAAAAAAGGAATATAGCACCACTGATGGTGTTCGTAATGCATCCAAACGTTGTGTGGAAAGAGGATCTGCTGAAACAACCAATGAGTCTTATAGCGATGTGTCTCAGCAATGCCACGATGCTCGGTCCATCCCCGAAGCTCGATCAAGGCCCAAAAAACTGTTGGGATAGCGATCGCATAAAGACCTAAAAGCCAAAGGCTATCTAGTACCCACAGTATCAATGCGAAGCACGCCCACCATATTGGGATACCAACCCACTCAGTTTTTGTTTTTGGAAGCAGGCTACGAATCAGTTTTGCATAATCGAGTATTTGCATACCCAGACAGCCCTTGATGAATCGCCACACAGGGGCTGCTGTTTTCACAGGGATTTTCCACTCATCGGACTGGAAGAAATGCATCTCAGGATCATGCTCGGTACCCAGATGTCGATGATGACGTTGATGGAAACGACGATACCCGGTAAGCGATCCACCGATTGGCCAAAAACACAACAGCATGCCAATCGCATCATTGGCTTTCCGATATCGAGTCGCGGTGTAGTGGGCCGCTTCATGTCCCAGAACCCCGAGTGCGTGTTGTCGTGTCCCGATCACCAGCACGCTTGCCAGACAGACCCACCAGGTCGGCCACATTCCGGCACAAAGCATCGCTCCCACGATGACC
>JACLAC010006963.1_pt1 | contig 23978 bp, 22 predicted proteins | sample 8027881 | NCBI WGS metagenome assembly JACLAC01 (sample SAMN15725517, study PRJNA655200) | protist metagenome | isolation source: fluorescence activated cell sorting (FACS) single amplified genomes of... | place: Spain: Blaines Bay Microbial Observatory, Mediterranean Sea | collected 2016-01-19 | reverse complement strand
GTATTTCAGCCAAACTATTTTTGACAGAATCTGGGGCCTGCTCTGTGACGGTAGTTTCGAAACCGATTTTAGTAGATTGAGATGCTGTATTGGCTGCAGCCACGCTAAAATTGGGGTTATTTTTAGCGGCTGCATAAATGCCCTCTTGGTCAGCTTTGGCGAAATCTGTGAGAACTTGATTGAGCTGGCGTTCTAGTTCTGGATCCTTAGTCGCTGCTGCCAGGAGTTTTTGTACACCATTTTTGGAAGCGCTTGCCATAGACTGGGTAATTGCATTTTCGTCAGTCAGCCCTTTTGCTATGCCTTTTTGGATTCCCCCTTGTGCCTTTGACATGGCAGCTGCAGGAATTGCAGCTTTCTCCCCCGGGGGATACATTTTTTCATACATGCTTGATGTGACTCCACTCATAGTAGCCGCATCTTTTCCTGCAGTTCTTGATTTCGGACTCAGGAGAGAATTAACACCATTTATGCTGCCCAGCAGGGCTTCAATGGCTGTGGAGAGGTCTGTTCCATAGTCAGCAGGTGAGGAAGCGTTCAGGGCCGTTATGACTCCGCCGAGTGCATTTGGAATCGCGTTGAGTAGATCGTTTTCTCCTGCCTCTGCGGCAGTTTTAGCTGCTGCAACTATTGCTGCAGCGTTAGGAGTGTTAGCATCAGCTAAACTCTTAGTTAAGCTTGCTATCGCTGTTGTAACCGCATCAGCTACTGTAAAGGAGATGGTTGTTTCACCTAACTTATTCCCTGCATTGTCTACGATTCCTCCACCGAGCGTTAGTGTGTAAGCTCCACTGACAAGATCAGTCGTGGGGTCGATAGTCCAAGTGTTTGTGCCACCAGTTTGTATCAGCGTGACAGCATAGCAGGTTCCAACATAGTTTTTAAGTTGGATGCTTGCTGTAGAGTCACAAGTCCCGTCAATTTTGTTGCCGGTAACTCCGGAGACTGGCTCACTAAAAGTTACAGCCAAGGTACCTGTGCCGACTACGGTGCTGCTCCCCAAAGTAGAGCTTACTGTTGGTGCAACGTTATCAATCGGGCTGTCGTCGGAACTGTCATCAGTTGCGCACGAGACCAGCACCAGTGTCGGAATTAAACTGATTGCGAGGGTTCGAATGCACCAAGTGAACAATGATTTGCGACTCTTCTTGACCATGAGAAACCTATTCTTTGCTTAAAATTCACAAGTTGGCTGGCGCAACGGAAAGCTGTCGAGCCCGTTTCAAAAATTATAATTTAATAAGTCGATCTGTCTTCTTGCGTTTCAATGTACTGACTTGCTAAGAGGTCACCTTTCGAAAAACCGAATCTTATAGTTTTTATTATTGGTCGGAAAAGTTGATTTATTTGGGAGCTTCTAGAATTCTTTGAATTTATCGGAAAGACACGTCTGGATATATTTTTGTATGGGGAAGTTTTAATCTCCTTGAGGATAAAATCAAGATGTAAAGTAAAAAAAATAAAAAAGTTTCTGAAGTTCTTTGTTTATTTGTCTGACATTACTAAAGGCACACCACTCAGAAAAAATTCATAGAGTTCGATTTCTCGCAGAACGAGGGGGTGGATATGCGGCTTGCTGTGACGGAATTCAGTTTCTTTTTGTAATTGAAAAATTTTGTTTGTTAGAAAACTTTGGCTATCTCAATTACAAAAGAATAAGTAAAAATTATTTCAATCAGCCGCTAATAATTTCCGATGCTGGAGCACTATCAATTCTTGTTGTGCATTGACCATAAAGCGTTCCACTTCGAGCCAATCTCCTTTTGCCATCAATTGTTCGTCCTTATTCTTAGGGGTATCTGTCTTGCGTAGATAGAATAATTCTTGGATTAATCCCTGACGCAAATTTTGCTGATAATTTTCAAGTTCTCGGCTTGCTCGCTCGATTGAGACCGCACCACGTTCAAGGACCACAATCTGTCCAGGCCGGTCATGAATATATAATATGTCCCTTCGGGGATTTGCTAAGACCACCTCGTAAACGTGCTGGGTCTCACGGTTGAGGAGAAGCTGGTTTATGAAGCGACCTTGCTGGCTCTGTGGCAGGTAGAGCAAGCACAAGAATGTTCCGACGAGTAGAATTCCAACTGGGCGATATTGAGCAGGCAGGAATTTTTGCAACAAGGCAAGGAGTCCAAGAGAGCCAATCAGGGTCAGACCTAAAAAAAAGCGAGCTGATGAAGGATGTGTTGCTCTACCAAAGAAGTGCAATAAGTAGAGCAATTGCTGCGCTAGTATGAAAGCCAGCAGCGTGAGTTTAGCAGCAACTGTCTGATCCCATCCGGTGGTCCAACAATGTCGCCATTGCTTCTTGATGAACTTCCTCAATGTGAGCCATAGATCAGGGTGATTACGCCAAAGCACCTCTAATCCCCAGATCATTCCAACTGCTAAGGTTAGCCAGACAAGAGGCCGATAGGGGAGAGTGATTTGATCATTCCAACTTTCCTGATGGATCAATGCCCCAACCAACTCTTTTAGGTTACGTGGAAAATGTTCCACAGAGAACAGGGTCTGATCCGCTCGTTCCACAAACTTATTACTGTTCAGAGAAACTTGCCACTGACTTAAGGCTAGCAACCAGCTACCCATTATCAGTATGCTGGCCTTACCAAGTAACTCTTTAGTGCTTCCCACCCAGAAACATTTTGATAAACCGGGTCTGTGCACGAAAAGGTAGTAACTGATAGCACCAAGGGTGAGATAGGCATTTTCGTAACGGATCTGCACAAAGCCAATGGCCCACCAAAGTCCAAAATAGAGGATCAGCCTAGAGGAATGCTGTCCAGGCCAGATTTTGCCCATTCCCAAAGCCAGTAGGAAGACGGCGAACCAGAGCCAACAAAGTGAGAAAAAATCAAAACCTGCTGAATTCGCTTGAATGCTGAAGAGTGGAGAAGAAACTACGATCAGAGCGGCCCCAACCCCGAGCCCTGGCTGACCACGCAAACCAAGAGTCAGAATCAGAGTCCAGAGCAAGGTCAGAAGTGCGATTCGGTTGAGCCAAAAGGGGTGCTGCCAGTCATAACCACTAGCTATATGGAGTAGGTGTGTCAGGTAGGGAAACAGTAATGGACGCTTGGGCAGAGTTTGATTTGAGATGTTGAAGTTTTGATAGTAGTAAACTCCCTCGGTAACGTTGTAGGCTTTCTTCTGTGTCAGTAGGCTACGAGAGACTGAGAGTAGATTGGTTTCATCTGAGAGGGTTTTGAAGAAAACATCATGGGAGGTGACAACCATGACACTTAACAATAAGGCAACAACCAGGGAGCCCGTGAGTAACCGGTAGCGTTGCTGAAAGAAGCTTAGCATTGGTTCACGTTTTTGCTGAAGGACAAGCCCAAGTATCGAGAGTAGCCCAAGCATGTAGGCCGTAAGAATCCAGTATGCACCATTGGCAAAGAGTGGTTCAAGTTGCGTTTCTTCTAGCAGCAATGCCCCCCAAGGCAGCAGTGCTAACAATAGAATAAATACCCAATGCCAGAATTTAATTGTTGGAGTAAGTGAGTGCACCGTCAAGACCTTGACTCAGCGGAGACTGAGACGAGTGAGGCAAATTTTCGCAAACATTCCCCAGTGAATCTCTCCAAGTCGTTGTTCCAGCCATCGCAGTAGTGGGTAGGAGAAGCCAGGTAGCAAGGAACGTAGGGAGATTCCTCCGGAGAGCAGGTAGGTAAAAGGCATCAAGGGAGTTAGAGTCTGCAACTGCCACTCAGGATGCTCTTCAGCAAAGCGAACTTGGTCCCGCACCAGTATCATCCAAGGTAGCGCACCATTAGCTTCCGACAATGGACCACCAGCAGGCAATTCCCAGTCTTGGGCTTGTGGCAGAAATGGTTCATGGTGTAGGTGAGTGTAGATCAAGCGTGCCCAGGGATTGTTCCATGGTTCGATCATGACCAGTTTGCCACCTGGGCGGATGACGCGTGCGGCTTCATTGAAAAAGGCTGAACAGTCCGGTATGTGGTGCAACACATCGGTCATCACGATCCCATCGAGAGCGCTATACTTCAGAGGTAGATATCGAGCGTCCAGTAACAGGTCGATTCCAGAAATCGGGAGGATCTCACTGCGAATCAAGCCAGGCAGGTACTCCTGTAGAAAACCAGCACCCGCCCCAATTTCTAGAATTCGCTGATCTGATAAAAACTCGACAGCCAGAAGTCGGTACCACTCCTGATATATTTTCTTCAGGAAGGGTTTGGCTTGCAGTAACTGACGTCGCAACTGTGTCGTGGCTGGATCGTCAAGGTTTGCGTGCCGCATTAACGGGTGGGCGAGCAACTTCTGAAGCATGAAAAGCTCAGGAAAACTTAAGCCGTCTGGCAGCAAAGAGCAGCATCTTTAGCAACAACCAGCCATGAGACCAGCGAGAGATGTTAGTCTCTCCGTAGCAGCGACTACCGTAACGTATTGGTAGCTCTAAGAGCTTTAGATGAAGCCGTGCTGCCCCGAAGATCAGGTCAAAATCTCCAAAGGGATCAAAGTCTCCAAAGTAGGCACGATTAGCAGCGATTCGTTCGTAGTCTTTCTTCCAGAGGACCTTTGTTCCACAGAGAGTATCGCGGATTGGTTGACCTAGCAGCCAGCTGAAGGCAAGTGCAAAAAACTTGTTACCAACCAGATTGAAAAATTGCATTGCCTCTTTTTCCATCGGATATACCAGCCGGACTCCATTAATGAACTCTCCCCTACCGCTAACTAGTGCCTTGTAAAAGCGAGGTAGATCTTTAGGGGCAACGGTCATGTCGGCATCTAGGATCATCAGGATCTCTCCAGTGGCCTCAGCAAAGCCTTTGCGCACCGCATCCCCCTTGCCCTTGCCAGGTTGTTGGTGAAGATGGATATGGTGCTGCGGATACTGGGAGATAATTTGCTGAATCTTTTCATATGTATTATCGGTCGAGTGGCCTTCAACAAAAATTAACTCCGGGTCTGGACCCAACTCTTCCCAGGGAAAGTGTTCCAGTAAGTCCGTAATATGGCCCTCTTCATTGCGAGCCGCAACGATCACTGAGCAGCGGGGTTGAGCTGGTAGAGTGTGTCCTAGTGGGCGAGCGACCACAAGGTTTGTGAAGCATAAGTGCCTCATCAGAGGGAGCCGAGCTAGGTAGCGATTGAACCCATCCGCACCTGGCAATGCTAGGGGAAGAGCCAATTCCGAGCGCTGCTGCAAAAATTCAAAATTAGTTAGTACAAATAGATTGCGCAGGTCATCCACGGTGAACCAATTCTGTGGTAACAAGGGATTAGCTTTTCCATAGTGTTGGGCAAGTTGTAGGGGTTTCTGCCAGAGACGGCTGTAGAAATTGAACACAAGCCGAGTGCTGTTATGACAATAAGAATGTAAAGATGATAGCAATAATTGGACGTCTTCAAGATCATTAATCAAGTCCGATAGGATCAAGTAGTCGAATTTTGCCTCACCCAAATCAAGTTGCTCGGCAGCAGCAATTTCGAAACATAGCCTTGGATATTTTTCACGAGCGCGCTCAATTGCGGCTGGGGCAAAGTCAATTCCCAGCCCAGAAGAAGGCTGGAGACCTGCTAGCAGACGACCATCTCCACAGCCCAGCTCAAGAATTCTACTTCCCTGGGGAATAATCTGCTGGTAGCTTCGCAGTAGCCAGCAGTGATAGTAGTTGCTAAAAGTGGCAGAAGTTTTTTGCCAAGTTTTTTGCCAATGTTGCTGTCGATGGCATGTGAAAGTACTATGTGGTAACTTTGAAGAATTCAAAGCAATCTAATTGGATGTGATAGTGTTGGGATATTAAAAGAAACTACCAAATAGTGTATCTTTAATCCAAGTACAAAGTACTTAGATTTTTTATTAATTTAATAAAAAACAGACTCTTTTAGATATAAGACAGCTTGTCAAAGTATGAAAGAGATAGTGAGTATTTGATCTCTTAGCCAGCTTGATTAAATCTTATGAGAGGGTAGTAAAAATCTGTAAGGATTTTTTCAGGTTACTTTACTAAAGATTTCAGTATAAATGAAAAGACCTGAAGTATATAGCAGCTAGAGTCCTTTTGATCAATAATGAAGATCAATTTTGGAAGAGAGATCAGTCAACATAAAACCAATGGTACCACTTGGAGTGTCAAGGTTTTGGGAAGGATATCCTAGTGGTCAGATACCGTTGCTGATTATCGAACAGTTGATACTCAACCCAATTTAAAAGGTGAATGTGAATTTCTCCCGTTAGTCATCATTAACGATAAGTGTATGAGGAAAAGTGCATCTGGATCTTTGGTCGAAATAATGTTTTTAGCTTTGTCACTAAGCCACAGCAAGCCTCAACTTCTGCCAGAGAAGATCATTTTAGAAACTCTAGACTCGGCAAAGAACTGTGGGCGACAACTGTTTACTATGAGTGTAGAGGCACAAGATCGAGATGATTCTTTACAAGTGTTGGCCTAATAATTGAGAGTGCTTAACCCACGGTCTGTGGCGAGTTCTCTTTTCTTAGTTGGATAATGGCTGACGCATTGATAGAACGCGATTCTACTGCATGAAATTTGGCAACTGGAATTTTGTTTCTACAACAGGTTTCTTCAAAAAGTGGAGATGAGCAAATGCCTTTTTCTTTGAAGAGCAAGGGCGCCGTCAAGCTAGACGTAGGGAAGTCCCTACTGCACATTCACTTACCGATAACTTCCTACCAGTCGTAACCAGGCCTCCCGCGAATTCTCAATGACTGAGCTTGGACAGCAGTAGGAGAGTCGGAAGCAGCCAGGCCAGCCAAAGCCAGAGCCAGGAACCAACAGGATCTTTTCTTCCTGGGCTCGGCGCACGAAGGCCACATCATCTTCCTCCGGCGCCTGAGGGAATAGGTAAAACGCTCCCTGGGGCCGTACACAAGAAATTCCTACCTCTTCCATCAAGCCACAGATCTGATTGCGTAGGTGCTGATAGAAGCTGATATCAACCTGCACTCCACGTAGATGAGGCAGTGCTCGTTGCATCAGCGCTGGAGCATTGACAAAACCCAGGATCCGGTTGGTGAAGACCAGCGCCTCTTGCCAAAGAGCACGGTCTGGTACTTCTGGATGTAGGGCGATATAGCCAATCCGCTCTCCTGCCAGGCCCAAGTCCTTAGAATGTGAGGTGATCAGAATCGAGTGTGGATGAGCCTTGAGCACAGAGCCATTGACAACCTCATCGAAGAGCAGCTTGCGATAGGGTTCATCAGCGATCAGGTAAATGGGACGACCAAAGCGTTGCTCCTGGGTGTGTAGCCAGGTGCCGAGTTCGTCGAGCACCTCCTGTGAGTAGACTACTCCTGTTGGGTTGTTGGGTGAATTGACAATGATTGCACGGGTCTTTGGGGTCATTACGGCTTCCAGTGCATCCAGGTCAGGTAGAAAATCCTCTCGTCGAGTCTTGGCCACGGTCAACACTCCCCCGTGATTCTGCACATAGAAGCCGTACTCTACAAAGTAGGGTGCCAGCGCAACAACCTCATCTCCTGGTTCCAGCAAGGCCTTGGCGACCACGTTCAGGCCCCCTCCTGCACCAACGCAGAGTACTACGTCTGCAGCCAAAAAAGGCAGTTCCTGCTCTTCCTTTAGTTCGTTGGCCAGGTACTCCCGAACAACAGCAAAGCCTCCGTTGGGCATGTAGCGATGGTGTCCGGGTGCTGGGTCATCGAGCAGGGTATGCAGGGTCTCGTGCACCTTGGGAGGTGGTTCGAGAATCGGATTGCCGAGGGAGAAGTCAAAGACTTGGTCGGCCCCATATCGCTGCTTGAGTTGGGCGCCGGCTTCGAACATCTGGCGAATCCAGGAGGCACGTTGGAGAGAGTTAGCAATTGGAGCGGCAATGGTCATGGTTCCTGTTTGAGAGCAAGGGCAAAGGATTGTTGAAGGTCGTTCAAGGACTGCACGTTAAAGGCCTCAGGCCAGCGCTGCCAGCGAGCACAGCTGCGATAGATCGCTGCCGGTGCGTATCCCTGTTCTTTTAAGATATGTAAAGACAAGGCGCCATCTGACTTGGAAAATTTACGATTGCCCTCATCGGTCAGTAGCGAGTGGTGCAGCACGACCGGAGGAGTTCGTTTGGGTTCCAGCAGTCGAAGCAGACGAGACTGGGCAGCGGTTGAGGGTCGCAGGTCCACACCTCGGATCAGCAAGTTCATCTGCCAGTCAAGGTCATCCAAGCAGGACGCTAGCTGGTAGGCGACTTGTCCATCACGACGTTGGATTACAAAATCGCCCATCTCGCCAGCGAGATCCAGTTCTTCCTGACCACTCGGCCAATTCTTCCAACACACCGTGGCTGCTTCTGGTAGCCGAATCCTCCAGCTACCGGGTTGTTCAGCAGAGTGCTGATGATGACGACAAGTTCCCGGGTAACGTCCTCCCTCTCCAACGAGGGCCTGCCACTGGCGACGACTACAGATGCAGCGATAGAGTTCCCCGGTATTTTTGAGTGTTGTCAAGGCGCACAGGTAGCGCTCTGTACGCAGCTGCTGGGACCAGCTTTGTTGGAATGCGGTAACACTGCGAGGACCCTGATCGGTATCCAGTCCGAGCCAGTCCAGTTGCTGGAAGATGTCTTCGATGTATTCAGGACGCACCCGAGCTTGATCTAGGTCGTCGATCCGCAGCCATAGTTCCCCACCAAGATATCGAATCCATAGCCAGGTCAGTAGGAAGTTGCAGGCGTTGCCGAGGTGCAAATAACCACTGGGAGTTGGCGCCAACCGGCTACGCCAGTGGATGGGCTCAGAGCTGTTCGCAGAGAGCACGGATCTGACTGCGAGCTTCCTGTGGTAGGTTTTGGAGTTGTTCCGTAAAGTTCTTGCCCTCCAGGTTTTCTAGCGCTGCGATTGGCAAGTACTCGTTCAGGAAGTTGTCCTCACCCAGCGACTGGGCACCGAGTCCGAAGGTGATCGCACCACCAGTCAGCAGCAGCACCCAGAAGAGCAGGCTGAAGCCTTGCAAAAGAATTCGATAAGCGGCAAAGAGTCCGATCAGGGAGCCAGTCGCCAACATTGTGTAGGAACCCCAGGCAATATCAGGCATGGGTCAGTTTTGGTGAGGAGGTTGTGTCAGCGAGAGCAGAATGCGGGAAGTAGGAACTGAGCAGGCTTCCCGCGAAACCTACCCAGTAAAAATTTAGACCTTACCTTGCAGAATGAAGGCGATTACGAGTGCGTAAATCACTAGGGATTCGATCAATGCCAAGCCGATAATCATCGGAGTGAAAATTTTGCCAGAGGCGTTAGGGTTGCGTGCAATTCCTTCGAGGGCGCCACGCATACAAATACCTTGACCAATTCCACCACCGAGTGCAGCGAAAGAGATCGCAACACCAGCACCCATGGCAAAGCCAAAGGTCGCAAGTTCGCCATATTCTTGAGCGTACAATGGAGCTGCTAGCAGCATCAGAAACAGGATTAGCGTGAGTCTTTTGTTCATGGAACTTCCTTTTGTTAAGAACAGTAAGAGCGTGTACGGAACAGAACGAAGAGCCGATCAGTGGGCTTCACTCATGGCAACTTCAAAATAAATTGCAGACAGCAGTACGAAGACGAAGGCCTGCAAAACACTAATGAGAATGCCCAAACCCATGAAGGGAACGGGCAACCCAAGCGCCAGAATCGAGGAGAAGATCAAGACCACTTTGTGGTCACCGGTCATATTCCCCAAAAGGCGGATGGAGAGGGACATCGGCCGCACGAGGTGGCTGATCAATTCAACTGGGAACATCAAGGGAGCCATTAAAGGCATGGGGCCAATGAATTGCTTGATGTAGCCGGCACCGTGCTGACGGATTCCGAGGGTGTGAGTCAGCAGGAAGACAACGATTGCAAAGGCGAAGGTGATGTTGAACTGGTCGGTTGGTGGATTGAATCCGGGGATCAATCCTGCCAGGTTCAGGAACAGGATGAAGAGCCCATAGGTTCCCAGTAGGGGAAGCAGGGGACGTGACCCGATACCGTGCTGAATAATGCCCGAGAGAAAATTGAGGATACCCTCGACAACGGTGACCGCAAAATGATCTTTGTCAAGTCTTCCGGAGGGTTCCAGCATTTGGGTTTCACGGAAAGGCTTGCCAAGCCACCAAGCTAGACCGATCAGCACTGCGGCAACGATGATCATGTCGAGGATCGGGCGTGGGTCAATCCCAACTGAGGCTAATGGTTCTGCCAATCCTCCGAGAAGGAAGTTGGCCCAAGTGAAGCCACCCTCTGCTGCAAAAGCTGGGGATGTCAGGGTAAGCAGGACCAATCCTGCCAGGTTCAGTCGTCGAAACATCGGTATCCCTAGGAAAGTACGTCGGAAGAATCAGAGGATCTCGGTCGCTGGATGAGTGCGTAGGCAGTGGCAGCTAGCAGGATGTTAGAGAGACCTAGCATTATCCCGACTGCATGAATGTCCAATTGGACGATTGCCACATAGAGAACCATCATCGAGACGATGAACTTCGCACCATACACCAGCAGATACAGTGGCCGTAGTTTTCGCTCCTCCAACATATTTAGAGCGAAGCGCACGGTCCAGTGGAAGTTCAAGCCAACGATCGCTGAACCTAGCAAGGATCCCAAGAGAAAGTCAAGACCGAACAAGAGCGATACAATTGCTAGGATGACGGATGCCAGGATCAGCAAATTTCGGAATTCTATTGCTTTGCGGAAGCCAATCCGCAGAGCCTCATCAGAGATTTCGGGGAAAGGTAAATTGGACATTCAGGTCTTGGAGTCAAAGTCATGAGTCAAGGGAGTCGCGGCGTCTTCCTGCTGCAGTCGTTTGAGTAGGCGATAGACACTGCGGTAACCAGCGGCGATGCCACTGGCAGTGAAAATAATCAGCATCCAGGGTCCAGTGCCGAAGAAACGATCCAGGGAGCTGCCAAGCAGAAGTCCAACAATCACAGAGAGGCCCAACTCCAGGCCCATCGAACTGAACATCACCCAGCGGGGATTAAAGCGCGGCATGTTAGTCAGTCCTCATCCTTGCGAAATTTGAAGAAATACCACCAGGCGCCAATGCCAGCGATTACAGCGAGCACCAGGAAGTTCATCAACGAGAAGATCAGTTTGCCGCCAACGAGGATGGCGGCAACTCCGATCAGACCATACATGATGGGGTTGCCTTTCTTCTTTTTCTCTGGTTTCTCCTGAGCGGGGAGTCGTGTGGTAGTACCGGGAACCGGCTTGCCGCCAACCTGCTGGGTCAGGGTATCGACCTCACGGCGAAGTTTTTCCAAGTCCAGTTCATCATTCTGTTGGGCCATGGTCTCTTACCTAATGGGGATCAAGGGAAAGACGCAGGCGTTCCTGGGCCAGGATTTTGGCCAGGGCTTGGGCCTGATTGGAAAACAGATAGGTCACACCTCGGGAGAGTTCACGACAGAATGCTGGCCAGCTTCGAGGGTAGCCAGTGCCAACGATCTTTCCCTGCTCCAGGTGACGCTGTACCTCAGTGTCGGGCATCAACAGGTACTGTCCACCAATTCCACCAAAACTCTGACTGCTCACCGCTTCACTGATTTCTGCCACGTTGAAGCCACCGACTAGTAGTACTGAAGTTTTGGGGAACTTAGATAATTTTTCATAGGTTGCTGGATTCAGCAGCAGGAAATGGAAGTGCTCCCCCGGGACGAGTCCTGCCAGGGTCTCTTGCAAGACCTCAAGTTGATGCTCCGGTTCCGGATAGTGTTCTTCCTTAATTTCAATCATCAGGTGCTTACGCTCTCCCAAACGCTGCACAACTTCAGAGAGTGTTGGGATTAAGGGAAAACGTTGGCGCAGTTCTGTCGAAGTCAGATCTGCCAGTCGCTCAGAGTTACCGAAAACTCGCTGCAGATCTGGATCGTGAAAGACCATCGGTACCAGATCTTTGGTCCAGCGAATATCGAACTCTACCCCATGAATGTCCTCGAAGTACAAGACTGCTGCCAGTGAGGCCATCGTGTTTTCAGGTACACGGGGATCATCGTGCAGACCTCGGTGGGCGAAGATACGGCAGGCGTTCCACTGTTCCGGAGTCGGCTCGGATGGGGTTGTCCAAGCGATGAGCCATTCAGCGAGGTCGTGTAGTCGGTTTTCAACAACCAGCGGCAGTTCCACATCAATTCCAGCTAAAGTGTTTAGGACAACTGCCGATAGCAGAAGAAAATGATTATTCCCACAAAGAAGAGAAACTTATGCATCGCCATTATCGAGAGTTCGCTGCTAGTCTGTTGCTGCTTGGATTTGCTGTCAGCTGCAGCAGTTATGATCGCTTCCCCATCGCTTCTTTCAGCACTCGTCTCCAGGATGGAGATCGTCACTTGGGTTGGAGTCTAAACTATTTCAACAGTTGGCGCAGGGAGCGTCAACCCCAATACCTATTACTGGCGGAAGATCATACTGTCAATGCGATTGATGCCTTTTCCCAGTTGGAGTCAGATACGTCACCACGCATTAATGAATACTATGTGGCCCGGGAGCGTCGAACGCGGGGATGTCGCCTGTTGGCGGAATTGCAATTTGAAGCCATTAATCACGGTCAGGCCCTCCGTGGCATGACCCCACCCGGTTGCACCTACTGATCCAAAAGGCTTAGTAAGCGGCGCGTTCCATGCTGTTCCGTAGCCGCAGAGTGTCTTGGTAGAGTTGGTTCGCCATCTCCTTATCGCCTCGTCGGTGATGGAGGCGGCCCAACTTACTCAGTAATCGCTCCTCTCCTTCTACATCTCCAATTGCACGTTTGATCTCAAGATGGCTGTGGCAGGTCCGTACCAGCCGATCTTCATCCTTGGTCACTTCCAGCACCTGTTCCAACTTGTCGTAGAGCCGATCCATCTCATTGCGATTCAGTTGCTGTCGAGAATAGTTCAGCAGATCCTGCAGCAGGGGAATCATGGCTTCCCAGGCTTGCTCTTTCTCTAATCCCTCGACGACATCACGAACCATGAGGGCAAGATCTTCTCCTTCCAAACCATTTTTCTGCTGACGTACCCCATCGAGATGTTGGGCAGCCTGCTGAATCTCTCCAAGTTCAATTAGGGCCTTCACATACAACTGCAGATCCTCGGCCTGCGGCGTTCTTTTCAATTCTCGAAGCAGCTGAAGGTGATTATCTAGGCTGACCTTGGCTTCCTGCCAGTTACGGGCACGAGCGAAAGAGCGAGCCATCTGCAGCAGAGCTTCAGCCTCGTCACGAGCTTCATCTGGTGAAGCCGAGTGCCCTAGAGTTTTTCCAAGGCCTTCATCATAGAGATCTTCCCTGGCAGGGGTTGGGGCTTGTAGCTGATGTGGCAAAGGTATGTAGGCATCTGAAAAGAGATCTTCGGTACTTTCGGGAATCTCTGGCTGTTGCGAGAGACGCTGTTTGGAGAGGCTGTAAAGCGAACCAACATCTGAGTGACGCCGCAGTGTTTGAGCTCGTGGTCGTTCTGCCGCAGTGTTTTTGCGATGTCGGATGGTAACCCGATCCTTGGGAGGCGGAGGTTGTTGCTCTGCTGTTGCCAGTGCCTGTTCGAATCTATTTGCATCTGCAGGTTCTGGCTCAGGTTGCACAGGTTGATGCTTCAGGTTGACGATTTCTGTAGGTTCGTCTTCTGGTGCAGGAACAAAATTCCCTTGTTTGCGTTCATTTTGTTCCAGATTCTCGCGAAATTGTGTAAAGACGGAACTGTCCAAGCCTGTAAAGACTTGGGTGCTTTCAGAGGATGCTGATTTCGGAGCCACTCTGGGTGATTCATTCGCAAAGGAGACCGTTTGTGAAAAACTGGAGGAGACAACTTCCATGTTGCGTCGCAGGATCCAGAGCAGTATCATGAGTAGGGTCCAGAGAATAGCGGCTGCAAGAGTCAATTCCATGGAATGCTGGGTAGCAACCATGATTGCAACGGCGGCAAGGGTAGTGATGATTAGGTAAGCCTTCATCGTTGCTCAGTTAAAAGGAACGGCGGATTTTTAGGCAGTTTCGGGTTTATTCCATCCCGAAAGCTTGCAGATAATGTTCATGGCGACTCCACTGCTTGAGTACTCGGACTTGTAGGGACAGATACACTGAATTTCCTAGCAGAGTTTCAATACGTTGTCGGGCAGCAGTCCCGATTTTTTTCAATTGCTGGCCCTTGTGGCCGATGATGATCCCTTTTTGCGATTCACGCTCAACGATGATGTTTGCGACAATGTGCAGTAGCTTGGGAGTTTCTTCAAAAGATTCCACCTGAACGGCTACAGAGTAGGGAAGTTCCTGTTGCAGGTGGCGGAAGAGTTGTTCGCGCACCAATTCACCGCATAGGAACCGCTCTGAAGCGTCAGTAAGTTGATCTTCCGCAAAGAAAAATGGATTTTCCGGCAGGCGCTTCAGCAGCAATTCCCAGAGACGTTCCAAGTTATGAGACTTGAGCGCAGAGATCGGAATCAATTCTGCGAATTCTGTGAGTTGAAGATAACGTTCCAAGCTTTTCAGAACCACTTCATAGGGAAGGCCATCAATCTTGTTGATCGCCAGGATCGTATTGCTGGCTCGATCTTGCAGGTGTTGTAGGACCAGCTGATCTTCAGAAGGGACATCTTGTCCGGGACGCAGAGGTTCAACAAGCATCAGATTGAAGTCAGTCTCCTGCAGAGTCTCAACAGCGTAATTCACCATTTTTTGGTTCATGGCACGACTGGATGTGTGGATGCCAGGAGTATCGATGAAAATTAGTTGTGAGGAGCCGATGGTGCGGATACCAAGTAGTCGATTGCGTGTAGTCTGTGGTTTGTTTGCTGTGATCGCCAGCTTCTGTCCGATCAGGCGATTGAGCAGGGTTGACTTGCCTACATTTGGACGGCCAATCAGGCCAATGAAACCGGCACGGGTCAGGGAGTCCTGACCATCAGCCGAAAGAGCTGCAGGTGGAGTAAAGGTGATCATGCGCAGGAAACGAAAGTTGTTTCAGTGCAAAATTGTAAAAAAAGAACGGATTATAACAATCTGTTGCTGGGTTGCAAGGTCTTACTTCGAGATTTCTTCAGATAGAGGTTCCAAGTGCCAGCGCCAGGCAATCAGTGCAGCGAAAATCGCCTGTCGAATCAAACCACCACTGACCTGGTCAAACAGAAGGGTGGGTGGAACTTGCTGGAAGTAGACAAAGGCTGGGGTGAATTCAGCCACAACAAAGAGGAGTGAGGTGAGAACGATCCAGAGTTCCAAGGGTTGACGGGTCAGGGTCAGGCAGACAGGTAGCAGCACCAGCAGCAACAACCACCCTCGAAGCAGCAGGAAACCCAGCTTGGCTTCGATTGAGGTCGGAGGAAGTTGAAGGAAAGTCTGCAGTTGGGGCCACCAGAAAGACAACTCCCAATTGGCCTGAATCAGTGCTTGTATACCTAGGAAGAGCAGAACGTAGACAACACCCAGCCATAGCATTTCGAGCAGTCGCTGCCAATCAAGGAGTCCTTGGCTTAGCCTGCGACCCAGCCGGTTCCAGTCGAGCAAGCGTTGTGCGGGAGGTAGCAGCCAGGGAGCGACCAGTGCTACTAACAGGGCAGCACCAAATTCTCCCAATAAGAGTCCCTGTACCACCTCATCCATTGGGGTACCCAAGACCATTCCCTCTAGCAACTTTCCAGTTGGTCCAATACCTAACAGTAGCAGCAGGACGATTACTGTACCAACGCTACGAGTCCAGAAGATTGGTTTGATGACAGGACGCAGAGTGAAGCCAAGCAGTACACCTGCGAGAAAGAGCAGGTTGAAATCGAAGAGAGCAGCTTGTTCCGGCAAAAATAAAAGGAGTAGCCCCATCCGCGCCAGGGCATAGGCAGCACCTAGGGCTGTAGGAGCAACGTACTTGCCGAGACCAGATTCTTTCACACCCCCTCAGCGTCGCTTGCCACCCTGATGAACCTGAAACCTTGGCCGAGATCGGGAGCGAGGAGCTTGCAGTGCCGGAAAGATTTCACTCCAGTAGACTCCAATTCCCCAGCCAAGAAAGGCTCCAACCACAGGAGTCAGGATCGGGTCCCCTCCTGGAATCCATGAATATCCCCAGTAGCCGGCTGCTGTGCCAAGGATGGCACCAATGCGCACATAGTTATTTTGAAAGAGCAGGTAAACGATGGCCCAAATTCGTTGCATTGTTGCCTCAGTGTAGAGGGAGAGCAGAGAAATCGAGGACCTGGCCCTCAGGATTGAGATGAACTTTGAAGCGGATCGGTCGACAGCAGACCTCACAGTCTTCGATCGTATCCAACTCGAATTCCGAAGGATCCAGCAGGATGGAGATACGTTGCCAACAATAGGGGCAATCGAAGAATTGTTCAATCATGAGTGTGCCTGCTGTTGCTGGTCGTAGCGCTTGCGTTGTTCTTCATGAACTAGTACCTCATAAGCCTCACCAAGCAGTCGAGTCATGGACTCGGCTTGCTGACGAATCCAGTCGAATTCAGCATTTTGATGTCGGTCTGGATGGTATTCCTTCAACTTCTCGTGATAAGCCTTCCGAATTTCGCTGGCTGTTGCTTTCGGAGAAATGCCCAGGAGTTCGTAATAATTTTGCCCGACGGGAGAAGTTCGTGAAGAATCAGGCTGTTGCTGTTTCTGTTGTTTTGATTGTTGTTGCCGGCGTTGTTGCTCTTCAGCACGTTGACTGGTACGGGCCCGCACATAGAAGCGAAGGCTGCGCAGGGTTTGCTGGATGAACAGTAGTTTGCCCGCAAGTTGTCGCAAGGAAGTCTGTTTCTCCAGTGCCTGTCGTTCGATCAGGTTGATCTCGGCTTCAAAGTCAACCAGCCGCATAGCGTGCTGGCGTTCTGTGTCCTTGCGCTGTGCCAGACGCAACAGCTCTCTGGTCTTGCACAAGGTTTCCTGAAAGTGTTGTTCATCCAGGGCTCGTTGTTCGGCGGCCTTGCGTTGCTCTTCCGCTTGCGCAACAGCTTGTGCTTCCGCATAGGCTCGTGCACGAGCTTGCTGTCGTGGATCTTCCTGAGACACCCAGCATGCGATGCGCTCCCTATATTTCCAACCGAACCAACCCAGCAATCCTCCAACAAGTAGTAGCACTAGCAGGACTGCTAGCAGAACCAGGCGTGCGTTGGTTTGCTTGGTCTCAATTTTTTCCAGTAACGACTGGACCTGTGAGTTGTTTGGATCTTGTTCAAGCGCCATCAGCAGAAAAGTGCGGGCACCATCCCAGTTTTGGGAACGCATTTCCTGTTCAGCACTCTGAACCCGAAACTGCACTCGGATTTGTTGTTCGGCCAGAGCTAGTTGGCGTCGTGCTTCCGTGTAGAGTGGGCTGTCCTTGGGGACCTGCTTGAATTGGGAAATAGCGGCATCATACTCTCCATTTTTGAGTAGCTGCTCTCCCTTACCAAGTTGAATTTCTTGCTCTTGTTGCCGCATCCGTTCCCGTACGGTGAGTGCTTCTGCATTTTGAGGGTCGATACGTAAGATGTCTCCCAGTAGTCTTTCGGTTCGCAGCCAATCCTTTTCCCGTTCTGCATTACGCAACTGCTCCACTTGCAATTCAAGCGAAGATGGTCCCGTGCTGGTTTCAGCTGCTTTTGAAGTTGCTAGGGCAGCCGGAGTGTCAAGTTGGTTGCGATAGCGTCGAGCAGTTTCGTTGGCACCACGATCCTGCAATTGACGGATGTAATCTTCCGGGCTCTGGTGCTCTTTAGTCTCAAACAATTGAACGCTGTCATAATCCGCACTGGCCAAGTAGGCCCCAGTGGGACTCCGTGCGATGCTACCAGTGCTGTAAAGCAACAGTTGCTGCTGTTCTGTGCCCTCTCGATTGAAGATGTGTGCCTTGGTAGTGTCTCCCTCTGTCGAGATGACCGCTATTTTGTCACCTGGTAGCGGTAGCAGTCGTTCTGGTTTGGACCGACCGGAAAGTTCTAATTCAGGACGGTGTTCCTGTAGGCGGGATTCCGGGTTGGCCCAGAGCAGGTTGCGCTCTTCATCGATAGAAACCAGTTGTTGCTCTGTTGAGAAGTGGAAATCTACTGGAGGCAGCAAATGGTAATCAAGTGGAGGCAACATATGTTGACGTTGAGAATCTACCAAACGAATTCCTGTTTGATTGGCATGGCTGACTGCAATGCGTTGCTCATTGGGGCTGAAAGCAAAGTGCTTCAGGGGTTGGTCGATCTTTTCACCTGTCCAGAGCAAGCGCGAGGAGTAGGGTGGTTGCGTATCGAGCTCGTAGAGTTGCTGTCCCTCACTCCAGCGCAGCAAATCTTTCTGTTGGCTAAAGTCCGCCTGTCCTAACGGTTGCTGAACAGTTCGTTCCCAAATGCGTTGTTGCAAGGCAGGTAGTTCTGCATCACGACCAGGCAGATTATCAACTTGCCAGAGCTCGAGTCGTTTGTCTCCGCCTACAAGTAGTTGGCGCCGAGTTGGATGAAAGCTGAGTTGAGTCAACTCATTGCTAGCAGAGCGCAGGTTGCCTAGAATCCGACCACTACGTCGGTCACGGAATTCCACTAAAGTATCATCACCATCTTGCATCCCTAAGGCAAGGATTGCCTCATCGGCACTGATTGTCAACTGACGCACAGGATGCTCAGATCTGATCTCCTGCCGCAGCTGTAGGAAATCCTGATTCCCTACAGCAAGCGGAGGCAGGATCAGTCCAACCAGTAAAGCAAAGGCGATCAGTAGACGAGAGGGCGGCATGCGAGATCCATCAAGAATTGCGAAGCAATTCGTCAAAGTATTGAATCGTGTGACGGAGACCTTCCTTTAGAGGCACCGTGGGTTCCCAGCTAAGTTGCTCCTTGGCTAGTTGGATGTTTGGTCGACGGCGACCAGGATCATCTTCTCGGGCAGGCTGATAAGTAATTTGGGAGTGAGAATTAGTCAATTCCACAACTTGTTCAGCTAACCCTCGAATCGTGAATTCTCCAGGATTCCCAAGGTTGATAGGTCCAGGACAGTGTTCCTGCTGCATCATTTGCATGATTCCTTTAATCATGTCACTAACATAGCAGAAGGAGAGAGTCTGCTCTCCATCGCCGTAGAGCACCAGCGGATTGTTGCGCAAGGCTGCAACTATGAAGTTACTGACCACCCGCCCGTCTTCCGGATGCATGCGGGGGCCGTAGGTATTGAAAATGCGGACGATCCGTGTGTCCACTCCATTTTGACGGCGATAGTCACTCATCAGGGTTTCAGCGACTCGTTTGCCTTCATCATAGCAACTGCGGGGACCGATAGGATTGACAGATCCCCAGTAGTCTTCGACTTGAGGGTGGACTTCTGGATCTCCGTAAATTTCGGAGGTGGAAGCCTGTAGAATACGCGCCTTGACTCGCTTTGCCAACCCGAGCATGTTGATCGCACCGAGCATGCAGGTCTTGATGGTTTTCACTGGATTGTGCTGATAATGTACAGGTGAAGCTGGACAGGCTAAGTTGAAGATCCAATCGACTTCCAACAGAATTGGTTCGACAACGTCATGGCGGATGAATTCGAATTTCTGATTGTCCAGCAGATGAGCGATATTGCGCTTGTTGCCAGTGAAAAGATTGTCCAGAGCCAGCACGTCATCTCCCTGCTGGATTAGTTGCTCGCAGAGGAAAGAGCCGAGAAAACCTGCGCCACCAGTGACTAAAATACGTTGAGACATGAAGTTGGATAATGGAGTGTTTTGGGAATTTTCGTGCAGGGCTTACCAAAAATCTTGAAAAGATAACACAGTGCTGATCAAACTCCAAGCACTGCTGTAGCCACTGGATTTTCATTGCACCTTAACCCTGCTTTTCGTACGCTTTGTTTTCTAGCATATTTTATATTACGATTTAATTCTCCTCCTTCTGATGGCTGAGGCGTCCGTGTCGACCGACCAGCTTCATTTCGACCACTTGCTTGCGGAACAAACCATGATAAACGAGGAAAAGCGCAAAGACCTTGAATCGGCAATGAGCCAGATCGAACGACAGTTTGGTAAGGGCTCTATCATGAAACTTGGAGACCAGGCTCTAAACCAAGTATCTGTGATTGGCTCGGGCAATCTGGGCTTGGATATTGCGCTAGGAGTTGGGGGCTACCCCCGTGGAAGAATCATTGAGATCTATGGCCCTGAGGCATCAGGTAAAACGACCATGGCACTCTGTGCAGTTGCAGAGGTGCAGCGAGCTGGTGGTGTTGCTGCTTTCATCGATGCGGAGCACGCGCTCGACATCAGCAATGCGCGACTGCTGGGAGTCAATGTTGAAGAAATACTGGTGGCTCAGCCGGACTACGGAGAGCAGGCTTTGGAGATTGCTGAGCAACTAGTACGTGTGGGTAAGGTAGATATTGTTGTGGTGGATTCTGTAGCCGCGCTGGTTCCTAAGGGTGAACTAGATGGCGACATGGGAGATTCTCACATGGGGCTCCATGCCCGCCTGATGTCACAGGCACTGCGTAAACTGACGGGCTCGGTTTCAAAATCAAACACCATCTTTGTTTTCATTAATCAGTTGCGCTCCAAGATTGGAGTGATGTTTGGCAATCCAGAGACAACCACCGGAGGCAACGCACTCAAATTCTACGCAAGTGTTCGCCTGGACGTCCGTAGTACCACTAAGATAAAGCAGGGCGACGAAGTTCGCGGTCATCGGATCAAGATCAAAGTGGTTAAAAATAAGGTTGCCCCCCCCCTTCCGCAACACAGAAGTGGATCTCATCTACGGGGAGGGGATCTCCCACTTGGGTACGGTTCTCGACTATGCGACAGAAGGTAACATCGTACAGAAGAGTGGGACCTGGTTCTCCTTTGACAAGGAACGTCTGGGACAGGGTCGAGACAATGCAATTCGTTTTCTGGCAGAGCACACAGAGATAGCCCAGGTGATCGAGAGTCGGGTGCGTCAGTTACACGGGTTAATTCCGCCTGATGCAGAGAAATCAGCAGAGGAGGAGGCAAAGGCTGCCAGTGACTAATGTTTCTTCAGGGCAGTTTTTGCAGGGGCCATGTCCATCTCTTGCCCTGTCGGAGCTGCCGTTTCTTTCCACTCCACCTCTGTTTGATGTTCGTACTGCTGAAGAATACACCCAGGGGTACATCCCTGGGGCCCTCAATCAACCTCTGTTTGACCACTTGGAACGATCTACGATCGGGACACTTTACAAGCAAGTCAGCTCAGAGTCGGCAACGGCTGCAGGCCTGTGCTATGCAGAGCCACGGGTACAGAACTTGTTGGAAAGTTTTCAGCCTTGGCAGAAACAACCAATGATCATTTATTGTGCCCGTGGTGGAATGCGTTCAGCTTCCGTGGTGCGCCTGCTCAACAGCGAAGGCTTCACCGCAAAACAATTGCGAGGTGGTTACAAACACTACCGCCAACAGGTTCTGCAAGCCCTTGAGGAGTGGTCACCATCCCTGATCGTGCTACACGGTCCCACCGGGGTAGGTAAGACGCTATTATTGAAACAGTTGCCAGACCATCTGGACCTGGAAGACTTGGCACAGCACCGGAGTTCATTGTTTGGGGGTATTCATCGGCATCCACGAACTCAGCGGCAATTTGAGGGACTACTGCACCGGGCAAAGTTTGCTCTCCCAACGAATCGTTCATTCTTCATCGAAGGAGAGAGCCGCAAGGTGGGGCCGGTGTTCATCCCGACACCGCTGGCCAAGGCAATGCAGGAAGGTCAGAAAATCCTGCTACACGCCTCACTGGAGACACGAATCGATAGAACCCTGGCCGATTACCGTGTTGAAGATGAAGCAACGGTTGCAGAAGTTGACCAGATCTTGCAATCCCTGCACATAGCATTAGGTCGGCAGTTGGTGGATCACCTGCGTGACTGTTTGCGGCAAAATCGGTTGCGTGAGTTGGTAGCGATCCTATTGAGCGACTACTATGACCCACGTTACTATAATTCAATGAAAAATTATCACTACGCGGCCGAATTCTCGGCAGAAAATCTGGATCAAGCCGTAGACGATCTACGGAAATTTCGAGATGACGTCGCGGCAGCGTCCGGATGAACATGGCAGTTCTTGTACGCTGGCTCCGAGGAGCTATACTAGGATGTGGATTCTGCTTGACTACCATGAGCGCCTTGGCCACGCCTTCAGATCAAGTACTGACCCCTTACGGCGCTTTCCCGCTTGGTAAGATCTCTCCCCTCCCACACAATCTTTCTTTGAACGTACCCAAGCTAGGGCGTTCGATCTCTCTTCCTCCATTGGCTGATTTCAGTCCACTCAGTCGAGAGCCTTTGCAGGTCAGTTTCTTTGATCAGATTGGTCGCTACTTCGAGACCACGCTGGAGAGTTTTCAGAATGGTGACTTTGCGCTGGCACGAGATCGGTTCTATGAAATCATCGATAAGAAGGCGAACAGTCGTTGGGCTAAACTATCAGGATTCTGGTTGGGCTTGTCCAGGACTCAGCTTGGAGAATTCAAGGCTGCAGTAGATGACCTGCAGGGTTGGCTACAAACTGATTCGGAACAAGTGCCCAGATTGAGATCCGCAGCTTACCTGACGTTAACCTGGCTGACGGCAAGGCGCGGAGATTGTGCGGAGAGCCAGGTATGGTTAGGCCGATTGCGGGATGTTGCACAAGCAAGCCGAGAGTACTTGCGGGAAGGAACCCGTATTGAACTCTACTGTGCATCCCAGACTAAACCTGCACAAGTCCCAACAATTTTTACGCAACTGCTTCAGGATCCTGGCAACGCACTAAATCTGGTTCGTTTTGTTGCAGAGGAAGCCTCCTATCATTATGAACGTGCGAACTGCAATCCCGTCCTACGACTACGGGAAGAGTATTTTGAAAAATACTATAATTATTCTGAAATAGAGGAACTTGCTGTCATTTCAGCCTGGTGTCGCTGGCAGCAGCAGGATTGGGAAACCCTGGGTCAAGAAGTTCAGGCTCTGGCAAAGCGAGGATTGCGCGATGAAGATCAATTGTCTCTACTCCAACTGGAGTTGGCCCTACGAAGACAGGATGAAAAGGAAGTTCGTAGAACCACGCGTTCTCTACGTCAGCGAGAGCTACGTCGTGAAGGGGCCTATCGGGTAATGTGGCATGCCGCATCCTGGGGATGGTGGGAGTTTTTGTTAGATTTTCCGCTTCCTGTTGAAGAGTTTGCGCTACGCTCCAGGGTGGAAGAGTTTCGATTGTTAAGAGCCCAGGCGCTTCAGGCAACGGGGAAGCCGGAGCATGCCCGTCAAATCTTTGAGGAACTGTTGGTTTCTCCTGATTTGGCGAACTCTCTGAAAGGAGAGGCTATTTATCGTCTCGCCTATCTTGATTTGTCAGAAGGTCAGACAAAACGAGGTCTGGAACGCTGTCAGCAGGTGACGCAGGAGTTTGTGGAGTCAGCCCGGCTAGGTGATTGCTACTTCTGGCAGGCAGCTCTAGAGGACCCGAAGCGTAATGATAATCAGCGTCGGGCAATTGGTTTGATACTCCGGCAGGTTCCAGTAGGGGCAGGCCGTGAGGAAGAGAAAGCGCTGATCCGTATCGGCTTGTCCATGCTGAATGAAGATTGGCTGGAGGCCCAGAAAGAAGCAAAGACTCTTGTAGATGCAGAGCTACCGTCACACTTCCATGTTCGTGCTTGGCAGTGGTTGGTTGCGATTTATCGGGGCTTGGAGCTCCCGGAAGAGGCCCTGAGAGAACTGTATGCGCTGCTCAAGGCTCATCCAGAGGCTGTGAATAAGGATTTGTTGATTGAGCAGGTGCTGTTGCTACGTGATTTGAATCGTCGCGAAGAGGCCCTGCAAGTTCTGCTCAGTCATCCAGAAATCCTTGATCTGGAGATGCAGCAACTGCAATTGAGCCTGTTGTGGGAGTTGGAGCTTTGGGAAGGCTTTCTGGAAAAAGCCCTGCAGATGCTGTCTCAGATGAAAAATCCTAAGGATCAGGCTGAGTTACACTTCCGACGTGGTCAGGCGTACGAACAGATCAAGAGCCCGCTGAAAGCACTGCCAGCATACGAACGTTCACTGCAAGATGTTCTGAATCCAACTTGGGGAATTGAGGCTAAGTTGGCGATTTTGCGTCTTTACTACGAATTGAAGGATATACGTTTT
>JACLAC010013699.1_pt1 | contig 23979 bp, 20 predicted proteins | sample 8027881 | NCBI WGS metagenome assembly JACLAC01 (sample SAMN15725517, study PRJNA655200) | protist metagenome | isolation source: fluorescence activated cell sorting (FACS) single amplified genomes of... | place: Spain: Blaines Bay Microbial Observatory, Mediterranean Sea | collected 2016-01-19 | reverse complement strand
GCGGATGATACGCCGGAGGCTGATGTTGCCCAGTTCGTCAACAACTTTACAGTGATCTCTCGAGGCGCGAAGAAGGACTTCGACGACGAGAAGCTGGAGGAGATGCAGCATCTGCTGGCCGAGATCCTGAACGACGCGGACGCGCAGATCATCTTCGAGCCTTGCGACGAGAACTTCTCGGCGGACGGCGTGATCGAGGTCCAAATCTTCGCGGAGCACCATCCGGCGATACTCCACGAGGTGACAGACAAGATGGCGGAGCTGGGTCTGGACGTGATCAAGGCGACGGTCCATCATTCGTACCAGCCGGGCCACAGCGTCGAGTGGAAGGAGGACGGCAAGCAGATCACGCCGCAGCCGTCGCCGCATTTGACGCGGCGCGCACAGGAGTTCCTCAACAAGAACAAAGGTGCAGCGGCAGGAGCGCCCTCTGCCGCCGCACCAGCGGGTGCGCCTGGAGCGGCGGAGCAGATCACGATTGACGTCAACCTGGTGAACGACGCACGGGAGGAGCACAGTGTTGTCGGCGACCTGATGGCGGGGATACGGCGTCAAGGATCGGGAATACTCGCTTCGGGGGCGCATGCAGCATCTGCTGTTGCGCACGCGACGATCGGGCCGCTGCAAGCTACGGGTAGGCCGCTCTCACGGAAGAACTCGAAGGCCGATCTGAGCGATATGGGGGCGGAGGGGTCGCAACACGGGAATGGCGGCCACCACGGCCACGAGGTCGGCCGTGAGGTGTTCTATGCGAGGGAGGCCGATGGGAGCAAGGCGACGAGCGCGGATAGGCGCAAGGAGATCCAGAAGGCGTTGAGTCAAGTCATCAAGAACCGACATGTCCATGGCGAGGTCCTTGTTCGCATGGTACATGAGAGCGAGATGGCGATCGGTCATATGGTGCCGAGGCTGGCTCAGAAGGTCAAGGAGCAGGTAACAACAAAGCATCAGGCCGCAGGCAGCAGCACAGCACAGCACCTTCACTGCCACGGCTGCCCTTCTCACACCTCACGGCCTGGCCCTCCTCCCCTCCCCCCAGATAAATATTATTAAATGCGTGGGCGAGCATCACAAAGAGCTGCTACATGAGGTCTGCGATCTGATCGACGACTCGGAGTGCGACGTGCTCCACGCCGACGTCGACCGTGATGCAAAGGGCATTGAGGTCTGCATATTCTACATCCTGCACAAGATCACTGGAGCGATACAATCTGACGAACGCCAAGCATTGAAGGTCAGAGCACAGCAAGCAAGCAAGCAAGCAGCAAGCACACCACTCTCTCTCTCACAACAATCCTCCCTCACCTCGCGCCATACATACATACAACAGGACAAGCTCAATGCCCTCTACCAGATGCACGGAGTGGAGGGTTATGTCACAGTCGACTTGGGCATCGCGAGCCCGCCAATGAGCCCGTCAGGTGGGCCCTCGGCCGGAGGTAATAAAGCGCCACGCGCCGCAGCACGTTGTGCACGGCAGCGCGCGCTCTGTAGTAGTCCCTGGGACACACAGCAGTGTAGACTCTCTCTCTCTCTCTCCTCGCACACACCACCATCTCTCACACACTCATCATAACGCCTCCCCTTGTGTCCCACCCTTTTGTCACAGGCACCCCGAACGACCGCGAGAGCCGTATGATCTCCCACGACCGCCGCGGATCGAACATAGGCGGCTTTGGGCGCGATTGGATGAGAGGCGCCGCGGCACTCTCGCCTCCGGTATCCATGTCGTCGAACATCGGCGACAAGATGCAGCTGCCTTCGGCGATGATCACAAAGCGGGACGCGCCGAAAGACCCGGAGCGGTCGCCCGAGAGCGGGCCACGCACGGATAGCAGCGGGGAGCGGTTCTCGGGCGACCGCTACTCGGGAGACGCGAGCAAGCACGCTCCGCTTGGCCGCTCGCCGAGTAAGATGCCGGCGACGATGCCGGGCTCGCCAAGCCGTAAGGACAAGAAGTCGCCGATCTTGTCCGGAGGAAGCTCGCCCTCTATGGCGCCCTCTATGGCCGCCTCGAAGGAGGCGCCGCTCGGGTTGTCGCCGAGCAAGCTGCCTATAAAGGGCTCGTCGTCTGGAGAATGGAAGCTCGCTTGATTTGTGTTGTGTTTGTTTGTGTGTTATGCGGAGAGAAGGAGAGGACGGAGAGAGAGAAGGGCGTTATTGGGCTGTGTATGTTCAAGTGCGGGTGGAGAGGGAGAGAGGGGAATGTGGGTTATCGCGTGCGGGTGCCGTGCGAGTTGGTGGACGAGAGAGCTCGCGCAGCAGTACTTCTGTGTCGCTTGGATCTGTGCGAGGTGTGGCTGCACCGTATCCACGTCATTGTCCGGTGGTATTTCTACGTGTGAGGGTGTGGTGTGTGTGGTGGGATTTGAGCGCTGCGACTCTACTTTTTCACCCCCTGAATTCACCAAGCAATTCACTCCTCCACCTCGTGCACATCGCCGTACAGCTCGAGAGCACAGACATGCAAGCAGCTACACGGGACGCCACCGATGGCATGGCTGCAAACATTGTGGCGACCCGTTCCCACCTCCATCCAGGAATGCAGTTTGGGATCCGCTGCAAGAAGCGCTTCCGACTTCGCATCTGCCTCTTGATAGAGCTTAGCAAATTCGTCCTGCTGAATGCCAGAGATGCGGAAGAATCGATAGAACTTCTCGGGCGGCGGGTCGAGCTTCCACGTGTGGTGGAACCGGCGGCGGAAATCGCGCAGTTGGCCTTCGTTCAACTGACGCGCGCGCTCCTTCTCGTATTCTGGCAGATCTTCTTCTTCGTCGAGCGCTTCCTTCAATTCTTCGGCGTACTTCTTGTGATCCTCATCCTGCGTCATGGAGCGAATCTTGAATGCCTCCTCGAACCGCGCCGCGTGAAGAACGTCCCATGTAACGCCGTCCTCCGAAGCACTGAAATCCCACGTGTCGGGCGACCAGCATTCCCCACTGTAGGCGAGAGTGTAATGTGATGGCCGCAGTAGAACGTTACGGAGGTCGACACGAGCATAGCGCTCCGGGTTACTAGCATCCGCGCAAAAGAGCAAATCGCAGGAGTTTGTGTTATAGCAATGAAGATGATTGTCTTCCATTGGCATCAACAGACTTTCGCGGGCAATGAACTCATGCTGCCCGGAAAACATCCTAGGGAAATCATTGCAGGCGTTCCCGGTGTGCACATCGACCTTTATGGTGCGATGGCTCTCGACGCGAACTGCACCAGATAAATGCGGGTTCTTGTACGGCTCGGTGCCCTTGGCGGTGCCGAGCCAGTAGAGCAGCCCGCGCTCGTCGCCGGTCTCTTGGAAGCGGCATGAGTGCGTGGTTTGAAGATAAGCAACCAGAGTCTCGATACAAAAGTACTCGGCCTCCAGACGCAGCGCCTTCCACAAGCCGGGATCGGCAGAATACTTGGGGAACCGCGGTAGCTGGCCGGTGCGTAGCCACTCGAGAATATGCACGAAGAGAGCTCCATCTCGGTCGATAAAAATCTCATCGTCATCGCTGCTCTCTTGCCACGCGCCGTCGAGCATGCGCGAGAAATAAACAGCGGAGCCAAGGGTGACGCGGCTCGTCTCGAATCTCGTGCCACCCACATTGAGCGTCACGCGGTCGCGCGGCTGCGAGGAGGTGCGCGCACGCTTCATGGCGCGAAATGTCAGAGCGCCTCGCGAAACACGTCAACTCTTTCGGGAATTCTTTCGGGTGACGCCACGTTATACTCTACCTACCTTGGTCCCACACTCACGACACACACGGATCCCCAGTCCATCCTCCAACACACACATCACACATCCACACATCACACCCACTGACACCCACACACACCCACACATACCCACACACACGTAAGCGCACGCCGCAGCAATGCGACAACATAATCGGGCCGCGCGCGCGCCTGTGGCCTTAACGCTGCTCGCTTTATTCCCCACATCGTCCTACGCTCAATTTCACGACGTCACACTCAACACCGTCGCCGAATTCGACGCCTTCCGCTCCCAGCAAGTCGGCTTTGTCGCGCTCGTTTATGCGCCGTGGTGTGGCCACTCTCGCGCGCTGCTGCCAGAGGCGGAGAAGGCGGCCAGCATGACGAAGGGCGTGCCCTTTGTCAAGATTGACGGGACGGAGGCCTCGGCCGTCGCGACGAAGCTCGACGTCAAGGGCTACCCGTCGCTGCTCTTTGTGCGCCGCGGCGACGGCATGCCTATTGAGTACGATGGCGTGCGTCAGGCGAAGCCGATCGCCGACTGGGCGGCAGCGAAAGGCTTGGCGCGCGTCGCGCGCGTGCCGACCGCCGCGGACGTCAGCAGCTTCGTCTCGCGGAGCAAGCCCATCGCGCTCATCCTCTTCACCGCCGACGATAGCTCAGCGGAGGTGGAGGCGCTCGAGGCAGTCGCAGCGTCCGCGGGCACCAGCCTGCCGTGCGCGATCAGCACGGCCGACCCGTCGGATCCCGCCCTTGCCGGCAGCGGCAAGCCGCTCGAGGCGCTCGGCCCGCTATCGCGCCCCGTCCTTGTCGCCATCCCTGCTGCGAGCAACGGCGCATGGGCGGGTGAAGGCCCGTCCGCACTCCTTCCGTCGGACGTCAAAGGCGGCGTGTTGAGCCATGCAAGCATGCTGCGATTTGGGCGGACGTCGTTGCTGCCATCCGTCTCCGTCTACGCGACGGGCCAGGTCGAGGAGGAGATCTTCGCGGCCGACGTCCCGCTGCATTTGCTCTACTTTCACGAGAGCGCCGCCTCATTGGCCGCGTCAGGAAGGGATTTGATGGACACGCTGCGTGCAAGCGGACGGTCGCTACGCGGCAGGGCGATCCTGGCGACGATTGACGTGTCGAAGCACACGGAGGTCGCCGCGTACTTTGATATCGCGCCGAATGGCGCGCTGCCGCCGCCGCAGCTCCTGGCCTTCTCATTGTTAAACGGCACAAAGTATCAGCATACGGGAAGCCTCACTGAGAGTGGCATCCAGACGTTCGCGAAGGCGGCGATCGGAGGGAAGGTGGCACCGTACATTCGCTCACAGCCGGTGCCGTCAAGTGGGCTCAATGGGCCGCTTGTGGAGCTTGTCGGCTCGAACTTTGAGTCGGTGGTCAAGGATAGTGATAAGGATGTGCTGGTTCAGTTCTATTCGCCGCAGTGTGGCCACTGCCGGAAGCTCGTGCCGGTTTACAAGCAGGTGTGTGTGTGTCTTCGGTTGCTCATGCCATCTGTCTCTCCCTCTCTCTCTCTTCGTGTGCTGCACCTCTCTCGACACACTCACCTATCCCTCCCTCTTCCACCCACCTCTGTTGTGCTCGTCTGCTCTGCACCACCACCACTTCATTGTGCCCTCTTCTTTGCAACTCTCTCGACACTCACTCACTCTCACCCATAACCCCTCCCTCTCCTCCCACCACCCACCTCTTCTTACGCACAGGTCGCTGAGAAGCTAGCCGACGATCCCGACATTATCGTCGCACAGATCGACGGCGTCGCGAACGACGTGCCGGGAGTGGACCCTGAGGGCTTCCCCACTATCTTACTGTACCCCAAAGGCAACAAGAAGGGGATCGAGTACGACGGGAGCAGGGACGCGCACGATATGATACAATTCGTGAGGGACGCGAGGGCCGGGAGGAACTTCATCGGCGGGCTGCCGCCTCATGAGGCGAAGTCGTATAGGGCAGACGGAGCGGCGCAGGGAGGAGGCGATGGCGATGGGGACGAGGACGATGGCTATCGCGTCGAGCTGTAAGATGAGCTTCGATGCGTGCGTACTACTGTGTGCGAGAGAGACGTGTAGTAGAAAAGGGAGGAGGGGGGTTTGGCCGCTATTTAGAAAGGCATGCTCTGTCCGCGATTGTTCGACTCCACACGCAGCCTCCTCTCATCCCGACTCACCATCCTCCACACCTCCACCGCGCACGCTCCCTCTCTCTCCTTCCTCTATCCACTTTCCATATTAGTACGGCAGCATCTTCACGAGCCGCTTGAGGTCCTTCTTGCTCAGCTTCCCGCCAAAGAACGCCTCGACATCAAACCCATCTCTCGCCTCCTTATCGACGCTTGCGCCGGCCTCCGACTTGAGGAGCGCCTTCTTCGAGAGCATTAGGGTCGTCCGCTCGTCGAGAGGCGTCCCATCCGCTTGGCCGACCTTCTTGTACACGATAAGATCCTTCGAGACAGAGTTGCTGCCGTGCTTGCCGAAGCCAGAAGGAATGAGGCTCGCGAGCTGCGAGGCCGGGACGACGCATGCGCGCCAGCCTAAAGCGTACGCACGCGCCATCTCTTGCGAGGAGCGGTCGCTCTGCGCGCTCGTGTAGCGCGCCGCCTTCGCCTCCGCCTCCTCCTCCTCCTCCTCATCCTCCGGCTCGACGATTGGCTTCTGTTCCTTTCGCTCCTCCTTGCGCGGCCGCTTCTTCGGCTTCACCGGCTCCTCCTCCTTCACCTCCTCCTCTTCCTCCTTCTCGTCCGTCTGGCCCTTCGGCTTCGGCTGGCCGCACGCCTGTCTCTTACGACCCGGCCCGCCAAACTTGACCTTATCAAGGCAGTTGACGCACCGACCGCAGTCGTCGAAGTTGGCCCTCTTCTCGGCCGCCGCTAGAGCCTTCGCCGCCTTGTTCTCCGCCGCAGCGAGTCTCTCCGCGGCCTGACGGCCTGGCGAGCTCGGCGCGAGATCGGGCACCGGCTGAGGCGTCGATCGCGTTGGCTTGCGGCCGGAGGACGAGGAGATGGAGGGCGACTCAAGCGCCGCCAGTAGGTCGTTGAGCGGCATGAGGTGCTCCGTTCCTGGCTTGGCGAGCGGCGAGGGTGTCGCCGCGAGCGGCGAGGGTGCCGCCGCAAGCGGCGAGATGGGCGCGACGCGCGGCAGGAGGCTGCTCTTTGCGTGCACGTCCTCCTGTGTGACCGCCTTGAGGTGGCCGAGCCACTGGCCGAGTGTGGCGCGCTCGTGCGCCTGATCGGGCGGCGCCGGCGGCGAGAGCGAGAGCGGCCGCAGCGGCGAGGAGGAATTGTCGAGGCGCGAGAGCGTGGGCGGCGCGTTCGACGGCGTCATAAAGAAGCTATTTGCCATGATGATGATAAGCGCCGACGAAGAGAATTGTGGAGTGTTTGGTGAGCACCGGAAGTCTCGCTAATGGAGCGTCCATTCGCTGCTGCGGCTCTCCTCCTCTCCTCGCTCGCCACCTCCTCCGCCGGCGACCCACCCGCCCGCCACGAGGCCACCTTCACCACCTTTTGCGACAAGGGCACCGTCGCTGGCGGCGACTGCTGGTGCAAGGGCGGCTCTGCAACCGCCGCAATTGGTGATGGCTCGTGGCTCTGGCACGAATTGGTTGGCGCGCGCTGCCCAGCCCAACCCAACGATCGGTGCGACTGCTCGTCATGCGGCGGCAGTAAGGACGGATGCCCGCACGAGGGCTGCTGGCAATGCGACGGAATCAACGCGCCGCAATGCAATGCGGGCGACGACCTCAAGCGGTGCGAGGTGGAGGTGCACGGCACGCACGGCGCCGAGAAGTACTACATCACCGAGGTCTGCCCGGGTGCGCACCCGTGCAATCGGTGCAAAGAGCCCAAGTTGCAGCGCTGTGCCGCATGGGCGCCGCTGGCGATTGACCTCTGCGGCGTGACGTGGGCCAACGTCTTCGATCCTCAGAAGAGCGAGGCGAAGGGCTTCGTCACGCTCTCATGCTACCCGAATCGGTTTGAAGGCTCGGCCGGTCCTGGCGATGAGGATGCGGGCCCTGGTGAGGACGAGGAGGAGGCGGACGAGGAGGAGATGGAGGAGGCGGACGAGGCGAATGCGTGCTACTCGACGATACCGGGTGACACCAAGGTATGAAAAGGCTGAGCTTCACTTCACATCCACGCCTCTCACTCACTCCACCACCTCCTTCTCCTACTGACAGGTCAAAGGCTGCGAGGACTGGTGCGACGCCAAGTTTGCCAAAGAGCACTGCAAATGGTGCAAGTGTAGAGGCTGCGAGAAGCTCGGCGACGTCTGCACACGTGCTGAGGCGCAGATGGAGGAGGCAGAGAGGAAGAAGGCGCTGTTCTTCCACAAGTGCGGTTCAAAGCTCGATTGCCTCTCGTGGTGCAACCAAGGAAATTGCATGCAATGCCCGTGCGCGAGCTGCGAGCGATGCGGCCCTGCGCCGCCCAAGCATTTGATCGACGCGGCGGGCAAGGCGGAGCCGGCAGCAACAGAGCCGGTAAGGCACATTGCGCCCGCGGCGACGGCGCCGGCGCTACGGCCGGCGCAGCAGCCGACGGCCTGCCACGGATGGTGCATGGCCGGCGCGGAGGAGGACGAGGACGTCGTGTGCCGCTCGAGCAAGTGCCTGGCGTGTCCGTTTTGTCAGGCGAGGAAGAGCAATGAGCATTGAGCCAGTAGGTTAGCGTGGGAAGGTGTCGCTTTTATTCGCGACCAGTATAAGGAGGAGCGCGATCTGGCGGTAAGTAGGTTTGAGGTGCCCAGGACGACGCAATGCGACTTTTCGGAGACGCCTCCGCTGACCTCGCATCTCCGACCGCGCGCCCGCTTGATGTCCTTCGGCCTTCTAATGATGCGAGCCGCGCTCGCCTACTCTGCCCACGCCGTCGGCTCGCGGCCGGCCGTCTCGCTCCTGCGTGGCGGCCAGGCGAAAATGACCTCTTCGTGGCCATCCATTCCCGCCACCTCGGAAGCGCCGATCGCGCTCACCACTGCTACGATTTCTCCAAGCGACACGTCGGCCGCCACATGGGCGGGCGATTGCCTCGTCGTGCCGTTTTGGGAGGTCGCAAATTCCACGACCGACTCCATCGTGCTGAGCGCGGCGCAGGCGGCGATCGACGACGCCTGCAGCGGTGCGCTGACCGACCTCATCGCCGACCAGGAGTTTAAAGGCGGCGCGGGTGCGCCGGCCGTCGTGTCGCTGCCGCGCGGTTCAGCCGCACGCCGGCTCGCAATCGTCGGCCTCGGCAAGCCCGACAAGTGGAAGATTGGCGGCGCGCGTAAGTTTGGCGAGTCGCTCGCGAGCGTCGCCAAGGCGCAGAAGGTGAAGGCGATGGGTCTCCTGCTGCCGGCCGAGCCGACCCTCACCTCCGAGACCGCGCAGGCGATGCTCGAGGCGACGTATTTAGGCCTCTCGCCCGATCTGCGCTATAAGTCGAAGCCGGACGACGACGACAACAAGCCGCCGCCGCTCGTTAGCCTTGACTTACTCGGTGGTGGCGTCGATGCGGACGTGGTGAGCCGCGCGCGCACCTTCGCCGCCGGCGTGTTACTAACCCGTGGCCTCGTCGGCTCTCCGCCGAATTATCTCAACCCGGACACGATGGCGGAGACCGCCGCGGGCCTGGCGGCCGACTTTGACACGATGAGCCTCAAAGTGTTAGAGCTCGACGAGTGCGAGGCTCTAGGGATGGGTGCTTACCTCGGCGTCGCTCAGGGCTCATGCACGCCGCCAAAGTTCATCCACCTGACGTACACGCCGCCGAATGGCATCGCGCCAAAGAAGAAGGTCTGCCTGATTGGCAAGGGCCTCACCTTTGACAGCGGCGGCTATAACATCAAAGCGGGCGCCGGCTCGATGATCGAGAAGATGAAGTTCGATATGGGTGGTGCGGGTGCGGTGCTCGGCGCGGCACGTGCCGTCGCGGAGCTCGCTCCGGCGGTGGAGACGCATTTTATCATCGCGGCGTGCGAGAACATGGTGAGCGCTGGAGAAGCGATTGAGAGATCACACACTGCACACATGCGCTTCTCTTCTCTCTCTCTCTCTGACACAGCTGCTGTGTATGTGTGTGTGCTTACAGGTGAGCGCGGAGGCGATGCGCCCTGGCGACATCCTTACCGCCTCCAACAAGAAGACGATCGAGGTCATGAACACAGATGCAGAGGGCCGCTTGACGCTCGCCGACGCTCTAGTCTACGCGGACCGCCTTGGTGAGGTGGACTGTATCGTCGATATTGCGACGCTCACCGGCGCGTGCATTGTCGCTCTCGGCCCGGATTATGCGGCGTACTACACCGACAGCGACGATCTGAAGACGATGATCGAGGACAGCGCCACGAAGGGCGGCGAGCTCGTCTGGCGCATGCCGTTGGCTCCGGAGTACGTCGAGCAGATCAAATCGCCGTTGGCGGATTTGAAGAACCTGGGCGGCCCGGGCGGTGGCGGCTCCATTACTGCGGCGCTCTTCCTCAAGGAGTTTGTGGGCGATGTGAGCAAGGACGCGATGTGGGCGCATATGGATATTGCGGGGCCGGTGTGGAATGACAAGATGGGCGGAGCGACGGGTTATGGAGTGAGAACCCTCGTCGGTCTCGTCGAGTCGATGGATGCGTGAATGAGGGAGTGGTGGTGAAGTGTTGGGCGAGAGGCATGGTGAGAGGTGAAGCGACGGCGCGCGGCCAGCGGCCAATGCGACCCAAAATGCGAGCCCTGGCAACAGCCCAACGTGCAGAGGTGCCCGGAACGACGCCAGCCAAGTATCGCGCGCACGTGCGACTGAATTGCCGCACACACCACCTCAATGGAAGCACTAAACGCGGCCTGCACACCGCCGCGGCGCAAGCTCTTCATCAAGGCGCTCTCCGTCGGCGCTGGCAGCTTCCTCCTCCTCGCGGGCCTCCTCGGCTCTTTATTCATTCTCGTCGGCGGCGGCATCACTTATTTTATCGGCGCGCTCTATTGCATCTTTTTCGGCTGCGTCGTGCTCTCCGTCGAGCTCAAGGACAAGACGCGCTTGGTCTCGGCCGCCTATGGATGGATTGACAAGTACCTCAAATTTCTCACGCTGCAGGTGCGGCTGAAATTTTATTCGATTCACCGCGCCTTTTTGCTCTCTACTCACACTGCCTCTGTATTGCTCTCTCCGTCGCAGCGCGGCAAGGGCATCTTCTACCTCGGCGTCGGCATCCTCGTCTTCTTCATGGCGCCCGACGGCAAGAGCACATGGGTCGGCAAATGGGGCGTCACCAACGTCGCAGCGATGGTGCTCGCGATCGTCGGCGGTATGCACACACTCTACATTATTCGGGACGACTCGGCTTTGCCGTCGGACATCAGCCCGATGACGCAGAGCATCCCGGCGGCGGCGAGCGACGGGATGGACTTCTCGGGCGGCTCGATCGCGAAGCCGGGGACGGCGAGGGCCAAGTGGGAGCAGATGCACGACGAGGAGTTGTAGCGTAGCGCGATCGTTCGCTTCGCGACTTTAAGGCCCCGTACCTTAGGGGCGTGGCGACGCTTCTCTCGTCTTACGTGGCGCCGGCCGAGTGTGTGCAGCATGTAGCTTTTGCATTTTCGTAACTTAGTACAACGAGTCTAAACGTAAACCTCTCTCTCTCTCACGCTCACGCGGCGCTATCACTCTAAAGCTCCTCCTTCTCAATATCTTCGTCATCCTCCACCACCTCCCCTCTTCGCCCCGGCACGCACGCCGGCTGCTTCCTCGGGTCGTCCTTCGGAAGGACCTTACCACTGGCAGGGTCGAACTTGTATTCGGTCTTCGCCGCCGTGAAGTCAATCCAATTCTGCACCTTACAATCCGCCATCGGGACCGCCTCGTCCTTCTCATAAATCCTCTTGCCGGTTGAAGGATGCCTGTCCACGCAGTCTGACGGGTCAAACCTCTCTGGTCTAAACCACCACAGATTGGTCGCAACGCTCCGTCCTGACTCCTCGGACGAAGCGACATGATGGATCCAATGCTGCGGTATAAACAGGCAGTCGCCGCGATTGATCGTCGCCTCGTAATACGGAAGGTTCGCCCAGCACGGGAAGCGCTTTAGATCGATGGACGACACGTTCAAGTTGCCAGAGAATGTGCCATAGCCGTGTTTGAGCCGTCGCTCGACATCAGGCAGCTTGTCGTCCCCAGCGTCCTTCGCAGCTTGCTCCGCATTGTACCAGCCGCACCGTTTGTCGGAGATGATCGAATAGTAAACCGAATCCATCAGGAAGAAGCGCTTGCTCCCAGAGTAGACGCAGTTTAGATTGTCGTACGAATCGGTGTGTACGACAGACTCGGTGCCGCCGCTGCTCATCCAAAGGTTTAATGAATAAAGCTTCTTGTGCGCGCCGCCGCATCGCAGAAAGGAGGGTAATGTCACGTCCAACGCCATTGGAGTGGGCAGCGGGCTGACCGCATACAAAAAGTGCTCCGCTGACGACGAGGAGGAGACGGCCGAGGAGCGTTTACTTGAGGACGCTCTATTGCTCGGAGGAGGCTGCTGCTGCGGAGGCTGCACGCCCTTCTTGTACTCGTCCAAGAACTTCGGAAGCGGCATCTCGCGCGTGACGAGCCGGCGGTCCTCTCGGCGCCTCCCGAGTTCGACGCCTTTCAGAACTGGCGGCGGCGAGAAATCGTCGCGCCGCGCGTACGCTGACCGCATCCGCTCGTCCGTCGCGAAGCGATCGAAGGCGCGCGCGTTCTCGTGCTTTGCATAGCCACGGAGCACGAGCGGCTTGCCCCATCCTGGATCGCTGCAGACGCGCCAGCGCCACGCTTTCGACGCATCGCCTTGATCGAGTGCCTCTTTGCAGCTAGCGCCGCGCTGCTGCGCGTCGATCGTCGGCGCGTACGTTGAGAATAAAGTTGCCGCCGTGGGGTACTCTCCCGGCCCAACCTCGCTCACGTTGCCGCGGTGCAGTGGCATTGAGAAGAGAGATTGAAGATGGCCGATCGGCAAACCTCCCGTCAAAGCGTGTACGTCAGCGGGCAAAGGCTCCATGGGTGTGCGCGTGCCCGCTGGTGGGCCGCTGCGTGGCATCGCGCGTGTAAGTCGATGCGATCGTCCTTTAATGTTTGGCCGTGGGCGTCGTATCGGGCACTCCCCCTGGTTTGTGACCAGAAAAGCACCTCCGCCCGACACATATTCAATAAATCCGCATCTCCACCTCCTCGGCGCCACGACTACTGCTCTCTTTGTCCTCCACCACCCTTGCCAACCGCGACTCTGGCCGTGGATGTAGCCGCACCGAGAGCAAGCACAAGGAAGCAGCGATGGCGAGCTCGGCGGCGGCTATGAAGAGAGCCAGCGTGTAGCTGCCAGTAAGATGATCGTGCACTGAGCCGGCCAGCGCCGGCCCAAGCGCAAAGCCGAGGCCAAGTGGCGGGAAGCTGAGGCTGACGGCGGCCTGCAGACGAGGGCCTTTTGCAATGCACTCGGTTGCGAGTGTTCCTGTGATTGTATTCATGCCTCCGGCAAGGCCGGCAGAGAGGAAGGCAAAGGCACCAAGAAAGGCGAATGATGAGGTGAATGGAAGGGAGGGCGCCGCGAGCGACATTAAGACTGCATACGTCGCAGCGCACGCGGCCCACGTCTTACGCCGCCCGCACTTGTCGGCCAAGTACGCGCACGGCATCCGGAAGAAACCATTGCCGAGAGCGAGAAAGACTAGTAAACTGCTTGCGCTGGCCTCGTCAATGCCTCTGTCCATTGCTAAGCGGACGATGTGGACGACGGGCACCCACGAGCCAAGGCTGCCGAATAGACAGCACATTCCAATCAGAAGAACGCGGCGATCACGCGCAACAGTAAGCATGCTGATCCTGCTATCGCTGCTGCTGTCGCTGCTGCTGCTATCGGCAGGCTTTGACGGCACCGGAAGCAGCAATAGTCCGCCGACGCCGTTGAGCACAAGAATAAAACACGCCATGAGCAAAAAGACATTGGGCAGGCCAATCGCATAATAGAGCTTTGGTAGCAGAGGACCGACGGCAATCGGCCCGAGCATTGCACCCATGTTGGCAAAGCCGTGTACGCGCGTCAACGTCTTGGTATAGACGCGTGTTGCGAGGCTGATGCCAGCAAAGAGGCTTAACGAGCCGCCAAGCGGCACGATAAAGCCGTAGGTGAAAAAGAGCAGGCCGACGCTTGTTGCGAGCGCGGAGAGAGCCATGCCACTGGCGGAGATCACGGCGCCAAGCAGGCACGTGCGCCGCTCGCCAATGCGGTGACAGATTATTGACGTCAACGGGGCGCAAAAGCATTGCATGCCGAGGCAAAGGGAACCGATCAAAGCCGTCGTGCCGCGAGATCCATGCAAATCGAGAAGCAAATAAACGTAGAGCGAGCCGAAAGAATATTGTACAGACAGCACGCCGGCGCACACAAAGAAATAACCGAGCGGCCGGACGATGCGCCAGCGATATGATGGCTCGGCGCGTTCGAGAAGACCCGCAGCGGGCGCCTCAACGACGGCTGCAGGCCCGGCCTGGCACATGGACGGCGGACGGAGCGGCCCGACGGCGACCGCGTCGCACACGGCTGCTGCCAGCAAAAGATGTCGAAGGTTCGTCGAGTGCTCACGACGGCGCTATCAGCGGTTGTGGTCATGGACGTCATCTCCCGGCATGCCATCCCTGGTGGCTTTTGGCGCCGCAAACTCGGCGAATTCGATAATAGGGGGACACCAACGCGCTCGGCGATCCGACACTTCCGCTTCCAGCATCGCGCGCCCCGTCCATTCGCGCTCTTCTCTTCGATGCGCTGGACGAGCCCGGACGACTCCTACTATTTCCTCCACGTGGAGTCGCGCGATCCACCTCCGCGCTTCCGCCTCTTCGCTGTCGGCTTGGCTCTCGGTGCAGCCTTCTTGGCGGGCACGTGCGTCGACCGCCTCGGCCGCGCGCTCGCCGTGCCTCTCCTCACCACTCCCAAGCAGCCCGTCGTCGACGTGTTAGGCCACTGCATCGGCGAATCCTCGGCGATTAAACGCACCGTGTGCTCCATGGACCATGCGCTCGTCTCGCTCAACGGCGGCCGCTGGCAGGACTATTCCGTCTTCACGCAGACCATGCATCCCTTCTGGGACGAGCGCTTCACGTACACGCCCATGTACGGCATCGACGAGTCGGTCGGCCTCGAGTCGTGGTTTCGCAACGAGATGAGCGCGTGGAGCGACGCCTTCCCATGGGTCGAGTTCAACCAGATGATCTTCCTCGGCTCGGGGCCCAACGCGACAACGACGACCTATGCCGTCGGCGACTGGAAGGGCGCCCTCGGACCGCTCACGCCGACAGACCGGCGCATGACGGTGCGCATCACCGACTTTTACGTGGCAGCGTCCGACGGCCGGATCGCGCAGAATTATATGATGATCGACTTGCTCGATCTCCTCCGCCAGCAGGGCATCAGGCCGCTGCCGCTCTCGCCGCTCAAGCAGGGCCACGTCTCGCCTCCGCAAGGCGACGGCATCCCCGCTCCGCTCACAAAGTACGCGAACGACGAGGACGCGTCGGACGCGCGGCGTGTGGTCGAGGCGATGCTCAACGCTGAATGGGTGGGCACCTCGACCGCGTTGGAGCACTGGCGGCGCGAGGAGTTTGTGTGGTATGGCCCTGTGCCGTTTGGGATGGCGACAAGCGCCGACGAGTACACCACGCACTTCCTCAAGCCCTTCCATTCGGCCTTCCCCTCCGAGCGTGCGCTGGTCATCGACACCTTTGCCTGCGAGGGCCAGTATTGTGGCGCCCACGGCACCTTCTCGGGGCGGCACGCCGGCGCGTGGTGGCTCGGCTTTGCGCCTTCTGGCAAGCTGCTGTCCCTTGACTTTGGTATGCATTGGCGTGTTGTCGACGGCAAGATCTCAGAGGGTTGGGCGATCTTCGACCTGCCAAGGATGCTCCTGCCGCTCGGCGTCGATCTGCTCCGCGACGATCCGTCGCCGCCGCAGCTGCAGTCGTCGGCGGCGAAGGCGACGGCGTCTTCTACTTCTATCGACGACGTGGACGCGCCGACACCCGCAGACAACAACCAGTGCAGCAACGCGTACACGCAACCGCCGGGCGGCGCGGAGGTTGACAGCACGAGCTTTGACTGCCCGGCGTTTGTGATCGCCTCGACCGACGCGACCTGGCATACGCGCAACTGGGAGCTCACGAACAAGGCGGTCGACACCTATTTTAGCGAGGATTGGCAGTCGGTGCGTGCGTTTGGGCTGATGCTCCGCGGGCGCGAGGCGCTGCGCTCGTTCATGAAGGACTGGCTCGGCGGCTTCCCCGATGTGTACATCCACGTCGCCGACGTCTTCTGCTTAGGCAACGAGGCGGTTGGGTTCAAGACGACGATGCCCTATGTGCTGACGGCGACGCACAGTGGCTGGTCGAAGGCGTTTGGCGCGCCGAGCGGCCGCAAGGTGTCGTACCACGGTATCGCCAACTGCTACATCAAGAAGATTGGCGGACAGTGGCAGTATACGCGCGAGTGGGATTTGCCCGACATGTGGGCCTTCCTCACCGCGCTCAACATCTCGGCCAACGCGCTGCCGCACCCGTCGGCCGATTTGGTCCCTGTCGATCAGTGCAAGCCGCTGTTTGAGTGGGGCGGGGATGTGATGAATTGGTTCCCTGCGAGTGCGTAGTGTGTACACTGCAAGAATGGTAACTGAGTATAGATAAGTGAGATAGTGAGAAGGTTTGACGTGGATCTCGTCACATGGCGCCGTCGTGAGCGCTTTTGTCCACGAGGCTCGCCGACGTGGACGGCCACGCGACTTTTATATTCGCACGATGCCGCCGCGTGGCAAGGGCAAGCAGCCCGTCTCCTCCAAAAAGCGGCAGCGTCCGGCGGCGCAATCACGCCGTGATGGCGACGACGAGGTCGATTCGGGCGAAGACTCGGGAGACGAGGAGGCGGCGCAGCACGCACGCTTAATGGCAGAAGAGGACGACGAGGCGGAGAAGGAGGCGGCCGAGCCGGCGGCGGAGCGTCGCGTGCGGCTCGCCAAGGAGATGATCGCCGCGATGGACGCGGCGCATTCGCGGGACGGTCAAAAGGAGGCCGGCCCGAGTGGCGATGTGGTCGCCGAAGCGCTCGAGGAGGATGCTCTTCGGCGAGCCGGGCGCTGGCGGCACCGCGCGGCCGCTTCGCTGCGCGGCGCGAGCATTGCTCCCGAGGATATTCGCCGGCTCCGCGGCCCACGTCTGAGCCCGACGTGCGTCGCGATCGCGCCGGACGAGAGCTTTGTTGTCTGCGGCTGCAAGGATGGTGCGCTGGTCCGATGGAGCCTTCCGAGCGGGAAGGCGACCAAGCTGCGTGGCGGGCGCGTGGATGCGTACCACGCGGACGACGACGACGAGGCCGAATTGCTGGCTGCGGCGGCGGCGAGCAGTAGTGGTGGCGATGGTGGCGTTGTCGGCGCGTCTCAGCAGGCGCTGCCCTCTCCGGCGGCGCCTCGTCGGCGCATGAAGCCAACCAGCAGCGAGTTTGCGGCAAACCCTACAGGGCACTTGTCGGACGTTCTCTCGGTCACCATCTCTCCAAATGGGCAGCTGATCGCGTCGGGCGGGCGAGATGGCCGGCTGCTATTATGGGACGTACGAACGGACAGCGTTGTGCATCAGTTCCGTGGGCACCGTGGCCCGATTAACGCGTTGGCATGCCGTCGCGATGTGAGCATCGATACCAGCCGTGGCGACGGCAACGGTCATGTCGAGCTCTACTCTGCATCGGCCGACAGGACGGCGCGCGTGTGGGATCTGGAGCAGCGTGGGTATGTGGAGACGTTGTATGGCCATCAGGAGGCGATCACCGCGTTGGACGCGCTTACAGAGCAGCTTGTGCTCTCAGCCGCGGAGGATCGAACGGTGCGTTTGTGGAAGGTGGCCGAGGAGACGCAGCTCCTCTTCTCAAACGGGCATACGGCGCCGGTCGACGCGTGCGCGCTGCTCCACGCGGAGAGCTTTGTGAGCGGCGGCCAGGACGGCCAGCTCACCTTGTGGTCGGCTAAGCGGAAGCGGCCGGTCTGCACAGTACCGAATGCCCATGGCCAGGCGCCGTGGGGAGGGCCGTGCTGGCTCTCTGCGCTGACCGCGCCTGGCTACAGCGACGTTGCGATCAGCGGCTCGTGCGACGGATCGGTACGCTTCTGGGAGGTCGATGAAGCCGAGCGAACGATGCAGCCGCTCTTTGACGCGCCGGTGACTGGCTTTGTCAACGGCCTCGCGATCGCAGACAGCGGCAAGTTTGTCGCGTGCGCGGTTGGGCAGGAGCACCGGCTCGGCCGGTGGTTCAAGATCCCTGAGGCGCGCAACTCGCTCTGTATTATCCCGATGCCGAAGGGGCTTCATGTCAAGCCGAAGCTGAGGGCGGTGGCCGCGTATCGGAATGGATTGCGCAAAGGCGAGCAGCGCACGCCGGCGGAGCAGGAGGAGGATTACGAGGAGGAGGAGGACGACGACGAGGAGGAGGACGATGATGTGGAGGAGTAAGATTGTTATTATGTGCGGTGGTCTTGGAACAACTTGGATGTGCGGTTTATATTTATTCGAGAGGGTGTGGGCGCGCGGTCTCTGGGTGAGAAAATTATGATATCTACCGTAGCGTGAATCAAAACTATGTCGCTACAGAATGTCCCTAAAGAAGTCCATGCTGTGGCTCCTGGTGACCGTGCCCGATCGCGCGGCCTGCTGCCTCACGGTACGATTCCACGGCGTCCCATGCAAGCCCGGCAGTTTGCCCGCGTTGAGCTTATTGTACTTGTCGCACATCCTGTCGGTCGAGAAGCCGCACGCGACGCGCCCGTGCGCCCACCACGCTTGGTTGACAGGGTGCGCGACGCGGCGTATCATCTGCTCGGTGCCGCGGCCTTTCTCGGCGTTATAGATCATCATCTGCGGTAAGGACACGTTGTGCACCTTATCGCTCTCAGCTGTTGTTGCCGTACTCATCTGCTTGGACGCCCACGATCGGAAGGTAACATTCATTGAGAACTCGCTCGTCGTGCGCAGCCGCCAATGGCTCTCGAGTATCACCTCGTGGCGCCTTGCAAAGCGCTTATGCGCGCCGCGGTACGGCAGCACATACCATCGGGCGTGGCCATGCGAGGGTGGCGGAGGCGGCGGAGGCGGCGGCGATGGTGAGCCATGCTGCGCGTTGTGAACGAGCGCCTGCAGCTCGGTTGTTGAGGACGAGATGAGGGATGCTGTTGGGATGGAAGTGAGGTCCACGTCGGCAGCCGCAGCAGCCGCCTTTGCATTCGCGTGGTGGTGTTGCTGCCGCATCATGATCCTATTGCTGCGCCGCGACGAGGAGGTCGGCAGTTGCGTCATCACCTCACCAGTTCCAGTGCCAGCGCCAGTGCCATTGCCGCCGCGCTTCTGGCACGGGCTGCCAAAGCATTGATGCGACGGCTGAAAGTGGCTGCACCATTTAAATTGGAAGGGCGGCCTCAATCCCATGCCGCCAAACAACACGTGCTGCAACCGCTCCATTGCCGCCGCCTGCGTGTGCTTTGTCAAAGACGGAGCGTCAGCCATTACAGTCTTCGGATGATGGTCCGGCTTGGCGTACAGCTCCGTCCAATTGAGCGGGCCGGCATGGCAGCGCCCGTCGCCGCCAGCGGTCAGCGCGTCCGCGCGCCTGTAGGCCTCTCGTGTTTGCTTGCGCAGCTGCTCGCCAGAGACGATCATCAATGCGCCGCCGTAGAATGCATGCGTCGGTCTGGCGCCCGGCTCGCTGCCGATGAGAGAGAGCGCGCCTTTCGATTGCAATCCAGACTTGTTTGGCAGTCCAAATGCGCGGAGAAAATTGCGCCAGCATTGCTCGGTGACCGCGTGCAGACCGTCCTTGATCTCGCGGAAATCGCGCGTCAATATCCGCACGTAGACGAGCGGCGCGTACGCCTGCGACGGCAGCACGCACTGCACCCACTCGAGCCACGCGCGGTTGTGCATCTCCGGATGCTCCTGCACAAAGGCGACTTGAGACGGCAAATCGTTGTAATGATCGAGCACAAAACGCAAATATACGCCCGCCTCGTACCCAATGTTCGGCACGTAATTCGGCTTCCTCGGCTTTGTCCGCTGATAAATAACGTAGGTGATCAGCGTGCTGTTGACGAGCCACGGCGCGTTCGAGACGATGCCGTCGTACGACGCGATGACGACGACGATTGGTGAGCGCCATTGCGAAAGCTCGGCGTGGAGAATGGAGGGCGCTTGGACGGAGCGCGTCGTCGGGTCGCCGTCGAAGTTGGAGTTCGATCGCGTCGTACGGAGCACTACTATTTCAACAGTGCGTCACACAGCCGGCGGTAGCGCTTCCACACGCGGCGGCGTGGCGACGGCAGCGGAGGCGAGAGGTGGTGATGACAGGTGCCCAGTGCGGCGGCGGCGGCGCGCGCGCGGGCGAAAGGTTTTCCGTCGTCGCTTATACACACGCTCTCGACCGACCGCTGGCCGTCCGTGCGTGTCCCTTCTCCCTCGCGAGCTCTGGCACGCGTCGGAATGCGTGCACGGATGGTCGGCGGCGGCCGACCAGAGGCGGTGAGCCGATGAGAGCTTCTGAGCGCGGAGGCATTGAGCTCTGTCAGCTTGCTTGGCATCTCTTTGCTCCATGTTCATCTTGCTTCCTCGTCGGCAGAATGCGACGACGGAGGACCACGCGGCGGCCGGTGGGCCTGTGGCGCGACCGCTGATGAACGCGGCGCGGCCGACAGCCGGCGGTGGCGCGTCCACACGCGGCGGCGTGGCTGAGAGCCGAATAATGTGATAATAAGAATCACAACGACTTTCGGGCCTGCGCAGGGCCACCTCGACTCCGCTCACACGCTTCGGCCGAAAGTGCCGTGTCGACATTACGGCTGCGTAGCGTACGCGAATAATCTTCGACCACGAGACGAGCGCGATTTTGATCATCGTTCCGCGTTTGCAGCTTGCCAAAGGCATCATTCGCCGCGCCTTCGGTGAGTGTTCGTGCGGCTTGCACCAATTTACTCCCAGCCTCGGGCGCCATTCGTGCTAGTGCCTCGGCGAGTATCGTGTGCAAACAGAGCGGCAGGCAGGCGCCCTGGCCGCTGACGAGGCGCACGCCGTCGAAGCCATACCCCTCCTTGAGGCTGCGTAAAGCCTGCGCGAGTTGTTTGTCGCCTCCATCCTCCTCCAAGTTTTTGACCCATCTATCGACACTCATCGGTGCTTGAACGTCGAATGCGCCGCGTGGTGAGGCGCTTGAATGCATGAGGGTGTGCGTAGCAGCGGAAGCAATCACTGGAAAAATACGCTCGGCCGGAACTTGGTTGGCGCCGTTGCGAGCACCCACGGAACTCACGCAAAAATACAACACTATTGTAACCGCCGCAAGACCGTCGTCACCACGAAATCCCATGCTCTCCCAAAACCTTGCCCCTGTACACACTTCGAAAGTGGAAGACCGTCCGCCACAGCACGACCACGACGCCGATGAGCACCGCCGCCGTCAACATGCCAAAGACAATCGTAACCGGGTCGTCCCAGTGCTCGAAGGTCGACTTGGCGACGGCGCAGACGATTGCGAGCATTAGCGACGAGAGGGAGTACCACATCGTCTGGCGTGCGTTGGCGCGCGGCCCATTAAACTCGTCAATGGCAGCGACAAGCTTGTCGGTCAGTGTCGTCGAGCTATCTGACGGCGCACGCTGCGGGTTGGCGTCCTCGAGGCAGGCGGCGCCCGCCACGAGATGGATGTAGTAGAATTCGAGCAGCGAGAAGGTGATCGTGTATACGGACAGGGCGGTGGCCACGCTGAGCGCGAGCGTCTCGAGCGCCGTGAGCGGGTCGCCGTCAAAGGCCTCTCTTTCTGGATCGAGCAGCACCGAGATGGAGAAGCCCAACGAGATGGCCGCGACCATGGGTAATGAAGAGGTGGCTGCAGCAACGTCCGTCATGCCCAGCAGCGCAATCGCGTGCCCGTCTTCTTCGTGCTCGCCGTTGGAGATGACGCCGTGGAGCAGGTTTTCCATTGGCCGTCGCCGCGGTGCCGCGTGCCGCATGAGGCTCTTTGGTCGTGGAGAGAGCCGAGGGTCCGGGTGTCTGGCCGACATATCCGCTGCTTCTGGCAAAAGCAATTTCGTACGGGTCGTGCCGCCGCCAATTTCAGAAGTATCCGGCCGCCGGCCCGTCATACACTGATATTGCCCAGCCGCACGACACACGGCAGCACGAACATGAGGCGACAGCGCGGCGGCATTGAGCTGATGCATGTCGTCCTCCAACGAATGAAGCCGCGGCTCGGGCGCGCGGAGCCGCGAATGCCAGTCGGCCATTGGTGAAGAAGCGACCGAGCGCCCGATGTCGCGTATGTCAGGTCCGCAATCGTTAAGTTTTGCGACCAAAACAGCCGAGCGACCCCCCGATCGCCGCGGCGCCGACGGTCGCGCGCCGCCGCCTCTCCTCCTTTCTAATATGAGCTCCGGCGCGATCCTCTTCCCTCCCATCGCACCCGCCCCTCCAGCTCCGTACCCTCTCCTCTCGGCAACGGAGGCCGGTGACGACGCGGCGGTCGAAGCCTTGCTTCCGACGAGCGACGTGAATCTGCGATCACCTGAAGGTTGGTCACCGCTCATCATGGCGGCAAAGCAGGGCCACATTGCGCTCGTGAAGCGGCTGCTCGCTGCGGGTGCTTTGCCAAATCCGCCCGACGAGAGCCACACGCCATTGCGCGGCGCGGCTATCTTTGGACACGCAAGCATCATCCGCATCCTCCTCTCCGCCGGCGCGGATGTCAACCACAAATCGCAAGGCGGCAAGACGCCATTGATGGGCGCGGTCATGAATGGGCACCTCGAGGCGACGATATGCCTGCTCCTACCCGGCTCCAATATTGACGCCGTCAACGAATTCGGCGAGACCGCGCTGATGCTCGCCGAGGCGCGCGGGCACACGGCGTGCGCGCGCATGATCCGCTTTGTCCTCCACCACACGATGTGCGGCGGCGATCCATCCGTTGCCGATTGGCTCTCACTGCCCGACGCGCCATCGACCGACTTTGACGCGTCCGCCGCGTCGTCCATTATCACGCAGCTGCGCCGACAGCCGATTGGCCGCATCTCTCAGGTCTATTTGTATGATGCTGAAGGCTCAAGGCTGTACGATGAAATCTGCAAGACGAGTGCGTATACCTACCACACAATGGCCCTTACACTCCTACAACACAGTGTGTCACCGCAATACCACCACTGACCGCTTGCGCTTGCTGTGTGCATTTGCGTGTGTACTGCACAGGTGAGTACTATCTGACGTCAAAGGAATTGGAGCTGCTCACGCACTACTCAACCGATATTGCAAAGCCTTCGGACGATCAAGTGGCAACGAAAGCCCCGCTTCAGGTCGTTGTCGAGCTTGGTGCGGGCGATGGCCATAAGACGATGCTACTATTAGAGGCGCTCTGCCCCAATGCGTCGCGTACCATCTACGCACCCATCGACGTGTCAGCCGAGGCTCTGCACAGCAATGTGGCCGTCAAACAGTGCAGCGGCACGGCCGCAACTGCAGGAGCGGCATGGATGTCGACGCTCGAGACGACGCCTCTCATTGGACGGTTTGAGGAGTGCCTTCCGCAAGCCGCCGGTATGGGCGGCTCACGCGTCTTCCTCTTTCTTGGCTCCTCTTTGGGCAATTTCAGCGACGATGAGAGCGTGGAGCTGATGAGCCTCGTTGCCAGGCAGATGGAGAGTAGCAGCTATGATCGCTTCCTCGTTGGCGTCGACCTGCCGCACTCTGCACGCAAGCCGGCGAAGATTGTCAGCGACGCTTACAATGATGCAAGAGGCGTGACGGCGGCGTTCACCCTCAACGCGCTGCGCCACGTCAACGGCCTCGCTGGTCTCAACTTTGATTGGCGCTCAGGATGGCGGCACGATGCGGTCTACTCATACGCCGAGCGCGCCATCGTCACACACGTGCAAGCTGTCGGTGAGCAGACGGTGGCCTCTTCGGACGGCGCCTTCTCTCGCACCTTCAAGGACGGTGAGAGACTCTTCATGGAGCAGAGCCGAAAGTTTGATTATAATGACATGCTGTCCCTTGCATCTCGCGCGGGGCTGACGGTATCACGCAGCTGGCAATCCTCGGACGACTACCATCTTATTGTCGAGCTACGACCACGATTGGCATCGCTACCGCCCTCAATCGCGCCATCACTGCCGTATGCTTCTTATGGTACCGAGGTCGATTCTTCAAGTGCTCCTCCTTTGGACTGCGCGGTGATGCTCTCATCGCTCACGCCGCACACGGGCAACGCCATCACCACCGAG
>JACLAC010007266.1_pt1 | contig 24011 bp, 29 predicted proteins | sample 8027881 | NCBI WGS metagenome assembly JACLAC01 (sample SAMN15725517, study PRJNA655200) | protist metagenome | isolation source: fluorescence activated cell sorting (FACS) single amplified genomes of... | place: Spain: Blaines Bay Microbial Observatory, Mediterranean Sea | collected 2016-01-19 | reverse complement strand
ACATCAAACTTATGGAGAAGGCCCGCAACAAAACAAAAACAAAAACTCCGGAAGGGAAAAGCTAGCGCAGACGATGCCATAGCTGCGGATATGATCATTGCACTCAATGAAACAAACCTCATGGATTTTGCGAAAGTCCTCGAAGACCGGTTCTACGCTAGACCTTCTGCTTTGAGCAAACACGTGTGGGAGAACATCATGGTCATCCTGCTGGAAAAAACAAAACAATCCCAAACAAACAACGCATTTCAGAGGAATCAGCATCGTGCCAATCGTTTGCACATTATACCACATCATCCTTTGACCTGCAATTTGCAGCATTGCAACCACCGTTGGGACCAGAACTTTTAGGTTTCGTTGCCGACCGCCAAGCTGGAGACCTTGTGTTTGCGATGGACCAATTGATTGGAAAATCATCGGAATGGAGGGAAGACTGGACCACTGTCCAGGCTGACGTGTACAAATGTTTCGATTGCCAAGAATGGAACCCAACGCTGGATGCCATGCTAGAGCAAGGAACACCTGTACCCCTCGCGCATGCAGTCATCAGAGAAGCAGCAGCAGCAACCATTACAATTGCGACAGCACCGGGTGATACGACGCCAACCATCTTTCAGTCAAGAAGTTTGCGACAAGGTTTGGCCGACAGCGCGCGACTCTGCGTATGGCTTTTATGTTGGATAATGACGCCGCAGATAAAGGATGGCACGAACAACATCGAGGGCTTCTGATTAGCAAAAGAAGGCTCTGCTTTCTCTCATACGCTGACAATTTCTGTTTTTTTTGCAAGAACCCCGGAGCAAGCAGAGTTTATGCTGAAGGACGCCGAACAACTTCTGCAGACAAAAGGATGGTCGTTCTGCGTGAAGGATATGAACTTGATGGCAGCGCCATGGATCCACGGCACGATAAGCTACGAAGGCAAAGACATACCAAGGAAGCAGCACATGAAATGCCTTGGAATAAAGATCAGCGCTGACGCGACCTACGACGACGACATCAAGGACAATATCGAACAAGGCTGGAACATTTTCTGGATGCTGAGCCGCTTCCTGCTAAAAAGAAACACCTCGCGCGCAAGAAGAGCAGCCTTTCTATAAAATGGATTCATCGCTCTTATGAGTGTGCAAACGATGGCGCCTTGTATGGGAAACGGGGCGAGATTTATGGGATATGCAGAGGACCATGCACGCGAAAATCGCTGGACTACGGCCAGAAGCAGGACAAACGGAAGAACAGTACGTCCGAAAGCGAAACAATGCTGTCACACAACACATGAAAATCGCAAAGGCAAGCGCTTGGCCAGACAACGTCAAAAAAAAGTATTTTCACTGGACCGGGCACGTCGCAAGAGAAGCGAAATGGAATTCATGGGCTTGCTGGCTGCTAGCATGGAGAGGTGTCGATTGGAGACTGCAACGAAAACGAGAAAATGGCAACGGCCGACTTCTCACTGGGCGAGGGCATTACAGACCCATAAGATGGGACGAAGAGATGGAGCGATCTTCCGAAACAACTTCAACGAAACATACTGGCAGATGGCTGCAGAAACCGAAACGTGGCTGACCTTTCACGATGAATTTGTGAATTACGCGAAATGGAAAGCGGGAAAGGCTCCGAAAGACTTGAGAATCCCAACGTGCAGAAGTTACACAACCAAAGAAATGACGCCTGCCGTTGACATGCCTCTGCCGCCAATGCTCAACAGCGACGGTTGGAACAATTTCACAGACGGTAGTGCCGAACAAGCCCAGAATGCCACGAATACGACGAAAGCGGGCTGGGGCATAGTAGTGTACGGCCCTGCCATGGAATTGCTGGGCCCGACCAGCCAAGCCGAAACATACAGCGACGTCCTGAAACAAAGACGAATGCTTCGGACCAGTGATCTGCGACGAAAAAGTTGCAGATTGGATTGGTGCCACGGTAGGATCAAACAACGTTGCCGAGTTGTGTGCAGTGATTGAATCAGAAACATACATCAAACTTCACATCCCTCATGATGCCAATGTTACCATCCACTGCGACAGCGACTATGCCGTCAATAACACCATGAAACGAATAAAAACGCAAAGCAACAAGGAACTTGTAATAGTAGCAATACAGGCATATGAGAGCATCGCGCGGACGAATGACATTGTCATCGTGTGGTGTTAAAAGGACATGCTGGCAACAAAGGAAACGAAAGAGCAGACGAATTAGCAAATCGCGGAAGAAAGGGAGAATACAACAAACTGAGAGGAGACCTTCGCGAAACATGGAAACAAACTTATGTCTGCCACTCGCACAAACCAAGTGACATTCGGCGCAGCCATGGAAATTAAAAATGGAATTCTGGAAACATGTTGAGGCCTCGACATTTCAACAGCATTGCATGCAAATAGGCCAGCATATGAGCTAGTCGTCCCTAGGGAAGATGCACCCCGGCGCCGTATATCTCCGTCATCATCATCATCACCACTTTGCTTTCGCTTTCCAATCATGGCAAGAGGCCGAGGCGGCAGCAGGTTCTGAGGTGGCTGATTCGTGGCACAACGTGCGCCATACGTTGCCCTTCTGTAGAGTGGTGCCAGACGGAGCAACGATAAGGCTTGTGTCGTGGGCCAGGAGGGCAGGAACCATCACCCGATTGCTGCGTTTACCGGGATGGGCATCGTTGTTCGCCACACGGCCCGGCTGCTCAAATATTCGGAGGTGGGGGCCTGGTGGCGCACTGGCAACGTTCACGACGGAGCTCCAGTCCGCATATGACTCTCGGCGCCGCAGGCTCGTTTTCCGGCAGTGCGGTGCCAGTCGCATGCTTAGCGTCTTCGGTCGAACCCTGCTTACTCTCACACAGGCCGGGGCCCGCATATGCAGCTTCTTTCAAAAAGGGAAAGTGCAATTACGGTCGACTGGGGCCGAGAGGCGTGCCATGCCCCTCCGGGGTCCACCGCTGTGCAATCGAGATACGACGAAATAGAGTGTGCGGAGGTACTTCCCATGGAGCTGCCACATGCCGCCTGAAGGGGCACGTGGTGTAGTGGTATCACACCCGCTTATAGCAGCATCGCAACAGTGGTCTCATACGCAAGTTATCGATTTCATGCGACCACATACAACGAAATGCTTTCTCTCGCGATCCCTGGCTCGCCTCTGCAGTAATGCGGCGGTGCTAGGTCACCTCTTGGGTCTGCTGCCGCGAGAGCTCCTTCCATTATCGCGAGCGTGGCGTCAATGCATCCTGGCGAGATGGAATCGCAGGATATGTGTGAGTTTGCTTCGGAACCTTGATGAGCCAGTGTGACGGCGCTCGCCTCGGAATTGGGTTGGGCCAGTCGTTATGACCCCCAGTGCTGAAGGAGGTAAACGGGGATGTCGATAAATGAGCTGTGGTTTTTGGGCTCAGACTTGGGTTTCCCGTTCCGAATGTGCAGCTTAACACCCCGTTAACTGTGAGGCGATGGAATTGCGTGCCCCGCCGCGTCCTTCTGGTGAGACGCTCGAAAGTGACTGGCAGTGGAAGAACGCCATCGAGGAAGCCCTCTTACAAGAAACCAAGGACCTCGGCGACCTCAGTCGCAGTGGCGACCTCAGCGAGACTAGCACTATGCGGCTGTCCCCGCGTGTCCGCAGTGACAGCGATGCCGACGATGAGAGCACGATTGCGGTCGCGCTCCACCGCGTTTGCAGACATCCGCTGTGGCATGAGTTCCTGGCGAAAGCGCCGGGGGCGCGACTCGCGGTTAGGCGACGCTGGCCCCGAGCTGCAGTGCTGCTGGAATTCGCCAGAAACCAGAAGGTGCGGGACAAATGTGTCGACTTCTGACCGTTCCTAGCAGGATGGCGGGGGTGGTGCGCGCTGGTAGCGAGATTGCAGATGGTAGAGCTCTTCCGTCCATTCTTGAGAGGGGCACCAAACAATGAGGTACGCAGCTATGGGTGCGCGGTCCTCCTTCGACAGGGTCCCTCAGGGACGCAGGAGAGGCGGGCGGTGAGGCCAGCGCCTTCGGCAGTCATGGAGAGCTTCACTGAGTGGCGCGGCCGTGAGCAGCTACGGTGCATACGAGAGCCAGCTTGCCCACCTTCCCTGATATCCGGTTGGTGGGACACATGCAGGAATCGCTCTGCACAGCCGTCTCTCAACACGGAATGCCAGAGCCGCAATGGAGCGCTTCTGGCAGACTTGCCCATGCCTGGCGGGAGCAAGGCATAGGCAGTCGCGTGACGACCAAATGCCGTCGTGCGGTATAGTGCGATCGGCTAGGGGTCGCTTAGCTCTGCGACCGGGCGTTGGAACATATACTGCGTTACTGCGGTCGCATACGCTCATCTGAACTACGCGAGCAAAAATGTATTCTTGCCTGATGTGCCCAATTGTTCAATGTGGATTTCCATGGCATCCAGACGCTATACGTGCGGCACCGAGTGCACTTGGAAGTGTGCAGCTAGCCGCAGCCATATTTTTTCCAAGCGTGGCAAGGCTAACTTTCCATTACATGAGAGTGACCAGTACCATATTACTGAACCCTTTCGTTCAGCTTGCGGCTATGCCAAACGGCAACAAAGTCGGTCAGTGCGACAAATGCAAGAAGGACGAAGTGATCATCCACGGCGGGGGTGACCCACGTGTGGTCTGGTTGTGCGAGAGTTGTTGTAATGACTTGTGTTCACAGAAAATGGGGAAGCCTTACAGCTAGCCATGCACGGCGCCCGTGGGTGTCTGGCGCGGACTGCTGGCCAACCCTTCATCATGACGCTCATCTGTGCACATGTCTGGTGCTGTGCTTGATGTCTTGGAGGACGCTATAGCAGAAGCCGTAGCCCTCTTTGCACAATCACTCATTTAGAGCGCGGAATTGGTCGGCTGCCTTGGCAATATAGCCTCCGTGCCATCCCCTTTAGAACATGGACGGACATATCATACTCTGGAGGCCTCCCTCCGTCGCGGTGGCCTACCGCTATACGAACCATGATCTCCATTTTGTAAGCTGTAGCTGGTTCTGCAATTGCAGAACTAGCTGGCAAGGCAACCAATCGTCGACCCCATGGCATGGGCATTGCCGCCAAGAGGGTACGACCATATACGCGAGCTTCAACGCCCGCTACGGCCAGGAGGCGGGCCGTCCACTGCCGTTACACTCCCTGGCTATGTTCCAGGTCGGAGCGAACAGCTGGGAAGGGCACGACTATGCCGGCATACGCATCGCTATGAAAGAGCTTTCCACATTCACATGGGACTATGCCAGGAGTTGCTGGTCCCACAGGCCGGCGTGAAACTGGTTGCGTAGATGCCAGCTACTAACCATTGTTGTCTCCATAAGGAGTTATCCAACTCCCAGCGTCCCCGTCCGAAACGGGCCGTGGTAGCTGTGCTGCCGCTCCCCCTGCGCCTGTGTGCAGCGATCAACACTTCGCCTTGGCCAAACAGTTTCGGCGTCCATGCGCGCTTCAAGTCCGGCGAGGTGACAGGGGGCGCCCTGAGAGCCGTAGTTACCATGCTCGCCGAGGACAGAGTGGTCGGCGCAGAACGGGCGTCTTGGGGGAACGCGACAGCATCAACGAGAGAAACGTCAACCATATTGGAACCTCCCTTCCCGCTCTCTCTTCAGTGATTCGCTTATCATCCAGTCAAAGCAGGCCTTGCGTCCCGAAGCACGCCGTGACCAGCGATACAATATTGGACAGCGTCGCAGCTGCAGCCACCGTCGTCATAACAGGCGGTATCGCCGGTGCAGAGCATCCTTCTCTACGAGACGAAGCGGTGCCAGTACGAGACGCGCCAGGTACGCAAGTACCTCCGATTCTTCTCTTCCTTCATGCGCACTGTCTCGCCGGCCTCACATCAAGGCGGACTCGACGTCCCCACGGAATTCGCGGCAACGAGGACACAGAAAAAAAGGCGCTGCAAATACAGTCGCGGTTGCCACTGTGGGTACTGTGGCAGAGGGGGAGCAGGTCTCCCATGGGGACGAGACCGCGCCTATGTGGCAATCGCCAGCAGGCGGCGATGGCTATACCCTGCTGCCGGGTAGCCAGTCTGCCTTGTTCAACCCCGACCTCGGCGGGTACCTTGAGTGATTTGTATTCTGTTCCGAGATGAAGGATGAGACGGACCTTTGTACCGCGGACTATGCGTTCTTTGTGACCGAGTTAGCCTGGGAGTTGCTGGCAGCTTGCCTACGACCGAAGCCGCGCAGCAGCGGCTAATGCGTCAATCCGGGAGACACCTGAAGAGGTCTGCGAACAGTGGCGCATATACCCTGGTGAGTTCTTTGCCCGACACGGCAGTGGCCGACACACAACCACTCTCAGGATATCCCGGGGCAAAGAGCGAGCACCGACAGCAGTGACCACGCCATTTGTGAATATTGCGCCCTCATGAGCGAGGCTTTTCATTACAGAGAGTGGATTTCGCGGGAAATCAGCGGTCCCAGGGTTGCGACGAAGTGCACACTGGGACATCCCCGTTCTGTAAACAAGGCTTCCTGCGGACGCCGACGTCAGTACACATGACGATGACGGCATATCCGTTAGCGTCCTATGGCGAACAATCAGTTGCCTGTCGATCGTATAGAAAAAATCAGAAGTCAATGGTTTGCCGTGCGTTTCCAGTTCACACACATACCACGTGGAGGGTGGAACCACATTCACGCCACTAGACAGGCTCATATGCGCATCCCACACTCAGTCCCGGAAGGCAACGTCGTGAGAAGGGTAAGCTCCTACCTTGCGTCGGTTGCACCGTTCCTTAGGGGGCGTTTCCCTACAAATTGGGGTCGGTACTTATGGGGGTCCAAAAGGGCCCCACTGGGCACACTAGGGGCACATGTCGGGCCACATGTCGGGCACACTAGTTGCACATGTCGGGCACACTAGCAGGCATGCTGGAAGCCTCTTTTGTGAGGGGCAAAAATGTTGGGTGGCCAGCGTGTGACTTAGCGAGCGCCCGAATCGGACTTTTGGGCGCTAGAGAAACTCGTTTCGGGAACGTGCTTGGCCCCTGCGGTTTGCTGTCTGCTGTCTTGCGGCTTTAAAAACTGCGATTTCGATACGTGCGGCCGATGGGGCCCCTTTTGGTTTACCCCCCCCCCATTTTGCCCCCCGAATGGGGAGGGGGGTAGACCACGCAGCACGCGACGCCGCCAGGCTAGAATCTGCGATAAGGGGTTCTCGAAAGTGGCTTCCTCGCCCCCAGCTAGCCCTGCTAGTACAGCCGAAGCAAAACACAAATAGTTTTTGCAATGTCACTCCCTTCCAGAAACGTCCCAACGGGCCCTGGTCATCACAGTTATCACGGGCCATCACGGCAAGGCAATTCCACATCGCCAGCCCGCGCCAATCTGCGAATCGTACCACGGTCCACAAGTCGACGGAAATCTGAAACACATCAAAGCACTAGGGCAGAGACACCAAGCTTTCATTCCGTAGCCATTTTTCACGGCTCAACATGTTCTACCAGCAACACCGAAGTTGCTTTTCCATACTGTTCCTCCATATCATCCATATCCTGCTCGCATGCAAGCTGCTCGCGACAATGGAGCCGCTGGAGCCAGATTCAGAGGACGAACTTGCTGGCGTTCTTTTTTTGCAGAAATGTTGGTGCGAGCGCCGCGGTGGTGCCCGTGGCGCCTGTGGTTCCCGCAGTTGGAACGCCGTGTCTCGATCTGGTTCAACGAATTCCAAAGGTTCGCAAATGGCAGAGCATAATCTCTTTGCCAGACTATTTTATGGGTCGCCACGGCGATAGCCGTGATCGTCTTTTGCTTTCGATGCGCATGGTCATTGCGAGGCAGGCAACACGACGTCAGCAAACACTCGAGGCTCAGGCACAAGCCATTGCCGATTTTTGCTCGCAACACGCTCTCACTTCTATACTGCCAACGGTCCAGCTTAACTTGTGCAATGGTAACAGCTACGCGAGCAAGACTTCGCACACTGACAAACAGTGCCGTCTTTGTGGTTGCCCGCAGCTTGTGACGAGGGCCTATGGAAAGATGAAACCACAATTCACCAGTTGCGCGAAGCTACACAATGCATTTGCACCGTTCGCTGCTTGCAAGTCACTGTCACGTTTGTTCGAGTGCGACGCGCACACGTTGAGAAGACATTATTGATTTATTGCTCATCTTTACATGTGGAAGCAGCTTCATGTGCTCTGCAGGATCATCAATATGTTCCGCGAACGGGCGCCATATGCATTTTCCAGTACACTCAACTTCGACGAGACCTCAGAGAGGCTACGATTCGGGAGCTCTGCAAGGTTCGTGACAACATCCAGCACGTGGGACGTGATTATCATCGTCGTCAAGCTTGCTTGGTTCTTGTGGTCGCCAGAAGAACAGCAGCTCAAGCTCTACGTCTTCGATTATGTGCTCCCGCCGACGCCAGCATTCCCAAATACAGCCGCTTGCTTGTGGGCATCACAGCACTCTAGCGACTTCACTCTGCCACTTATGCTCGCCATTCGATTGCTGACGCAACTCGCAACACACGGCTTCGCGTGGACGACTTCAGACGACGCAAGCGTCAACCAGACGCTCAGTCGTCATGAGAAGAATTTTGCGATATACGCTTGGCTATTCTACGATCGCTTACTATGTTCCCTGCATCAATGCCAGTTTGCAGCGTCGCGCGTAACAACGACTGCTTCGAACTACCTCTGCATCCTTTGCGACGCTTTTCAGCCATTGCGTTCCTACGTATGTCTGGGCACTTCATGCGACTGTACTATTCAATTCGTCCTGTTGTGGACGATCGCTGCGAAGTCAGACATGAAGCAGTGCACGGACCACCAGACCCACAACAACTGCGATTAAACGTCGATGTGCAATTCAAACCCAACTCAGCGCGTTCTTGCTTCACACAGTTTTTCTTGGTTGGTTTCACAATGAGCTTCCATGCTGCTTCTCTCCGCGAGACAGACTTGTGTTGCATTGCTTCCTTGACTTTGAATGTTTCCCGTGTGATTTGGTGCAGGGTGTCCCAAGGGTGATTTTGCACACCGACATTACTTTGAAGGAAACGACACATGCAAAACAGCTAGAACATTTTGGGTTTGAATTAAGTGCAGAGGTGATCCAGTTCGCAACTCAGAAATGGAGCCCAAAGGATTCGCAGACGGAGACTTACGACACATATATCAGATATGCTCTGCTGTCTGGCGCTTTGACTTACGACAGGGCCAACGACTACATTGCACATAACAACATCCCCGCCAAGGGCAGCTTCGGATCCATATTGCCCTTTTTCGCTTTGCTATTCCAGCTGTTCACTGTCTGTTTTGTCGTTTTCTGCAACAGGAAGTGCAACACGTGGACGCACGTATGCAAATGCACGTTGTGCTGCCCCCCCATTGCAGTAAAAAAAGCACGATCGACCGCATTGCAATGGTACTTGAACGCATCTGCTTCCACATGCTGCCGTGCGTCCCCGCGCTCTCAAACATGGACAGCGTTGCCTCCAGTGTTTGACTTGCTGTCGTTGGGCTTGCTCTGCGGGCGGCACTTGCTCGCCTTGTCTTCTGTCGCTTTCAAACGTCTCGACACCGAGTTGAAGCAGACAAGTGCTGACACCGTGGAGTCGGAACTTGACCACAAGTTGGAAATGTCTTTGTCCGATGTGGCAGGGACGCGATTGAAACGGGCAAGGATACGCAGGAGTTGCTGCGCTGCACTGGCACGCCAGCGAAAGATGACCATCCCTTTCTGCAAAGCTTCTTTTTCAGCGAGTGGTCGCCCGTCGTTGTCGCCTTGCAATACTTGTCAGCGTTTGCACACGGGACGGTCCCACTCTTGGAAGTGTTTGCGTTGTCCACTTGTGTAGTTTCGATTGCGCAGTTGATAGATATGCGACGTGCAGATGTGGACCACTTTCGCAGGACGTTATTTACCGCAACTGTCTTGCTTACTCATCGTCTTCGTCCATTCCAAGCATTCCCTTGGAAGCTGCTCGCCATCGCTGATCCACGCTGTGACAAGGCCTTTGCGCGCAGTGTCATCGAGGAGTTCAGAAACACAAAGTACTGTTGTTTGCCACATGGCGCGGCCAGAATGCTGAAGTTGCGTTTCAATACAATTGCTATTTGAGGAGAGCTGTCTGTATCGTGGCGCTATGCATTCTTGGCAGCACTTATTGCGCTCTCCATCACGATTGGAGATGTTGAGTCTATGCATGCGATAAACCGTCAGAGAGCAGACACATGTTCTAGCTTGCCAAGCTTTTCATCGAGCTATGCTCTAACCGAGGCAAAGCATATCTTCAACGACCAACTGCACGTTCACACTTTGGGAGATCCGTTGCATTTGCCAACGCCGATTTGCGATGCAGAGCAGACGCGAGGAACGTCTGGTAAGCAACGCAAGCGCTCTCTTTGCCCCGAACAACTCTTCTGTGAAGACCTCGCGAAAACCGACTTCACCACACACGGGGATAAGTGGGTTCGTACGTCGCGTGAGTGGACTACATACAAGAGACAGTGTAATCAATTGACAGAGGAGGAACGCGCCGTGTACGTCGCCCATGCGGCAGCATATCAAGCTTCGTTGAGGGTACGTGTGGAGGCAGTGCCACTTGCGGATGACGTCCACACGCCTCCGTCCGATGTGGCTTCGAGGTCGGAGCCCACGCCATTGCTATGCCAGGTGTGCGAGCGTGTGAGTGACGACGCGGACAAATTCCCACTCAGCGTGAATGGCGTCGCGGCTGCAACATTCTCGCAGGAGGATGGCGCGAAGACTTTTAATGAGCAAGTGAACAGAGTGCCAACAGCGCGAGGTCACGATGAAGCGTTCCCGTCACACGCCAATCATCGAGTTTGCTGCAATGGCGGGTATTGTGAAGCAGATGATGAGGTCAATGTGCTCATCAAACATCGGATCAATACGTTGTGCGAGCAGATCGGTCAACAGTTGCAAGTGAAGGCTGGAGACGTTGCATTTCAAGATGCGTTTTATGTGTTTGATATTGAAGGCGTATCCGGGAACGCTGCTGTTTTTTGTGGTTTGCAGGCGCGTTTTGCCGTCATAGTATTACGGCAGCACATCAACTACTTATAAATTTTATACCTGAACGTGAGATACGCATCGACGAACTCGACAGCTGCAGCGACTACAACAATGTCATTGCCATCGCATATCGATTGCCGTTCATTGCTCCTCATCCAGAGTTCTACAAACGAGTTCCAGCCCTACTGCGTGGCCACACGCTTGGCATGATGAGGACGTTCCGGCCAGACGAGCTCGCATAACACTTAGTCTCAGCGGTCAGGGGTTGCACACGTGTCGTGCGCAGACGCTTCAAGTTCGATGACATCTCGATTGACAAGCTGAAGCTCGTTGGCCCGATGACGTCGGTCGCTCCGTTTGTTGTCGATGCCGCAACGGCGACGCCGAACAACAAACCCGACCCCAGGAGCAAGGGTGCGCCATACTTTCTTGACTTTTCGGACGACGACAAAGGCAAGGAGAGACAGACCAATCTAATGATAGCATATTCTACACCAAAGTTTTGCGGCGCACCCGCCACAGCGTCTGGACACACCGCAAACATGCTTACACACATTTGTTTTGACGTTGAGGCATTGATTGATACAGCAATTGCTTCCCTTCCGAATTCAGAGCCATCATGCGTATTTGCTGATTTTCTTTTACGCTCATGGGCCTTGAGCCACATATGTCATACGTACGTATCGGGTTAAAAGCGTATTGGGTCATAACGTCGTTGGACGATCTCGCCGAGCCTCTTGCCCAGCGGCCGTTAGACAAAACAGCACTAGATGCTGTCACGGGGCAACGCACCAATGGAAACATATACAGATATTTACAGGGGTCCCCCGCGACATAGCAATCAAGCTGGACAACAATTCAACCTTGCAACCTCAGCTGTACACATCAGCCACCGTACAACTGTCATGAATTTGGAGCTCCGCACGAATTTGTGTACACCACATGCACAGGACAACAAACGTCTTAAATCCGTCGAGGAAAATCTTCACCCCGCCTTTGGCCTGAACTCAGCATGTGGTTCATGACGGGATGGCAGCATTCTTCAAACAATTCGTGCAACACGCTGACCGTGACGGTGTGAAATACTACAACCACAAAACATACACTCGAGTGAAACTTCGATTGCCATCACACTTAAAACGAATCTGTGCAACTGCGCGCTTTCTATCGGATCGTTCCGAAAAGCGGGGTCGGTTGTGACCTCTGCATCAATAACTATGTTCTATACATCATAGTTCACGGGGTATTTCAACCCAAACTCCATCTTGCTTCCGCTGTTCTAGCCAGTCGAAGCGTGGACTACTACATCCTTTGACAAACGTGTATGTGGTTTGGCTCTGTACACAAACGTCACGCACCCACTTTGGTTTGACCTTTACAAGAAAAATTGCAACTTCTGCCGCAAACTATTCCAGCCATAACGAGCATTCCAACTATAAAACCAATACTCGCAGCGATGATGAACATAGCGAATCTTCACACTAATCCGCGATTTCAACGGCTTTCGAGGGTTTAGCACCATGACCTCCTCCATTCCTTTGATCGGGCCGCTCAGCCCACTGAGCAATAATGCAACGCTTTTGCTCTGCATTCCGGCTAGCCCCGCCTGCGTGAAGCATTTTTGCTGGCATGGCGGTTCTTTATCGATGGGTTTGTAATCGAGAAGTTTTTCAACCTTTTCGATTTCTTTACATGTAAGCACCTTGGTGCCAATGTCTGCAACGTTCTCCTTGCCGGCGACTCTGCCACTCGACGCACAACCTTGGGTGAACATTTGTTTGATGTCAATATGACGAACTGAACCAACTCCTTGTCGTGCGGTTATGGCTAACCCGCTGCTGGAATCCGACATGACCTTTATTGGGAGCGTCTCCCTGAACAATTCCTTCCACATGTTTTGTATAAAAGATCAGTAAAACGATCCGCGATGAGCGGCGGCCAATTCGGCCTGTGGACTGCTAAGAGCCCGACATGCTTGACCTTTCGTGCTAACGTGAACCACGGCGCTACAAAGGTCAGCAACCACACAATCTACAGACTTTCGTGCTGACTTGTCTCCGGCCCAATCGGCGTCAACGTGCATCATGATGCGTGAAATTTGCTTGTTCGGCGACATCTCGAGAACATTGTCACATCGACCTTTCAGGAATCGAACCAAGTGCTTGCGTCTCTTGATCGTTGTCGTCGTAGGCTCGACTTGATCCGTCGAAATTGCACGTATCGCGAATTGCGAGCTGAAACAGTCGCTAGCGATGTACATCAGCACTCCAACAACTTGTTGTACCAACTTCTTACCTTCAAGGTCGAGGGGTTCACCGTCGATTTCGTCATGCAACTCTTTCGTCAGAAGGGGCCGCTGTGGGTTTACACCCTTCCGGCCCTAGCAGTTGGCACGCCTTCAACACGAACTTCGTACTTGGCCTCTTCCAGATGGTGTCGCCCCGCCTGCAACGCTCACGGGCTAAAGAGGTGATCCATTCAGTGCGTTCCGTCGCATTGGCGGGCAGCCTGCCCGTGACTTTGACTAGCGCAAATTCTTCGAGCATCTCGATGAGGTTTTGTTCAAGCCCCAGGTCGCAAGCGAGAACTCCATCGTCGACGTGGCAAGCTAAGGCGACTCCCATTTCGTCCTTCAAAAACGTACATTGGTGAAGCTTTGAGCGTCGAAAACCTCGTTGAAGAAGCTGCACACTCAACCATTCCACACAAGTGGCTGTTCCATCCCGTCTACCATTGATTTTTCGAAGTAACCGGCTAACGGTGCCGGGTGGGCCAAAGCCTTCAGGGTTTTCCGTGAAAACTAATTCGGTCTCTGGACTATGAAACAAAGCCCTGCTGAAGTCTAAATATATCAAGTCCTTCGAGTTGCGCAAAGCGTGCACGTGCAATGCTTCCACCTCCGCGGGGTCGGGGGTAGGCGCGAAATACTGCAAATCCTTCTTTCCACCGTTGAATTCGCGCAGCACCCAGCGTGAGCGAACATTTCCTGAATCTTTACGAACATCTTCCCAACGACTACTTATCCACAGTCCATTAGCCTTTTCGGCTTGCTCTCTCGACAAATACCCCAGCGTTTGGAATTTCTCCAGAAATTCTACTTCTGTTTTCTCGCCTGGAAAAGTTCGACTGGGTCCCATGCCTTCGAATATTTGGGAATCAAAGCTGGTTCCTCCCACAAGTCGTCTTCGTTTTCACCGTCTTCTTGCAGAAGTCGCCAACCTTCAAGATCTCTCACTTCCGCCATCAGATGGTCGACTTTGCTTGACCTCCAACGTGTCTACGTTCACGCGATACCGCTTGGCGTCCGCGATCAATTCCGTGGGTTCCTGAAGCGCTGAGCGTTTTCGAGTTTCATCTTTTCGATCCTTGAATCCAGTCACCACTTTGGACCGTTAACCATGTTGCAGGCGCACTGCTCGACGGAGTCTCATTTGGGCGCACCAACGACTGAGTCTCAACATCCATGGGTCGATCCGCCGTGGAACTGGCGGCCGTTGGGTCAAATACCTCTGGTTCATGTGTCGGCTCTAAGCCTGGCGGTCTCTGAGGCGCCTTCGGCTTTTCCGGGGTCTTCATATCCGGAACCCTTTTTGCGCTTTCGTCTTCGCTTGAGGAACTCGAGGAAGAGGACGAACTTGTTGACGATGAATCTTCAGCTTCGTCTTTTTCATCCTTTTCTGCCGCCGCTTTCGGCGTTGCTCTTCTCCTTGTTCGTGGCACCGGCGGCAAAGCAAGTGCTGCAAAACCTTCTTCTCCTTCACCTTCCTCAGGTGCCTGCAAAGCAGCTGTGAGTCCTTTGGGGTCCCACGGCAAGCACTTGCAGCCCACAATTCCTTGGACGTCCGTTGGACGTTCGGGTATTCTATGCACGGTTCGCCCTGCCACGCACCCGTCCTCTGTGATAACGAAATGGTCATCATTGAACTCACTTTTTCCTGCCCAGATGCCTTTCACCCATCTGGTCTTGTATTTCTTCGCGTTTTTGTCGGGGATGCGCAGCATCACGGTTTCACCCAACTCGCAAACTTCTCCTCCATATTCGTGCCCATTAGTCCTGCTATAGGCTGTCGAGCCATCGTTTTACTTTTTAAATCTCGTCCGTGAGAAACCGATGTAGTTCACGATCCAAGGCCAACATCTTGACGTTATGGGGAGTTATTGTCCCAACTTCTTTTCGAGACTGGCCTTAATGCTTCGAATTCGAAATTGGCCTGCGAAGAGACCCTGCAGTGTTTCGCCAGCTCCTAATGAAGCCGATGAGTGCAGATGTGATTGACGCAGCACAATGTCGACTGACGGTGTGCGAGCCTTGCTTTTTTCCTGCAAAAATCCTTGATAGTGTGTGTTCGCCGTCGCTTTGCAATATGATTCTTGCGTGCCCTTCGCGTTCTCTATCCACTGACTAAATCTGGCTACAGCGTACGCGTCACGACCACCTTTTATGGTGATCACAGTGGTACAACTGCCACCCAACGTCTGGTTGACGAGGCCTGCGACCTTGATACAGGGTGTGTTCCCTAACGCAGTCATGTCCTTCGTGACTTCGCCATTGTCCGTTAAAAACCATAATCAACGAAAAAAATCGGAATTCCAGGGTCCGTGGTTTGACGATAATGAGCTCTATCTCGGCCTTGCCCCGCAACGCAATCTCCGCACCAGGGTACGAACTCAGCATGAGCGGTTAGTAAATGAGCTTCGCGTTCTGCGATCGTCGGGGTGTACGGCGTAGGAGGGTGATGCACTTGCATGGGCTGTTGTTGTTCCGCAGCAATATTTTCTTCCACCTCCATGTTATCCGGAGCCGCATCTTCAAAGTCGTCCGGGTCGTACGGCTGCAAATGATTGTCATACACCTGCTCCTGTAACGCCTGATGTAAAACATCTTCCAGTGAGTCCTCGTCCGTAAGCGCCTGCACCGGCGCCAACATCGTGGGTTCTTCAGCTCTCTGCCCAAATTTCATCTTCAAGACGTACACGCCGTTTTTCTTTTCGAGTGGGACTAGCTGGCCCTTTCTGACTAATCCCGGTCCGGAGAGTTCGACCCATTGGTAATTTTCATTGACTAACCAGCACGAGTGACCATCTTCAGGAGGAAACCAACTACCAGTGCCATGACTCGCCATTTCCCCACATGAAAGCACAACTCGATCAACATTGGCAAACTCAGCTTGGAGTTGGCCTTGAATTTCGTTGCCATTGCAGTCTTCAGCGAGAAATGGTAGTTGACCTCTGCCATACTAATCTAAACCTGTACCATCAACAGTTTGCAACCACGGGCGTTCCGGTGAACATTCCACTGGTCCATTCATGCAGTTACTCAAGCTCGGAGGTACGGCACTGACTCCAGCACCTGAATCGACAAGTCCTTCTAGCTCGTCGGGTTTCGACGAATTTTGCACAGCACCAATCATTCCGGACGGGAGGACTCCCATCATCTATGTCATGTCTTCCGGCGGTTCCTCGTAATACGTTGGAAGCGGGGATGCTTGCGCTTGCAGCGCACCGATTGGATTGCTGGTCGACGACGATGAAACGCTCGATGTACTTGCTGTGCGCGTCGACGATGTTTGAGGAACAGTACCTGCTACTGGTCGTCCTGCACCACCATTTCGGGTCACTACGGCAATCTGCTTGTCTATGCCCCCACTTACCGCAGTAACCACAGCATCCGTGGATCTTGCCATCACCGTTGCCGCCTTTCGCCGCATCACCTTTCCCGTCCTTGCTTTTGCCTTTGCCTTTGCCGCCTTTGGGCTTCCCTTTATTGTAGTCCGAAGAGTCCCCTTTGCCCTTTCCTTTTTGTTTTCCTTTGTGCGGCTTGCCTTTATGCATTGCATCGACCTCCATGGGCTGCGCGTCCTGTCGTGCTCCACCCTTTCTCTCTGGTTTAACTTCCTTTCCCGGCTCAAAAGCCTTGAAACGGTCGTAGTACTCGTCTAGGAAATCAAAGGCGTCGCCGACCTCTTTCCATGTGCTGCCTCGCGCCATCATTTCTCGCTTTAGCTCTACCGGTGCGCCTTTGATGAGCGTAACCAACTGCACGTCGTCATCGAGTTCTTTTCCAACATCCACCATGCGGTTATAGTCTCTAACCAGCTGCCTGAAGGTTTGTGCTCTGTCGTGATAATAACAAGTGAATTTGAAATCCAGAATTTGTCCAAGCATGCCCGTCTTTCGAAGGGCTCCTCTTCCTTCTGCCATATGCGACAGCAACCTCCAGGCCTCAATGCCATTGTCCGTTTCCTGCATGGTCATCAACATTCTTCGAGCCTTATCCGTGGTCTTGAGCGCGAGGTCGGTCATTATGAGTCCGGCTAACGGCCAATGCGCTTCGTTGATCGTCGCCAGTAGTGCTCGGTCTTCTCTGCTTTCCATGTCTCGCAACAAGGTAGGAGCACTTGGGTCGTGCCGACGAACCCAGCTCAGCATTTCGAATCTCCATTCCGGCCACGTTGAAGCGGCGCCATCCCAGATAGTCCGACCCTTCTTTTCTGCATTGGTTGGGTCAGGCACAGCTGACATTTTCGGGAAAATGAGAAGCGGCAAGTCTTCTAGAGCATGGTGAGCGTGTCACACACGCTCCGCTGCCATGAGCATTTTATGATTTTTCTTTTACGCTCATGGGCCTTGAGCCACATATGTCATACGTACGTATCGGGTTAAAAGCGTATTTGGGTCATAACGTCGTTGGACGATCTCGCCGAGCCTCTGGCCCAGCGGTCGTTAGACAAAACAGCACTCGATGCTGTCACGGGGCAACACACCAAGGAACACATATACAGATATTTACAGGGGTCCCCCGCGACATAGCAATCAAGCTGGACAACAATTCAACCTTGCAACCTCAGCTGTACACATCAGCCACCGTACAACTGTCATGAATTGGAGCTCCGCACGAATTTGTGTACACCACATGCACAGGACAACACACTTCTTACATCCGTCGAGGAAAATCTTCACATCAGCAGAAGGAGCGTTTGATCCAGCAGCTGGATCATTTGATCCTGCATCCGATGATCTCGAACGTGCGCTCGAGGAGATCATCGGAACATCGACAATGGATGCGATTCGTCAGTACGTGTCAGAATCGACTGAAGCAAAACGGACAGAGGCGGCGGACGAGGAAGCATAGTGTGAAGCGTGCATTGAAATTGCGATGAACCCTAAGGCGAACAGCTCAACGAAGGCGAAGCCGACCACAAGCAGTTCAACCGCGCTGTCAAGCTCCTCGGGCAGCGTCATCGTCAAGCTCGTCAGTTGCAGCGCCGCCAAGTGCGGCAGTGGCAGCGCCGCCAAGTGCGGCAGTCGCGTTGTCGTCGAAAGTTCTCTCTACTGATGAAAAAGGCAAGGCAGTACGGTTTCTACGAATATGCACCGTGGCGATTCAAGGATCGGAAGCCGCCAAGTATACACCACCGCCAGCCACGGCAATCCCCGAATACAAGAGCACCTTCTCTACCCACCCCCACCTTCTGTCTGTCCACATTTTTTGTTTTAAGGCAAGGGGAAGGGAGAGGGGACGCTTGGGGCTTGTCCGTCACGAACGTAAGTGAGGTTGAGGCTTCATATTTCTTGGCTGCGCTGGCGGTGGTGTCTACACGGCGGCTCCCACAAGGAGCTGGCTGATCCAGATGGGCGACGAGGTTGGGCATTTTCAGCTGCTCAGCAACAACATGAAAGTTTACTGCCGCCGTCATCCAACATGCTTTTTACTTCGTTCCTTCGCAAGCGGCTCACCGTCTCGATGCGAACCAGTGCTATTCCAGTTCCTCGCCGCGGGCAAGTGCAGCGCGGAATAGCATTTGGATAATAAATTGAAGTCCAAGACCGTGCCGCTGTCGTGACAGCGGGCAATGAGCCGAGGGCCGAGACCTGATTAATGGGTGCCGCACAAGCCCGTGTCTTTGCGAACAATGTTCAAGCGCAGAATTGTGCGCCCCACTTCTCCCTTCTTGACCAGTGTGCCCTCAGTCTGCCCTCCGGGTGCTCTCCGTGTGCCCTCCGCGGGCCCCCTGGACCCCCGAGTGTGCCACCCTCGCGCGGGGGGGTCTGTTGCCGCTTGATGGCCGGGATTTTGCCCCCCGCTCAAACAAACCATGCGTTTTTACACGTTTTTGGGCCAGCGTGCCCGACGGGCCTGTTGCCGCTTGATGGCCGGTGGTTGCGCGCTCGGGCGCCCCCTCCGGGCACACTGGGGCGCGCTCGGGGGCCCACTCTGGGCACTCTGGAGCCCCTCTGCGGGCACATTTTCAACCCACTCAGGGCAGCGTCGGAAAGCGTCGGAACGCCCACTATCCACCCCCCCACGCGTTGGCCCATATTCCAAGAACAGTTTTTGAAAGCCACAGTCAGGCCCACATGCTGGCCCATATTCAAGAAACGTTTTGGAAAGCCACAGTCAGGCCCTATGTCGAGCACCCCCAGGCAGCGATTTGGAAACCGACGGGCCTTTCCACATCTAGAAGTCCATTGAAGTAATGCCTCGGGCGGCTTCTGGCAAAGTGCAGCGTCCATTGTACAAGGCGATGCGTTGCAGGCGTTTCGGCGCAAGTAGCAGCGACCCCGCGGCCCGCGAATCATGCAATTGTTCTACATTGCCTCACGAAGCCTTGCAAACATTGTTTTCGGCCTCCCACCACGCCGAACCCGAACACAAAGGAGGGCGGACTTCTTCCAGCTTCCCGAGGAAAGTGTTTGGATTGCCGTTCTTGCAAACCGTACTGCCGATATATGACGCCAGCGGAACGCGAAGCATTGGTGAATAGGAATGCAAATGATGACGTTGCTGCTGCGTCTTACAGGGAATATATCGATATGTATGAGACCAAGCTGTATGTGGAGAGCCATGTAAGCGGATTCGACGACCAGAGCACACGTCGCATTTGCCGGCCAGGCGCACAGATAGTCTCGAGTCCAAGGAGCTGCTCGGTCATGTTTGGCCGAAGGCCGTCTGGACAGCGGTGAAAGGGGAGCCCACCAAATACATTAAGCTCAATACATATTTCCATCAATCGTCCAGCTCGTGGCTATCTTCTGCCACCATCAGAGGGTTGGGCACCAACAGGTTTTCGAGCTCTACACGCGCAGCGCACAGACTGTCGAGCAACGGCAGGATTATGACATGCCAGTGCCTGGGCAAGCTGATCGATTGCGCAATCATATTTCGGTGACAGCGTCGTCATCGTCAATGGGCCAGCAGGTGAAGGCAGAGGGAGATGGAGGTCTTAAGCGAAACTCACACTTGTTGCAGCTTGAACGAAGTGCAGAGAAGGACAAGCGTAATAATATCCTCGAGGACGATGATGATCTCGACGCGCTGATGGCGCCAACGTTTTGGAGTGCACCTCCGACCTCGGGGTCCATTCAGCGACTCGAGCCCACGACGTCTGATCCGAAGTCTCCTTCACCGACTCGGCGACGACTCAAGAAGACGGCATTGAAGAAGCGTATTTCGGATACGAGCCCACGAGAGGTGCGATATTGTGCATCGTCGAGTTCAGCTGGGCGGCGAAACTCACATAATGCAGCGCGGGCGACAGCAGCGATATTGAATAAGTCGTCAACCTCCACATCGACATACGGCAGACTTCGTGAACCGAGCCACCGCGCTGAACAAGCTCGAAGTTCACAAAGTTCAGGCGGAGCAATTGCTAAGCACAATCGTGAAGTTCCCATGCACGATCAGCACTTCCGCGATTGAGAAGCACACCGCCAGCTACAACGTTGCTCTCTGAGGACAAGCTTGACTTGCTGAGTGCTGCTGATGCAGAGCAGGCGCGTGCCGACACGTTGATTCAATACGTTCGTCAGTGTCAGCATCAGCTGCTCGGCTGTGCTGCCATGGTGCGATCTGTGGCGGCAGCTTCTGGCAGTCACGAGGCAAGGCTGCACCTAACTCTATTCAAAGCGCTTCGCGCACCCCGCCATGCCCATGCTACAGGAACCCGCCCACAGCTGTGAGTTTGCAGCTTCTTCTCGTGCAAACAGCTCGTGAAAACACGCTTATCTTGAACATATGTGAAACTTGAAACATTTGTTCAATATAAGCGTGCTTTCACGGCATAATGTTTTGCTCTGCTACTCGATTTCCTTGGTGTGCCGTACGGACATCTTTGCATGCTTGGCGCCGCCTCGAGGTGACTTCATCGTATCTCCATTCTGCTCTTCGGTCAACGATTGCAGTCCATGCCGAGGTCAACGCGTCACTATTGCGCTTTTATCTTTCGCGGCGAGTTTTGGGCGGCAACGACTGTGACAGACCTCCTGCCAGATATGACAGAGCCAGCTATTTTTTGCATTCCAACAGGAGCTCGCCGTGACACACATAAAGCATATGTTGAACAACAAGAACTCGCGCCTTGAAGAGGTTACCGCTTACCTCAACCATGATGCGCTGACGAACTGGGCCAACGACATCATCACTACTCCGCCAAACACACACGAGTCAGCACCTATTTGAGAGCTTGCTGCAATGAGGTGCGTCACCACGCCATTGCCATCGTCTGATATTGAGCGCACGCGTGCCCATGCGTTGCTGTCTGGGCAGACAACAACTTTGGTAAGCTTCATCTGTAAGCACTGGGGCCAACCGTTGCTCGCGGAGTCCGTTCGTGTTTCGCAGTTGCGACTTGCAGACAAGCAAGCCCGCATCCGTCTTGATGCGATGCAGTTAAGGCAACACACGAGAGGTTTCACGGTTCTCGATTTGCAGCACATCAGCGTTGAGAACGGTGACATTACGATCACCCAGCAGAAGCACGATTACATTGTGCCCGATTGTGCTGACCTCACCTTCGTGCTTGCGAACGCTTCGCAGGACTTGCAATCCCGCGAGAAAGACGTCATCACAGTTTTCATTGAGCAATCAATGCAGGATGCGGTCGCGATGCACGAAGTCATCGTTGCTGCAAATCAAGAGACTATCGACACTGCCATGCTCATGTTCGCTGGGTTTTTTTGCATGCAGAGCCTCCTTCCGCCTCAGCATACGCCCACAGAGGTTTGTGCAGACGCCGCCCTGACACGCCCACCCCCCCACCACCATAACCTGTTTGCAAGACGAGCCCGCTGGGGCCAGCCTTATATATCCCAAACTTATCCATTGCGCAAATTCCAGAGTTCTTTTGCATACGTTTGGTTCGGGGGGATGTCGCAGGGCGACGGCGTCACACACAACGGCTCTTGACAACACACTTTGCAGAGACGCTATTGCAACGATCGCCGATGCCAGCAATAACTATCCACTGGCCCCTTCAGACACTGATATCATCTTCAAGACCTCTGCAACGCAACAATTTATCACGCAGCGGGTCACGGACATTGCAGCGCTCAAGGTGCTGCAAGAGGGCATGCGTGCGATATGCGATATGCCCGACGCAAAAAGCAGCATGCATTGTGAAGTCCCAAGCCATCCTCGCGCTCGTCAGTCTGACTATGGAGGAAAAAAGAGACCTGCACTCTTCAATTGCCACTACACGGTTGCGGCTATCAAATTATTCCACGAGTACGTGTGCCAGGCAGCGATGTGTATGCTTGTGGACATCGGCCAGCCCATGACGGATTTCATCAAGCGCATGATGCAAACGACAGATTTGAACGGCGACGCAGCGTTCAGCACCAATCAGACTTGTTATTGTGCAGATGTGATTGCGCCCCCAAGCGACTTGATCGAGCTCGTGAAATCAGACGTGTTCGACATGGTTCGGTCGCACATCCCATTCACTTGCAAACGCATGCAACATGACACAGCCGCCTTTACGACGTTTGCTCCGTGGCTGTGCTGCGCTGCGAAATTCGCTGCCCACTTCAAGGGTGTTCGCGCATATGAAGATAATATGGATGGTGCGGCCGCGAGCGACATCCTCAATCGTCTGCTACCCGAGGCCGACAAGCACCACGAGACTGCCGTGCTCATTGCGAAAGAGATTTTCACGAAGGACCCGCAAGTCCAAACAACTAGCGTGTAACTCTGAGCATGTCTTGCCAAACGACTAAAGCCCAAACTAACTTTGCAACCCTTCCCCATCAGTCTAGCTTTCATTTGCGTTGGACAATGCAATGCTTTTCTCATCGCGTTTTGCACGATCTGTCTTAAACCAATGCTCGACAGGACTGTTCCACTGACAAACAGATCGCGGAGCAGCGTATTGTGGACATTTGCAGCAACATCAGCCGCATGTACCAGTTCGCGGCATCCGTTATCATCAAGGAGGACGAATACATAAACCGCATGAGTAGCACACAAGTAAGGCCGAATAATTTCAATTCCAAAACCGAAAGCACAGATCAATGCTATTGTGTTCATTATTTCCGGGATTGCATCCGGTTTCACGTGACTCATCGCGCCATGCCTATAGCTCCAAAACCAGAGGAATCTGCCGCCATTGTGGCGGCGAAGACGGCATCCGACAAGGACGCCGTAACAGCTTTCTGCAAGAAGGTCACCGACGCAGATGCATATCGTCAATATGATGTTATCAATTAGGCCACGTTGACGGGGAACGAGTTGGGCGTGCTCCAAACCAACCTTCGGCGAGCAACTTTTGAAAGTTGGGAGAAAGTTGAAAAAAGTCAAAAGTTGCCACCCGCCAACTTTTGAAAGTTGGGAGAAAGTTGAACAAAGTCAAAAGTTGCCACCCGCCAACTTTTGAAAGTTGGGAGAAAGTTGAAAAACTCAAAAGTTGCCACCCGCCAACTTTTGAAAGTTGGGAGAAAGTTGAAAAATCAAAAAGTTGCCCCCCCCGCCAACTTTTGAAAGTTGGCGAAACAGTTGAAACAAAGTCAACAGTTGCCACCCGCCAACTTTTGAAAGTTGGGAGAAAGTTGAACAAGTCAAAAGTTGTCAGCCGCCAACTTTTGACAGTTGGCGAAAAGTTGAAAAAAGTCAAAAGTTGCACCCCACCTCAATACTTTTTTGGGGGGGCCTATCTCCAAGCGTCCTCCGCTGCAGCCCACCTCAAGCCCCCACCTCAAGAGGAAGTGCTTTTTGCCTATCTCCAAGCGTCCCCTACTGCAGCCCCCTTACAG
>JACLAC010007916.1_pt1 | contig 24025 bp, 9 predicted proteins | sample 8027881 | NCBI WGS metagenome assembly JACLAC01 (sample SAMN15725517, study PRJNA655200) | protist metagenome | isolation source: fluorescence activated cell sorting (FACS) single amplified genomes of... | place: Spain: Blaines Bay Microbial Observatory, Mediterranean Sea | collected 2016-01-19 | reverse complement strand
GCGTGGCCGTTCCATTCACCCTCGAAAAAATCGATGCATCGTCAGGATTCACTCGTGCTGAAACTGCGGGTGAAGTGGCAAGGAATATCATCACCGCAATCAACCGGTCAGATGTTCAATCCGTGCTGGATATCCCCGCGCTGTTATCCGGAGGGATCGATGATTCCACCGGTAATCACATCGATCTTTTTGGTGAGGCAATCGTAGAAAATCCGAGTGGTGCGATCGTTTCTGTGAACCAGACCAGGTTCCGTGGTGACACCAACCGTGATCGCGATAGTCAGGGTGTCATTCTCATTGAGAATAGCCGATTCCTGTTCAACGAAGATCATGGAATCGTCATTGACCATGGATTCACCGCGAATGTCGATGACCAAACAACGTTCGTCGTCACTCGTTACCCTCGCAATCTGGTTGAGTTGAATACAGAGAACCTTGCCAGTGGTGTGGTAGTGCAGAGCAACGTAATCGCCTTCAACGATTTGGGTGGTCTCAAGATTGAGGGTGTACCGCAGAACTCTGGTGAAACCCTGCGTGATCCAGTCTGGTACGACCGTATTGTCAACAACACTATCATCGGCGGCGACATTTCGCCTGGCCGGACTGCTCCACCCGAAACCTTCAATGGGATTCTCTTCCCTGCAGGTGTCGTTTCGTTTGCTGATTCCGTGGTGGACTACCAACCCGATTTGGGTGGCATACCGCCGATTACAATTCATCAGGTACCGACCAATGCTTTGGGAGTCCCCGATGCTCCCGGGATTGGTGCCGAGCCTGACGTTGGTGACACAACAGTTTCACTCGGTTTTGGCGGTTCATTGACCCTGCAGTTTGTTGACAATCTGCTGTCTGGTAATGGCAACGCACAACCTGATTTGGTGGTCTTTGAATCAGGCGAGATCGAATCGGTTCTTGTGGAAATCAGTCGGGATGGGACGACCTTCTTTGACGTTGGAATTGTCGGTGGACTTGCGAATAGCCTCGATATTGATGCTCACGGATTTGGTACTCAGGATCGCTTTGCTTTTGTCAGATTGACGGATCTTCGTCAGGGCGATCCCACCAGTACTTCGGCAGGAGCCGATATCGATGCAGTGGGTGCGATCAGTTCGGCATCGGTTGAGGCGTACACGCCGAACGGAATCGGCATCGAATTGACTGGCACTGCCGCACCCGTACTGCTGAACAATATCATCTCAAACTCTGACGTTGGCATCGAATTGAATCCCAGCTACGGTCTGCCGCTGCTGGGTGGCAACTCCTTCTATCGCAATACGCAGAATGTGACGACGGATGCCAGTGTCGGGCAATTTGCACAGGAACTCGCAGATGCTGAAGTGATTTTTGTCGGCGCTCCGACTCTCATTTTCGCACCTGCCGCAAACGCTTCGATCATCGACAGCTCCATAGATTCATTGGAGGATCGTTCAAGCTTGACGGCGGTCAAGAATCCGCTTGGACTGCCGCCTTCGCCTATTCTCGCACCCGATTATGATGTCAACGGCCAGCTGCGAGTTGATGATCCGACCGTTCAAACGCCCAATGGTTTGGGTGAATTGGTGTTCAAAGATCGTGGTGCTTTTGACCGCGGTGATTTGGTGGGACCGCGGGTTGTGCTGTTGACTCCGCGTGCACCCAGTCTGGGTGCGGATGCTGGGGTAGCAGAGGTGCTTGGCGAAATCCCGCTGTTCTTTGAAATACAACTGATCGATGGCATCGCGCCTGCGGATGTAACGCCCGGAACCGGTATCGATGATTACAGTATCTCCAGTCAATCAGTCCTCTTGCTCAAGGATGGCATAGCCCAGGTCGAGGGCGTGGATTACCGGTTCGGATACCATCCGAGTACGAACGTCATTCGTCTGACACCGATTGCCGGTGCTTGGGAGCCTGCTTCGACGTACGTCATTCGGATGATTGACGCGACCGATGCCATTGTGCGGGCTGAAGACGGTCGTATTTATAACGATGGCGAGAGATTGAACGTCATTGACTCTGAAGGGCATACAACGACCTTCGAGTACGAAACGGGTCTGGCGATCAATATCAACCCGTTGTTGATTGACTTGGGAGTGGCTGATGGTCTCACGCTTGAGGTGTTTGATGGGACTTCGACTGTCACGATCGAGCTGGATGATGATTCCGCATCCGATCCGCTCAACACGGCAGTCACGGTGCCTAGCACGGTTGAGTTGTTGGCTGCATCGATCGCTGACGCCATCAATGATTCCGGGCTGAACCTGAGTGCCATTGCAGTTGATAATTCAATTCAGTTGCTCGGTTCGAATCCGCTCTCCAGTGTGGTTCCCAGCAGCGCTTTGTTCTCCGTCCAGGGAGAAATTGGAGTTTCTACCGGGTTCGGTCTGAGAATCCCCAACGACGGTGTTGCCATTTCTGACACGCTCGAAGAAGGGCAAACGTTCCAAGTCCGTCAGGGCTCTCTGAATACCATTACTTTTGAGTTTGACAGCGACAACAACGTTGAGACGGACGATGCTGGCACACCCAATATTGCGATTCCTTTCACCGAAGTTTCCACCTTGGACGAGGTTGCCGATGCGATCGTTCTGGCTGTCGGTGGAGCACCTTTAGGACTTGATCCTGTCAATGTTGGATCGGGACGAATTTCACTCGGTGGCGATGGTACGTACTCCTTGGATCTCAGCGACACCGTGCTGACGCAAATTGGCTTCCCTGGTGAAGACGCCAGTTTTGCCGTGCCGATCGAGATTGACTCGACCGATGATGAAAATGCAGTGGTGATCGCTTCCGCAATTGATGCCGCTGGCCTGACCGGGGTAACGACCTCGGTAGTCGACAGCCAGGTCTTCCTGGAAGGAACAGGCGGTGTCAGTGGTACGGGTGCTGTTGAGATCATCCCTGTGAGGGACGAAGTCGGTAATCTGCTGCAAAGTAATCGACTCAATGGCCGGACTGAACTGGTCATCTACGTCGGGGGTGGCTTCGATTATGGTGACGCACCAAGTCCCTACCTGACAACGGTAGCAGAAGGTGGGCCACGTCATGGTGTCGAGCAAGGGTTTGCTCTCTCGCCAGTCGATAGCGAGCGAGCGGTGACAGCTGACAGCGAGCCCCAGTTGGTTGATCTGGATGAGGATAACGGCGTGACCGTCTTGGGGACACTTCAGACTGGCTTCACGGCGAACTTCCAGATTGCAGTCAAGAACGACGATAGTCGCGAGTTCTACATGGATGCCTGGTTTGACTGGGACGCCAATGGTGTGTTTGATGCAGATGAGGTGTCACGTTACGGTTCTACGGCGTCTGTCGGAGTCACGCCCATCACAGCCGGGTTGACAACCATTTCGCTCACCATTCCGAGCGACAGTGCCACAGGTGAGATTTACTCTCGCTTCAGACTCAGCGAAGTAGCCGATCTTGGACCCAACGGCGATGTGGATAGTGGCGAGGTGGAAGATCACAAGTTCCTTGTCGCCAGCAACCCATTCCAGAATCAAGACGATCGGTTTGACGTCAATGACTCGGGAGCGACGACACCGATCGATGGACTGCAAATTATCAATGCCATGAGTCGCCATGGTGGGGAAATCTTCTTGGACGTGCTGCCATTGCCGCCTTCGCTTCCGCTGTATCCGGACGTCAACGGTGATGGAAAAGTAAGCGCACTGGATGCCTTGCAGGTAATCAATCAACTGGGAATTCTTTACAACTCTGGCGGCGGAGAAGGAGAGGCAACTGCCTACCTGCCTGTAACAGGCGGAGTCATGGCGTCTGCGCCCACCGCGTTAGGTGATGCCCTGCTCAACGATTCCCAGGCACGCCGGGATGCCAAACCGTCCCTCAACCCGACGGTTGAGGATTCATCTGAAACATCGATGAGCGTATTCGACAGTCCTGTAGTCGTTGGCTTGGAAGATGTTGTCGATTCGTTGGCAACTGATACGGCTAATGCTCGCCAGGGCGATGACATGGATGCTGTTGACGCTTTGTTTGCTTCGCTTTGATCGAGTCCCAACAGCAGGATCGAACTTGAGTGGCCCGGCCCTTAAGTTCGACGACCATCGATGGGCCGCAGGTCCGTTCGGATGGAATTGAGTTGAATTTCGATCATGGAACGTCTGCTAACTGGTCGTTGGAGAGTTGGATTTAATGCGATTTTCAGGCCGTGGGAAGTTTCGTGTCGGTCAGGGAGCGGATTTTCAGGCGGAATGCTGAAAATGGGGGGATTTTTTGAGACAAAAACAGGTTTTGTGAATCTAACCCTAGGTTCTGAACGGTGTATACCGATATCTAAACCGTAGCTTTTCCCGGCAGATGGATTCCAGCATCCAATGAATAGATCCCGCTCCAAATCGAAACGCAGGCCTCAGCGTCGGGTTCGAAGCTTGGGATTGGAGCCACTGGAGCAACGCCGATTGCTGGCAGCAACGCCGATGGGTGTAACGCCACTCGACACAGGGGAATTCCTGCTCGGCACGGTTGCAGTAACCCCTGTGTTCTTTGAGAGCGATGGAACGATCGACCCCCAGTCGCAGAATTGGACCCCTGCTGAGATTGATGCGGTATTGGCAAAAATTGATGAGGGTGTGAATTGGTGGAGCGATACCCTCGATGCGCTCAATACGGTGCATTCAGTCGATTTTATCATCGACAATACATATGCACTCGACCCGGTTGAGACCGGCTATGAGCCGATTGATCGAATCAGCAACCATTTCAATCTCTACGTCAGCGAGTTTCTAACGGCTCAGGGATTTGCGAACGTCAGCAGTATCGAGGAGGGCGTTCAGCAGTTCAATGCACATCAGCGTGAACAACTGGGAACCGACTGGGCCTTCACCGTATTCATGGTTGATTCCTCCGATGATTTTGATGGTCAGTTTCTGCCCGGAGGTTATTTCCAGACAGCCTTTGCGTATGCTGGCGGCTTGTTCATGGTTGTGCCCTCGACTCGACCGGCGTCAACCGTCGCACATGAAATGGGCCACATTTTTTGGGCCAGGGATGAATACCCAGGTGGTGGCTCATGGACGGACCGCCGAGGCTATTACGACGCCCAAAATCTGAACGCGGCAGACAATCCAACACCGGGATTTGTACAGGAAAACAGCATCATGAGCAGTGGTCAGGTGTTGGCCGCTGCCTATGTTGCACACGAAAGTCCCGACTCGACCCTGGCGATGATCGGCTGGCGAGACACCGACGGTGATGGAGTCTTTGATCTCGCAGATGTACCTCTGGACCTTCAGGGTGAAGGCTATTTTGACGCTTCCACTTCAATCTACCACTTTGTTGGTTCTGCATCTGCGGTTCCTCTCCTTAATCAGAACTCTTCCGGTCCGCAGAGTGATATTACCTTCAATCGCATCAGCCAACTTCAATACCGGTTGGATGGCGGGGTCTGGGTGACTGCGTCACAGCCTGATGAGCAGATAGTGGAATTTGACGTGTCTTTGCCAATTGAGCAGCCGTTCACGTCCATCCAATGGCGCGTTGTCGATGACGTGACGGGTGTAGAAAGCGCATGGGTGGACGGGACACAGGCACTCCCTGCCTTTTCCCCTTCCAGTGGCTCAGGTCTCGTTTTTCTCGATGATGACCAAAACAGCCAGCGGGACACGACAGAGCCGGTCCTTGTCAACACCCAAGTGACAATCCGTCATGCGGGTGGGACGGATCTTGTCGACAACCATGTTCAGGCTGCTGACTATCCAAACGGAGTCCTTGGGAACGATCTTCCGAATGTGGCTCTGGTTTCCCAAGATCCATTTCTCAGCAATGTTTTTGTCGGGGATGTGTCCCCTAGTAACGACACCAAAGTCTTTCAGAGATTTGATTCCAACGCCAACCCAACAGCTTTGAAGAGTACGTGGACGGAAGATCAGCCGCTGACAGCAACTTTTGATTCACCGGTGGGAGAGGTCGCTATTGAGATCTACGGTGATTCCGCAGGAAGCTATGCCCGAATTGAAGCAATGGATGGGCTAGGTAATCTTCTCGACCGTACGACCAGTGACCTGATCGTGTCGGGGATGTCACAAACAGTCCGCATTACTGACCCCGAAGGCAGAATTGAGAGTGTCAGAGTCTTGGGCCATGCTGATACGGCCGTTCTCATTCGTGGCCTGAGCTTCGGTACCGATCCGGTCGTCAGCACGAATTCGGGTGGAGGATGGTACTTTGAGAACCTGCCCACTGGTGAGTATCTCGTTGAACTGACTCCTGAATTATTGATTCATCAATTGGATCAAGCCAGTTTCACCATCGACGTTACCTCCTCGGGCAGCAGCTTTGTTCAGTCACCTGCAAGTCGCGTCGATAGCCCCCGGTACAATGCCAGCATGGCGGCCGATGTCAACGACAGTGGGGATGTGACAGCACTGGACGCATTGATCATCATCAACGACATGGGGCGTCACGGGTCCCGAATTCTTCAACCTGACGAAATCACAGGCACCTATGTCGATGTGACCAATGATGGCCGAGTCACGGCTCTCGATGCCCTCAGGGTGCTGAACGAACTCGATCAGATTCCCGGGGGCGAAGGTGAATCGCGGACATCAGGATTCTTATTTTCTACCCCCGCGGCCGCCGGAGCCGCGGTCTCCTCCGGGCTGGACGGCGGGCTGACGGCCTCTCCCCCTCCGGTTGCGGACTTTCTACCGATGAGTCGTTGTTCGGGTTCTCTACCCAGCGACTACCCACTTTGGGGGGTGTTGAACTCTGCGGATTCCCACAGACGTTCCGAAAGTATCGGCACTGCCGATGCCGATAAATCCGTCTATGGGCCGCTGCAACGGGTAGCGTCTCACAATATATCAACGTTTTTTGCAATGCCGACGACCGAAAGGACCCTCGACGCCGAGCTGGAAACTGCATATGGGGACGGCCTAATCCTTGAATTGGATGCTCGGTTGGACCTGCAATTGCCAGAATGAGTGGAACTTTTTTGATTCCCATAGGTCTAAAACCAAGTCGGGGTCTTGCGCCCAGCGAGAACGGACGCATACGTTGAGAGAATAGATAGAATAAGTAACATGAGGGACCTTTGGGTCCTTTGATTCCAAGCGATATTGGGCTCCGATCTGCATCAAATGGTTCGGGGAACAAAGTTTTGATTCGGCTAAGGTTTCCCCCACGATTCCCGCATCTTCTCGAGAAAACAGATGAGAAATCTGCGTAAATTATTTTCCAACGGCATCTCCTCCCGCTCCAAGAAGCGACGTCGGGACCTCGGCCGACCCCAACGGCAGAAAAGGGATCGTCGTCTTTCTTCTGAGGCATTGGAGAAGCGTGAACTTCTCGCCGGTGATGTGGGGATGAATACCAACCACAATTACCATAGCGCATTCGATGTGAATGCGGATTTGGATATCACCGTCCGGGATGCCTTGGATGTTTTGAACACTTTGGCTGTCGCTGGGATGGCTGGGGAATCAGAAAGTAATGGTTCTTCGGTGTACTTTGACGTCAATAACGATGGCCGTTTGAGCGCCTCGGACGCCCTTGGGGTGATCAATGCGGTGGGCCGCGGAGAAGCCGTTGGCGAGTTGATTGAAATGTTCGTCGGTGCCCGCGATGTGAATGATAATGCCATCAGTACGGATGTGAATGGTCATTTCAATGTCGACGTTGACGAGAAGTTCTTTCTTGAGGTTTCCTACAGCGACCTGCGAACTCCCGTAGAGGCAATTGGAGTATTTCAGATTCGAGCAGACATCATTGCGAGTTTGCCAGGATATCTGGAACCTGTGATGACGGAAACTCAGCGATTGCGTCTGGACGCGGAGATCTATGACGCGGCAGTCATTACCACTGACAGCGTTACTTTTGCAATTGAGGGTTCAGCTACAACTTACATTGTCCCCGCCAGTCAGTTTCAATTGGGTCTAGGTACTTTGGAGGTGATCAACGCGCTGACGGCGTTCGGATACAGTTTCGGTACTGATTACACATTGGATCCGAGTATCCAGTTTGAAGATGAGGACAAGGGCTACGAGATTCATTGGGTCGGCGACCAGTACGATGGGGTTGACTTACCCAATATCTCGTTGACAGTTCAACAGAGTGGCGGAGCGGCGTTGAATGCGAGCGTGGCTGAGTTTGCACCTTTCCTGCCGGGACCCGATGGTCAGATGGGGACTCCAGATGACGTGCCGAACACGGATGCAGTCGAGTTCAATATCAATACAGACAGTCGAACCCTCAGCGTTCTCGCCAGCGCAGATTCCGTTTACGACACGCTTCCGTCTGGAGATTTTGATACCGAGCGTGACCCGCCTGAATCGCGACCAGGATTCATTAATACCGGTGGGGTCGGCCCGCTTGCACCCGGTGGTATTCAGGAGGTAGACCCTGCTTTCCAAGGGGTAACGCCGAATGATGCTTTCAGTTTGCCCGTCAGGATTACGCAGCCAGTTCAAGGCCTCGTCTTGAACGTGGAGCCGGCTTTCAGTTCGACGAACGAGGCCTTGTTGCTGTATGGAGAGGAGTCTCCGTTGCTGGCTTCCGATGTGGTTCTCGATGACCAGATCTCAGGTGACACAGGCGTCGCAGGGGTTGCCTATCTCACCATCAACGCACTCGGTGAAAATCGTGACCCTGAAGTTTCTGGCCCCATCACCCGCACCTTCACGGAGGACGACAGCCTGACGGTGGTCGATCTGCTGGAGTTTGCCAGTGATCCTGATAACAACCCACTATCGATTGCCAACGTTACTTCAACGGGTAATGTCTCTGGCATTGTGGTCAACAATAATGAAGCATCCGTTGACCCCTCGTTCTACAATTCGCTGGCTGTCTCGGAACAGGAAGTCATCACCATCAGTTATGACGTGATTGATGGACAGGGTGGATCGGTGGCACAAACCGCTACCATCACCATCACGGGCCTTAATGATCCGGCATCCGCGATTACTGGCGATACAACTGGTGCCGTGACCGAGGATGGCACTCTTGTTGCCACGGGAACATTGGCCGTCGCTGATCCGGATAACGGTGAAGACGAGGTCATCGCGCAGACAGATTCCGCCGGAACTTATGGACTCTTTTCAGTCGATGCGGCGGGCACGTGGACCTATACCCTGACAAATGCCAGTGCCATCGTTCAGGCGTTGGGGCAAAGTGATACGCCCACCGACACTTTCACCGTCACTTCAAAGGACGGAGGTGCAACGGTCGACGTGATTGTCACGATCAACGGCGTAAATGACGCGCCCACGACAGGTGGGGCGATCACTGAAACCTTCACCGAAGATCAGGGGCTGGCCTCTGTTGATTTGTTGGAAGGGGCATCGGACGTAGAGTCTGACCCTCTTAGTGTTGCAGACTACACTGTCACCAGCGGTGACCCTGTTGGGGTGGTTCTCAATGGTAACAATGTTGATGTCAATCCAGCTGCCTATGCAGCACTGGAGGATGGCGAATCTGAAGTCATTCAATTGGCCTACAACATTAGTGATGGCAACGGCGGAGTGGTGGCCCAAACAGCAACCATCACGGTTACTGGCGTTTCCAACTTCGCACCTCAGATCACGGTTGAAGTCGGTGACACCACCGTAGGATCTGTCGACGAAGAGGCAGTCACACCCGCGGCGACCGGCGCAATCCTCAGCCCCTCTGGGGGTCTGGTGAGTTCGAATACTGTTGGAAACGGGACCGGGTTTAATTACGCCTGGGAGTTCACCGTTGATCAGCCCATCAAGGTTTCTGAACTTGGTTCATACATTGACAATGCCTTTGTCACGGCCAATGTGTCACGGCCAAGTCCGGACGTGGTACGCGTTGGATTGTGGGATACGTCAACTGGAAGTCAAAAGACTTATGTCGATATTACACAAAGTGACTACGGTGGGATGGGCAATTCAACGGTTTACAAAGCGATCAATCCTATTTCGCTAGAGGCTGGTAAATCGTACCGTATCAGTGTTCGATCGATTTATGTGGCGATGGAATTCCATACTGGGACTGGCTCGCAGACGTTGAGCGGCTCTGGTTTCCTTTCGAATTTCCAGGGCGGTTACAATGGGCAATTCAGTGGGTCTGGCGTGTATCCCAATGAAGTGATATCAGGCAATTCAGCTGGCTTTGTTGGTGGCAATTTCAAGTGGTACGCAGATACGACCTCGACTGTTAATGGAACGTTGAGTTTTACAGACTTCGATACGGCTGATACCCATCTGGTCACAAGTGCGGAGGCGAATCCTGGAGTTGATTATCTTGGTACGTTCGTGCCAACGGTCAATACTCCAGCAACGGGTGGTGTGGTTGGCCGTGTGTCGTGGAGTTTCAGTGTTGCTGAGAGTGAACTTGATGAATTGGCCGCTGGAGAAGCACGTCAGCAGGTCTACGATGTGACCGTGACGGACAATAACAACGGATCTGATGTCGAACAGGTCACCATCACTCTCAACGGTGTGAATGACATGCCGCATGTCACGGATCCCATCGTCAATGTCTACAATTCGAGTAGCCCGAACGAAGATGTCAATCTCCTGACTGGGGTTGTTGATGTGGATGGGGATACGCTGAATGTTGATGGCGCTTCGGTTGTAATCTCTGGTGGAGATCCACAAGGCGTGTCCTACAATGGAAACATTGTCTCCGTGACCCCATCTGCCTACGCAGGATTGAATGTGGGCGAGCAAGAAGTCGTCGAGATTACCTACTTGGTGGAGGATGGGAACGGTGGGTCGGTACAACAGAACGTAACCCTTACTTTCAACGGCGTGAATGATCCGCCAGTACCAGGAGATCCCGTGACGGCATCCTTCACGGAGGACGATAGTGTGTCCGAGGTGAGTTTGGTTGCAAACGCGACCGATCCAGAGAACGATCCACTGACGGTTGCCAATGTTTCCTTTGACCCTGAGAATCCTCCCGGTGTGGTGATCGTTAATAACAATGCCGCTGAGGTAACCCCATCAGCCTACGATTCCCTGAATGCAGGTGAATCAGCACAGATTCAAATCTCTTATGTGATTGACGATGGTGCGGGGAATCAAACCGCAGAGCAGACTGCGACCATCACCATCACTGGGGTGAACGACGACGCAAGTATTAGTGGCGACATCACTGGCGAGGTGATCGAGGATACCAATGTTACCAATGACGAACTCACTGTGACTGGTGTTTTGGCAGTCACGGATGTTGATACGGGACAGGATGTTTTCTCGACAACGGTCACTCCCGCGGCGGGCAACGTTGGTTCATTGGTCATCACTGAAGCAGGCACTTGGACTTATACGGCTGATAATACTCTGACAGCCATTCAGGAACTGTCAGGTTCAAGCTCATTGACAGATGAGTTTACGGTCGTTTCTTTGGATGGCACTGCAAATCAGATCATTACCATTACCATCACAGGTTTGAACGATGTTGCTGTCATCACTGGCAACAATACCGGTGATGTTGTGGAAGACGCAACGAGCCCCGAACTTTCGACAACGGGTTTCCTGAACATTACGGATGTAGACGCGGGTGAGGCTGTTTTCGATGCCAACGTGTCAGACGTGGGTTCGCCTCTAGGGGCATTGACGATTAATATAGCAACGGGTGAGTGGACCTACACGCTGGACAATACGGACCCTGCTGTTCAAGCATTGCCCGCTGGCGCAACCTTGACAGAGGAATTCCAAGTGAGTTCCTTTGATGGAAGCGCGACAGAGACGGTCACGGTCACCGTGACTGGGGTTAATGATGTTCCGATTTTTAGTGGTGTCAGCACCGGCAACGTGACTGAGGATGCTAACACAACACTGACCACTAGTGGTTCTTTAACCATCGCTGATGTGGATGCAGGTGAGTCTTTCGTAAGCACGACTGTGTCCTCTACCGGTACGCTTGGGAATTTGACTATCTCCGCAACCGGTGATTGGAATTTCGATGTCGACAACACGTTGGATGCGATTCAAGCTCTGACGACTGGTGATACTTTGCAGGATACCTTCACGGTGACTTCCATTGATGGGAGCCAGACTCAGGAAGTAACGATCACGATCAACGGGACAAATGACGCTCCCGAAGCCAATGATGAAACACGACTGGCATTGAAGGATGATACAAGTGGAATCCTGATCGACGTGCTTGAAAACGATAACGCTGGAGCGGGCGGACTGGAACTGCAAAGCCTTGCCATTACTGGTACACCAAGCCTCAGCGAGACCGCAACGGTCGGAGTGCCCGGCGGTACCGTTGCGATTGAGAACAATGAATTAAGGTATATCCCTGGTGTGGGATTTGAGGGTACTGCGGAAATCACCTACGAAATTACTGACGAGCAAGGCGCTGTCGATACGGCAATGGTGACTGTCACTGTGGTTGACTTTGTGCCATCCACTTTGTCTGGACATGTTTTCGTTGATCATGTCGAGAATTTCCGTGATGTGCGTGACAAAGGCGCCGCTCCGATTCGAAACGGCTTCAAGGACGATGATGAAAAAGGGTTCACAAGCGTCCGAATCAAACTGGTTTCGGATAATAATTACACAGGCAGCCCACTCTTGCGAGAAGTTCTGACGGATTCAGAAGGAAAATTCGAGTTTCTCAACGTCGTACCTGGCGAGTACCAAGTGGTGTACGAGTACCCGAACGAGATTATCTTTGCGGGTGATGCGGACCTTGACATAACCATTCCGGCATTGGGTGATGTGCAAAAAGATGATTTCAACTTTGGTGTCATTGGAACTCAGGGCTCAGCGATGTCGACCGTGGGGCTATTGGCGTCGAGCTACCTGCGAACAAACGCAACGATGGAGCAGCTTTCGGACAACGGTCGGGAAGGTGGTTTGGTTTCACTTGGAGGTGATGAGGAGCAGAGTTTCCTTGTACTGGGATCCGGTTACGAGGGAGTCGAGTTCGCTGAGGTTGAGCTGAATGCAACGAAGGATTTTGCACTGCTGACAATTCTGAAAGACGGTGAGCGTCTTTCCACGACGCTCAATAATGACTACTTCGTGCTGAGCAGTGATAACCTCGCAATACAATTCTTCGGTGGCATGGACGACCTCTCGTTTTCTCCTGCGGATGGGAATGAAGGAACCACCTTTGATAGTTACCGGACGGCGGTTGATGATTACATGAACAACAATGTGGAGTAGGTGAGGCTCCGCCCTGCGGTAAACACGCCGGTTGTGGAAAGCATCTGTTCCACTTTGGTTGGTCGAGAACATGGAGCCCGAAACGGTTGTTTTGGGCTCTTTTTTTGTCCTGGCATGTACGAACAGGGCTGGGAATGGAAGCATGCACAAGATCAGACTTGGGCGACCATGGACGCGGATCGCTGGCTCGGAACGCGACGGCTTGAGAGTCGACGTTCCGGACATGCACCCGCTGTCAGACTCCTTCATCTCACCGGGGGATGCCGTCGTCTATCAGCGGAATTTCAACTCACCCAGCGGTTTGACGGTTGCGAATACTGTGCACTTGAAAATCAGTGAATGGTCTGGAATCCTGCAAACTCTTCATGTCAATGAAGTTGCTTTCTCACCCCCTGTGGCACCTTGGGTGATCGACATTTCAAGATGTCTTCAAAGCCACAACCGGATCGAGGTAAAGCTTGTTTCTGCCACGGGTGAAGTTCCCTGTTTGACGGGTGAAGTCATGCTGATGATTCAGGAGGATGACGAGTGAGGGGGCTCGCCATCGCTGCCTGACTTTTCGTCGACCGTATGAACCACCATCAGGTTGTGTGCCTTGTCAACCACACCGGTTCCCGTAACAAAAACCACATGATCATTTTTTTTCAGGTCCGTATGTGTACGGCCCCAACGGCAGATTCGATCAATGAAAGTGGACGTGTCTTCGAGATGTTGTGATTCCAGCGGCTTGATGCCCCAAAGTAGATTCATGCGGCGCAGGGTATGCAGGGATTCGCTCGCGCCGATGGTGGGAATACGACTTCGGCTTTGACTATTGACCCACGCGGTGTTACCGCTGCGTGTTGCGATGACAATGAGTTTGGCATCGATGGACTCAGCGACATGGGTTGCGGCTTGGGTGACAGCACTGGTGATGGGGTGCACCCGACAGTTCAACTGATGATTACGATGGGGATTGCGCATCATTTCCTGTTCGGTACACGTCATGATGCGACTCATGGTCGCGACGGCAAGAGCGGGGTGATCACCGATTGCGGTTTCGCCGCTCAGCATGCATGCGTCGGCACCATCCAGAATGGCGTTGGCAATGTCGCTTGCTTCGGCACGGGTGGGTCGAGTGTTCTTGTGCATGGATTCCAGCATCTGGGTTGCAACAATCACAGGTTTCATCTTCTCGCGACAAACCTGAATGATGCGTTTTTGTGCGACGGGCGTTTTGGCGACATCAATTTCGACACCTAAATCTCCCCGCGCAACCATCACTCCATCCGCCTCTTCAACGATTTCTTCCAGCTGATCCAACGCCTCCGGTTTTTCAATTTTCGCAATGACCAAGGCCGATGATTTGTGTTCTTGCAGCAGTGTCTTCAACTGTCGAACATCTTTTGGGGATCGGACAAATGACAGGCTGATGAAATCGATTTCGTTTTCGGCTGCCCAAATGGCATTGTCGATGTCCCGCGGCAGTAACGCTGGCACTGACAGTTGGACGCCGGGTAGGTTGATGCCTTGGCGGCTACGGACGGTTCCGCCACCTGTCACGACACATTCCGCCCGATCTTGTTGGATTGATTCAACACTCAGGGAGACGGTTCCATCGGCCAGCATCACCCGATCGCCAACCTGAAGTTCTTCGATCAGATTCTCATAGGTACTGGTAACCTCATCAGCCTGTTCTGTTGCTTTCCTGACGAAGGTCAGGGTCATGCCTTGTTCGCAGACCAGAGGATCCTGGCGCAGTTGGCCCAATCGGATCTTGGGACCAGCAAGATCCAGAAGGACGCCAACGGGGAATCCGCATTTCCTGGATGCGTTCCGAATGTGTGCCAAGACAGTTGCATGCTGTTCACGACTGCCGTGGGCAGTATTGATACGAAACACATCCACACCTGCTTCGATCAACTCCTCGATCTGGTGCGGCTCGCTGCAGGCAGGACCGACGGTTGCAACAATTTTCGTGCACGCATCATCAAGAGAGGGCCTGGGCATTCTTTGTCTCAGCAGGTGACTGGGAAGGGCGATGATTCTTGGCAGCATTCGTGCTGACTCTCCCGTTTCAGGCTGGATTCCAGCAAGAAAGGGGATGCAGTGATACCGAAGCTCGACTGATCGTACTAAACTTTTGCTTAATGGCATGGCCCCCTTTCCCGTTTCACTCTTCTTTTACCGTGGTTTCATGATTTCTGATGAACCTCCGGTCGCCCTGATTACCGGCGGCTCCGCCGGGTTGGGATTCGTGATCTCGCAGGAACTCTTGCGGGCTGGATATTGCGTGGTGATTGTGGGGCGTAGTCCCGAGCGCCTTGCCGAAGCCGTTGGGAAACTGGACCCCGACGGTCGTCTTGCTGGCACTTTCCCTGAGAACCATCGAATCGCAGCTCTACCCTGTGACTTGGCCGATCCGATGGCGGTTGAACAACTGTTGTCCGAAGTGGGCAAGTTGTTCGATCGATTGGATGTGCTGGTCAATTGCGTGGGTGCGAGTGATCGCGGGATGATCGAGACACTCGACCCTGAAAGAGCTGAATTCCTGTTCCGACAGAATGTCATCACTGCTCTGCTCTGTTCACAAAAAGCGATTCCAGCCTTGCAGATTTCAGGTGGCGTGATTGTGAATATTGGATCGCTCGCTTCCAAGGTTGGAGCCCGCTACATCGGTGGTTATGCAATCGCCAAGCATGCTCTGGCTGGAATGACACAGCAGTTGCGTCTGGAATTGGAACCCAAGGGGATTCATGTCTGTCTGGTTAGCCCAGGGCCGATTCGTCGTGAAGATTCGGGGCAGCGTTATCAGGCATCGGTCGAGGGTTTGCCAGCTCAGGCAGCAGGACCTGGAGGGGGAACAAGGGTTCGAGGGATCCCGCCGGAAAAGGTTGCGGGTGCTGTCCTTGCGGCCATTCGACATCGAAAGCCAGACGTGATATTGCCACGCTATTTGCGTCTGTTGATCATGGTGGGGCATGCGTTACCGCGTTTGGGGGATTGGTTGCTGCTGAAGTTGACTTCCCCCAGGAAAGACTAGGTCAACTGCGGTTGCCCGTTACATTGACGCGTGACAACCATGACGGTGCCGTGATTAGTCCCCGACACGTGTGTCACTTGACGGTCAGGGATCAGTGACCGCTGTTGAGTCATTCTGCTGTGTCGTCGTAAATCGGCAGGTGTCGATAGTAGACTTCGAGGTTCAGCAGATTCATGGTTGTGACGTAGAGACGTCCCGCGTGTGCGGCCCAACGGTCGGGAATCGTACCCGCAGGTTCCCAACTGCCTGCATGGTCACCTTCCTTGACCTGACTTTTGATGAGGATGGGGTTTAACGCACGATTCCACTGATCCCAGTAGTCACCCCCCATGTGAAACATGACCTGCGTCGCGTAGTACCAGTAATAGGTGTCTTTTTGAGGTGATGCAATGGTGCCAATTTGAGGTGGGTATTGCAGCAGGTAGTCAGCTGCCGATTTCATGGTTTCGTTGTCGCGTCGCCACCCGGAGTACATTCGCATCAGCATGCCAACGGAGGTCATGGTGGGGGTTGCCATTCGACCATGCCGTTGCGAGGGGGTATCGGGAGCAAACGGGTTGTATCGATATCGGTCGGGCTGTTGCGGAACTTGGGAAAGCCCCAGCCAGCGCTGAATCCCCTGGTAAGTTTCCTGAGGTACCTCGAGGCCTGAAAGTTGGCCACTTTTCAAGGCCATCATCATCCATCCTGTGACGCTGGTATCCGAGCTGACTTGTGCCGTGTAGCGCCAACCGCCGCGTTCGGTATGTTGGGTGCTGACGATGAAGTCAAGGCATTGTTGGGCAGGTTCCCTCAATTCAGGATCCTGTGTCATCCCGTAGGCCTCGCATAATGCCAATGCCGCAATCCCATGACTGTAGAAGGCAACATTGCGATTGCTGACGGTATCTTCCTGTACGTACAGATCACCGTTGGATTGCTGATGATTTATCAGGAACTCAATGCCGCGGCTGACCGTGTCAGCATATTGGTGCTGCCGGTGGGTGTAGCCTGCCCCTTGAAAGGCAAGAAGGCACAAACCCGTGGCCGCGGTATTGCTTCGTAGAAGCACATTTTCGCCATGCCCTTGAAGCGACCAACTGCCATCAGGATTCTGAGTGCGTGCCAAATAGGCAAGTCCAATTTCGATGGCTTCTTCGGTTTCGGGCCCCACAGCTCCCGCTGCGGTGGCAGGTGCGCCTCCCTTGGTCCGCATGACCCGACGATTGAAGGATTCAACCGAGGCGATCTGGGTACCGAACGGTGTGGCGGGGCCACCGAGCGTACGTCGAGGTCTTTGGCCACGGGAAAAATCGACAACTGCGATTTCAGGTTTTTCGTTTGAAGGAACAATGCCCGCGCGTCCATCGGGAAGGTTGGCGATCCCGGCGGGACCTTCATCCAGCATCAGGTCAAGGTTGGGACCGCTGTTAGCAGCAAGATTGGTGGTAGGTGTACCACTGGGTCGAGAGATCCTTTCAATTGCATTGTCAGCAGAGGTGCGGTCTCCGACAGAATCAGAGGGTACAGCTGCAGGTAATGAAACTGCGCCAACGTCTCCACGGACAGGGTCAGGTGCACCCGTTGCAGCCATTCCAAAGCCTGGTGTCGCTCGACGCGTGCGTCCAGGGGCACGTTGTGCTGATCCGGCATTGACACTGGGCAGGCCTGCATTGGCCGCGTTATTGTTTCGAGCGGACGAAGTTTCCATGCGCGAATCGCTCGTCCCCGGCAAATCGGTGGTCGTTGGTTGGGACATGCTGAGTTGGACACCTTGGGCCTTGTTCTGGCGAGTGACAGCAAACTCGCTGGGGCCTAGCATTCGTTCTGCGGTTTCCTCGGTTTGCGCAACGGAGACCACTTGAGGGGCTGGAGAAGATCCTGCTGGCTTCAGTTGACGCTCTGTCGTTGTGCGTTTTCTCTGCTGCTGGACATTGGGTTGGCCGATAGCAGGGACTTCCCTGCTGCGACTCCTGGCGCCGGCGATTGAAGTCTCCTGAGGCTTGTTAAACTCCAATTCAACTGATGCTGATGATGGAGCAGCATTGGTGGACTTGGGTCTCGACCTGGATTGTGGATTGACAGGTTGTTCAACGGCCTCGGTACGTGCCGTGTTTTGAAGGGGAACAAATGGGGCTGTCGGTTTCTGTGAGTTCCAATTCGAAGGTTCGGGCTCTGCCTGCCGCTGACGTGCCATTTTGGCTGGCGAATCGGTCGGTTGTGGTTTTGACTCGTTGGGTTGTCTTCGCTTAAGAAGGAATTCCTGAAGCGATTCCGGCTCTGGTTCACGGGTTTTTGGAATTTCAAGACGAGGTGCTGTCTGTTCCACCGGGGGTAGTTGCCTTTCTTCCAGCGGGGTCACGCGGGATGCTGTTTCTGCATCCACGGGTTTGGACCAGTCGGGCGCTGTGGTCGTTTCCGTTGGGGTTTGAAATAGGTACTCGGGAACGGTACGGCGAATGGGTGAGTTTTGCTGCTTGACTCCAGTGAATGCCTCAGGAAAGTAACGGCTGAAAATGATCACGTTGATTGCGAGCATCATCAACAACAGGTGGACAAACAGGCTGAAAAGTACTCCCAATTGAATTGTTCGTCGCACATACCGTGAAATGAAACCACGGGAGAAGAAGGCCATCCCGAGAGCAATCAGGGGAACCGCAATCGCGTAAGTCCACGCATTCAAGATCCAACGCTTATCATCGAAACGCAGTTCGGTGACCGCAAGATACAGAACAAGGCCGGCGAACACAGCGATGAACACATCGAGCGGCCATGTACGTTCCGCTTCTTCGGCTTGCCGCTCAATCGGTGGTGCTTTAGGGGATTTCACAGAACAAAATTCAGTTGAGTGAACAAAAACAATAGTTCAACTTTCTGGCCCTTCCTTGGTGGTCACACTGTAGTCACCGACACCAGCCCGGTTGCATACATCCATGACACTCACGACCGGTTGAAATGCGGTTGCTCTGTCGGCACGTATGATCACTGTCTGATTCGTAGGGTTGTTCGAGGCAGCTGCCTCCAACAGTACTTGCAGCTCTTCCAGGTCAGTCGCTTTGCCAGCCATGTAAAATTGCCCTTCAGAGTCAATGTCGATCACCATTTCCCTTGGTTTGCTCGTCATCGGGACCGCACTGGTTGCCGTCGGCAGGACAATGTCCAATCGTCGCTCTTCTTCCTCGAATTCACTGGTGACAAGAAAGAAGATCAGCAGCAGGAAAACCACGTCAATCAGTGGAGTCAGACTAAGGGTACTAGCGACCCTGGATCGTTTGATGTTTGCCATGCTTAACCTGCCTTGACCCCACTCCGCTGGTCCTTGGCAGAGCGTGGTGGAGGTGGTGGTTGGGGTGCGTCGGTTGTCGCGATCCGTTTGCGATCCATGGGATGCAAGACACCATCTTCATCAAGCCGCTGAAGCCCTGTATAGGGCACCAACGCCGGGGCAAGTCTAAAAGCAAACTCCTCGATCTGATGGAATAATCTTGCAAGCCGATTTTCCAGGTAGAGTGCGAGTATCGCCGCCGGGACCGCCACAATCAGCCCAGCCAAGGTGGTGACCAATGCGGTGTAGATTCCCTCCGACAGTTGCTCGCTACGACTGCGGTCAGCGGTCAATGCAGTCGATTCGTGGAATGCCACAATCATTCCCCAGACGGTCCCTAGCAGACCCAACAGGGGAGTTGCCGCAGCGGCAAGCGTAAGCCACCTGATGGAAGCGGCTTGTTGATCGGCTTCCCGGTCCATTGATTCGTGGGCGGCGCGTTCAATTTCCGCAAGTGGTTGTCCAGTTCTCAGCAACATGGACGTGGTCACGCGACTTAATACAGAGGGATTTTCCCGACAACTCTGGTAGGCAACACCTGGGCTGAAACGTTGGATTGGGGTTGCGAGATCTACCAGTTCTTCAGCCAGTTGAGGAGGCATAACTTTATCCGAACGCAGACTCAGCATCCGCTCAAACGCCAATGCCACAACCATCAGGCTCATGAGTCCAATCGGGATCATGAATGCCCCGCCACGTGTGACCAGTGTCAGCAAGTCGATTCCTGATTCCTTGCTCTCCTCTGGTTCGACGACTGCGGGTGGTTGATCCTGCATGACGTCCTGAATGTCGGCAGCGTCGATCGGGGTTGTATCCTGCGCAAGGGACCACGAAGGATCCATCCAAGCCAACAGGACCAGCAGACTTGCCATGGCGAGAAAGAAACGTGCCAGATAACGATCGTTCTTACGGTGAATCACTATTTCAATTTCTCCAGACGGCCGCGAGACTTTGACTCCAGGTCGTGCCCCGGATGTTTTTCCACGACATACAGGTAGAAGTCTCTTGCATACTTTTTCGCTTTATTTTTAGCACTTTCTGTTTGGGCTTGCTGCAGCAAAAGGTCGCTACAGCGCCCCGCTTCGAAGCCACTCTTGGCCTGCCAGTTCTTCACACTGTCAGGAGCCTTGTCAGCACCGAAGCCATACATCACCCGTTGAAATTCAGGGATTGCCTTGTCGTATTCGCGATTGGCAAAATGGATTTCACCCATCATGAAGCGAGCCCGCGCCGCCGTTTCATTGCGATAGTTGTCAGCGACCTCCTGATAATACTTCAGTGCTTGCGGTCCATCTTCCAGTTGCTGGTAGGCATAGCCCGTTTCATAAAAAACCTGCGGAAGGTAGTCCGTTGACGGAAATCGCCTGCGTAGCTCGTCATACCAGTCGATGGCGACCTGCCACTGCTCCAACTGTGCTGCGCTTTGTCCTCCATGTAGATAAACCAGCTCGCGTACCTGACGTTCTGGTTTATCCAGCAGGTTTTTAGCTGTTTCGTTTCGTGCTTCGATTCTGGACCTGGCTGCTTTGTAGCCCTCGAGGGCCGATTCAAACTCCGCTCGTTTGAATCGGCATTCACCAATCATGGTGTTCGCGTCAAACGCGAGTTTTCCCTCTGGGTGCTTGGTTGCCATTTTGCGAAATGCTTCCTCTGAAGCAGCGTAATCTTCAGCTTTGAAGTGGGACCAGCCGAGTCGGTAATAGGCCTTTTCGGCGAGCTCCATGTCCTGTGCTTTCTGACTTGCAATCTGAAACTGCTGGGACGCTTCCTTCCATTTCTGTGCGGAATAGTACTTTTGACCAATGAAATAGGCCGCCTCGGCAAGCAGCGGGGTTTGGGGGTGGTTCTGAATCAATTTCCTGAAGTATTTGACGGCCCCTGTGTCATCCCCACTTTCCTGCAGCGACCACCCGAGTTCATACAGAACCTGATCCATCGAAGGATAATCCGGCACTTGACGGACAAGATTTTCCAGTTTCGTCGCAGCTTTTGCAGGTTGCTTCTGCTTTTGATCAATCAGGGCGGCTTCATAGAGCGCGTGGCCTAAACTTGTGCCCGAAGGATTGGTGGCAAGGTAGGATTGCAGGTCGGCACTCGCCTTGTCCTCCTGCCCCAGATTGCGTTGAGCAATGCCCCTCGCCAGCATGGCATCGCCGCCGAGCGGATGTTGGGGGTAGTTGTCCAGCATTTGATTGAGAGGATCCAATGCTGCATCGAATCGCTGCGTTTGCATCAGTGCACTGCCTTTTCCGTACAAGGCGTAAGGTAAAAGATCAGGGTTCGATTTTCCTTTCAGGATCTGGTCATAAAGCTGAACGGCTTGGCTGTACTGTTTCTGGCGACTGGCTACTTGTGCCAGCTTGTATTTTGCCTGGTCGATGAGGCGTGGGCTGGTTCCTTTTTTGACAACCTGATTCCAGTCTTTGATCGCATTGGCGGTGTCGCCGATTGCAAGGCGACCTTGCCCCGAGAGAAACATCACTTCGTCTGCCCGGGCCCATTTGGAATCTGCCGCCTGACTTGCCCGAAAGGCTGCAACAGCCTGTCTGTTGTCTCCTGCCTTCTGCAAAGCCTGACCCATCAGAAGATACGCTTCTGCTTGCTGCACCTTATTTGGAAGATTTTTGACTTCTGACTGCAGGATTCTGATGACATCCTGATAGCGTTCAGCTGTGATCAATGCCGCACCCGCCCTGAGTAACCAGACTGGACGTTGGATATTGTCTTTTGCGGTTGATTCCAGCAGGTGTTTGTATGTGTCTGCAGCAGCCGAGGTTTGGCCGGTGAGTAGCTGGCTTTCGGCTGCAACAAACTTGATGTCTGGAACAAGCGTGTCCCTCGGGAATCGCTTGATGAATTCGAGCGCAAGGCTCAGGGCCTTGGCTGGCTGCTTGATTTGCAGGGCCGAGAAAGCGGCGTTGTAAAGGGATCTTGAAGCCAGTGGGCTGTCGAGGTTGTCACGATAGATCTGTTCAAACATCGTCATCGATTCTTCGATCGTATCAGATCCCATCGACAATGCTTCTGCCAAGTCGAGTCGCAGGTCAACGGCAAAGTTGCCCTCAGCACCACGCTTGAGCTGTTCACGTGCAACTCGAGCCGCTTGAATGGGACGATTCTTGGTGATTTCGATTCTGGCCAGCCAGTGTGCAGCTTCCGTTGCGGCGACAACGCTGTTTTGTTGCAGTACCTTCTCGAAACGTTTCGCTGCCACGTCGATATCGCCACTTCGATAGGCACTCTGAGCGGAGGCCAACATGGCCGAACCGGCGTAACCTGAGTTGGGGTACTCGCTGAGTAAACGTTCATACTTCTCAGCCGCCTTGCCGGGAGCATTTGCCTGAACATGCGCAAAGGCCTGACGGAACAGGGCATAGGCCCGATCATCTGCCAAATCAGTCGACTTCATTGCAGCCTCAAAGGATTCCACTGCGGCAACGTAGTCTTTACGCAGGATCATCATGTCGCCCATTCTTAAATGGACGTCGGTTACCAACTCAGTCTGATCACAACTCCCCAGCAGTTGTTTGAACGAGCTCAAAGCCTTGTCAAGTTGCTTTAACTCTTCATAGGCAACTCCTCGCGCGTAGAGTGTGTCGCACCTAAGAAGAGAATCCTTGGCGCTTGGCATGGCCAGCATGCGGTCGTAATAACGAACCGCCAGTTTGCTGTCTCCCAGTCCGTAGGCTGCTTCACCACTGTAAAACAATGCGCGGTCCATGAAGCGGGTATTGGGCGATTCCTTGATCAGTTGTTGGAACGCTTCGAGCGCCCGTTTCAATCTGGCTTTATCTCTCTGGTCCCCATCATCCGACGCGATGTAATTGCACCAGCCGAGATTGGCGAGTGATTCCTCGCGAAGATCGTATTCGGACGTTTCCAGCGCTTTGGCAAACGCTTTTGCGGCAGCAACGTAATCAGGTGTCTCCTGTTGCATGTAACAGACACCCAGAAAGTGGGCGGCATCGGCAGCCATTGGATGCTTGGGGTGCTTGGACAGAAAGGACTGCCAGCCCTCAATGGCCAGTGGGATCGCGCCGCCCGTCTGAAAGTTGGCCGCGTCGGCATAGGCTGACATCGCAGCCTTGTCTGATTCTTCCTGAGCGAAGACATGTGGAATCCCTGCCAAGGGGATGCACAACAATATGCCGCAACTTAACACACGACACCAATGGCCACGTGTTGTCTGTGTCATGGTGGAACAGATCGGAGCCAACTGCCTTTTCACAAACATGCTCCCATGCAAACAGCGAAGATTTCCAAGGTGCCACGAGGGCGGAGAAGATACCTGCACCCGTTTATTTTAGCGGTACATTGAAAAAGTCGATAGTTCGGCGGATAAGTTACCTATCCAGAAAACTCACCAACCACTGTTTTTTACCCATCTACCCGGCTTTAGGGCGGGATTATGTCGTTGTCGGGGCGAACCCGACGTTGATTACTCGCGTAACACCGCAATTGTCCCACTGCGCCATATCGGGCCGCTTCGGCTCGAATCCACAAGGCCCAGCCAGCGACTCGGTGCCGAATTCCGGTTTTATCTGGATGACGGGGACACGCGAGTCATCATGAATGGCACTCCCTTTCGAATTCCGCCTCTCCAATTCCTGAGCACCTGCA
>JACLAC010022278.1_pt1 | contig 24033 bp, 15 predicted proteins | sample 8027881 | NCBI WGS metagenome assembly JACLAC01 (sample SAMN15725517, study PRJNA655200) | protist metagenome | isolation source: fluorescence activated cell sorting (FACS) single amplified genomes of... | place: Spain: Blaines Bay Microbial Observatory, Mediterranean Sea | collected 2016-01-19 | reverse complement strand
GCATTCTCTGGACACCAGAGGCATTTCCAGGTCCAAATCTACGTTTTCATGCAGGAGAAGTAAATGCACAGAAAGAGAAAGGAAAATATGATCAAAGGCAGCAACAATTAATTAGAGAGAGGATCCGATCTACTAATTAGACTACCAGGTATAATAGATGATGATGAGCACATGAGCACATGATGTAGAGTCAATCAAAAATCCTGTGGCAATCTTAATCTGGCAATCTGGCAATCCAGCAATCTCTGGCAATCCGGCAATCCCAATCTAAATCTAAATCCTAAAAATATACCACCACACAGTACACAGTATTATTCTTCTATTTACCAGGCATATAGGACAATGAATTATTATTATTACCAAAACAAAAGATACACAAACAATAATTAATAATATATCTAACATATGATGGCAAGATACAAGTATGCAAAAGTAATCATTGTTGTAATACATACATACACAAATATATATACATAATCATATTATTCAAATATTTTCAAAATTTATATATAATTACGAACTTCAAAAACGTTGCCTAATTATTATCATACTGTAATACAGACTTCGTAATTAAAAAATACAATTTTATAGACAAGGGAATAAAATAATTAATATGTCAGGTGGTAAGAAAACGGACAAGCTTTCAAGAGGAAATATTAACAAGAATGATTCTGCTGAAAACAAAGGTGTCGCCGCGGCAATAAAGAAACGAAAACGAAACAAATCAACATTGGAGACTCATGGAGTCACACCAGAATTACTTAGTATGGTTAAGAGTGGCATGTTGACATTGGTGCAAGCTAGGAAAATTTATCAGGAAAGTATAAATGGAGAAAACGTAAGCCCATCGACGGCAAAAAAAAAAAAAAGTATTACCACAACTAATAAAAATAATCGTGCTGGTACTACCACGACATCAACAAATAAACAAGCAGACTGGTTTTCAACAGAGGAAGAAGAGGGAGGAAAAAAACAAGACAAAAGGCAAAAGAGGAGTGCTAAAAACGATGGTAAAATTAATAATGAACCTCTTACAAATGATGTTGGCCCGGTTTCCTGTGAAATGACACAGTTAATTCACGAATCTTCTCATCGATCAATTTGTGCATCGGATAAGATAAGGACGCAATTATCGAATAACTTTGAAAAAAATATAATGAAAATGAGGATCTTAGATGTTCGTTCCAATAATGTAAAAGAGAAAGTTTTAAAAATGCGCTTGTGCGGAGAGCCATTTGTCCTTGTTGGACATGATCAGTTTACAGAGTTTGCAGCATCATGGCGTTTATCAAGTAAATCGCCAAATTCATTAGATACAAACCGGATACCGCCATTGTTACGAAAGTTATCAGTTCCAATAATTAAAAAAGGAGAAAGATCAGCAACCTCTTTTCATCCAATTAATTCTAAAATGCCATTTGAACAATATTTAAAAGATTATTGGAAAAAATCAAACCCATCATGTTACCTCCATCAATGGCAATTTCCTGTCGAGAGCAAAATTGCACGGAAACATATCGGGGCAAAACATGTTTACGCTAAAAATAACAATGGCAGCAATAATGATGAAAATAAAGGATTTCGTCGCAAATCTCATTTACCTTCATGTATGGGCATAGATTTACTTGAGTATTGGCGCACTGATTTAGATGGTGAAAATCCATTTCAGTATATTTTTGCTGGTGCACCATCAACGGCAAGTATGATGCACCATGATCCAGGTGGTATGGGAATTTTCATTGCTCCTGTATGTGGTAAAAAAGAGTTGACGTTAATACATAGGAATGATGTGTCCAGATTGTATGAGATGGTTCCATGGGAAAAAGATGGCTTTGAGTTGGATTTTCAAAAGTATCCAATGTTACAGTTTGCACGCGTATGGCGTCATGTGTTAGAACCTGGAGATATTGCATATTTGCCTGCTGGTACATATCATAGTGTGAAGAATACAGAAGCATGCTTCTCCTATCATCGATTTCATTTAGATGAAATTAATTTACCTTTCTTCTTCAATTCATTATATGCTGGAGATGCGCCGGAAATAGACCATTACGAAGTTATATGGAATAGTATACACGGAATCTTAAATGATTTCCAAGCACTTGAAGAATCGCATCGGCGGGGCAATAGTAGTAGTAGTAGTAGTAGTATTGATTGTGACAATAGCCTTCAGACAGATATTAATAGCATGCGTTCACTATTAATTCGCCTACGACAAATATCTTGTGCAATATATGATCAAGAACATAAACAAGATTGGTACGATATTGTACAAGATATTGATTTAATATTAAATGGCAATTATACTCAAAATAATAAACAACAAAGTGTTAATGGTGCCAATCATACCAAATTGATGGAAACTGCAATAGTAGGAAAAAATACAAACCGTGTAAAATTTAATAGTGGTAGACATCTAATGGACAATAGTAACTTATCTCAAGTAGTAAACCAAGACAATGTTGCAAACAGCAAACAAAATAATAATATACATGCAAATGGTAAAAGTTCAAACAGCAGTGATAATACCAACAAGAATACGACAACAACAAAACCAAATAATGCTTCTTCTTCCTCCTCCTCCTCTTCCTCCTCTTCCTCCTCCTCCTCCTTCTCTTATGGTGCTGCTGCTGCTGCTAAATCAACCACTATTAGAACATCAATTTCAACATTGAGTACTAATAGTAATAAAAAGTCCATTAGCTCACGGAAAAGAGCATCAAAAGCAAAAGCGTGGGTAATTGGCAAACAATTAACAATGGAACGTTTTGGGCAAAGAAAAAAGGGTATGTTCACCAAGCTGTACAGTTTTTTCAATAAAATAATATCTCTTCTAACTCGCATGTAAACATCACACTTAAAACAAATCTCATAGGACATATAGTAGGAGTGAGAAGAAACGTATCATCTTGGAAATGCAGATACAAAGGATGGCAACATATGTATGATGAATATGTACCTATTGAAAATATTAAAAGCCCAACAATTCAACGAGGTGATTATAAAAAAGATGATAAAGTATTTGTTCAATGGGGTGAAACGGGAGAATCATATGAAGCCAGATTATTAAAATATCACCGAGGGACATTAATTAATATTTCATTTCCAGATTTAGGACAGGATTGGAATACATGGTTGCCAGAACACATAGTAAAGTTACAAATGAAAAAAGAGAGACAACTGATGGAGGTTGATTCTAATATTTCTAATACTAATAATACAGGTAACGAAGATGATGAAGGCGATTACAACAACAATATATACGAAGAAGGGATGAGTGAAGATGAAGATAGAGATAAAATTGTAGTTTAATAGTAGTATAACAAGTATATATTCCTATATACAAAATAAAATGGAACGGCCAGAGTCACAAAAGCACACAAAAAAATTGTTGGCCATTCCAGCATTGTCCACCACATTGCAACAACATTTGGTTGGTGAATAATTAGAATGCTGACCACCTGGCTGACATCATACAGTATGGATAAATAAAACAACAAAAGAAAAATTATTATCTTTTTTTGTGTAATCTATAAATAAACATACATCAATAACATCAATTCCAACACACACACATATATATATATATATAAAAAGCACATATTACATACGCTTCGCTCCACTATGGCTGGATTTGGAGGTAGTGTATTCCTCGCCGATTTGGATGCTGATTTTATTTCACCCTCCCAAGCATGTGTCAACCCTTTATTCAATGGTACTTCAAAGACGAAGGAAGTTGATAAAAAGTCAAGTTCATCTGATAATTCCATGAATGTTGATAATGATGGCGTTGCGATTGATAGTAATAAAAAATCTGGTGCCGCTACATTATCAATTGACTCTAGTATATTTTCTGGCATAGACACCGTTGTAAACAATAATAAAGATAAAGTCGCACGTGTGACACTAAATGATTGCTTGGCTTGTAGTGGCTGTGTTACTTCCGCGGAAACTGTATTGGTCACTTCACACAGTATATCAAAGCTAAAGGCAATTTTGAAAAGTAATGAAGCGAACAGTAGTTCAATTATTTTTGTATTGTCAGTATCACCCCATGCAAGAGTATCAATTGCTGAACATTTTCATTTGGATGTAACAACTGCGCAACAACATTTGGAATCTATTTTTAAAGAAAAATTTGGTTTTCATTATGTTTTTGACACCGCAGGTGCGACTCAGATAGCAAGGGAAGAAGTTGCTGCGGAATTTTTACATCGATTGAATAAAACTAAAAATTCTCCAACCAAGAAAGGGAACTCTACTAATGCAACAACTTCAACAACGTCGCGTGGATCAAATAAAACACTGTGGAAACGCCCTCGCGATACAGTTGCAATTTCATCATCTGAAGCCATATATGTAGATACGACAGAAAAATATTTCCATAAGCATAGTGTTGCGCACCAACCTTTAGCATTGCCTTTATTGACATCCTCTTGCCCTGGTTGGATTTGCTACGCAGAAAAAAAATGCCCAGAAGTGATACCATATCTCAGCACTTGTAAATCACCACAGCAAATACTAGGAAGAATAGTGAAAGGATTCATGAGAGAAAAATTAATAAATAAAATAGGAACGAATGATGATGGTAATAATAATAAGCAATATATTAATGATGATGCAAAAACAATATATCATGTAACATTAATGCCTTGTTATGATAAAAAACTTGAGGCATCCCGAAAAGACTTTTTATATGGCGATAGAGATACCCCAGATGTTGATTTGGTTGTAACTCCAAAAGAGTTTATTGATATGTTGAAATCAGATGGAATTGCATTTAAAAGTGTAACTTTAATGGATGTAGATGAAAAGGATAACAAAACACATAATAATACAAACAACAATATAAATAATGTTATAAAAGACTTTCTTGGCTATGAACAAAGTCAAATAAAAACTTCACAGTATGATAAAACTATTTCTGGTAGCTCAGGTGGTTATTTGGATTATGTTCTGCGTTCAACGGCATTAAAATTATATGACATGAATCTTTTTGATACAAAATATAAGATAGAATTTAAAACTGGCAGAAATAAAGATTTCAAAGTAACAGAGATTGTCTACAATGACAAGGTTGTGTTGCGTTTTGCCATTGCATATGGTTTCAGAAACATACAAGCTATTGTGCGCCAACTGAAAAAAGGTACTTGTAAATATGATTTTATAGAAATGATGGCATGTCCAAGCGGTTGTTTAAATGGTGGAGCACAAATTGTTGCTGAGAATAGAATTTTGACAAAAGCATTACTAGGAAAAGTAAAGATCCTACATGATAAACATGTTGTTGTAGACTCAAGTGATACATCAGTGCCCAACTATCATAAAATCTTTAATATGCAACCGTATACAAATACATCGTTGCAATGGTTTCACACTACTTATCATAGTGTTGCTGAATTAAAACTTGAGACAGCAATGGGTGGTGATTGGTAAATTGTTCGTGTAATAATATACGAGTATCATAAAATTTATGCATAAATATAATTCTCCTTTTATTTATCATAATTTACCGCATAATTTAATTAACGGTGGTACGAGTATGATATTTGTTTTTTGTAATGCACTAAATATAGAGTACGCGCGTATTTTAATTTTTTTACTTCTACCCACGCACACATATTTTCTCTTTTGATTATTATATAATTTTGTTTTATGGTATCATACACAACATTTCACACGCTATAAAGTACGCTCGTACGTGAATCATGTGATATCATGAAAGGATCAATTTTATTTGATACTTCGTTTTGTACATGTACATATCATATTAGTATGAAATATATATATATATATATATATAAGTAATATATATCATATCATACCACCATATATATATATATGATATTTTTCAACTTCAATAAATAGGTAGCTAACATACACATATGGAATTACAAAGACAAATGAATCTTATTTAAAAGTTACACGCCTTGCTACAGAATGATAATGCATACTATTGCCTTCTGCTTCCCTTTGAATACGAAAATATGCTTCTGGCAAGCCACCTCCAAGTTCTTGTTGACTTGCTAAGTAATCCATAAATTCTTCATCGTGGGTAATTACAATTAGTTGAAAATTCTTTTGATTTTTACGTGATTCAAGTATTTGTTGCAACGCCTCCGCAAATCCGCGTTTATTAGCTTCATCCAAATTTGTAGTTGGTTCATCCAAACAAAAAATGCCACATTCACCACAAAAAGTTTCCGCAAGTGCTAATCGCACGATTAACGACGCCAAAACTTTTTGTCCGGCACTACAATGACCACGCATATTAATTGCTTTTGTTCCAGTGGAACCACCTTTTGACATAACTACACGATAATTGTATTGTCTACCACGACCACCTTTCTTTTCTTTAGCATCGCTTTGAATTTCAATAGTATCAATATCACCACCTTTGTATGTTAATTTCCATAACTCTTTTATATAAGTATTGATTTCAACAATTTTAGTGCTATGATATTGGTGCAACGCGGAATCCAATGCTTTGTAATATTTATCTAAATCCTTTACCGTCATTACTAGCGTTTCATACTCGATAATTTTTTCAGAATGTTTTTCTTCAATTTTGTGATACACAGGATTTCTCAAGGCATTGGCGACATTTGTTTCTTGTTGCTTCAGTTCTTTTCTTCGCCCACTATCACTTGCTAACGTATTACTTAATTCGCGCTCTCTTTTTTGCAAGTCCTCGTATCTCTGTTTAACATGTGGTATATCTAAGTCGTTTAAACCCCTTTCCTGTACCTCAATTTGAACCTCCAAGCCCTTAATTTCCTCTTCCAATTCTTTATAACGTATATTTTTCATCAAATTACGATACTTGGAATCATCTTTTTGTGAAGATAACGCTTCCATTTCCTTTTGTATCTGTTCCATATCATTTGTTATTTTTAAAATCGAATCTTTATTTTTTTGTTGAGAATTATTTAATTCATCTTGTTGTAGCTGTAATTCTTTGCTGAAGTACTCAAGAATAGTTGTATGACTTTGCTCGTATGTTTTCAATAATTGGTCGCAAGTATTAAAATCATCTTCAAATTCTTTTCTCTCGCTGTCAAACTTCGCCTTTTCTGATATTTTCAGGCGTATGTTTTGATTCAACTGTTCCCGTGTTATTTTCATTTTGTCTTTCAAGTTATCAATATCACCATCCAAGCTTTTCTTTTCTTTGCTTAATCGTTCTATTTTTTCTTCAATTCCAGCAGATTCTTTTAAACTATTTTCAATTTGATTCTTTTTCTCTAATAATTTTTGATACTTATTATTTTCCATACGTACTTCTTGCCTGATATTATCAAGCTTCTTTTGTGACTTTTCAATTGATTCTTCAACTTCTTCTTTTTCATTTTCTTTGTCGTTTTTTTCGTTACGCACATTTTCTAATAACTGTTGGCTATTGTATTCCGAACCATTAACGCTTAAAGAGGAAAATTTACTCGATTCTTCTTCATATTCTTCTTTCTTCTTTTCATATTTTTTCAATTGGTCCAAATATTTTTGTGCCGGCCCACTTAATTTCCTAGCATGTTCCAATTCTTTCAATGACTCGTCACATTTTTTTTCTTCTTCATTTAACTTTAGTTTTTTCTCCCCTAAACTTTCAACCAGCGTGCCTTGTAATGTATCTTTCTCTTTTACTTGGGTTTCTTTAGGCAAAACATCATTTGTCAAATTAAAATGAAATTGTTTGACACTTTTAGCTTTCGTTTTCAAATCGTTTATAACAGTTTGCAAAGAATCATCTTGGTTTACCTTGTTTAACATTTCTAAAAATGCATTTTCTTCTTCATGATCAAAATCACGTTTGCACAAAAAACATTGGTGTTTGTTTCTTGCTGTTATTTCTGCTTTTTCCATCATTGATATCATAGCATTTTTAACATGGTATACATCCTCTTTTGAAGCTAATTTTTGATTGATAGAATTCAAACATTTTTCTGAATTGTCTTTGTTCAAAGCGGCACTATTATCCTCGCACATTTCTTTTATAATTGGCAAATAATCACGCACTAATTTACTACGTTTCGTTTCCAATATAGACAATTCATTAGCACAATCAGCTTTTATATCTTGAATTTTTCTTTCATCAGCTTTAAAATCTGCCGTTAAATGCATAACTCGTTTTTGCGCTACTTTGTACAATTCTTCTTTTAATTGCAAATGATTTTCAATACGCTCACAAAGATGCTCCAAATCGCTTTCGTTATCGCTATCAAATAATGCTCTCAAATCCGCTTCAATATCATTTTGGATGTTGGTTAAAATTGTCATTTCATTATTGACAATGTCTTTTTTTTGCTCAATACTTGCTAGTGCACTGGCATTTCTTTCATAATCTTCACATTTATTTCGCAGTTCCTTAATTTCAAAAGTCAAATCATTTTTTCTTTCATTCAATTCATCCAATCGTTTCTTTTCCACTCCTTCTTCATTATTATTTTCAAAATCATCCAACTTCTTTTTGCTTTTCAAAATGTTATTCTCATTTCGCTGACGTTCTGATTCAAGCCTTGAACGATTACTGGAGTTTTGCTGTTCGCGCTCGTGTTTGATTTCATTTCCGATTGCAATTTTACGATTTTTACGATCATCAATTTGACGTTCATAACTTCGATTTTCCACTTCCAACGCTTGCTCGGCATCACTAAGTTCCTTATTTGCTTTATCGTACTTTTTGGTACCATTTTCAAATATTTGTCGTTTGTCGGCATGAACCTTTTTCAATGCCCGTAACAACTTTTTAGATGCGTCCGATGTTATGCTATCTTTATCCATCGCATTGCCAGGCAAACTATAACGCCTTGAAACACTAATCATATTTTGAAAATGCACATTTAAATTTTTTTCCCCTTCTGATAACTCGTGATTTATTTTTCCTAATTGCGTGTTGATACGATCTTTTTCGTTGTCTAATAATTCCTTCTTGCGTCCTAGTTTCCCCTTTTCCAAATGCAATACTTCCATTTTTGAAGCAGTATCATCTGGATTGAAATCAACTTTTTGAAGTAAAATTTTCAACTGTGCTAAAGTCTCGCTGTATTCTTGATCAATCTCATCATATGCGCGATCTGATTCTTGTTTTTTTTGCTCCAATTGCACATTTAATTTTTGCAGCGTTTCTTTAAAGGCTTGTCCTTCATGGCGTTTCCGTCCTAAATCTTGCAGTTCTGTGCCAATCTCACGTAGCTCTTTCTCTGCATTGATCTTTGTGTCGGTTAATCCAGCAATATCTCGTTTTACTTTCTCTAATTCTTTCCTACGCTCAAAGAAAATAGCTAAATTTGCGCGAATGACGTCTAAATCACGTTTTGAATTATCACCTTCTGCCTTTTTTTCTTTTTTTTGTTTTTGCAAATCTTCCAGTGCTTTCGTATAACGTGTTGATTCAAATATTTGATCAAAGCGACTCTTGAGTTCTTTATTATCCCCTAGTGGCCAATTCGATTCTTCTTGATGTGTAAATATGACATTGTCAAGCACAGCCTTTGATACAGATAAAAATTCTGGTATCATGGTGTTTGCATCTTTGACCTTATGGTTATAACTTTTAGTTGTACCATGTTCATCAACAAGTTGTATCGTTGTATCTTTCGAGGTGAAGGATAATTTGGTTTTTTTCATCGCAACCTCGGCAATGCGTGTAACTTTCATTGGACGGCCATTTTTACCCATGAATTTAAGCGAAACACTGGAACTCACATTTGTCTCGCCTGCAATGGATGGATCGTGCACAAAGTTTCTCCCACCATCTGAACCAGGTGGCAATTGCCCTGTTGTCGCATATCTTAAACATTCAATGGTAGTCGTTTTTCCACAACCATTTGGACCAACAATGAAAGTTAGTGGTCGGTAAAATTGGATAACAGCTGGTTGGTTCGGTGAAAACGAACGTATTCCTTGTATTTTTAATTTATCAATGTATGACATGCTTGATAAGAATAAAGTTTAAAAGAAAGAAACAAATGAAACAAGCTGTTTGTTTGTTAATTTCTTAACAGTCAAAATGTTTCTTATTATATACTATATATATATTCAAAACGTATTATACCAGTATTAAAATATTTTAAAAATAGGTATGTACATTGTATTGGCCTACTAATCATACGATCCTCCTCTTATGTCTTTTGATGGTAGAGTTCATTCATTTTTAATTTGTTATTTTTTTTCCCTCGCGAGCTAAGGCGAGGTAGTTCTGGAGATAATATTATTATAGTGCATTATAGCGTGGGAATATACTACGAGGACCTCGTATACTACTAGCTGGCTAGCTGCTTACAAGGATACATAGTATCATAGTATCACTAAGAAAAAGGCGTGACACAGCATGGGTATCTGAGATAAGGAGTTGCAAATGTAGGAAGGTTTTAATTTAGGTGTTGTTTGTTAGGTGGGTAGAATGCGAGTAATGGTAATTCCTTAATGGAAGGAGGTATGATTTTGAAAACAGTACTATACTCGGTTGAATACGACTGTGGTATTACGATAATTGGGAGTTTACCTGGTATTAAGGTCAGAAAATTAAATCTACTTTCTAAAAATATACTTTCTGAAAAAATATATTAACTATTGTTATTTATTATAATACGAAGTATTAGTTCTTACTTTAGTTGGGGATCCGTACGTCCATGTTTTACCCGATGCTAGATGCATAATGAAAAATATATGTCTATGCATTAAACGACCTTGTGGTATTGGTCCAGCGAAATCAATGGCATATTCACCTGGATGGTATTCCTTGCCATCTCGTCTGTATGAGCTAAGTTGCTGCTTACCTCTAGTTCTACTTGTGCTGAACTTTGCCCGTGCTGCTGCAATACATCCAATGCACGGGCATTCGTCGAATGCATTTATATTTTCATTGGTGATATTTGTTCCATGTGGAGTTTGCACATTGGGAAACGAACCACCTGGTGTTTAGTTTGTGAGCCACTGCAAGCCCATTATTTGCAATGGAAGTAGCCAGGAAATCTGGAAATCTTTTGCAATCTGGCAATCATAGAGGCCGATTTTCCCTGTCAATTTCCAATGCTTTTCTCCCCTACGATGTTCATTTTTATGTTACAAATAGGTTTTAAAAAGCTTTACTATCAACACAGCACCTAGTTGGAACAACCAGAACGCTCAAGAGCTACACCAGGCAAACAAATTAGCAAATGACTATCATCAGACGACTAAGCGTATACTGCTATACTAAAAATCATCATCAAAAAAAATCAATCAAAGTGTTAAACATAAAATCAACTAACACACTGTGGTAAATGATAATTGTTTCAAGAGAGATTGACACCATGTAATAAAAAAGTAATGACATAATAATATTATACTATAATATTCAAATCAATATTGTAGCAACCATTTCAAATCGAATATTAATATCAAGTGTTGGATCAAGAAATTTCTATCAAATTACTTTTCACTGCATTTTATATTTTTTTCTTTTTTTTTTACAAATTCAATATAAGTTGAAAATATTTTTAAACTAAGATATTTGCTTGAACAGATAATAATATAATGCAAAATGCAAACAGCGAGAACAACGTGTTAGAGGCACCGAAACCTACGAAAAAAAGGAGCATATCAAGCGTATCAAAGATTCATGAAGAACAAGCTACAGAAGTGTGTATCGTAAAGAAAGTGAAAGTCCAATCTAATACAGCGACAACAGCAGCAACATCATCTAATTCAAAAAATGACGCCACAATGGCAACAAAGATATCGAATACAACAACAAACAACACTGCTGTCAATCAAAGAACTTTGCCAGCACATGGACAAAAACTTGAAGTTCAATGGGATTTACATAAAGATGATGGATCTATTGACTCAATTTGGTGGCAGGCAACTTATTTAAACAAAGTTGAAAAGAATGTTTCTTTGGATGGAGAAGAGGAAGATACTACCAATGATAATACTGAAGAAGAGGATTTCAATAATAATAATAATAATAATAATATTAAAAACGATAACATGAAGAATGATGATAATAGTAACAACAACAAGAACAAGAATAACAATGAAATTGAAGGTATAAAGAACTGTAATTTAAAACAAAATAAAAAAGAATTACATGAAATTTTATATGATGCAATGCATGGGTTTGAATCTGAGAAAAGGTTAATATCGTTTATAGATAATCATATATCATTTGACGTGGTTGAAAAAGATTATTTATATTGGCGATTATTAAAGGATCCATCATCACCAGTTTCTGATGGTAATTCAACTACAATCCAGCAAAACCAATGGAATCCACCTTTTGGTATGAGTGCGAATGAGTATGTAGGCAATACACCTGGATATGAAAAACTTGTTATAATGTCAGCTAATGATTTAGTATTAGACCAACAACGCCTTGAACGCGATCATCAGAATGGAATAAGTGTGGAGCAATTAGGATTTGCGGCTATGAATACATTACCACATCAACAACAAGTCAATGGTGCCTTGGCATATCGCTCATTTGCAGATAAAGTAAAGCATAAGCTTGCATTGTTAGCATCATCAAATGGTCCAAATTATGTTGTGACTAAAGATGACATTGAAATCATTATGGATGAAATAAAAGAAGAAGCGAGGAGAGTTTTTTGAAAAATTAAATTATTAAAGAATACTCATATATTATATATATTACTTCGTAAAAAGATGGTATAAAAATCTAAGTTAATAATTTTACTTCCCGTGGTATGCATAAATAATGTGCTCAATACTCAATCTCAAGAATAATATTCTATCCTATGCATACACTATTAATAGGTAGTGAAGCTCTAATGCACGTCTGCATATAATAGAAGCATAAAATATTATTATATTACACATCATCATCGTCTAAAATAATTCGTAATATGCATACAAAAAGATATACTCGTACCACGTACGTCAGAGATGATATTTAATGAGCGAGATATTTCCATAATATTCATATATATATATTAAAATGATTATAAAATTTAATTTAGTAAAAATTTAATTTATGATACTAAAAAAATAATTATGGTACACTATATATTTGCTGTAAATAAATATTTGATTTTATTATTTAAATAATCATAAAGTATATAATTAAATAATATAAAAAAATGTATTTCAGTTTAGTGAGATAGATTTGACTCAGTTATTGTATTGTTTCTGGAGAGTAGGAATTATCATGAGTAAATTAAAAAATAAGTTAAATGCATTTTAATTAAATATATTATATGATAATATTTTTTACTTGCTTTCAATTCTCATACCCGCTGTTATAAACTCGTTATAGACTTCATCTTCAGTTAATCTTAATTCTTTTGCTAATTTATTAATAGCGTTTTCAGAAAAGATGGCACATGCACCACAATGCACTTTAATATTATCTAATATATTTTCTAAAATTTCCAAACTTGTTTCTACCGTTATTGGATTAACATATTGATTCCAATCATTTTTAAGAATTTCTATTAATTTTTCATCACGATTAGATTCATTTTTCAAAAATGGGTGGTTTAACAATTCAACAGCTGTGCCACGTTTCAATGGATCTAAATTTAAAGTTTGAAATACAAAATCAACCATATTCTGTGAAAATCCATTACTTATATCGTCATTATTGTTGCTGTCATATTGATAATCAATACCATCACGACGTACAACAGTACCATTTTTCAATTTAGTCAAAAGCGATCTACTCAATGGATTAGATATTGCACTCATCAAATCAAAAAAGTTGCTACCACTGCGCACTCTACTTAATGAATTATTATTATCACCACCACCACTACCATCATTATTTTTATCATCAGTATTATCATCTGATAAAGGATTTTCCTTCAGAAAAAATCTAGGAGAGCATCCCAATGCAAGTGCAAGTATACTCATACCAACACTCCATATATCACTTGCATAACTGTACGGATCCCCTTTCATTCTTTCCGGTGACATATATGCCAAAGTGCCTTCAAAACTTTTTAAACTATCATCTTTTTTATCCACGTGCGAAGCAAGTCCAAAATCAGCAACCTTTACATCACCATTTGTATTTATTAAAATATTATCGGGTTTTATGTCACGATGCAATGTTTGCTTGCTATGCATTGTTGCCAATCCTTTTAACGATGAAAATGCTATATGCCTTAAAACATTTTCAGATTGAATACCACCATTTTCAACAATACGATTTAAACTGCCACCATCCATAAATTCCATAACTAATGCTGCAAGTAATTGCTCTGATTTGACATATGCACCATAAAAAGATACAATGTAACGAGATGGCTGTAAATGAAATGATACTAAAGTTCTTAACCTTTTTCCAGCTCTAGAGTTTCTACTAATTGAATTTTTGCGAGAACGATGTGGCATTTTTTTGTTCTTACTACCTGTGTCTTCGTTGTTGTTATTATTATTATTATTATTATTACTAATTTTTTGTGATGATTTTCTAAATAAATTGTTTGAGTGCATTTTATGGTCATTATTTATCACATGGTGTAAAACATTTGATGAGGATAACATTTTCCTAGTGTGTTCAATACCAGCAGCAATATCCAACGGTCTAATGTTATTATGCACAGCGTGTAATTCATGTTCATACATAATCCTATGTTGTTCGCTTGATATATCCATCTCTTTCACAGCAACTAATTTTAAAGTAGGTACATATAAATATAAAGATACAGTTCCAGCAGTACCTTGTCCAAGTTTATGTAAAAATATTAAATCTTCTTGTATATTATATGGACCTTCCTTCTCTGTTTCCTTTATAATGTCATCCGTTGTTACGTTGCTAACACTATGTTCTTTGATGACCTCTTTTATATTTTGTCTATCGGTATTTACATTTAATTCACCATGTGCCGCTAATGTTGCAGCTAGATCTGCCTCCTCTGAGGATGGCCCAAATGACATTAACGTTAAGCCAAGTTTTTTTTTCTTCCGTCTAGCAGCAAACGAGGACATTATATTATAAATAATTTATATGTATAAATATGATTGTAGCCTTTTCGTATAAGCATTGATCAATATTTTTGATGATCTGGTAAATATATAGTAATACTATATATATTATATAGAATGCGTATAAATATGTCTTGTTGTGATTCATAATACAGTTTTGTAATCAGTATCTATTTTGTACTATGTGTGACTCTTTATTACCTTAGTCCGAATCCCGATATAATTGTTACTGTGCCGGCCAGTAGAAAATTTTCGGTACAATTTTTTTAGTATACTTAAACATTATATTACCTATCAAATACACAAATCAATCGGTTTTCAATAATTTCGTGTGTGAGGTTTTGATTAGTTTGTGTATTTGATAGGTAATATAGTGTTTAAGTATAATAAAAAATTTGTACCGAAAATTTTCTACTGGCCGGTGGCCGGCACAGTAAAAATTATATCGGGCCCATATAGCCGTGAGTTCACGAGTCATAGTATGAGTAATTGTACAGTTCTAACAGAACAACATGTTGATGTTCATACCTTAAATTTAGTTGTAAGGCTGATCTATAGTGTACCGTATACCAGGTATATACAAAAATGTCCTATATAATTTTTTGTGTTTTGGTATTTTCTTCGTTTTAAAAATAAACTGGCCCGGCTGGGCGTGTGCCGTGTGCCACATGTGCACATCATCGAACTCGTTTTGATTGATATTACCTCCTGTATGCCACAGTTACAGTATGATTATGATGATAATTAGCTTTATTCTTCTACAATAATATTACAGGTAGTACCTAGTAGCGCGAGCCTGGCGAGCACTACGTGGTAAGTTCAATAAGCTTACACACAGTATTATAATCTGTCCAACGTTGAACTTCAAACAATGTATAATATATATTTTAAAACATATTCAGATGGCAGTATAGAAGAGACACGGAAACAGTAGAGCGGGAACTGTTTACTCTATATTATAATAATAATTGTTATAAATAAACAAAGAAACAAAATAATAAATAACAACAACAACAAAATGGCTTCTACATTAAAAATATTGCGTGGTGGAAACATCTGTAATGGTGACGGCAATACCAAAATCTTTAAAGGGGATGTTTACATAGTGAATCAACATATACAAAAAGTAGTTGCATGGGAAAATGGCGTTGCACCATTGTGCCCATCCAATGCCGAACTAGTTGATTGCCAAGGCAAATTGGTAGCACCTGGTTGGATTGATCAACATACACATTATGATGGACAGGTGACTTGGGATCCATATCTGTCACCTAGTGCATCTGCTGGTGTAACAACAGCAAGTAAGTAACTCCAACTTTCATATATATTATGTAAAATATATATATATATACATACCGTATCAGATATATGTAAATAAAAAAACACTATCTCTAACATTTACAATTCTACATACACATATATTATATATATATATATATATATATATAGTCATGGGAAATTGTGGCATAGGATTTGCTCCAGTTAGGCAAGGAAAGAAAGATCGTGAATTTTTATTGGGTCTAGTGGAAGCTGTGGAAGATATACCAGGCGCTGCATTAAATGTAGGTATTGATTGGTCATGGGAGACGTTTCCACAATATTTAGATAAAATCGATTCATTGGATTTAGCATGTGATGTTGGTGTATTAATTGGACATGCTCCAATCAGAGCCTATGTACTTGGCGAACGTGCCTCGATATCAGATAGGCCAGGGGGTCCTTTGAACGATACCATCACATCTACAGAAATTAATGCAATGGCAAATATTGTAGAAGAAGCAGTGGCAAGTGGTGCAATGGGCTTTAGTACTTCACGCTTAATTCTACATCGAGATTCATCTGGTATTTTAACACCTGGATCCCTTGCATCTGAAAGTGAAATGCTTGCTCTTGGACGTGCAGTTGCTCAAGGTGGTGGTGGTGTAATCGAAGGGGTGTTTGATTTCTTTATGTATGATGATATCCCAGTGCAAGATATGGACCCAATGCTCAGTCGATTACATGGAAAACGAGAATGGTCTTGGATGACCAATATAGCCAAAGAGTATGATGTGTCTTTTTCATTTGCTGCTAATTTAAACTCTCCACGTTTTATGATGATGGATCGATTCAATAAGGAAATGAAGAAAAATATGATGTTTGGTATGTAATTCTATTATTCTTCTACATGAAGTTACCCCTGAAAATATATTCTTTGCTAACACACTTATCGTTTTTTCATATTCAAATCACAGCTCAAGTGTTTGTCCGTCCACAAGGTTTATTAATGAGTATGGATTCAAGAATGAATCCATTTGGTTTTACTCCAACATATCAAACATTGAAACGTGAGGGAAAAGCTAATGATGCTAATTTGCTAATGGCAATTGATGTGAAAAATCAAATCATCAAGGAAACGAAAGCATTGGCACAAGGAAAGAGCCAAGTAGCTCAAATGTTCTCACGTATGATCAAATTGGATAATACTTACCGCTGGACCCCAGGATATGAACCTAATAAGGAAGATAGTTGCGCAAATATAGCAAGAAAAATGGGTGTGGATGAATATGAATTATTCTATGACTGGATGTGCACTGAATCTGATGGACGGAGAGGCCGTGGTGTAGCTTGGAGACCAATGTTCCAGGAAGACCCAAGCTTAGAAACGATTCGTAAGTCATTTGAATATGAACATGCTTTACCTGGTGTTTCCGATGGTGGGGCGCATGGAACTATTTTCACTGATGCAACAGCCAATACAAATTTGTTGAGTTGGTGGTGTCGGGATCGAGATTCATCAAAAGGGCCACAGATGCAAATAGAAAAAGCAGTTGCAAAATCAACCTCTACTATGGCTAGGTTATATAATATGAACGACAGGGGTGTAATTGCTGCTGGTATGAAGGCAGACATTAATGTTATCGATATGGATCGTATATCTGTATTACAGCCAAGACATGTGAACGATTTACCTACTGGTGCACACCGTTGGTTGCAAGGCGTTCAAGGTTATGACATGACAATTGTTTCCGGAGTAGTTACATTTATCCAAGGACAGCCAACAGGCAATTTGCCAGGGGGTCTTGTTAGAAACCCAAAAGCTATTGCAGCACAGCAAAACGGAGGTGTGCACCCATTGAGGCCGTACAATGAGTTATTATCTGGTATTGAAACCTTTACAGGAAAAGATACCTACAAAAACATGAAAGCACAAGATCGTGCAGTAGCAGCTGTATTAGCAGATGATAATGCTGGTGCAAGTGCACTAGGTAGAATTGCAAATGTACTTCGCTCAGACACTGATGGTAAAGCAAATTTGTAAATATCGCTAATCGATGTTTCATGCTAAAATTAGGAGGACTGAATGTTATCACAATAAAAATACGGAAAAAAATTCCGTTTTTTATAATTTTTTTTATTTACTCGTATTTTTTTATATATAAATTTTTATATACCGGTGTAAATATATATAATTTAAACAGAAAAAGGTTATTTTTTAACACTGTATGATACGTATATGAATGGTTAATATACAACTTTTAACTCAAACGCTTTTTTGTTGTATTACGAAGTACGAAGTATTATATATAAATTATTTTAACACCATCTCTCCTGCGGTATGCATATGCAGATATTGTTAGTGAGTATCTCAATCCAGTTTTTATTGCTTTAATTTGGGCAATTTCTTAGACATAACGTTAGTTTCAAAAATATCACTGGGGTTGTGCCACGTATGTGATCGTCTTAAGTGCTTCATTCCTTGCTTATTAATACCACTCAATTTTTTACGCCTTTGCAACAATTCTTTTTGTGGTACAAGCATTTTATTGCTATTATTTTTCGTGTCATTATTCTTATCCGTCAACAAAGAGGAGGGAGAAGACAGAGGCACGTTTCCAACAGCATTCATAATTGTACTACGTTCACTAAAAAGCAATTTACAAGTTAAATTGCTTTTATCACCACCTTCATCAAATAGTTCAGGATTGCTATTTTTATCTGTCAAAGCATGACAATTTATTTGGACTGGTACATAATACGAATGCGTAGCATGTTTTCTGCGGAATTGAAATGGATACAAAATTGCTGGTATACGTGGTGCAAATGTTGGCCGTGACAATATTACAGTATTGCTACTACTACTACTATTGCTATTGCTTGTTGTAGCGTCTTTTTCTAGAGGGTCAATATCTCCATATGATTTCTGTTCGAAAACAGCACGAAAATATGAGCGGACGCGTATGACATCGTCAGGGTGGACACATTCAAGAAAATTATTCCCACCCAATTGTTTTAATGGATCTGTATGGCCAGTTATATCTGCGGTTGCCCCAAACACATGACAAATAGTAAATTTAGTATCAATTTCATACAGTGCTTGGGTACACGAATCTTTTAGCATTTTTGCAATCCGCAAATCTTCCGGAGATGCTCTTTCAGCTTCCTTTTTTTCATAATCTTTAATTATACTGAACATATCGTTTATATGCTCCACTGTTTTTTGAAAAAGTTCTCTTTTCGTTGAACCTACCATAACCTTTTGGCGTACTAAAACTTCTCTGATGTGATCGATTTCTTGAGCAATCCTTTGTTGCCTACGTTTTTCTGCTGCATTATGTGCTTGTAGCCTTTTCACTTTTTTATTAGATAATTTAGAATCGGCTGCAGCCTTGTTACTACTACTACTGGAGGTCGCAGTAGAAGCACTATTCTTATTCGTGTTCATGCTAGAAGCACTGGCATTTTTTTTTACTCCAGTAGATCTGCTTTTACTATTCGATTTCTTTTTACTTGGTTTGGATATAATATCACTGTCACTATTATTATTACCTCCTATCTGTAACAAATTAGACGATGAGGATGGTTTTTTTCTTTTTCCTTTTCCAGGAGTTTTCGCCTTACCTTCACGCGATTCCAACTGCGCTTGTCTTTGGTTTGGCGAGACACTATTAAAGTCATCAAATACATCTTTATTTCCAGTTTCCATCAAAAAATCAAGATTCGCTACAGGTTGTGCATCAAAGTCTGAACGTAGCCACTCAATAGAATCTCTCTGTCCCTCGTCTGTATCCATCATATCATCATTTAATAAAGATTTTGAACTCATCTTTTCCGTTTGGATAATATTTTGAAATGCAATTCGTCTGTCTGCTACGTACAATCGATCCTCTTTGAATTCAATAAAATCCCTTCTCTTATTTCTCTGTATAATAGAGGACTATCTATGTATATAATGATATTATGATAGAAAGTATAAACGTAAGTAAATAAATTAAAATGTAAATATACAAATGAATGAATAAAGTAAAGATGTTTATTCTGCAAAATAATGCCAATGGTTATTAGTGTTATTTCGTACCTGGTAAAGCAAGCCTGGCAAGCTAAAAAAAAAGGGAAAATCCATTTATTTTCTCTAATTTTTTTTGCTCAATTTCAGTGTATTTATTATGCACTTATAGTCTAAAAATATTATTAACCTATGAAATATGATGCTACACGCTACACAGTACCTCTACATGAATAAATAAAAGAACACTTAAAAAATGTAATGCACTATACAAATATCACTATACTAATACCAGCTCTATATGCTAGACGACTACCACTTCTGTGGCCTTCCCACAGCCTTTTCTGGCATTCCAGCATTCCAGCATTCCTGGCATTCCAGCATTCCTGGCATTCCAGCATTCCAGCATTCCACAGGCATCCCACAGCATTCTATAGCATTCCACAGGCATCCCACAGCATTCTGGCAATTTTACAGGTATCTCCACAGACAGCTAACAGCTGGACAGCCAGACAGCAGCAGCTGGACAGCCTGGACAGCTGGACAGGTACGATCTACGAACCGTTATCCTATCGTTTCTTCCACCAGCCAGGTATATGTGGATTATTGATAATAATTTTTAGTCTATTATTGCCAGGATTGATACTACTACTATAATTAATAATAATCATCAATAGCAGAACACAACGACTATTGATGTGATGCAACAGGAATATATTTCTACAGATTTAGTTAAGAAATAAATCGCATAAGAAAGTTTCCTAAACCATTGAATTAATCGATATGGGTTTATGCGCTTCAAAAAAAGAGGATGTGGCAGAACCAAAACAAATGGAAGAAAAAGAAAAAAAAGACGTTAGTTCGGGAGATGAAGGTTCTGAAGATGAAGGTCCTGAAGTTGAAGGTGCAGCACCAGGTAATAATCAATATGGCGTAAATGAAAACGGAGCAAACAATACTAGTAAAAATTTGCAAACGATGAATTCACACCCTGCATTAATATTCAAGAAAAAAAAACATTTGAAAAATTATTTGAAGAAGTCTTTAGAGTTTGAACGTCATAAACTGCCAGACACTGTCAAAGATGCCGTTTCAAAGAAAATGCTGGAAGATATGAATATTACTTTTAATGTTTATGCTGAACACAACAACGGGGTATTGGGTAAGAAAGCAATCATGAGTTTGCATGGTTTACCACTGGTACAACGACACTTAAAACCTTACCATCCGTCACAATTGTTTGCAGACAGATTACACAAACACTATAGCGGCAAATGGAACGATAATAAGGATAAAAATGTAACAGAAATTGATGGAATTACTGATAAAGCTTTCGTCAAAGGATTTTCCAATTTACACCAAGATATAAATGGAAATCAATCAATAGATCATATATTCAATATGTACGATCTCAGTGGTAATAAAACTTACATATCAAGAAATGATTTTTATGAAATGGCTAGATCTTTGATTGCAAGTGCAAGTCTTGCACCTGAATTCCGCTTGATAAGTGTTGTTTATGGTATAGATCATTCATCTACTAAACACGACGAGGAAGGTGAAGCTATGTTAGATAATTATGTCGATTCTATATTCAAAGGTAAATCTCAAATATCACGCAAAACATTTGTGAGTTATATTAACAATGTGGAAAATATTAGCAATATGCAACATACTGATACCAATGACAATACACAACAAGAAGTTGTTTCATCCCCTGTAGTACCATCACGGCGTAATTTGCCAAGAATAAATCCACCACCAACACTGAATCTCAATAAAGTTGACAACATAGAAGAGAAGGAACATGATAGAATTGAACAAAATAAAAATAACACAAATAGCAACGAAATACCCCATGGAGATACTATGGAAGAAGTGATGCGTAAATTAGAGGAAACAGATGTAGCAATCAAATCTGTACATCATGTACCTTCAGAAATGGAAAATGAATATGTGCCAGATGCATTGTAAAACGTTTCAAATGTAAAAAAAAAAAAGACATTTTCTGTATATATCGATATACGCGTATATTAAAAGATATATTACATTATATTGCTTGGTAGAGTATTAGAGTGTAGACGTGCATTAGAGCTATACTATGATACACAGTAGGATTGACTAGATTATTTCTGAGATACGTACGTATAGAGTATTGCCAGGATTGAGCAAAGTATTCATCATCGGATGTAAAATTATAATATAATATAATTTAGATTTTAACCATCAATATATATTTTACGAGTATATAATATATGAGTAAGAGAACATTTTATATATAAAATATCAAAATATCAAAATATCAAAATATCAAAATATATCTCATATGATACCCTCTGAATACATTCAATATATCATACAGTGTATTTATTTCGTACGACGAGGTAACAAATATCACATTTTTTCCTTATCATCTGGTTTGGAATTAATTTTATTAATTTTATTATTAGTAGTACTATTTACATTTGTTTCAATATTTAGTGTATTATTTTCAGAAGAAGCATTCAGTTCATTTATTGGCAAAGGGGTTTTTGCATATATTATACAATCATTAATATGCTTTTTTGCAGAGACAACTGCAGCATGGTAATTTCTACGTTTATTATGTGCTTTATTGATAATTTTGATCGTTTTCAACTTGTTTCGTTGCTTTTCGCTCAAAGAAGCATCTATTTCTTCGTTACCAACGGTTTTCACTAGTTTATCATACTCATCTTTCAATTGAATCCATTCATCATCTTTTCCGTCCTGAATTTCAGGATAAGAAATGGGCTCTTCCAAAGCATCCTTTTGTAACGAAGACATTTCTGCTCTCATTTCTTCTAACTTCTTAAACTTTGTATTTGAACATTTTGTTCCTCGTTCTCTGGCTTTTTTGCCAGCTGTGTAAAGCAAATGTCGCCTGTTGAATCTACCAGTTGACATTTTCTCAAGTCATTTGAAGTAATACATTAAAAATTAGATGTACAATATATTATATCTACTTCAGCTTTTTATATTGTATACCAGTATATATTTTTTGTGCAATAAAAGTTAAAACTATACTATGTCGAGATTAAAAAAGAAGAAGATGATGAAAAGATGATAAGGTGCTAACCTGGCTAACCAGCTAACCAGGCTAACCAGCTAGCTGAGCTAGCTCAGCTACTGTAACCAGCTATAAGATGATGATGATGAAGTAACAGGTATGTACATACCTGATGGTATAATATTAAATACTTTTGAAGAAAAAGGCTGCTGCGGCGACAGTGCAATGAAAATATAATAGCATCACAACACCACACACGCATCCTCTCTTCTTCTCGTTACGAGGAGTAGTGCTATATCTATAATATAGATACAGTGCTATTATAGGCTAAGGCCCGGATTCTTTATTTTAGAATATTTCGAGAATTATTAATTCGAGAATCTTCTTCATCGCACTTAAACTTGCTGGCTTGCAACATAAACACGTGTGCTGCAATGCACTGCTACAGTACTGTAACCACACAACAAACATTATTATTTATATTGATAAATTGATCGAAAAAAAAAGATATAAAATTTATATATAGAATACAGACGTAGAGACGTATGATCATACAGTATCTAACATATATACATAATATATGTAATTACTATATGTACGGCGAGAAGGGCAATTTAAGATAAGCAATTAGTAAACGTTTCACAAAATGTCCAGTTTAGTAAATAAAAGTTATACAAACAAATATAAATCTAAACTAGGAAATGAAAGTTCAATGACTGAAGCCATTTTAGCTGCTGCGAAGAAAACAAATATGTGCATACGTTTTGAAGAAAAGGCTGCAATTGTTTCAAATACATTAATAGTAGACGTC
>JACLAC010000709.1_pt1 | contig 24036 bp, 14 predicted proteins | sample 8027881 | NCBI WGS metagenome assembly JACLAC01 (sample SAMN15725517, study PRJNA655200) | protist metagenome | isolation source: fluorescence activated cell sorting (FACS) single amplified genomes of... | place: Spain: Blaines Bay Microbial Observatory, Mediterranean Sea | collected 2016-01-19 | reverse complement strand
TGTGTTGCGTTGGCTTTACCTGAAGATGGTTACCTCTTGGCTTGTGATATCAGTGAAGAATGGACAAATATTGGAAAAAAATATTGGGAGGAAGCAGGGGTCAATGAAAAAATCGACCTGAAATTGGCACCGGCAGTAGAGACCTTATCTCAGCTCACTACAGAGCAAAATGGTTCCTTTGATTTTGCGTTTATCGATGCCGATAAGGCCAACTATGACAGCTACTATGAGCTCTGTCTGAAGCTGGTTCGCACCGGTGGTCTTATCCTTGTTGATAATGTATTGTGGGGTGGTTCTGTTATCGATGATTCAATACAGGATGAAGATACCATTGCCATTAGAAAGCTAAATGCAAAAATTTATACTGATCCTCGGGTCGATGTGAGTATGCTTTCGGTCGGTGATGGTTTGACATTGATTCGAAAGCGTTAGACCAGATATTGTGATGAAATATGTTCATCCAGAAATCTAGCAAGTGGTGTATTCGTAAAAGATATATGGATAGCTTTCCAGAACAAATAGTATCAGTCTTCCCACGTGCTGATATAGTTGGCTATATTCATATGTATTTTTTAGGAGGCTATCATGCACAAAACACTCTTTTCTATCTCGAGCATTATCTTTTCGATTGGATTCCTTATTTGGTCAGTTGGTCAAGCGATAGCCTTTCCACAGGGACCAAATATTAGCCTGGGCGCAAATCCCATTGTGAGCTTCAATTGTGATAGCTCTGGATATACGGTCCCGGCTACCAATGACTATGTGATTACTGATTTTATCGGTGTATATGGTGGTCCATCTATTTATTTAAATGGTGTGAGTGTGATGTATCTGAGCACCTCTGGTAATTTCGGTTTAACAACTGGCTGGAAAGTACCAGCAGGAACAATCATTACCTGTGCAGGTGGCAATGTGCATTTATCAGGCTATTTGGTTCATCCTTAATAAATCAAATTGATCACAACCTGACCGTTACCAATATTGAATCCAGGACTTGCTTGCTGATTGGAGCCGGCGTTGTAGGAACCACCGCCACCACCACCGGAGGAAGGAGTACTTCCACAGTTGTGATCTCCGCCGCCACCACCGCCGGAGTATCCACCTCCACCAGCGCCACCGTGCGGACCAGAACCACCGCCACCGCCAAAGCCACCATCATTTCCATCTATCCAGCAGTTTGACCATTCTCCACCTTGTCCACCATTGACAAATGAATAGGCAAAATAGCCGTTTCCACAATCTGAGAGACCATTGCCATAGAATCCAGCGCCGGAGTTACCACCATATCCGCAGCTATAAACGGATCCACCATTCCCATTGGTACCACCAGGGCCACCAGTTGGACCGGCACTTCCTGCAGTGGTTGTTAGTCCATCACCTCCATCTTGACCATCATATCTTCCAGAGCCACCGCCACCACCGGCAACGATTAATGGAGTATTATTGCTCATAGCAACGAAGGTACCACCTCCACCACCACCACCTTTTTGCCAATATAAGGTATTGTCTAGACCTTCTTGACCAACCAGAATTGTTAATATATCTCCTGCTGTTAGGGCAAATTCACCATACAGATAGGCTCCTTTTCCCGGGATCCCTGTGGAATAATAGGAGGTAGCATGATCCTTACCAAGGCTTCCTTCTCCACCCCAAACCTCAATTGAGTAGGTTCCAGTCGCTGGAACAGTCCATTCCTGAATTCCACTGAAAACGCTCACCATATTTTCCAGTGTGGTTCCCAAGTATTCTGCATCACAATGTGATTGATCAGGACCAAAAGGACCTGATTTTCCACAGCTCGTAAATGTGACAGTGGAAAAGGGTATGTTTACAGTCACATCAATAGAATCAGATGTGATATCTATTCCATCAGTGACATCGACGGTGCATGTCCAGGTTTCACCAGCTGTTGTGCTGGAAGCTGGAACCGTATTACCTGAGGCAGAAGAACCCATATCCGAGGTCCAAGAGTATGTATAGGAAGGGGAATGTCCGTCATCATCCAATGCAGTCGCGGTGCAAACAAGATCATCGACTCCAACGATTGGAGATAGTGGAGTAATGGTGAGAGAGGTGATGGCAGGCGCTCGATTATCCACGGAAATATTTGCGCTTCCACTATCGGTTCCACCCTGAGAATCAGAAACGGAGATATCACAATAGACGATATCGGTAGGTAGAGCTGCAGTCGTTGCTAGATCTATAGAAGAGGAATTTCCAACGATGCTACTCCCAATCGACCAGGTATAGATTGGTGTTAGGTTTTCATCTGGGTCAACTATCGTTGAGGTACAGCTCAAAATAGAATCATTATAGATGGAAGAATTCGGTGAGATAGAGACAGCTGAGACAACGGGAAGGGTATTTTGTAGGGTTACACTATCCATTGATAAGGTCATTTCGTTATCTGAATCAATGGCCGTGGCAGTACAGGTAATCACATTACCAACATCGGTATCTGTAGCGTCTACGATATACGTATTTCCTATTCCGATAATATTAGAACCTACACTCCAGCTATAGGTTGGTGTGATGGAGCCATCATCGATATCGGTTGCGGCCGCGGTACAAAGGAGACTTGTTCCTGTGGATACTCCTGCGCTTGGCGTAATTGTTGCGGCGGTTAGGAAGCTTGGAGCGCTATTGATTATTGTCACGGTTGTCGAAGCGGAGCTACTACCATTGTGCGTATCGGTTGCGGTGACCAAACACTCGATTACATCATTTGTGAGTGCATTGGTTCCGGATAAATCCAAGGTCGCATTTGTAGCACTAGCTGTGGTCGCAGTATAGCTAGCCCCAGAGCTTTGGTTGAGGAAAAGAAAAGAGAGGAGTGGAGAGCCACCATCAATATCAGATGCTGTGGCTGTACAGCTAAGGGTATCTGTTTGGGTTGGTACGCTTGGGGTAATGGTAATGGAATCAATGGTCGGATCGCTGTTTTGTACCGTTACGGATGTGTAATCAGAAATCGAGCCACCATAATTATCTTCCGCCGCGGCGGTACAGGTTAGGATATCACCGGGTTGAACAAACGTGTTTGACAGGAGGAAGGTATCAGAGGTGCCGAGGACGCCGCCGCCCATTGTCCATTCATAGGCAGGAAAAAGTGTTTCTCCATCATCGTCCGTAATGGTTGCAAGACAGCTTAGTGAGCTATTGGTTAAGACAGTGGTATTTGGAGAAATATTAATATTGGAAACCGCTGGTGATCTGTTGCCTATCGTTAAAGTCGTGCTCGCAGAATCCATTCCACCATTTGAATCCATCACGGTTGCCGTACAGGTAATCATATCCGTTGGCATTGCTGATGTTACCGATAAATCCAAATTACCACCGCTATAGGTATTACCGCCAACTGTCCATTCAATCGTTGGTGTTACCATTTCATCATTATCGGTTGCGACGGCAGAGCATACGAGGAGAGAATCATTATAAACAGGTCCATTTGGGGTGACAGAAATAGAGCTAATGACCGGAGCTGAGTTTGAAACGACGATGGTTTCCTCAGTATAATTTCCACTCACATGACCATCATGTGGTGTGACTCTGATCGTCCAGGTTTCGCCGATATCCAGCTCAGATGACGGAACAGTCAATCCAGTTATGGAGGTTAAAACAGAATCCTCATACCAAGCATAGGTAGTTGTAATGGTATCTCCATCTATATCAATGCCGTTTGATATGGTTGCTGTGAGAGTATCTGCTGAGGTGAGGGGGGCAGGTGAAAGTACAACTCCCGGAGCCGGAGGTGGCGTGTTGATTCTGAGACTTAAGGACGTAATTGTTGTCAAGCCAGTGCTATCTGTTGCCGTAATGGTGAGATTGTGAGGCCCAGCACTGAGAGAAGATTCGGAGAAGGCAATATTTCCATTTGAATCTGGTCCTTGCGTTGAGAACTCACCATCGATATCAGAGACCCAAGAGAGGGATATTGCCGAAGATATGTCTTCGTTATCTGAAACGGTCGCCGTAAAAAATATTGGCTCTCCAAGTGAAACGATATCTCCATTCACTGGAGAGATTAGTGAGAAAAGTGGAGGGGTTCCAACTGCGACAAGAGCGGTATCAGTGCAGAATCCACCGGCCTCATCTTCTACTCGTAAGGTTATCGTATGATTTCCAGAACTCAATCCATTGTGGACAAAGATTATTTCCCCAGCTGTGTTCGCGGACGAGGTATCAAAAATACTATCTAGATTTGATTCCCAGCTAATATCTAAGAGACTATTGTTGATATCCTCATCAGCTGCTACGCCGGAGAAGGATATATTCTGTCCTAGGATATAGGCAGCTCCGCTTTCTGGCTCGATGATCTCGCAGAGAGGCTCATTGTTATTTCCACCGACATTGACAACGACAGATTCAGTGGTAATTTTCCCAGTTGAATCTTCTACTCGTAGCTCAATGGCATGTTGTCCTTCTGTTAAAAACTCATAATCCGTAATCTCACCGGAAGAATCTGCTTCTGTGCTGAGAGATAATTCGCCATCGACGCTTGATGTCCAGCTAATGATGAGATCAGAAACATCATCTTCAGGGTCAGAAACCAGTGCGGAGAATTCAACCAGCTGATCGGCATAATAATTTTGATTCTGGACGGGAGAAAGAATTTCAATGACGGGTGCTTGCGTGGGAAGGACGATGATAGAAATTTCAGATCTTCCACCCATACCTTGTATATCTCTTACCTCTGCGACAACACTGGTATCATCTGGGGTAAAAACGATATCACAGAAAGATTCTCCTGCCTCAGAAGCTGTCGTCCATGGACAAACTTCTTCTTCTCCGACAAACCAAGCAATTTCCAATTCACCAAAATCATTATCCTCATCTGAAACCTGTGCTCGAAAGGATGCAACATAGCCTTCTAGAATCTCAGCACCATCCGTATGGGACGGGATCGTGATTATTGGAGCACTATTTTGCTGTTTTTCGATGATATTCTCACCAGAACAGGCAAACAGTATAGGAAACAAGGGGAGGTAGCGCATCATAATCTCCACAAATAAGTAAGTGTGCGTGGGCTATTTTATCTTAAAATAACTCGTTTTACTATTATTTATGATGGAGATGTGAGCGTCGTTATGAATATGAGACGAATGTTGTATAATCGTGGTAATTATAATCTGGATTTGAGTACTTAGTGTGTTGAGAATGCGGAGAGCGGAATCTTCTAGAGCTTGTTCATGAGTATCTTCTATCCACCATAATTTAGAAGAACCTGGGATTGTAGATGATCGACGAGTCCAATCTTTACATAATTTCCCTGCGCAGACCGAAACCAAAAATTTTCTACATATAATTCTGTTATCGCGGAGCAATCTTCACAGAGTGGAAAATCTACTCCATAGGTAAATTCAATAATCAGATCGTTATCAATATTAGAGGGAAGCTCTGAGAAATCAATTGGGATATATCTCTCAGTTATTTCCTCATTGACAAAGGCATCTGTGCAGTAATTGACACCGACATCGATACCCTGATGGAGCTCCACTGACAGATTTGAATTATTGAAACCATTGTTCCACTCCGCACCACCTGAAGGATCATAGCCATAGATTTCGTGAATAATCAGCGCTGTGGTATGCGCCTCATTACGTGCAACGATGGTTAAATCTCCAAGCGTATTTTCTGGAGTGGTCGCACAAGACATAGCGTAATTTAGATCATTCACTGTCGTTATATTGGGTTCTAAATTTTCGATTAAATCTGTTTGCATCTCCCAAGAATTATGTAAGCAGGTGCTACCACATACAAATGATTCTTCGCTATTTGTTAGTGTATTATTCACGGTTTCACCATTGATTTCAATGATAATATTTTCTGATCGAAAACCAGCCTCTGTATTCATATAAAGACCTTCGGCAGTGAGGTTGAGCTCAACCCCAAGATTTGGTTCGTAGGCTTCTGTATCTGTTCCAGAATATACTGCGTTCAGAGATCCTTCTATTTCATTATTTGAGCTTGTAAATGAAATATTTACAACATAAGAATCGAGTGCTTTTGTGAATGTATAGCTGTCTATTTCTACGCAGATCGCATCACACATGTATTCTGCCGTATCGTTTTGATATGCTGTATCTTCCTGATAGTTATTATCTTTTTGTTCAAAAGGAGAGCAGGCTGTAAGTAGAGAAAAGAAGAACATATTCGAACCTATAAATTGAAAGTGTTTGTGTTAGCTCTGGTACAAGCAAGTATTATGCCATTATGAATTTACAGAATATACGTTGTATTTCCACTATGTAAATCGCAAGTAGTAGTCGAGTAATTAATCTTCGATGATATATGTAAAGGAAGGAGATTCATTGAGAATATCCCCAGTGTACATGTCATAATCAATAAGTCTCACACTCCAATGCAGTGAAACCGAACCATCTTGATGAGAATCAATATAATAATTACCTGTTCCACCCAATGGTGCGCTGTGACTATTTTGCTGTGTGATTGAGCTAGGTGCGACGGAACGATCAGTTTTAACACCATAATATAGATCTTCCGTATCATGAGATCCCGACCAATATGTCCTTGGTATTGCTCCGGGGCCGGCATACATAAACAGCTCACCTGTGAAGCTCCACTCTTCTAGCTGCTCAGGCATGAATTCTACTACGGTCCATTCTTCGGGAGGATGTACCGTTACGGTGTCATCTTGTTCTGTGCTGTGTGCAGGGAGAGTGATCGGCTCGGTTGGGATCGACATTTTCCACGCTGGATCACCAAATAAGACTTCGATATCTAAGGAATAGCGCAGTGCGGCGGAGTTATTGTCGTCTAACCAATGAACAATGGTATCATTGATGCCAGACCGAAATGCCTGCCCAGCTGTTTCGCCTTTTAGCATATGGTTCCACATGGATACCTCAATGATCGTATTCTCAGCGATGGCATTTCTCGATGCACCAACAAATGCCACTGCACCTAGACCCAGCATATGGTCGACGATGCTACGTTGATCGGCATTGAGTAAATCAATACCACCCACACTACATCCTCTTGAAACGACGATGGCTGGTGCAAATAGGGTAGGGGTGCCAAGCTCAAAGGCATCACCCAATACCTGACAATAGGAGTGATCCTTATGTAATATGGCTCCCACTTCCAGAGACTCTTTGGAAGCGATCTCCTGTTTGTTTAGATGCTCGGGTACATCATAACCAACATTCAGCATAATCGGACGAAGCTCATCGAAGCCCCATAAACCACTCTCAACAAATCGATGCTCCCAATTGCCATCTTTTAGCTGCTCATAAGTAGATGTTCGCGTTGCTAAATTGCTGATTTCAGTGAAGGTATCACCAACGATTCGACCGATGGCAATATCTAAAAATGGGTCATCATCCACTTCACCGTATGGGAGATCAGATACTGGATGCTCTTCGACTGGATTATCAAAAATAGAGGGCTTTCGAGTCAGTGGAAGTGCATCGTGGGCACCAACAATGGCTAAATATTCAGGATGGTATCCCATGTGAGCATATAATTCGTTGAGCTGTTCCACAGCCAGATGCGGTTCTGTGTCGGTTAAGGTGGCAGTGGGCATTTCCAATGAGACTGGAATGGTTAGGCCCATTCTCTTGGCAGTAAACATGGGGGCCACTAAAGATGATTTTTGTGCTCGTCCGCTGCTTCGATCATTTGGATTCGTGACAGCCAGATACTCTGGTAGGATAGCCTGAGATGCGAGCCAATCGGTCACTGCTTCGGTATCATCTAGTGCGATAAACTCCATCGGTAATTCGAGCGAACCCTCCAGAGAGATTCCAAGACTTGTTGTGGTTTCTAATGATGATAGTAATGAGGTGATCTCTTCATCATTCAGGTTGTCAGAGAAGATTAATGGCGCATTCACCAAAGAGGATACAGAGGAGGCCAATAGGGCACCTGAATAATCATCCTCAGAGGCAAACACAATGAAGGGAGCGCTTTGCCAAATCGATGATGCGAGGGCAAGACTATACTCAGATGCATTGGTCGCAGAGATAGAATATGTGTTTTCGAGCTCTAATCCGGCGGAAGCATCATTGACAGTGACTGCTGTCGTTGGATTGAGACGATGTAATAAATCAACGCTAGCCGGATGTGGTTCATCATTAATGCTGAGAACAGCAGGATTTCCTAAGTTCGTCATTGTGCTTGTCGGAACCGCTGACAAATAGGCGAAATCAAGCCAATCTTCTTCTGTTTCTGAGATGTCGAGTATAAAGACCGAGTCAGTAAATTCTGTATTAATCTGGGCTGTCGGAGCTATTTTCTCTGATCTGCAGGCAATGAATGTGGTCCATAAAATATATGATGAAATACTCATCGGTATCCTCCTTCACAGGGCTCACACAGATTTTCACACTGAACCCATCTTATTTCAGTCTAAAAATATCGCTTGGGATTAACTTCGACTACTTTTTACCATACATAACAAATATTTTTATTTTATGGGACAGGTAGTAGATTGGTGATGAGAAGTCATATCGATCGAAATTATTCTTCTCTATATTATATTTTCGTATGAAAATTAGATATTTTTTTGAAATATCTAGATGAAAATGATAATCATTATCAATTAGTAATTTGTGTGATCAGAAATTGCAATTTCTCTGATGATTTATTTTGAGAATCGTGAGACTAATTCCGATAACCTTATCAACAAGGCTATGCGTTGATGGTCAGCAACTTGCAGCCGATGACGAGCTGTAACCCTGTCAATTAGTTTTATCGTCTGATGCTATACTTTCTATTGATATCAATGACATCAGAGATACTATTAAAATAAAAACGTGGATTTTTTTTACGTACTAAATAAGGAAAGTATGAGTTTTTTGTTCTTTTCAATCAAACTCTTACTTTACAATTTACAATAAGGAGCTAAAAATGGCTATTTTTGCAGTATGTATGCCCATCTTACCTGGTAAAAAAGATATCTGGCTACAGAAGATGGATGAACTTAAAGAGGAACCCGCACGTTCTATTTTCCGAGCGTCAAGAGAAGCCGCCGGTGTTCATGAGCGTTCATTTCTACAGGAGACACCGATGGGTGATTTCGTAATCTTAACCTTTGAAGGAGACGATCCTGCTGCTTCCTTTGGTCAAATTATCGCAAATATGCCTCCGGATTTTGCTGCGTTTGCGAAAGAGGTTCATGGGCTTGAGGCAGATGCGCCTCCACCAAACATCTCATTGATAGTTAATACTCGAGATTAAATTCTTTCCTTGCGATTGTGTCCGGACGAATTTCCAATCTATTCCCCGAAAGGGGATCTGAGAGAGTTTGGTTACAGCATAACTATGTGGGTAAAAATACATAGCACATATTATTACAATGCCCTCTTTTTAGTCTTGTATCATAAAGAGGGCATTTCTACTGAAAACAAGAATTATCGAATTACAGGCAGACCATACTGAACTTGTAGGTCATCCATCCAAGTTGTGGCTCTTTCATCTTTGAGTTCTTTGTATTTTGCTTTCAATTCATCTTGTTTCGCAGAGCGTTTTTTGATGCTTTTAACGATCTTGGCCTTCTTGCCTTCATCATCTTCCTTTTTGTACATCTTTGCTAATTTTGTGATCTCTTTGGATAAGGTTTTAAATTCCTTTTCGGCCGCTCTCATTTCTGTTTTCAATTGATCGGCTTTGTCTTGTTCAGTTGGTTTGATAGAACGTTTATCACCATCGTCTTTGGTGCTGGCTGTTCCTGGATGACCAACAACAGAGCATTTTTTAATTCCAGCTTTTTCTAAGAGTTTTTTTACCTTCCCAGCAAAGGTGTCATAATCATATTCCTCTCCAGTAGGTGCGATTCCACCGGCAGCGGTGAAGCATCCGGACAGATGAACGGTTCCTGTGAACTTACTACTGAGTCTCTTGTTTGGATCTGTGTTCTTCGTTAGATAGGCGACGATCTCTTGAGGGCTTTTCTTTCCAAGTTTAGTGCCCAGGTTGATCCCATTGACTTTTGTACGTCCTCCATGAGCAGCAAGAACCACTGTTCCTGTTGTTAAATTTCCAAGTCCATCGGTATCATATTGTACATCAGTTTTATGCTTATTAGCTTGTTTTTTAGCAGCTCTTTTGATTACTTTTTCACCTGTCTTACCTTGTTCTCGATCGGTAACTTCTTGTAAATTAACAACCACATTCTCTTCTTTTTTGAGCTTGGCGATGAGTTTAGTGAGTTTTTTACGAAATATCTCTGATGTTTCAGTTTTATCTTTCACAACATAAACAATCACATTACCAGTGGAATCTAATCCAGCATATACTGTTTGTGTTTTATCTTGGCTTTTCTGCTTCTTAATCAGAGAGTTTACCTTTGCACTACCATCCATGACAACCCCCTGTCGAGGTGAACCGAGTTCCTTTGCAATATAATCTCCAACAGATTTAGTTAGTTTTCCGATATCAAACTTACTAATTACGATTCCTTTTTTAGGTGGATAGGTCAGATAGGTTTTAATTTTCATTATAGGCTCCATAATTGGTTTATTGTAAGCTTGTCGTACAACGGAATAGGGTATTCAAAATTGATCTGTCCGTCGGATAAAGATACTAATATTTTTGATGATAAACAATATATTTATTATTAGACAAATTTTTGTTTATTCTTCGATTCGGTACGATAGTACTCGACCTGAGAATTTATATTCGCCAATCCAGAGTCTTTCACCATCGAAATCAAGCCTCAAAGGCCAGAACAATCCCTTTCTGGTTTTATCTGGATCGATATCATCAATACTATTTGCTCCGAGGATAGCATCTGGCTCATCACCAGCCACTGCAGCTTCTACTTCTTTCCAGGCAAGTACCTGATGATGACTCAGGTCTGAGATGAAGACTTGGCTATCTTGGATGATTCCGTGACCTTGCATTTGTGGTCGGTTAGAAAATCGGATCTCCTTGAAGTCTGAGGTGGCGGAGATTTCTGCAACTTCCGTGAATGTGAAATGCTCCATACCACTAATGGAGAGATGGGTTCCATCGGAGTAGAGTATCCCTTCGAATGTACCAAGATTCCTTGAGAACCTTGGTGCCTCTCCTTCAGATGGAATATCGCCCCAAACATGAAGCTCACCATTATTATCAAGAAGATAGAAGTGCTCCGAGTCATACGCGATACTTTGAATATTTTCGGCGTTGATCGAGCCGATTTTATTTCGATATTCCCGATCAGCAGACCGACCATCGCAGGGATTTCCAGCTTCCCAGATGCGAATACCCTCTCTTCGACCCGCTACGATAATCGTATCTTCATTGGAAGCAAGGGCGATGACCTCGTCGCGAAAATCAATTATCTCGTCAGGAATTTGTCCGCTTTGCGTTGGAGTATCATCCCAGCAATTCAGCTGGGTATTGAGTCCATCTCCAATAATTAAACCGCCATCCTTGAGAGAAAGAGGTATGCCGTTGCTGATAAAATGATTCTCGATAAGTGTATTCGTTTGTAAATCTGGAGCACCAATAACAAAATCAGGTCTGCTGTTCGATGAGGTTGGTGTTTGATTAAAACCGACGATACGATTTGTATTATAGTCTGATACATACACCCTATCTTCAGCTACCGCTATGGTTGAGCCATCTCCACCGCGGAGCTCCCAATCAAAACCATCGATTGTGAAAGAGGGAGGGACGTCGGAAGTAGAGGGAATGCCATCCCACACATGGATTCTACTACCAATCATCAGGAGGTCCCCATCGGCATTGACGTCACCAGCCAGCCAGCCTCTTGCCATGGATTCGGTGATGAAGCCATCGGGAAGATCGCTAGAGCCGGTTGGGAAGGTGGTCCATAGCCAATTGCCTGTTTGCGAGGATTGCTCCTCTGCGTTGTGGTCTCCAATGATGAGAAAATTTTGTCCATCTGTGGTGATACTACGTGGTGTTCCCATCTTTTGATCTGCTGAAAGAACGATATCTGCCGGTTGGTTCGGAGAAACCGGAAATGTATTCCAGATTAGAACCCATCCTCCGAAGCGAATATCTCCATCTGCAGCTCCACTTGAGGTGCTGGTTACAATGAGTTTTTCACCATCTGTCCATACGCCCCACGGCCAGGCAAATCGATCAACACTGGGTTCAGACGTTGGAGTGCTATCATACTCACCACTGGTTAGAATCAGATCTGGAGCCATTCCATTAGATTGTGGAATTTCGTTCCAAATCATGATGCGGTGATTGTAGGTATCGGCGATGACATATTTTCCACCGCCCACAGCCACATCGGCCGGCCATTTTAATCCAGTTTCCGATTCCCCTGAATTATTGGTATCAAAACTCTCCTGTCCAAAAACGATAGAGGGTTCTGTATTCGAGCTGGGTAGCTCATCCCATAAAAATACTCGATTGTTGTTGCCATCAGCCATCATTAAAACAGTTCCATCTGTGGCGATTCCTTTTGGATGATTAAAGAGCAACGGTCCTCCACTTTTGTTGAAACCAAGCTCTCCGAGTACGATTTCAGCCCCCTGATCCGTTTCTAGAAAATCTTTCTTGCAACCCATAAAAATATTGCTGAAATAGATACCAAGTAGAAGGGAAGTATGCATTGTAATTGCCGAAACGATTGGAGGTGAACGACTATATTTGAAAGTGACTATCTGGAACGTAGCACAAAATTGATGGTGAGCTACGTACAAGTCTTCAGGATATTAGATTTACTTCAAAATTTGTGCTGTCTTTCAAAAAAATAAACAGAATATACCAGGTAATCTGAGATCAAAACACCTACCATCATCTGGACATAGCGAAGAAGTAGGATGCGAATAATTTATCGTTTATCCAAGCTTACGATTCGAATGGAGAGTTTTTACAGTTTGTTCGAGGAAAATACAAGATTGTTCTGTATATCCGGCAACATAATCTGTAATTCTGTCCTGTAATTAACAGAAGTATCGACATCGAAACTAGCTGGGTTCTAGACTGTTTTTTGTATTGTGTGACAAAAATGTGATGAACGATCCACGGTAAAAGGAAACCAGTGTTCTTGTGCTACTCTAAATTTTGTCTTTGGTCTTTTATCATTGGTTTGCATGTCATTATCTCGTCAGCAGCAGTACAATTATAACGATAGGGGAGAAACTCGCAGCGAGAGTTCTTCCGTAGTGGCTTTTACCGAAACTGGGAACGCAGCGGCTTCTATTCTTAAATTTTAATCCCAAAGGAGAGATGATAATGAAATCTTTTTTTACACTCACATCTTTTTCAATATTATCCATTAGCTGTGCCACCGAAGAGCAAGAGCAACCGACGGAATACTGTGATCAAGAACTACCTGCACAAGATACCAGCTCACCAAGCAATAATTCTGATGCATCAGGTACTGAAGATATCAATGATACCACGAGTCCTGAAGATACGGGAGAGGCGAATACTGATAGTGGTGATTCTGAGCTAGCGGTCTATTGTGAAGGAAATGATCCAGAGCTTGCCAATTGCGACCCAGAGCGGTCATATGATCCCTGGACTGCCCATGGTGGTGAGGTGCATTACTGGATTAGAGACGCAAAGACAGAGGTATATCCCTTCACGGTAATATATGAACCAGCGATTTGGTATGGTTATCTTCATCTTACGACAGGCGAGAGAGTTCGCGATAAATACACAGAGGATATCTTTCATGTCTGGTTTTCTGAGACACCGAATGGACCTGTGCTGGATGGTAATGAAGATTGTGAGCGGTATGCGACCCAGGCGGATCTATCCTTTTACTGGAAGCAGGATAATGAGGATCCTCTTCTCGATGGGATCTGCTTTATTGGTACCGAAGAACGTGTGCTGTATCTGAACTATGAGACTCGATGTATGTCGAGTTTTTACGAAGGTATCTGTGACGATGATAATAAGCAAAAATCAACAGAGACCTATCAATTTGATGTATCAAGAAGAATAAAGCTAGACTGAAGCGCTAGCATTTTGCTTCATGAAATCTCCGTCGCTCCACTACAGTATTTCAATGCCAGTACTCACAAGAATGAGTATATGTTTCAGAATTGTCGGGGGAATCTTAGTTTTCTATCTAGCAGGGGTATCTTTAGGCAGGACAAAGAATAAGTCTGGTTTGAACTAATTCATGGTAAAAAGATATATTGTGAGTCTAGAGAGGACAATCATGTCAATCACTCAGAAAATTGAGAAACTCCTCGAGGAGAATCAGGCTCAAAAGGCAGAAAGATTATTCGAAATCTATTTTTCCGTCACCCCACAGCAGGCCAAACAACATCTTAGTAATTTTCAGGTTGAAGGGCAGTGGCAGCTTCCCCCTGTACCACAATCGTTGATGGAAATAGAAGCACAGGTTCAAAATTTATGGCGAGAAAGCTATATTCTTATCGCGATTGAGTTCTATCGTTTGCATACAGGGTGCTCCCTAAAAGAAAGCAGCCAAAGAGTGCAGCAGCTCTGTGAAGATATACCAATGGAAGAAGATTAACATCGATTCTCATATAGAGTAATGAGATGTTTTGAGCATATAGCTGCTCAGTCGATCCACAATTTAAAGCTATCGTTTTCGGAGAATAGCTAGAATATCGTTTTGAGAAGTGACAAGTAATTTTTGTGGTGTTACAACGAAAAGTGAAAGATTAATATTAAAGGGAAGAGAAATGAGATTACTGAATACTTTAGGTGTAGTAGGATTGATTGCTTGTACGGAAACAGAAACGGAAGAGAAACCAAACGTTGCCCCTGTTTTTACCCACATTGAGATTGCTCCCGCAGAAGGGGTTACCACCTCGACAGAGCTTCTTTGCTTTGCGACGGCGACTGATGAGAACGAAGATCAGCTCCAATTATCCTATCAATGGACAGATGCTGACGGGAATGTTCTTTCAGAGTCTGGTAGCTTTTCATTGTCTCCAGACGTAGTTACACCAACCACGGAGCTTACCTGTACAGCAACGGTTGCTGATGCAGAAGCGTCTCTTACCAATGAAATCAGTGTGACGGTTGAGAATACAGCCCCGACGCTTTCAAATGTGATGATTACTCCAGAAACAGTACTGGTAAATTCTCTGTTAGAGTGTACATTTGATGCTGAGGATGCAGACCTAGAAGACCTGTCTATCTCTTATTCTTGGACGCAGAATGGAACTGAGGTGGGTACAGACGACTCACTACAATTGGATGCTGAGAATTTCTCTGATGATGATGTGATTGTCTGTACTGTGACTGTAGAAGACGGTTATGATGGTACAGCTTCTGATTCTACAGAGGTGGTGATTGGAAATACTGCTCCCGTAATCGGTTCAACTACAATCACACCGGAAACACCGTATTCTTATGACAATCTAACCTGTGCTGCTAGTGAGATAGCTGATTTAGATCTCGATGAAGTCACCATCTCCTACGAATGGAGTATTGATGGTGAGGTTCAGGCAGAGACCTCTGATACTTTAGCGGGACCACTTCCTGTTGGGGCTGTGATTGAGTGTCAGATTACTCCAAATGATGGAAAGATTGATGGTATCGCTGTGGGTGACGAGGTCACGATTAATAATACTGATCCAGTGATGGATACGATAACGATTTCTCCAGAGAGTGATATCGAGGCAAATACCCTTATGACCTGTGAGGCGACGGCCTCGGATCTTGATAATGAAGCATTGACCATCACCTATGCTTGGGCAAAAGCGGATGGAACCGTCTTAGGTACGGAAGCTGAGCTACAATTAGATACCACGATTGTTTCTCCCGATGATGCGATTACCTGTACGGCAACAGTGACCGATCCGCACGGTGCAGTCGCGAGCTTGGACCAGTCTGGAACTGTTCTAAACACGGAGCCAGTGGTTGATTCAGCAGCAGAAATTACAGGTGATGCTACGACGACATCTAGCTTAACCTGTGCCGCTTCTTTCTCTGATTTGAATGATGGCACACTCACTCCAACCTACTCTTGGACGAATCAGTCTGGCACAGAGCTCGGAACAGCAGACACTTATGTTATCGCCGCTTCTGAAACGGAAACTGGTGACGAGCTGACCTGTACGGCTTCTGTTGTGGATGCGAATGGGGCAACAGCTTCTAGTGCCGCGAGTGTTACGATTGCCAACACACTTCCGAGTTTGACTGGTGTTTCATTGAGCCCAGATCCTGTAATCTCTACAAATTCACTGACTTGCTCTGTTGCTTCGACGGCAGATCTCGATGAAGATGCTGTAACGGTTCTGTATGAATGGTCGGTTGATGGAGATATTCAAGCAGAAACCTCTGAGGTTCTAGAGGGACCATTATTGGTTGGAAGCTCGATTTCCTGTACGGCAACACCGAGCGATGGAAAAGACACTGGAGCATCAGAGATGGCCGAGATCACCGTTAGCAATACAGTGTCAGTGGTCGATTCAGTATCTCTTGATGTTGATCCAGTCTATACAGATGGAACTGTAACAGCAACGGCTCCACTGAGTGATATTGATGTTGAGCAAACCGTAACTGGAACCTATGTTTGGCATGTGATTGATATTGCCACTGGAACAGATACGGAGGTACAATCTGGAAGTGAGCATACGCTAGATGGCTCATTCTTCGTTAAAGGTGATCAGGTGTATGTTGTTGTTACACCACATGATGGTGTGGAAGCTGGAGCTGCTGAGACATCATCGCCGATAACCATTGCTAACTCCGCTCCTGTGATCTCCTCTGTGACAGTGACACCTGATCCTGCGGCTGCCGGACAAGATGATCTGAGCTGTGAGGTGGAAGCAACTGATGCAGACGGAGATGCGATAAGTTTCGATTTTGCTTGGTCTGATTCTTTCGGATTACAGCAGGATACCTTAGGTGTTAGTGGCGTGGGGCCGAGCGTTTATACCGCAACGGATGAGTATCTAGCAGCTGGTTTGGCTGAGGATACTTGGACTTGTGATGTGACTCCGTTTGATGGTACAGACTATGGTTCTGCAGTTGATGCGAGTGTAACGGTTGAAAATGGGTGTACGAGTCTATATTTTGATGGAAGCAGTTATGTCGATTTTGATAATTACCTTCTGTCTGACTCTGATTTTACTATAGAGGCTTGGATTTATGATATTGGTGATCCAACGGAGAATTCCGGGTATATTGAGTTCGGAGATAAGATGGCTTTTTCACGGTATCATCATTTTTCGACTTATGATGGTTACCTATCCATGGAGAGAATGGGACAGTATAATGTTACTGCAACTGAGACATTTGTTACAGAGAATGAATGGCATCATCTAGTTGTAACCCATACATCTGGTGCAGGTTTTGACTTTGAGTTTTACATTGATGGTCAATTAGAAGATAGTAGTTATATCGCAGGTGGTAATCCTCCGTTTCCGTCAACAACCAACGGAACGATAGGTAAGCACGTAAGTGTAGGAGGTATCAGTCGTTTCTTTAAAGGGTATATACACTCTATGAGAATATCGAATACCGTTAAATACACCGCAGATTTCACACCTGATACTGTTTTAATCAATGATGCGGATACTCAAGTTCTATGGAGAATGAATGAAGGAAATGGAACTATATTGATGGATTCTGCTGGTTCATCTCACGGTACAATTAACGGAGCAACCTGGGTCAACTCCTGCCCAGGAGACTTTGACGGAGATGGTGTAGCAACCGCTGATGATTGTGATGATAATGATCCTCTTGCTTGGAATGCTGGGTCTGGAGCATCAGAATCTTGTGCTGCTACTTCGTGTAAGACGATCTTGGATGATGGTTTTGTCCAGCTGGGAGACGATGGAACATATTGGATTGATCCAGATGGCTCAGGTGCGTTTGAGGTATATTGTGACATGACGACTGATGGTGGTGGTTGGACACTGGCTTTGATGATCCAATCAAATGATCCTTATACTTTTCAATATGACTCAACAGAATGGCTTGGTGGAACAGGCCTAAATGATCATATTACGGATCCCTCTAATGATATTAATATGCGTAATGCCGCTTATGATAGATTACCTGTTACAGAAATAAGAGTCGATTTATCGACATTAAACAATTTCCATATACACAGTATCAGTGGTTCTTCTCTCCAGTCAATTTTCAACGGAGGACCTGTTTCCGTTTCCACATCAAGAGCAGAATTTATTAACTGGATTAATGAATCGTCCACCCATTGGTCAAATCAACCCAATTGTAATCTTGCTGGATTCCAGGTGTTTGCAACTGGAAGTCATAGGGCGGATTGCCGTTATGGTATTCTTTTTAATGAGCAAAGTGATTGCAATAGTGTTGACTCTGCAATTGGAGTTGGCTGTCAGGTTAGAGATTTTGACCCGAACTATTATAACTCGGCTGGAGGAATAACCTGGAATCCCAATCAGCTTTTCAATAAAAGGGCTTGGATATTCTCAAGATAAAATCCATCTATACAAATAAGAACAGTCAACAGTATAGGTTTGTTTATAGTGCTTGTTTCGTTGAGTTAGAATCGGGTTCATCATTTAAGACTTTGTATGAAAACGAAGAGAAATGAAATCATCTGCATTCTTATTTATCCCGCTTCTTCCGCACATAAAGCGTCTTCTTCAGCGTCGCCACAACCTGTCCATCCTCGTCGATCACAGATGTGTGAAAGACGAGTCCATGCTTTTGGTTGTCCTGTGCTTGTTCACGTAGCCGATCGATGGTTTGATGGTCGATTTCAAAGACAGCCGTCATGGTGCCTTTGTCGGGGGACACATAGTTGATTTCCACCACAACCTATGCTATATTCTAAATTCCAGAATCTAGAATATGGAATGACTATGCTACTTCCCCAAGATATTTTACCGTTGATGGTACTGTTCAAAGAATCACCAAACGAACCACTACATCAGGCTAAACTTTCCATCCGCTTACATTGGTCAGCATCCGCCTTGCATCGTTCATTATTGAGACTGGATGACAGCAAACTGTGGAACAAATCCAGCAACAGAGTGGATTATCATGCAACCATCAATTTCCTTCGGTATGGATTACCTCACGTCTTTCCAGCACAGATGCAGACACTTTGTAGAGGCATGACGACAGCACAGCTTCCTGAGATATCTCAACCAGAGATCCCCTTTGTGTGGCCAGATGAATCATCGAGCATAATGGGGATTGGTGTACAACCATTGGATGCTGGATTTGTCCATCTTGCTCACACGGAGCCTGCGTTGAAACCTTGGCTTGATTTGGTAGAAGTGTTTCGTTTGGGGCGCGTTCGAGAGATTGTGTTGGCGGTACAAATCATGGAGAATGAATATGCTTCAAGAAATGCTTGAGCTCAAGGAGGAATTACACTGGTTGGAAAGTCCTCCAATATTTGTAGGAGGTGCTGCTCTACATTGTTATTTGGATGATTTTGCTCGCTCTCAATTGAGAACCACCAAAGATATCGATCTGATCTTGTTTCAAATTACCAGTCCTCTGCAGTGGATGGATTTTGAAAATACACTTCGCGAGATGAAATGGTCACCAGATATGAATGGTCCAATGTGTCGCTACATATCACCAAAAGGAAAGATGGTTGATTTTCTCTTTCCCTCATCTGAGGTGATGGGCTTTTCCAATCGATGGTACGCAAAAGTTATTGAGAATCCATTATCTTATAATATTCAGGGGCATCACCTGCTTATTGCCCAGCCAGCTCTCTATTTGGCGACCAAGATCGAAGCGTTCTTGGGAAGAGGCCAAGTAGAACCCTTTGATAGCCAAGATTTAGAAGATATTGTGGCTTTGATTGATGGATGTTCAGAGCTTGTGGCTTCTTTTCAGGAACAAGAACCAGAGCTTCGTGAATGGATTGGCTCTCAGCTGAGAAGTATTCAGTCACACTCTTGGTTTGAGACCTTGTGTGTGGGCAATTTACCAAGAGGAGGTGATGAACGTAGGAGAGAAGAACGATTTCTAAAAAAATGGAAGGATTTGAGCCAGTGATCTCGTTCAACAAAGAAGGCTCTCATTCTTAGTAGCTCATAAAAACATCACTTTCCAGTAAATCTCTCCATCATATTGTCTTTCTATACAGAGCCTAAGACCAACATCACAACAGAAATTCCCAGGTCGCTTCCCACCCAGAGTGTTTCTCTCAGGCAGAAGCATCAATCTTTACAGCATTATTTTCTCGCAACAGCACTCTATTTCTATTTTCCTCCAAATTGAAGCCATTCGAGAGAGTAGAATGATTTTCTCTTTTTTGCGTACCACCTATGATTTTGGTTGAGGATATATTTATGGTGTTAGATAAATTTATGTCTCCAATAAACAAATATTGATATGCCCGAAACCAACCTGCAAATTCTTCTCTCAACACTGTCTCCCGTTCTCCATTCAGCGGATATGGTGTTTCGCTAATCAAAGCACACTTTAAGACGTAGTCGTTCTGTTATCGATTTTGATAAAGACGTAGCTATACGGTTAGTTTTGTATAAAGAAAAAATAAACTACAGCTTAAAAATTAGCTAAAAATGAGGGTATAGAATTTGATTTTATGTTATGAAACAAGCCACATACAATATTTTTTAGGAGATAACAATGAACACAAAGATGAGCTCATTATTCGGAATGTCTGTGCTTTTATTTTCATGTGGAGATAAATCAGAGGACGAAGCTAGTAACAGCCTCCCATCAGCTCCGGAGATTTCCTTGGGACCGAACCCTGCAACGACAGGCGATGACCTACAGGTATCTATTCTTATCGACGCGATTGACCCTGATGGGGATGAGCTTGATTATTCCTATATTTGGACAAAAAATAGTGTAGCGGTTGAGAATAACAGTCCAATATTATCTGCAGAGCAAACCGAAAAAGGAGATGAATGGGCAGTGACTGTTTATGCTTCTGATGCGGAAGGACAAGGGGAAGCAGCCACTGCAAGCATTAGCATTTCAAATTCAGCACCCATTGTCTCTGTGAGTATCTCTCCAGAGAACCCAACGACAGAAGAAGATCTCAGCATCGTCATAGAGAATAATGACCCCGATGGAGATGAACTCTCATTTACATATACCTGGATAAAAGATGGAAATGATATCGGATTCTCAGATGAGAATGTAGCGGCTTCAGCAACAGCCAAAGAGGAGGTCTGGACTGTTCAGGTGGTAGCGAACGATGGAGAGGATGATAGTGAAACAGCGGAGGCTACTGTTACGATTAGCAACGCTCAACCCGTTATCTCTGATCTGGTTTTAACCCCAGATACAGTATATGAGGGAGATGTCTTAGCCGCTACGTTGAATGCTTCTGATGCAGATAGTGATGTTGTTACCATCGACTATTCTTGGACGGTTGATGGAAGCCTAGTTCAGTCAGGTGAGTCCTCTGTATTGACGAGTGACTTCTTTTCTAAGAATCAGACTGTTTTACTGAGTGCGACTCCACATGATGGAACAGAGAATGGTCAAAGCGTAACAGCAGAGCTTGTTGTATCGAATACACCACCTGTATTTACCAGCATATCACTTGACCCAGTGGATATATTTACAGAGACATCCGTATCTTGTTTGCCAAGTGGATGGTATGATGCTGATGAGGATGCGGAGAGCTATATTTATGAATGGACAGTTGATGGTAATGTGGTTGGAAACTCTGCTACCTTAGATTCAAGCTTGTTTTTGAAAGGGCAGACGATTGTTTGTACTGCGACGGCTTTTGATGGAGAGGAGAATGGGACGACGAATAGTGTAACGGGAACGGTTCTTAATACACCTCCAGTTGCGTCTAATCCAACATTAAGCCCTTCGACAGCATATGCCTCAACAGATTTGACTTGTACAGCTGGAGTCTCTACAGATGCCGATGGAGATACCATTATAGATGCCTATTCTTGGACGGTAAATACTAATGTTGTCACTGGTGCAAGTGGTCAAATATTACCGGGAGGTTTTTTCGTTGGTGGAGATGAGGTTCAATGTCATGTGACGCCAAATGATGAGACCGAGGATGGTGTTGTTGGTTCTTCTAATATTATTACGATTACCAATTCGGCACCTGTAATTAGTCAGGTGGATGTTCTGACCCAAAGAGGAGACCAAACGATTTATACTGATGACGTGTTGAGTGTGGATATATCCGCGACGGATGTGGATGGAGATGCGATAAGTTATACGTATCAATGGTTGTCTCCAACGGGTGTTTTATTATCGACGAGTAGTAGCTTTGATGGTCAGTATTTTGAACGTGGAGATGAGTTTTCAGTGACGGTGACCCCCTCAGATGGTAACAGTGTAAATGGAGTTGGTTCATCGTTTTCCTCGAGTACATTGGTTGTGTTAAACTCATCTCCTGTAATTTCCTCTGTGACAGTGACTCCCGATCCCGCGATTGTCGGAGAAGATGATCTGAGCTGTGAGGTGACTGCAACCGATGCGGATGGGGATGTGCTTCTTTATACCTACGAGTGGTCAGATTCTAGTGGTGTTCAGCAAACGATGACTGATGTTTCGGATGTGTCTGATACCTTCTTGGCAGCTGGTTTGTCGGAGGATACTTGGACTTGTGATGTGACTGCCTATGATGGTTTTGACTATAGTTCTGCAGTTGGTGATTCTGTAGCGGTTGAAAATGGGTGTCCTGTTGGTGGAGATGGTTCTGTTGTTGATTGTCCTTCTTTGGATTGCTCTCAAATCCTCAATGATGGTTATAGTGTAGGAGATGGGACCTATTGGATAAATCCAGATGGAAATGGAGCCTTTGAAGCGCATTGTGATATGACCACAGATGGTGGTGGTTGGACATTAGTAGCTGCATTAGGAAACCGATATGCTCGAGAAGATGCTCCAGCACCATTTTTTACAGAGGATATGCTTCAAAATACAAGTTCCTGGCAACTTAATACTTTGCAACAAGCAATCACTCCCACTCAGTACGGTATTTTAAAAGTGGATGATTGGGATACCCCATCAGCCATCCGTTATCAAATGACGGATACCTCAACGGGTTCGTTAGTGAATACAGTGATATTTGATGACAGTGCTTCTATTGATCATCTTCAACAGTATAACACTGAGCGACATTTACGTACTGGTTCTGCCTCTGGATATACCACGGCATTTTCAACGAATCGTACATATTACTATGCTAGTGATTTTCAAGATACGTGGGGATATGATGCTACCTTTGGTCGATATCAAACTGGTAATGATGGTTGGCAGTTTGGTATTTCTGTAAATCTAGCCGATAATCAACCTGGTTACGATGGTATTCATGATGATAAGGATAGGGCTGAATTTAATCTTGGTGTTGCCGGATACTTACCTTGGGCAGCTGATATTTCTGGTTACTGGCCTTCTTATTGTACTTCTGCCTGTGTTAATGAGGATTGGGCAAGTAATCACTCGGCAGGACTTGCTGTGGTTGAAGTTTGGCATAGTCGTGATCTTGCGGATGCAGATGGAGATGGTGTTGCGGCCTGGGAAGATTGTAATGATGGCGACTCCTTCGTAACAACAGGTCCAAATGGAGCATCTACATCTTGTGCAGCAACCTCGTGTAAGACGATCTTAGATGATGGATACAGTACAGGAGATGGAACGTACTGGATCAATCCATATGGAACACCTTATGAAGTAGAGTGTGACATGACATTTGATGGTGGTGGCTGGACTATATTGCTGAGTGAGGATTATTCTACTTCGGTATCAGGTTGGAATAACAATCAAATTACTTCGTGTGGTTCTTTTGGAGATATTCTTGGAGGGTATGATATATTGGGGGCCGGTAGTACATTGGAACAGAGTTTCACTGCTCCACCGCATAGTAATTACTTTTATGAGTTTGATTTCATACAGATTGATTCTTGGGACAGTGAAACTGCTTATTCTTTGATCGATAATTCTACAATATGGCAAAGAACCTGGCAGGGGCACACTCATGATGGTGGATCTTCTCAAGGAGCTCAAGTTTGTGGAAACCCAACATACTTTCCATCGTCACAAGATAGAATGCTAGAAGATTCTGAAAGTGTTCAGCTAATAGGAGCACATACATCATCGTCATTATCCATTAAGTTTGAAACTACGATTAATCATGATGCTACAGATGAATCATGGGGGCTTGATAATATCTTACTCATGGTTCGTTGAAACACAATAAGTCTCCCCTTC
>JACLAC010015625.1_pt1 | contig 24056 bp, 18 predicted proteins | sample 8027881 | NCBI WGS metagenome assembly JACLAC01 (sample SAMN15725517, study PRJNA655200) | protist metagenome | isolation source: fluorescence activated cell sorting (FACS) single amplified genomes of... | place: Spain: Blaines Bay Microbial Observatory, Mediterranean Sea | collected 2016-01-19 | reverse complement strand
TTAAATATGAGTGATAATGGTACAGCAGGAAATATTGGCGAAAAAGGTGACTCTTGGGCGCTCAACGTTAAGTTAGCCGGTGGTGTTAAGTATTTTGTTAACCCAAATGTTGCATTAACAGCTGAAGTTAACTACAACATCGCGACGGATAAGATTTTCTCTGGTGACACTTATTCAGCCAACAAAGCAAAAAATAGCTTAACAAATATCGTATTCGGTACACGTTTTTACTTCTAGTTTAAATGTGTGCATAAAAGCCTGCTCAGTGTAGGTTTAAATTGTTGTTTAACCCTGCTAAATGCAGGGTTTTTTTACAGCGATTTTAAAGAGTAAAATCGATTTATACCTAAGATAATTGAAGATGCAGGAAGGCGGTAAGCAATTCTTACCTATGAGCATAGATAAACGATGTGATCGAGGTGAATGAGGGCAGCCAACGTATCTACAGCATTAATGATGTATAATCAAAGCTAAAATCTAGGGTTATCAACCACGCTATAGCCTTTATCCCTCATTTCTTTATAAAATAAATTGAGCTGTTTTTTGGTGAAAATTTGCCGCGGGGGCTCTTCTGGAATAAAAAAGATAGGTTTATCTGCATCAATATCTAACCCCGGAGAATAAGGATTATTTACTTCGTTACCATGCCAAAATAATACTCCGCCAGTATAACCTTCAGCTTTTACATTTTTGTTAAGATCGGCATTTATAGTTTCTCCAAAATAATGCGTATTTCCTTGATCGAGATGATAGGCGCCAACTACTTTTTTAGGGGAAGTAAGCGTCTTTGCCGCTAATTGGTAAGATTCGCTTTTCCCATCAAGATCGTCCTTCATAAAGCGAGGTGCACATTCAAAACCAATCGCATTATTATTGGCATTATTTCTTGGCAAGATAGCGAAGAGATCATAATCAGCAGTTACAGGCATATCTAAATTTTGCACTAATTTACTTTTTCTTGGTGTTTTTGATTTTTCAGGAGGATTTGTTAACACCATTACATCACCATCAAAATCAGCTACTTTTCCATTTTCATCAATCGTAAAGCTGATGGTTACACCATGGTGATCTGCTGAATAGGTTGTTGCATTTAAACGCGTCATTAATCCAGCTGCAATCGCTTGCTCTATTTGTCTGCTTGTTAATATTAACGGTACTAATTTTCCGCCTTTATTCAATGAATCTTGGATATTATCTTTATGTTTGGTGGTGTTTTTAGGGGTTTGTTTTATTTTTGAATACAAGGCTTTTTCTGGAATAAAACCAACGGTAGGTCCTGCATTACTTGATTTGGCTTTTATATGGAAGTTTTTAGAAGGGTGACCTTCTTTTAAATGCAATTGGCCTAATTTATTGGGTGCACGTAATCCTATAACAATGCGGTATTTATCGGCTGTTTTTTGTATCGCGTCACTGTAAAGTAATTCTGTTTTATCAAATAGCTCGCCTGCTCTGTTTTCTGTATTTTCTTTTGTCGTTTTTACGTTAGCGGCTTTAATGTTTTCTCCTGCTGTTATTTGAGTGCTCTGTAATTGAGGTGTTGGTATTGGTGCATTGTTTTCTACGTGAGTTGAGTTTTTTGTTATAGGAGATGCTTTAGACCATGCTGTTGGGGTTGGTAAGAGGGGCGTAATAGGCGCATTCGCATCAAAAGGCGCTGCGCTACTCGCACTTCCTCCTGAATTAATATTAACTTGTGCGCCTTTCAAATGAATACCTGATGCATCAATACAAATAAAGTTAGAACCGACTTTTAGTGATATTTCATTGGCGGCATCGAGGATGATTTTAGCCCCACTTTTGATGCTTACATCTCCATTAGAATCTAATATATATGCTTTTTTCGATTGAATTTTTGTTGTACCGTAAATCTGTTGGGTTTTATCTTTTTGTATTTGGGTTATTTGTTCACCATTAATTGTCGTATTAACATTCTTATTTATTTTTATATATTGATCCCCACCGATAGTAAGATGCTCATCAACTTTTATATGGGTGTAATTATTATTATCCACTTGTGTTTTTTTATCGTGGTTAATTACGCAGCATTGATCTTTAGAAATAAGGCTTAGATGATCATTTTTAATTTCATATTTTATGTCTTTTTCTGCGTGAAAATAGATTTCTTGGGCATTATTTTCATCATCAAAGCTAAGTTCGTTATAACCTTTCCCTTTGTAAGTATTCGTTCTTATTACTGTTTTAGTCTTTTTTTCTGGCAATGAATAAGGGCTCATGTTTAATGCATTAAACGCCTTACCTGTAATGATAGGTTGATCGGGATCACCTTCTAAAAAAGAAACAATGACTTCATTACCAACACGGGGTAACACCATCATTCCATAGTGCGCTCCCGCCCATTCTTGTGAAACACGTACCCAGCAACTCGATTTTTCTGACATAAGATGGTATCTATCCCAAGGGAAATAAATTTTTACTCGCCCTTTATCATCGCAAAAAATCTCTTCTTTATCAGGGCCTGTTACAACTGCAATTTGAGGGCCAAACATCATTGGTTTTTGAATAGGATCGGGCCGCCATATTTCACTACTTGGAATGGTATGAAAAATATTTTTATACTGAACATTAGATTGCCCTGCAAATTCTTCAGCGGACTGAGGTTGCTCTCCAAAATGCTCAACTTGCGTTATCATCCATAAAATATTAAACGAGGTATCGGGGTGCTCGGTTAACATGGCTTTGATGCCTGTTGTTAGCTGCATGTTATTACTTTCACCTTTTCCCGTTACAGCGTCTGAACGTAAATATTCTAATCGTTGTTTTGTATAAACTTTCCCTTGCTGGCTATCTTTAAAACGGCCGGGGAAATCATAATGCTCGTAAGGATCACGAAGCGCTGTATGGGCAAGAAAACTCAGTTTATTGGCTGGGTTTTTAAATGAATAGTCTTGTAAGTATGCTGAGGTTGGTTTTATTTTGGTTGTGTTTGAAAAGCTACTGACAAAAGGCGTGGGGGTATTTCCCATTGGCATGTTGTTATAAATAAGCGCCTTCGATAAATGCTTTAAAGAGCGGTTACCATCAAAGAAGAAAAGAGTAGATTTATCTCTTTTATGTTCAAATGCATACGCCATACCTTCTTCTGCTGCTAGGCGTGAAATAAACGCCAGATCGGTTTCTCGGTACTGTACGCAATATTCTCTTTTAGGTAAGTCTCTCGTTAAAGCGAATGCATATTCATTAACCCCCATTTCTTTTAATAAAAGAGTGATGATTTTATCAACACTTTGATTTTGAAAAATACGAGAGTTTTGCCTTAAAGAAAGGCGCATAAGAGCAGGTGCAAGGGTTAATTTGTAATGCCTTTGGGTAAATTGACAATCTTCACGACTAAAAGAGGAAATGATCCCTGTGACATAGCGATCTACCTCATCATTACGCCATAAAATAAAGGTTGCATTTTGATCGAGAATATCGTCTTCATTGATGTTTTCATTACGACTAATAAGATCGAGTTCAAGACAAAAAGGGGCTGATAGTGCTTCCTTTAGTGTGAACTTTAAAACATTCAAAGTCATTGTTGGGAGCATGTCTAATTTAAAAGTAAAACGAATGTGATCAGCCATGAAATAAAGCCTATTTGGATGAAAATTAAACAGGGCGTTATATTGGGTTGAGATAATAATAGGGCATATAACGCTGAAGCTTTAATTTTAATTAAGAAGATGTATATCCGTCATCCTTGAAACAGCAGATGCGTTTCCCTCATTTGCCCCAATTACATCGTTTATCTATGCTCATGGGGATTAACTCTTGGGCATAGATGCTTAACGAGAAGAAAAGCATCTGCAACTTAAAGAGGGAAGGAGATTAATTATTTATACAGCAGTCCCTACGCTTGGTTTTCGCCAATCATCGCTTCCTGTCGTTGTGCTTCCCGTGTGATTCCATGTTATTTTTCTATAACTAAATGAAACATCGATCAATTGCGTATATATGTTGTTTTCTGGTGGCTCACACTGAGGTAATTTGGAATCAATAGCAACGACAACGGCATCTTCTAATTCTGTGGTAAAAAAACATTCTATTTTTCCTTCAAAGGATGTTCTATACCAAGATAATTTTATTTTTGTTAGAGTCTCACTACTTACTAATGAATTATAAAGTAATGGTATTGCTTTATTTAATACTGTTGTTATCTTAATTGGGTGATGGATGCGAGGTCCTGATGTTGCCCCACTTAAAGGTTGAATTGGAATATTAACAAGGTGCTGTACAGCCTTAACGATCATCTCATCTTCATGGCCTTCAACGAAAATATTACCTACTGATTCCTTTGTAAATGCACCTTCTGTGATGGCACCTTGGGAAGAGCCTGTAATCGTCATATAACAAGGAGTTGGCATAATAGACTACCTTTAATGTTGTGTATTTAATGTGAGTCATATTTTGCATTAAAAGTTACACATCACGCCAGCATAATATGCTTTATATTTTAATTATTGATAAAGAATAAAAGAGAAAAAATCGTTTTTAATTACAAGTATAAAAAATAGTTCATATAAAATTAAGAGTTCTTTGAATAGGGATGCTTAATTAATAAGCATCTGATCACTATAAAGTTATACTCAAAAGACTTGGAGGTGTAATAGGAACAAACGAACGACTCATTTGCTAGAAGAAAATTTTAACAGCGATAGCTTGTCTTTCATTATTCCTAGCAGCATGCGTAAATAATAGGTTGAAGGAAGTCAATCTATCGGCAGTTTCAAGAATGAAAGAGATACATATATGTTTTTCATTTCAACTGGATTCACAGCCTAAAGTTTTTTACACTTAGCTGATTATATAAAATCAGAGTTTTTTCAGTGCATTCAAATGTTTATTTACCTGATGCGTTTTTACAACACATCGAATCTTATCTTCCTGCCGATCTCTTGATTGATGATTTTATAGCCGCTTGCCACCGTCCTTTGCGCCGTGCTGTGCGTGTTAATACTTTAAAAATAACGGTTGCTGATTTTAAAGTGCGTGCTAAAGAAAAAGGATGGTTATTAACCCCTATCCCATGGTGTGAAGAGGGGTTTTGGATTGATGAAATGGCTGGATCTGAAACTCCTCTTGGTAATACATCAGAGCATTTAACGGGGTTATTTTATATTCAAGAAGCAAGCTCTATGTTGCCGGTTGCCGCTTTATTTCAGGGGGAGGTAAAGGCTGTAAATGTATTAGATATGGCTGCAGCGCCTGGGTCTAAAACCACTCAAATTGCTGCTAAAATGCAAAATAAAGGGGTATTAATTGCGAATGAATACTCAGCCAGCCGAATAAAATCACTCCATGCTAATTTATTGCGTTGTGGTATTTATAATGTGGCGTTAACTCACTTTGATGGTGCTGTTTTTGGTAAATGGTTGCCAGAATCTTTTGATGCTATTTTACTTGATGCTCCTTGCTCGGGAGAAGGCGCTGTACGTAAAGACCCTGATGCTATGAAAAATTGGAGTGTTTCAGCTATTGATGAAATGGCTCAAGTTCAAAAAAATCTGATCGTAAGTGCATTTATGGCATTAAAACCTAATGGTGTATTAGTTTATTCTACTTGCACTTTAAGCCGTGAAGAAAACCAAGCTGTTTGTGATTATTTAAAACAAACACACGGCGATGCTGTGAAGTTTGAATCATTAGCTGATGTATTTCCTGATGCAAAAAAAGCGATAACACAGGAAGGATTTTTGCACGTATATCCTCAAATATATGACACTGAAGGTTTTTTTGTAGCTCGCATCCGCAAGCTCACAAGTATTGTTGATAGCAACAAAACCTTTTGCCGGAAAAATTTTCCTTACAATAAAGTGGCGAATAAAGAGAAAGATACAATTACTACAGCATTAAAAGAAGCCCTTTTCATTGAACTTCCTGACGGTGTGTCTTTATGGCAGCGAGATAATGTTATTTGGTTATTTCCAGATGCGATTGAATCGTTATTAACTGAAATTCGTTTAGATAGAATAGGGATAAAATTAGCCGAAATACATAAAAGAGGATACCGCTGGCAACATGAGGCTGTAATTGCTTTAGCGAAAGGTACAGAGCCTTGTTGTATTAATGTGGAAGCGGAAGCCGCGCGTGAATGGTACATGGGACGAGATATTAGACCTCAGATACCTTCTGCTAAAGGGGATGTTATAGTTTGTTATAAAGAGATACCTATTGGTCTTGGGAAATGGGTAGGAAATAAAATTAAAAATAATTTACCTCGCGATCTCGTAAAAGATAAAAATCTATTTATAGATTGATTTTTATTTATGCATTTTTGTGGAAGACTCTTTTTCAGCTAAATGCTGTAAATTTTTTATTAATACAGCAACGGATTGCTCATCATCCGTTTGCTTTTTTTTAGTATTAATGTTTTCTAAAGAGGGGGGGCTTATTGGTTTCATGGTAAAAAATATCAAATGAACATTTATATAGGATATTGAGAAAAAATATATTCAGGTAGTTAAAAATAGGGTGAAGAGCATGGATATAAATAAAAGACGAAAAGAAGCCCAATATTACTCCGTATTGGGCTAAAGAAAGGGCCCGCGATGACCCTTAGAACCGAGTTTTCAACCGCATTCGTATATTAATATAGTTTGTCTATTTGCGATAAATTGTCCAATAAATGAGATATTGATTTTCACTTATACCCAAGAGACTTGAAGATGTAGGAAGGCGGCAAACCATTCTTACCCTGTGAGCATAGATAAACTATGTAATTGAGGTGAATTCGAGCCGCCAACGGATCTTTAGTTTCAAGAATGAAGGGTATGATCTTCTATTTTTAACAGCATTTAGAATCACCGCAGTTTAAGCAGGTGTGGCAGCTGTCTTTTATTATAACGGATTTATTGTGGCACTTATAACAAAAAGAAGCACTTACTGGGAATTGACTGATGTTCTCTTCTTCAGGCTCTGTTTTCATGCTTGCGCCTGTGAATTTTTCTGCCGAAAATATTTGTTGTTCTTCATCAAGGTTTTTTGATTTTAATAATCCTATTTCCATCAGGTGCTCTTCAATAACATTACCTATCTCAGCAATTAACGAAGGTACGTATTTTCCTTTATTCCAATAACCCCCTTTTGGATCGAAGACAGAGCGTAATTCTTCAACTAAAAAAATAACATCTCCCCCTTTTCTAAATACGGCTGATATGATACGAGTTAGCGCGACAATCCATTGATAATGTTCAAGACTTTTACTGTTAATGAAAATTTCAAAGGGACGGCGTACTTCATGATCTGTGTCTTGATTAAGAACAACATCATTAATTGTGATATATAAAGAATGCTCAGAAACATGCTCAGGGGTTTTTAGTTTATAAGTTGTACCGAGTAATTTTTCTGGGCGGGGCATTTCTTCATTCATTGTTTCTACGATAGGGAATGTATTTTTGATAAGGGAGGGGTTGGCGATATCGCTACTGGATTTCACATTGTAGGAAATAATTTTACTATCAATTTTACGTGTCATAATGTGTTACTTCTTCTTATTGTTTTAATTCAAGGATCACCGATTTAATGACAAAATAGGTGATCGCGAGTTTTTAACGAGCGTTAAAAATAAGACTTAAAATTTACCGTAATAGCCTTCTTTCAGTGCATCGTATAAATTGGCAGCAGTATGTGTTTCACCATCGTATTCGATAACTTCATTTCCTTTCGCTTCAAAATGTGTGCCATCTTCGAGGGTGAAAACATAAGTAGTATTTTCTAAGCTTTCTTCTTTCACAAGAACGCCTTGAAATACTTCAGGATTAAATCTGAAAGTGGTGCATCCTTTCAAGCCTTTTTCGTATGCGTTCATATAAATATTTTCAAAAGATCCAAATTTAAAATCTGTTGGCACATTAACTGTTTTTGAAATGGATGAATCAATCCAACGCTGCGCTGCGGCTTGTACTTCAATATGTTGCTCGGGAGTTACATCATCTGCACAGATGAAATAATCCGGTAATTGTGCTTCCACTTTTTTACTATAAGGCATGGCGTTTGGGTTGATGATTTCTCGATATGCCAGTAATTCAAAGCTATAGACATCAACCGTTTCTTTAGTTTTTTTCCCAGCTTTTATAACATTGCGGCTATAGTGATGCGCAAAACTGGGTTCAATACCATTACTTGCGTTATTTGCGAGAGAAAGAGCGATAGTTCCTGTGGGGGCAATTGAGCTGTGGTGTGTAAAACGTCCCCCTGTTTGTGTCAATTTTTCAATCAGATCAGGGCGGATTTCACCTATTTTTTGCATATAACGACTGTATTTGGCGTGCAATATTTTACCTTTGACTTTATCACCAAATTTAAATCCGTCTTTTTTCATTTCAGGACGTTGACGTAGCATTTTAGTGGTCACGGTAAATTCTTTATCCATGATCGGGGCTGGGCCTTTTTCTTTTGCAAGAAGAATGGCTTGCTCCCATCCTGTGATCGCTATTTCCTGTGCAATTTGCTCGCTAAAGGCGACGGATGCGGGGCTTCCGTATTTATGGCAAAGCATTGTGACAGCGGAGCCTAAACCTAAAAAGCCCATTCCATGACGACGTTTTTCCGTGATTTCTGCCCGCTGTTTGGCAAGAGGTAATTGGTTTATTTCAACAACGTTATCAAGCATACGGGTGAAAATGGCAATTGTTTTACGAAAGGTTTCCCAATCAAAAATTGCATAACTTGTAAAAGGTTCACGAACAAATTTAGTGAGATTAATTGAGCCTAATAAGCAAGCGCCGTAGGGAGGGAGAGGCTGCTCGCCGCATGGATTGGTGGTGCGAATGTCTTCACAAAACCAGTTATTATTCATCTCATTCACTTTGTCGATTAAAATAAAACCGGGCTCTGCATAATCATAACTCGAAGACATGATGAGGCTCCATAATGTACGCGCAGGGAGCGTGTGGTATATCTTACATGCCACTCGTCCTTCAGTATCTTCTACAATGTCTTCTTTGCTTGGCCAGTCTGCCCATATAATTGAGCTGTCATTATTTATTTTGATTTTATCTTGTAAAATTTCTTTTTGAGTTAATGGGAAAATGAGGTGCCAAGAAAGATCATTTTTTACCGCATTAATAAATTCATAATTGATGAGCAGGGATAAATTAAATTGACGTAACCGCCCATCTTCACGTTTTGCACGTATAAATTCGATGACATCAGGATGTCGAATATCCATAGTTCCCATTTGAGCTCCACGCCTATCTCCTGCTGAGGAAACGGTGAAGCACATTTTGTCGTAGATATCCATAAAAGAAAGTGGGCCGGATGTGTATGCGCCAGCGCCAGAAACAAATGCCCCTTTTGGGCGCAAGGTTGAGAAATCATAACCAATACCACAGCCTGCTTTTAGCGTTAAACCCGCTTCATGGGCTTTGATCAAAATATCATCCATTGAATCTTCAATTGTGCCACTTACCGTACAGTTAATGGTTGAAGTTGCAGGTTTGTGTTCAAATGCTCCCGCGTTTGATGTGATACGTCCTGCTGGAATAGCCCCTTGGCGCAATGCCCAAAGAAATTCGTTATACCAAAACTCACGTATCGCTTTATCTTCAAGCTCGGCAAGGGCGAAAGCAATGCGTTGGTAGGTGTCATCTATAGTGAGATCAATCGCTTCACCATGCTTGTTTTTTAAGCGATATTTGCTGTCCCAAATTTCCATAGAAGTATCTTGCAAAGAAATTGTAAATACGTCGGGGGATTTGTTATCAGTTGATGCTTTTATTGCTGCCATGATGAATAACACCTCGGAAATAATGCTGTTTGAATACGAATTTGCAAGGCCCTGCAATACAAAGATGCATTGCGCTTGCGAGGCGAGGATAAAACCACTATATCAATGGATCTTCAAGTCTTGACAAGATGATAATTTAAAAAGGTGATTTAAAATAAGTTATGCCTAAAATACTTGAAGATGCAAAAAGGCGGCAAGCAATTATTACCTCATGAGCATAGATAAACAATGTGATGAAGGTGAATTCACGCCGCCAACGCATCTGCGGCTTTAAAGAGACAGCCAATGAATTTGAGCCTTCAAAAATGAGGGGGTGTAACGAATAAACGTAGAAAAGAAGAAGGCTGAGCTTTCATTGCTCTCAAACCACATCATTAAAGTGACATCAATATTCCATCAAGGTGAAATGAAGGGCAAGAAAACAAATAGCACAGTAATTTTTTATCTGATAAGTAGCTCTATACCCAAGATAATTGAAGATGCAGGAAGGCGGCAAGCAAGTTCATCTCTATGAACATAGATAACTATATGATTAGAGTGAATTCGAGCTGCCAACGCATCTGCAACTTCAAGTATGAAGGGTATATACCCAAGAAATAGCAACTTCATGCTTTTTCTTGATTCAGAGCATTTTCATCATGTGGATCAAACCTGATTGAAAATGCAGGAAGACGATAAATGAAAGAACCTCACCAACATACCTGCAACCTCAAGGATGACGGGCACGTGCAACACCATACGTTTAGAGCTTGGGGATCAAAGCCAATGCATCAATATGATTATTAGGCCATATTTGGTATTCACCGTGATATTTTACAATCGATTTATAATGGGTTATTTTTTTTAGTAAAAGCTTATGTTCATATGCTTTTTGAGTGAACCATTCTTCATTACCACGAAGATATAAGCTTAATGGTTTGATGAGTTTTTGATCCTCATCAAATGAAAGTGATAATGCACGCTCACAAACTGCAAATGAATCTTGTCCATCAGAAATTACGCGCACTTTTCGGTTGATTTCAAACTCAGTATTTACTTTCCAATTAGCCTGATGCAATGAGGCTGAAAATTCATTAAATTGATCTTTTGTAACAGGAAAGAGAGTTTCGGTATCATAAAAAAAATGATTGTAAAAAGAATTAATGCAGGTTAATTGTTCCTTAATTTTCGCGTTTTTCCCCTGACTTCTTCCTTGTTGCGTCCATCTTTTTAGATCTTCATTAACAAGTGAGGTATAGCGTTGTTTCTTTAGTGCTTGTGCGACCCACCTGCAAAGAAACGTTTCTTCCGTTATTGGGTTTGATGGGATTTTTTTTAAGGCTTTTGCGTCTTGTAATGCGTTCAGTGCATCTTGTGCTAATTGTTTGATTTCTTTTGTATAACTCATTATTCCGACTTATGGGTTAAACCCCAGTAAAAAAGGGCAGATAAAACAGCGCAGATCGTCATTGCACCTGCCATTGGCCATGCTGATGATGCATTTAAGAGAGAAACTATACCACCAACGAGGGTGCCAACACCAAATCTCATTGTACCGGCTAAAGATGAGGCAGTACCAGCAAGCTCAGGGTAATTAGCAAGAATACAAGCCATTGTGTTACTTCCCACAATCGAAATAGTGCCAACAAAAAGCATAACAGGGATAACCGTACCCCATAAACCTAAATTGAGTATTTGGCATGTAATTAATGCTAACCCCGCAATAAGCTGAATAACAAGCCCAATATGTAGCATTTTTACACTTCCCATTTTGCGCACAAATTTGCCATTAAAGCTGGTCATAACAATAAGCCACAGTACATTTAGCCCAAATAGAGCTCCAAAATGCTCAGTACTTACGCCATAAAAATCAATATATACAAAAGAGCCTGTGGTTAAAAAAGTAAAAAGACCTGCAAATGAAAAACCAGATGCCAGCATTAGACCTAAAGAGCGACGATTGCGTAAGATTTTCACATAATTTTGCAACGTAGATTTGATTCGAAGAGGGGGTCTTTTCTCACACGGCAATGTTTCTGGAATACTAAAAAAAACAAGTACCATAACAAGTAAAGCAAAAATAGCTAAGAACCAGAAAATAGAGCGCCAACCAAACCAAACCGTAAGATAGCCACCGATCATAGGGGCAATAAGCGGTGCGATTGTCATGACAAGTGTAATAAAAGACATGGTGCGAGAAAATTCTTCTTTATCAAACATATCTCTTACAAGCGCTTGAATTACAACTGCTGTGGCAGCGCCGCAAAAACCTTGTAAAGCGCGAATATAAGTCAGCGAGTCAATGGTATCAGCCATTGCACAAAAAAGAGTACCAATAAAGAAGCAAAAAATACCTATAAGTAAAACTGGGCGTCTGCCATAGCTGTCAGAAATAGGGCCATGTATGAGCTGACCGATGGCAAATCCTGCTGTGTAGGCTGCAAGGGTTTGTTGAACTAATCCAGGGGATGCCAATAGATCAATTGCTATACTAGGCATTGCTGGTAGGTACATATCAATGGCGAGTGGCGTTAACGTTGATATTGCACCTAAAACGAGAATGAGAAAAAGGGTTAATTGATGCTCGGGAGGAGCGATTGATTTCGTTTTCATGTTTGAAATAACTTATAAAAATTGAGCGTTAAGAGAGTGGGGGATCTCAAATTGATCTTTACAGTATCATATCATTCTGTTGTTTTCCTGATCGAATGAATTAAATATCGCTAAAAATGTAGCAAAAAAACGTTTTCTGTTTTGGTAAAATGAAGCGAGAGGTAAAGGATAAGTTAACATGCATTGTTAACATAAAAAGGCGTAATGTTTAAATGAATTTACAGTATTTAAAAAATAAAAAATAAAAAATAAAAAATAAAAAATAAAAAATAAAAAATTAAGCCACAACAAAATCAGTATTTTCATTATGACTTAATGATTCATCTTATGTGTAAAGGTGTTTTTATTTAATCTCTGAATATTTGTGATATAAATAAGAAGAGGCCCCTCCCCAAAGTAATGTGTTAACAATGAAAGATCTAAATATATTAAATGGCGTTAATGGAATGGCTTGAAATATAAAAAAAGTGGTAATAGAAGCCGCAGTAGAAACAACTAAGCCTCTAATAATCCATTGTTCTTTGAGTATGGGAAGGCAATATAAAAGCCCCCATAAACCACCCCAAAAAGCTTGTTTATAAATAAAAAGAGGTGAAAATTGAAAGCTGCCTTGTATAATTGAAAAACTCCAAACGCCAAGTATATTTACAAGCCCTGCAATAAAGCCTGAAGATAAAGCAATGAAAAAATCTTTTATAATCATTCTTATATTTCCTCATACACATATTAGTATGAAAAATTTGACTCTTTTAAATTTAAACAATTCATTTTTAAGATATGATCTGAGATTCCGCAGGTACTTTAGGGATTGTTTTCGGCGCATTTAGTGATATTTTCGAAGAAGATAAGAGCATTCCAATATTGGAGTTTGTTCGAAATGTTGACTACGAAAACCAAAACTGAATCCATCTAAATATCATGAAATTATGGTAGCAATTACTTAACCTTACACAGTTATCATGATTGAGCTCAAGAAACACGAAAATAATTTGACTTACCCGCTAGCCATAACAAAGATCACATTTTCAAATACTCATATTAGGTGCGGAATGACGGTATGATAGTTAAAAATAAAAGCTAAAAACAATAAATTTAATATATAGATACCCAATAAACTTGAAGATGCAGAAAGGCGGCAAATGAATGAGTCCCCATGAGCATAGATAAGCTATGTGATTGGGGTGAATGAGCAAAGCCAACACATCTGCAACTTCAAGTATGAAGGGTATATAAGCAAACTAATATATAACGATAAATACGAAAATAATTGGAGCTTTAAAATGGTCAAAAAAATAATACCTTTGTTATTTCTTGTTGCTGCGAGTAGCCATGCATCAAACTTAAGTGTTGATATGGTAGATCTTTCTTCAGGAAAGCGAGTCGGGAGTATTAACATGCATGATACTCAATATGGCGTTGTATTTACTCCTGCACTTTCTGGTATCTCATCAGAATATTCAGGATTACATGGATTTCATATACATACTAACCCCTCTTGTGCCCCACTGAAAAAAGACGGGAAAGTCATATTAGGTGGCGGTGCTGGTGGACATTACGATCCAAAAAAAACAGGTAAACACGGTCATCCTTGGACGACAGATAATCATTTAGGCGATCTTCCTGCTATTTATTTAGATAAGCATGGGCGTATTAATGCACCTGTTTTGGCACCTCGTTTAAAAGCATCGGATTTAAAAGGTCGCTCTGTGATGATCCATGTTGGAGGGGATAACTATTCAGACCATCCGCATGCTCTTGGTGGGGGCGGTGCAAGAATGATTTGTGGTGTGATCAAAGAGAAAAAATAATTATATACCCAATAAACTGGAAGATGCAGGAAGGCGGCAAATTAATGAATCCCCATGAGCATAGATAAACGATGTGATTGGGGTGAACTCGCCCCGCCAACACATCTGCAACTTCAAGGATGAAGGGTATATCAGTGTATTTTTACGCCTCAATATAGAGGCGTTTTTTTATTTATCCGCTCTCTACGCCATCCTCAGCATTCTTTAGCGCCTTTGTGTATCTTGATTTTATTGGATATTCATGATGGACGAATAATTAATTTGCGAGTTAAATCAATTTGTGACAAGGTCACACAAAATACCTTGTGCTATTGGGCGCGTAACCACGCATATGTTTAGTGATTATGCCCACTACCTTTGAAGTTGCAGATGTGTTGGCAGCGTTCATTTATCCTAACTCACATTGTGTGTTTCTTTAGGGGAGAAAGAAAAGCTTTTGCTTTTCACTTTTTTGATAAATGTGTCATTCACCTGCTGCCTTGCTGTATTTTTACGCTAGTTGCGTATATACAGCCTTAATGAGAGATAATTTCAGTGACAAAATCATCAGCTTTAGAAAATTCATCTATGCCTTTTTCAAACCTAGCACTAAAAGCAGAATTACTTTCAACACTTAATGAAATTGGTTTTTCTTCAATGACACCGATCCAAGCACAAAGCTTACCTGCCATTTTGGGAGGAAAAGACGTTATTGCTCAAGCGAAAACAGGTTCGGGAAAAACAGCCGCTTTCGCCTTAGGTTTATTAAGTCGATTGGATGTGAAATTATTTCGTATTCAAACAATGGTTCTATGTCCAACTCGTGAGTTAGCCGATCAAGTCGCTATCGAAATTCGTACACTTGCGCGCGCAATTCATAATATTAAAGTGCTAACACTGTGTGGGGGCGTTTCTGTTGGTCCGCAAATTGGCTCTCTTGAACATGGTGCTCATATTATTGTTGGTACGCCTGGGCGTATTCTTGATCATTTAGAAAAAGGGCGTTTATCATTAGCGCATATTAATACGTTAGTACTTGATGAAGCAGATCGTATGCTAGAAATGGGTTTTCAACCTGCATTAGATGCAATTATGGAGCAAATACCAGCAGAGCGACAAACCTTACTATTTAGTGCGACCTTTCCTACTCAAATAGAAAAAATCAGTCAAAATATCATGTCAAACCCTGTGAAAGTGAAGGTTGAGACAAAACAAGAAACAAGTAACATAGCACAGCATTTTTTTGAATGTGAAACAAATACAGCACGGATGGATGCGTTATTACGCTTACTTTTAAATTTTCAACCAGAAAGCGCAGTGGTTTTTTGTAACACGAAACGAGAAACAAAAGAAGTCGCTGAAAATTTGGAAGATGCAGGGTTTTCTGTCGTTGCTCTACACGGTGATTTAGAGCAAAGAGAGCGAGATCAAATGTTGCTAAAGTTCGCCAATAAAAGTGTCAATATTATGATTGCTACGGATGTGGCAGCGCGAGGGCTTGATATTGACTCTGTCGATCTTGTTGTTAATTATCATTTAGCGTTTGATACTGAAGTACATATTCACCGTATTGGTAGAACGGGGCGTGCGGGTAAAAAAGGTACATCTTATAGCTTTTTGAATAGTGAAGACGGGTATAAAATCGCTTTGCTTGAAGATCATTTAGGTTATGCAATAAAAAGAGAAGCCCTTCCAGATGCTTGCGTATTAACACGACGCCCCCCAATACCTTTAATGGTGACATTACATATTGATGGTGGTAAAAAGAGTAAGATCCGCCCTGGGGATATATTAGGCGCATTAACAGCTGGAGATGGTATTTTAGGCGAAGATGTAGGTAAAATTAAAGTAACAGATCATCGCTCTTATGTGGCCATTAAAAAGGAAGTGGCAAGCAAAGCACTTAAAAAATTGTCGTCAGATAAAATTAAAGGCCGTACCTATCGCGTGTGGCAATTACGCTAAATAGATACCTCACAAAATTGAAGATACAAAAGCGGTAAATTCGTTTATTCCCAAGATACTTGAAGATGCAGGAAGGCGGCAAATAATTCTTACCCTATTAACATAGATAAACGATGTGATGAGGGTGGATTCGAGCCGCCAACGTATCTGCCGTTTTAAGGATGAAGTTTATAATCCCCACTAGTATAAGTGATTATGTTATTGGGGATTTAGAGCACGACTAAGGCATTTGTATGTTCGATGATAAAGGACATACATTTTATTTTTAATTAATTTAATGAGAAAAGTAATGAAAAAATATATTCCTGTAATGGTACTTGTAATATTTTTGGTGGGGTGTGAAGACGCGTCTAAGGCAATTGATAAAGCGCAAGAAGTTGCAAATAATGCCGTTGATGTAATGCAAGAGAAAGTAAATTCTGTAGATTTAAATGATCTTAATCTTGATAAATTAAATAATATGGCAGATTCTGGAAAAGCATTAATGACTTCTATTGAACAAGCTATTAATGTTGATTTTACTGATCAACAAGCATTAACCGAAGTAAAAGAAAAGATAGGTAATGCGTACAGTTGTTTGGTTGATATATCTTCTGAGTCTAATGTAGATAAATTAGTTGAACAAGCAAGATCTCATATTGTGAGTGAAGAGGTTAAATCTCTAGTTGACTCCAGTATTGAAAAAGCAAAAGAAGCACAAAAATGTGTTATGTAATTAAAATATTTTAAAAATACTTGAATATGCAGGAAGACGGTAAATAATTCATACCCGAAGAGCATAGATAAATGATGTGATTAAGGTAAATTCAAGCCGTCAACGCATATGCCATTTTAGAGATGAAGGGTATAAAGTAATATAACGACCTTTTTGAATACAGCGAGATATATTCAGCCTTTTTAAGATAAAAGGGTGTGTGTTATAAACCTCTGTACACGACACTTTGATGAGTGAAGAACACTCAATAAATTAATAACTTACTGATAAATATAATTTTTTTATTTAAAATTCTTTCGCCAAAAACAACCAAAAATGAAAAAAATTGAAACATACCAGCAAGTTATACTCGATTTTAAATACTTCACTATCAATGAGCAAGTGTCGTCTACATTTACTTAGCCAGATCATCTGCGCTATTTGTTCGATTAACACCGTTAATTTGAAAAAGGTTGCTAATACCTTTGGAGGCAAAGCGAGCACTGATCCACATTACCGGAAACTCCGACACTCAAGAACGTATCGAACTCATTTCCCACTTTATTAATCTGTTCGGAAACCAAAGAATAAAAGAGCTTTTGGCTGATAGGGAATTTATTGGAGAAGACTGGTTCAAATGGCTTGAACAGAATAAAATCCCCTATGTTATTCGCCTTAAAAAAATTCAATAGCGACGACAAGTCGCGGCCTTCCTTTAGAAGTACATGGTTTGTTTTATCATATAAAAGTGAAACAAATTGAATCATTAAATGGCAAACGGAGCCTCTGGAATAATGAGGTATATTTGAGTGGAATACGGACGGCAAAAGGAGATTTAACTTTGAAGACAAGCGTTTAACCGACTTAGATCGGGTTAATCGAATGCTTGGCGTACTAGCGATTGCGTATTGCTGGGCGCATAAAACCGGTGAGTGGCGAATGGCACAAGGGAAGGGATCAAAATAAAAAAAACATGGTCGACTATACCCTTCATCCTTGAAATTGCAGATGCGTTGGCGGGGCGAGTTCACCCCAATCACATAGTTTATCTATGCTCGTAGGTAAAAAATTGTTTGTCTCCTTTCTGCATCTTCAAGTATTTTGTTTATAATCAAATATATGTTAATACTCTGTTATTGAAAAACGCGAGCTTTATGCTGGCGTTTTTTATTGTTTAATTGTAAAAAATAAATTTTTTCACTTGACCTGTGAGTAGCTCATAGGTTTATGGTTAATGTATTACTCGTTTAACAAAAAGTATTTGTATGAAAGTTCAGCAGCTCGCTAAACAGGAAAATATTAGCCCAGATACAATTCGTTATTACGTGAGAATTGGTTTATTAAACCCATGCAAAAATGATAATGGTTATCATTTTTTCACAAAAGAAGAACAAAAACGTTTGCGCTTTATTATTAGTGCCCGTGAGCTTGGTTTTACACTTGAAGACATCCAATTAATCCTTACTGAGTCTTTGCAAGGTTTATTACCTTGCCCGACAGTACGGCAATTAATTGAAACACGTTTAGTGGACGCAAAATCCCGTTTGCTTTCTATGCAACAATTAGTGAATAGAATGGAAAACGCCGTTGAAGAATGGAAAGAGCAACCTGACTGTAACCCCTGCGGTGCGCATATTTGTCATTTAATTGAAGGTATTTATGCAAGTGAAACTGAAATGAAAAAAGGAGACGTGAAATGAGCCGATGTAATAATACGTTTAAGGACAAAACAAACGAAAATAAAAAAAAGACGTGTTGCGTAGCCCCTCCCTCTGAAGTTAAAGCATCTTCTAACGTTAAAACATCATGCTGCCCATTAAAGGAAAATAAACAACATGATTGGTTGATGTTAATTTGTGGGTCTGTGGTTATTGTCGGTTATTTTGCTTACTTGTTTTTTGTTTCAGGATCACATGTTTTTACCGATGATCTCTTGCCTAATTGGCTTCATACTTTTTTTCATACCATCTATGAAATGGTTAACAGTATGTGGTGGGGGGTTATTTCTGCGGCTATTTTTGTTGGGTTATTAGAGCGCATTCCGCGAGAGCTTATTGTTTCGCTACTTGGAAAAGCAGGTTCAAAACGCGGTGTTTTTCGTGCAACCTTGGCGGGTTTACTGTTAGATTTATGTAACCACGGCATTTTGATGGTTGGAATGAAGCTTTATGAACGTGGGGCGAGTATTGGTCAAGTAATGGCTTTTCTTATCGCAAGCCCTTGGAATTCATTAACCTTAACACTTATTTTAGTGGGTCTAATTGGTTTACCTTTAACCTTATTATTTATTTTATGCTCTTTAGTGATAGCGTGGATAAGTGGCTGGGTATTTGATTCTCTCGTTAAACGAGCCTTATTGCCAGAAAACCCTAATCAGGTTGAATTTAAATCTGTTCCGTTTTTATCAGGTTTAAAAAAAGCATGGAAACAGGAAGATTGGAGTAGTAAAGCGGTATTTAACATGGGATGGCAAGGGTTTAAAGAATCAAAGTCAGTATTACGTTGGGTCTTTTTTGGTATTATTTTAATTGCATTGATCCGATCATTTGTTCCAGAGGATAGTTTTGGCATTTGGTTTGGCGCAAGCGCATCCGGTTTGTTTTTAACGTTATTGGCTGCAACCATTATTGAGGTGTGCAGTGAAGGATCAAGCCCTATTGCCGCCGATCTTGTTAATCGTGCTGGAGCCCCAGGAAATGCATTTACATTTTTAATGGCTGGCGCTGCAACGGATTATACAGAGATAATGGCAGTACAAAATACAACCAAAAGCTGGAAAATAGCCATTGCTTTACCTTTGATTACGATCCCTCAAGTTTTATTTATCGGTTGGTTAATGAATACAATGGGTTATACCCTTCATACTTGAAGTTGAAGTTGAAGTTGAAGTTGAAGTTGCAGATGCGTTGGCTGCGTTCATTCACCTCAATCACATCGTTCATCTATGCTCATGGGGATTAATGAAATTGCCGCCTTCCTGCATCTTCAGCTTTATTGGGTGTATATTTTAATTAAGGGCATGTTTTTTCTGTAATAACGACAACAGTCGGCGGACCACCAATATAAAGGCAGGTTACGCTTTTTCCTTCTCGTCGCGTTTCCATTTCATAAAGATTTGCGCTGGCGACACCAAATTTCCACATCCAAGCATTAACTTCTGTTGCTCCTTGTGGTATGGTTGCAGACCCTTCCCAACTCCCCAGCTGTTGATCAAATAAACCGCCTTCCAATCTGTAACGCACCCCCCAGCCCCATCGCACGTGAGCCGATGAATAAAACTTTAATGTCCAAGGACTTGTATCGATAAAATCATAGCATTTTCCGTCAGGACAACTGCTAGGAACTAGATCTGTTACTAAACGATATATTTTTCCTAATTGAGAGGGCGTGCCTCCTCCAAGTCTTACTTTTTTTGCTTGCCCTGTTGAACTATCTCTTACCCAAAAAGAGTAAGTGCCGCTTGGGCGGTTAGCCAACCCATTATCAAACATAAAAGTAAGCTGACCTTCCGTAGGGAGTTTCCACTCTTGGAAACTGTAACTAGGTAAATAGTATTTAGATTTCAATGTCTCTACATCAGAATGAGAAAAAGCGACTCCGATATTGGTCGAATTAGCGAAGGCTGAGTCGTAAAAGAAAGTTTTGAATGGATTCCCACCGATCAAGAGGGATACTCTTCCACAAAAATTATCAGGTATGTTGTCCATTTTGCAATAGGTATAGGGAAAATTAGCTATATCATTAATTTCAAATTCATTAATGGATTTTGCGATAGAGGAATCGATAGATTCATAATCAGCATTAAATGTATTTCCAGCAAAAGGGAGAAGTAATAGAATTAAAGTCAAGGTAAATAAATACATATTCAATAAAATAAAAGTTGGCAATAAAATAAGAATAGAATGTATTTCTGATTTTTTTATACCCTTAATAGGGGAGTGCTATATAAAATTCACCTTTATCATATTTGCTACAAAAAGTAACAAGATTGTTTTTTTTCAGCATGATGAAACAACTGTTTTTTTATTTTCTTAGAGTTTAAACATTCCATTCGATTTATTTAGATATATACCCTTCATCCTTGAAGTTGCAGATGTGTTGGCTGCATTCATTCACCCCAATCGCATAGTTTATCTATGCTCATGGGGATTAATGAATTTGCCGCCTTCCTGCATCTTCAAGTTTATTGGGTATAATTAATATTAATTGTTTAAATGTTCTATGAGAGCGAACATGAAGCCAGGTTTATCCCCGACAGTAAAAGCGGTTACTCGTCGATTATTGACAGAAAAAGAATCTAATGTAGCACGTTCTGTCATTCGAGGGGTTAAAGCGAGTCGTTCTGAAATTAAAACTAATAACGCGTCCGCTCTGCATAAAAAAGCCGCATTTACAATAAATAACGAAGGGATTAAAAACTATAATTTATCTTCCTATATCTCTCGTCCAAATGTCTATTATGGTGATGCGTATAATAAGAATAATACACCGTTCAAAACGATAAACATCCATCAAGTGCTAAAAGATAATAATATAACCGCAAGCACCTCTGTAACAAATACAGATGCAATAGAAAAGACTACAAGTACATTTAGTGGTGGAGGATCGAGTTGTACCAGTGCGGCGAGTATAAGCACAGTGGAAATAAATTTAGCGTCTTCATCTATAGCATCTTCATCCATAACGTCTTTAGATGTAGCATCTTTAAATGCAGACAGCACATTTATAAAAACAGACACTAAAGACAATCTTATTTTCACATCGGCAGAATCAGCAGAGGGCATAAATTTAATATCGACGAGTGAGCACAGTCAATATGTGAAATTAATGAAAGAAGCATTGCATGAAAAACATACTAAAGCTTTAAATGATTATAAAGAAATATTAAGTAAAGCCGCTCATGAAGTATTAAAAGATAAAAAACCACTTGATGACAATGCATGGGATACATTCAATCAATTAAACGCTAGCGATCCAAAAAAAGCGAAAAAATTTTTTTTAAATGCAATAAAAAAGTGGGTTAAAAATGCAGACAAAGAACTTAAAAATGCTTCTCTTACACTATTGGAAAAAAAGGGTTGGGACTCACTCAGCTCTAAAATAACAACAGAAAAAGAGCAAATATATGAAAATAAAATTATTCCAGAAAATAGGTTTAGTTTTGATTTAAAAAATAGGGGAGTCGTTTCTCTTTTTGAAAATCAATTAGGAGATGGCACTGGAATAAGCTGTTATAACAACAATAAAGAAACAAATCATGCAGCAAACCTTTGGATTACGACGCTAAGTTTAGAAACAGGAAATCCTCTTTTTTCTGGAATTCGCCATGCCAGTTTATCATCTCCTAATTTATCCGATCCAGCAGAAAGAGAAGCAGCAGCATTAAATAAAGCCAAAGAGGTATTGTTATCTGCCATTTATTTAAAACATAAAGATGTAATAACATCACAATTAAATAATGGAAGAAAAATAACAATGCCCCTTGAAACAAAATTATGTTCAGTTTCATTATTAAGTTTAATGGAGTTGAGATTTGGTCCATTGAAAGAAACTGAAAAAACTCAGTTTAAAGATCAAATGAATGCATTTAAAAAATTAGCGGCTAGTTTAAAAGAAATAAATATAGGTGGTGAAAAAATACCCGTTAGTATTGGTTTTTTACAATTTAATACAGGAGTTAATAATATTGCAATGAATCAAGGTATGGGGATGATATACCATCACTCGCATTGGCATGAGGCGGATAAAGTGAATAAAGAAAGCCTAAAAATATTATTAGGAGAGGCTTTCATTAAAGATAAAAAAATCATTGAAAAAAATGTGGCTCAAGCTGAAGGTAAAGTGGGGGGCTGGGTAAAAGAATACTTAATTAAATTAGGGCAAGGAAATGAAGTAAAAAAACAAGAAATCATTCTTCTTGCTAAAGAAATTTCCCATATATTTAATACAAAGCAACACCATTCTGAAAAAGAGGGGCGTTATGAATTGGGTAAGCGCATTGCTTATTTAAGCTATCTTATTGATACTGTTCCTGCTTTTAATTGTAAAAGTGGTAAAGACAGAACGGGATTAATGGATGCTGAAATAAAAGCGCTAGCCACAAAATTAAATGAAAAAAATACTCTTTTTAATAAAGCTGCAACAGATCTAGGCCTTACAACAGATGTAGATAAAGAAAGACGTCAACGTTTTTATGTAGATCCTTTAAATTATGAAATTCAACGATTAAATTCAGGAGCAAGCGGTAATAAAGTAATGAACAGCAACAGCACTTGGTTATATGGTGAGCTAGGGGCGGATCTTTACGATGAAGTAAAAGGTAACTGTAATTCAGGCGTTTAAGCTATATTTTCATTCCATTTAATCTTATTTCCACATTTTTTTAATGTGAAATTTTCAGCAATACTGAAATTTTTATTCTTTTCTATTGTCAATAAATAACCCCCCTTACAAAGAGAATCAAAATGCGTATTGTTAGCGCTGTAAAAAATAAAACAGTGAAAGAATTTATAAAAATAAAATTGAAGTTTTTTCTAAATAGAGTATTCAAATGGAATGGTAAACATGATGAAAAGATAGATAAATACGCGGATAAAACCATCGATAAAGTGGGAGTTGGAAATATCATGAAGGCAAGAAATGCGATAAAAAAAGTGAAGAAAAAATAAAATTTCCTTTTTATGATTAATATTGATTAGAAGCAGGTGAGGAACCCAACGTGTTGAAAGTAAAATCATAAATATACTCTTCATCCTTGAACTTGCAGATGCGTTGGCTGCGTTCATTCACCCCAATCACATAGTTTAATTTATGCTCATGGGTAAACATTGTTTGCCGCCTTCCTGCATCTTTAAGTTTATTGGGGATATACTCATAGGGTAAGAATTGGGTGCGGAATGACGGATTAAACAAAAGATGGTGCAGGCATTAGGCTGGAAATCAAAAGAAGGTGCCGAAGTAACTATGTCAGGACAAGAAACATGGAGCATGATCAAACGTGATTAGGCTGGAGATCCATCAATGCCAACATGGAAGCGCTTTTACGCGCTCGCTGCATAATTGCATCTAGAGATTGGTGTATTTGCGACTTTTTAAATCATTGCGACACAACCGCCATAAGCGGTTACAAATGGTTGGCTATAATTGAACGCAGCGAAAGCCAACCGTTTGGAATCCGACTTGATGGCAGAAATGGCCCCCAAATTTCAGACATTGCTTTAAGTGGAAAATCTGTGTAAAAAACGCTCAGAATTATTGGAGCATAATATGACCAGAAAAAGAAGAAATC
>JACLAC010017381.1_pt1 | contig 24059 bp, 23 predicted proteins | sample 8027881 | NCBI WGS metagenome assembly JACLAC01 (sample SAMN15725517, study PRJNA655200) | protist metagenome | isolation source: fluorescence activated cell sorting (FACS) single amplified genomes of... | place: Spain: Blaines Bay Microbial Observatory, Mediterranean Sea | collected 2016-01-19 | reverse complement strand
TTGTAGCCAGGGGCAGAAAGAGTTCGACAGCGCGCCATTGACCTACGGTGTCATCCACATGCGTGTGGCGGTCTTGAGAACTCCGCTAGAAGCCGGGAGTGGCTTGCGTCTTCTGACTTCACAGATGATGCAGCCCGTGTTCGGTAACTTCTCTTGACCATTATTAGTAGATCCCTGCGCAGGTTCAGCTGCGTGGCGGAAGTGTTTTTTTCAATTGTGAGCCTCTGCGGTGGCGGGTTGGGGTCTTGAAGACTTGAGCGCAGAACTTGTGAACATGACAAGAATAGTATGCACCTAATAGATAGATCTGCACTCCTTGTCAATGAGGAGGAATCTACGTTTCAGACACAAACACAACGCAACGAGCGCAGCAACCGGTTAATAAGTTCAGCCAGTAGTTTCAGTGAGTGAGGAGATGATGTCACAGTGGGAGAAGACGCGCATGCTAAGGGAAGGAATCTATCCATATGTGTGAGAATGAACCTCCCTCACTTGTCGGTGATGACGACAGGGGGATGAATTCACAAGGACATGCACAGTGTCGCCAGCAGCTCTTGACTTAGTCGGGAAAGGAGGAGCGCGGAAGCAGTCGGCATTTCGGGAAGAAGACGAAGCGCATGTCTAAAAAACCGTTGCGACGATCCTATTGTCGCGATGACATGACGAGAAGATCATGATCAGGTCGTCGTTTCATGACTATCATGACGCAGTAGCCCTCAGTGCCTAAAGAAAGAGTCGGAATCCAGATGCGGCAGCCAACGCGTCTTCAATCGCAAGGATTTGTTCTGGATTTGAAGAAATATGGTTCTGGGATACCAGAAACCAAAGACCACCCTTTTGATTCCCAGCAATTAGATGTTTGTTTCAGAATCAGTCTTGGACGTGGAAAGGATGCGTCGGAGAAGCGCGCAACACTTTTTGTCTCTGGAGTGAAACTCCTGAGAGATCTACAAAGACCGATCGGAATCACCGTTATGTGTGCGGTCTTGGTGCCACCATTGTGATCAGGGGAGGAGCGTTGAGGAAGATTTTGGGGTTTCAGAAGACGTTCATGGAGGTCAACATATGTCAGGTGGAGTCTGTGTAATGGTGGAGGGTATTTCATGTCTTTTCGAAAGATAAAGAAAATGCTAAATTTCGTCCCACATGTCTGATTTTTGGTCCAGCCGCTGCGAAAAAGTGTGGAGAGCGAGGAAATGTGCGAAAGAACTGCGTAACTGGTTCGATATACTCGTTCGGGAGGGGGTGTGTCCTTAATAGATGGTGGGTTTTTATCAGTGGGTGTGCGAATCTTGCAGAACTGAAGCTGATAGCAGCTAACGACAGTGCTGTTGATCACTCTCATACATTGCGAGCACCATAACCATGATCCTGGGTGTGAGCTCAATACAAACAATGTCATGCAGCTTGTAGAACGATGGGTGAGTGACAGAAGGGCTCTTCATGATGAAATTACAGGAAAATAATGTGTCACTGACTGAAACGTCCACGTGGCGCTGCTGCAGAGAATACCTGCTGCCTTCCTGCTGATAAGCTTCCGCCATCCTCATCAGATGAAAGTAACAGGATAAAACGGAGTATCATGTCCTACATGGGTAAGCGCCGTTCTGCACGCATAAATTAGTATTTTCTGTCTGCGTAGGGTCGTGCGAAAGGAATAGTGGGAGAGGTGGTCCTGTGTCGATGGTCACATCATAACATGATCACAAACAGGTGGAGTATCCACTTCCCATTCCTGAGTAGACATTCTCGAGTATGACCTCAAACAGGCGTTGATGAGACCCTGGGGCGTTCTCATGGTGCGTGTGGACAGAGTCGGAGGGAGGTTTGTGTGAATCGCAGGGGTGGTGTTTAGGCCGAGGGCACTGGTGATGATTCTATTTTCAGTCGTGACTGCTCCTATTTAGGAGTTCCACTGGACGTCAACTAACTTGACTAACAATTATCTGACTTGTCTCTCCGGATCCTGTTTGTTTAGGTCTTTCCTGTACAGTCCTCTCATACGTGGTCGTTTGCTTCCATTTCCCTCTCGAGTTCTGTCGAGTTGAATTATGGCATCCAGACGAGGTATGGTCTGTTCAGTTTCTGTCGCAAAAAGAGAGCATACGAGAGTGCACGAAATTCCGACTTTTTTCGCTGAGATGACAGATGGGTCATCCATGTTCTGCCGCCAATTGCCGCGTGCCCTGACCGACATCACGTCAATTCAGGGGACGTTTTCCACGATCAGAAGCGGTTATAGCACACCCACATGGTTAATTAGCATCACTACGCGCTCGGTCTTGGTCGGTTGATACTAGCGGGGTCTTCTCGTTGGTGTCGCATATCCGGTCGGCTGTCTTTGTCGCAAGTGGTGTCAGTCACTAATGTACACTCCTGCTTTGATAATCCTCATTTGCTGATGATGGCCAAGTTCAGCTGTTGCTGTACAATCCTCGACTGAGCTGTTGGACTCAAGGTAGTGTGACCAGAGAGTTAGTGTAGACTCAGAGGACCAAGACGGTTTCAGTACAAGCTTTGCAAAATCCTCAACAAGAAATTGTAACTTCTTCTATGATGACGAAACAAGTTTAGATGACGAATCAGATAGATCATGGTCGGAGACGTTTTGTTTCTGGCTGACGGTCGAACTCCTGACGACACATCGAGGCATTTGTCTGAGGAGAGTAGTATCAAATCTCCAGAAAGTTAGTAAGCTGTGGTTCTCAACAAGAGAGCTGAGGAGTGATTCTCGGATCAATGGATAGTAGCCGTCCAGCATTCTGCAACAATCCGTGCGGCGCGGCTTCGGTCGTGTCAAAGATGATCTTCCGCACCATGTGTTGGAGTCCTGATGTAGTCTTGTAGTTCGGTCGTGGAGACTTTTCACGTCAGAATCTTTCCGCTCATACAAGGCGTTGTTCGGTTGTTCTGGGTGCAGTTTTGTCGGAATGGTTTGCGCGCGTATCCAGTTTCAATAATAATTGTTGTGCATGTCCATTCGTATTTTTCGTGGTCCTCTGCACTGAATCATAACGATCGGGACGGTGCGGTCAGTCTAGTAGAGTAGTTCTTGTCTCTTAAGGATTTATCATCGCAATCTCGTCGCAATCTCGCAAGGATGATATTACTTTGGCGACAGGATCTGGGAACAGTCATTGTTCCCATAAATCCAATGGTCGAAACCACAAGTTGGATTCCCACTGAGCGAAGGACGTGATAGGTGTTTAAGAGTCTTCTTGTTAGTTCAACTTCAAATTTCTGGTTTTTTTTCGGGCTCAGCTGTTGCGTGCAGGATGTTCGTCGATGTTTTCGGAGCTTCTTTTGGTTCTTGGCGTTCCTTCGTCTTCAAATGATGCTGCGGGGAGTCTTCTTTCAAAGTTCGTACGTATGAGGCCTTCGTCCGTTTTGCGTTGAGGGGATCGTGGCGGTTGCTGGTGCAGTGAGGATGGTGCTCTTTCATGTGTCGTTGTTCATTCGTTATCGTTGTTCATTCGTTACCGTTATCGTACGAAGAATCAAACAATTTACTTGTCGTGATCTGTCCAGTGTTCACGTTCAGTTAGTTGAGGGCGGCGGGTAGTGAGTCATCATAGTCGCGGTTCTTGGTTGTTCGACTTTCTTGGTGTGTATTTGGTAGGTGAATAGCTCCACAAGATCTGACGATGACAATTTCAGTGTAGCAAGGGCATCTTCGTTCGGAAGTCATTGTAAAGGTTGGGGAGGTGCGCGTGGCCGCGCAAGGAAGTTCTCGATTCTTGGGTTCCCCGATTCGAATCTCGCGCATCAGAGTGCATGTTGGCGACGGTTTGTTCTATGGAGTTCCAGAAAGGTTAAATGTCTTGTTGTTCTGCATCGATCTTCGTCGCTTGGACGGTTTCGGATGTCGTCCCACTGTGGATCTGATTCATCATCTGGTGTTGTGTTGTATGCGTTTCCGCGGTTCGTTGCAAATCAAGCTGTCACATCACTCCGACTTAAATCAGAATGTCGATTTGAAGGTTATTAGGACGTGAATAGGTCTGATTCTGTGTCGTCCGTACGACAATTTCTCCGTAGTGGATTCTCCTTGTCATTGTAGTTCGTGTCCGACCGGCTCACGCAGGAGGAATTTGAAATGACTTTGTGGTCGAGAGTCACTGCAAAACGCGATCGGTCTGACGAAGATCAGCATTTTGAAATGACATACATCGACTGGTCAGATTAATGCAATACTCACAGTAATAGCAGCGACTTAAAATTGTATGTTTCGTGATTGTTCTTCGTGGGGGTCCCAACTGTATATGTAACTTCTTACTGGTGCGGGGGACGTCGTGTTCCCGCGACACTCATTTCTCGTGATCGTATTGCCACTTTGCCATAGTGAAACGAGAGTTACTACAATATGGTTATGAAAGTTTAACTTTGTCACGTAGGTCATTACTGGGATCAACATGCCCTTCCGCCCGCTGAGTCAGAGGAAGGGGGCTGGAGGGGTTCAACTGGGGGGTTGTTTCTCCAGAGAGGCCCAACCATGGGTAACCAGCCAGCAGTGGAAAGTTTCTGCCGGCGCCCCAACAGAAGCGGGATCCACAATGGAGCCATCAGAAAGCAGTAAGTAGTATTACTATTACTGGAAGGAGCATTTGTTTTTGGAAAGAACGATATCTGTCATTACCGTGTTTTTCGAGGACTGAATAATAAAATGCTGCTTGAGACGCGACTGGTTTGAATGGACACTGTAGAAAGATAGTGACCAGTAAACAACAATGTCAATGTATTCTAGCAAGTATTGGAACTTCAAAGACCTGCAATTTCGAAGATCTGCATGAGCAGGAGACTACATGGTTGTGACACGTCTGCAGCTAGGCTAAGACTTACACGTTGTGCCACAGTATTTGGCGGTGTGAACTACGAAGCTCCGTAATAATTATACTGTGTGTGTGACAAAATCTATCAGGTTATCCGTATGCAAGGCACCCGGCCACTTTGTCAAGAAGGAAGGACGCAAAGCCTACGACAGCGCCCGTAAGAAAGCGCGCTGATGATACTAACGCTAATCTGTGTTTCACTATGATATGTGATAGACAATTCGGTTAAACTTATATACGAATCGTACGGGAGATTATCCAACAACACTACACTGACTCATATCCTGTTGAGTACGAACTTGCGAGTAGTTTGGGTCTTGGTTTGCTACAAGTTGTATTTGGTTTTATCATGCGGTTACTTCCTCCAGAGCATGGACGCAGCTTCGCTGATGAAGGCCTTTGCGGGACAGGAAAGGGGTAGCAGCCTACCAAAGAAAGCGCACGGCCAAAAAGCGTACACTAGAGACGCTACCAGAGCGTCCGCTGGCGACGGCAGCCATTTGGCCGATAATTTGCATGGTGCTGGGGGAAGCGCTGACTGGCTGATAAGCGAGGGGAACCCAAACAATAGCAACTTTCTAGATGACCAGTCGTCGTTCATTTCGGAGAATAATCGGGATAGTACTTCACATCAACCAGCGCTCATTCAACGAAGGCAAGGACAGCTGGCAGGTGGCAAAATAAAATTTGGAGCTAGTGGGGGTGACCGTGGTTCGTCGATGGGTAACCGTGTCCAGGACTTCGGGATCAGCAGCAGGAGTGATGTGGCAGACGACGTGGGTGGTGGGGCCAGTTCGCCGATCGGCAGGTATCTGAGAGGGGAGGGAATCGGGAGCGGCGTCGGAGCAAGCGGTGGAGCGGCGAATAATAACAATCTGCGCAGGAGCGGGTTCGGGGGTCAGTCCAGTCGTGGTGGCCAGGGTCGGCGATCGTTGGGGGGATCAGGAGCAAGCAGTCAGCATACTGGCGGAAGCATGACAGTGTCGCAGTCGCAACAAGAATTCCGCCGGTCAGTGGAGAGCTATCACCGATCCATCGACAGCTATCACTCCTCCGCAGGCTACTCGGTGGCCTCCTCAAGGCGGGCGGATGGGCTCAAAGACGGAAACGCTGTGTACTTTCCGAAGTACATGCTTCTAAACGACAGCTTTCTGCGAGACACGGAAGCAAAAAAATTCTACAAACAACCTGCGATGGCGCTAACGACGGACAACTTCTTCCCACGTGAGAATGAATGTGTTTATCTTTTGTGGAGATTTGCGTAAATCAATCTCTAGGATTACTGATTATTTTTCTTGGTGACGGCAAAAGTAAGAGACTCAGACTCCATAAAAAAGATCGATAGCGCAACAATGTTGAATGTATTAGATCTTGAAGCCATGTTTGCAGCATAGCGGTTAATTTCGCATTATTGCATTGTTGTAAAACTCGTCTGTAAAACTCAGGCGCCGCAGATCGAGTCGATCCAGCCACGCTCTTTGCCAGCGGACACTTCCTGCCAAGTGGAAAGGGCTGCAGGCACTCGAATCCGTTCCGTTTTTAGTGCAAGGATCATGAGTTACAGGTTCCCCGAGTATTCCCCTCGCGGATGCGGAAAACGAGGTATATCGCCGGAAACGCGATTGTTCGAGCCGAGACGGGAAGTATGTCCGGCATCAGTCCGCAGGAATGGTGTTCTCAATGAAGACATCACACCCCAAAACCAACTGGAGAAATTCTAATAACAGTCAGAAGTTTTCAGTTAAATATAATGCGACGTTGACAAGCGTCTTTACATGGATGGTACTTTCACAACACAAAGGGCTTCACACTAGCATACACGGTGATGGTGTCATGAGAGAGAGTCGACCGCATGACACTCTGCATCGTTGTGCGCTTGAATCGGTGTAATTTCATCAATCATTATTCGGTTTCAGGTATCATAATCATGTTTCAAAAATATGTTTCACAAAAGAAATTTCGTTATCCCACTCAGCTTTAGAATTTGTCGCCTAGTACGATTTTTGTAAAGGGTAATAAGTTCGAATATACTCCTTTGCAGCATAAGACACTCCCGTGGGAAGATCGATAGCAGTGAACCCATTTTTCATCATAGTACCACTAAAACATTGACAGCATATTATTACTGACATCGAGCATCAACATGACATGAACACTTGCATAATACTTCGATTCGCCCAGACTGAGAGCCAGAACTAAGGTCGGGAAGAAATGACACATATGATTATCTTCTTTGGAATTATCGTAGATAAGGGCAGGCAGCGGAATGCAGGCCGCACGAATTTGTAAACATCCTTTTCAACAAGGTTCGTATCTGTCGCCCAGTGATGGTGACTTAAGATGAACCATCTGATCGACTGAAGATGTACAACCATCAGATTAATTTGTAGGAATGAATTTGCAACAATGGGTTTCAGACACAGCAAGAAACGAGAAAATGACGAAGGAAACTGTTTCTCCATGGTAGTACTCAACTGTAGTGAAATTTTTGTCGTGGAACATCAAACCGTAAGAACGGAATTTCAATTTGTGACGTACGATTCTTGATTTCCGATCGATTGCACAAGCAGATGCATCCTATTACATCCATCAGTGTACTATATGACAGCCAGAGTTGTTCCTGCGATGGTGAATGAGTCAGAATCCATGTGGGAGACGTACTATGAAAGTGACTAGCATGATTATCATCTCGCAGTAGGCGGACGGCACACCCACGTGTCGCTCCGCGAACCAGAAACTCAGGCGGATGCATCGGCCACAAGGATGGAGTGTAATTGAAACCAGATCTTAGTAAGAGTGAACTCCCACGGGGAGAAGCAATGCCAAAGACCTTCGAGTCGCAGTATTCAGTCTTCGATTGACAGCAGTTGCAGCATGAAAAGAGTCGTAACTTATCGTGCAAGCCAGGCGTGGCGTTGTGTATCATTATGGCGAGAAGCGGCGAAGGCCATTACTGGTGGTCTCCCTGTGAACATCGCCAGAAAATTCCTTACGATCGCATCTTCGACATTTTCACGTCGTCCTTGAGGGTTCGTGTGTCTTCGAAATCTGCGTCTGGTGACTGGGTGCACTTTTAGGTGTGAAAATTAAGATCTGCAGTGTTTTTATATACATGTGCGAGACACTGTGTGCTAAGATTAATCATATTGTGGGCGGAATGTGGAATGTTCAATTGATGTGAATTCCGTGGTACTCATCAGCGGCTGTGGGGCGTCACCTTCTGTTTGGGGATCATTATGTTTGCACGCATCTGGTTTCGTATCTCTCCAGTTCGCAGACGGATAATTCGAGTAGACCAATTGATTTCAAACAAACAATGACTGCAGGGAGGTCTGCGCGCTCGTGTTGATGGAACTAGAGACGTCAATGTAGTGCTAGTTAACGCACAACGATGTTTGTGGCACGAAGCTGAGGTGAAGTTGGTATCGCAGGAACTTGGATGGACATCTTTCTTTCAAAATGGAATCGTAGAAACGAATTTTGATAGAAGAAACCCAACAGGATGGCAGACCTGAGGGAAGCCCAATCCAGTGGCTCGCGGTCACCACCGGCTGTGCTGACCAACGTGTCGGCAAGCAGCAGCAGCCAAGGAGCAGCACAGTCTTCTGGTTCAACAGCATTGAAGAGCACTCCAAATGAATCGGCCAGCAGCACCAGCAGTAGTAGCCCCAATGACACGCCCTTCGTCGTGGCACTGGCAGCAGGTGGGTGTGCGGGCACGGCTGTCGACGTGTCGCTATATCCAATAGATACCATCAAAACCAGACTTCAGGCAAAGCAAGGGTTTTGGAAAAGCGGAGGTTTTCGGGGAGTCTACTCGGGGCTGGGAGCCGCTGCTATCGTAAGAATGATGATCGCCAAAGAAACCGTCCGCGCACATGTTTGAGAATGACAATTTTCAGTGCTGATAATAAGCTTAATTCTCTCGAAAAGATCTCTCTGCAACAAGGATTTCCCGTAGTCTAGTAGTCCGCATGAGTTTGTTTGTGTGACAGTGACTATGAGTCTGTCCATTAATGTTTTGATCAACACAAAAATCCCAGGGCTCGGCGCCTGGCGCCGCTTTGTTCTTTTCCACTTACGAGACGGTGAAACCTTGGCTGACGCGGGTTGCGGGAGGGTCTGAGGACGGTGCTGGCACTGGTGCGAGAGACTGCCTGATTCACGGCACATCAGCAGCAGCAGGCGAAGTGATGGCGTGTCTCGCGCGAGTGCCGACAGAAAATGTAAAGCAGCGGATGCAAGTTAGTGCCGCAAACGGACTAAGTATGACCGAAACGGGACGAAAGATCGTGCGCGACCGAGGCTGGCGAGGGTGAGGGATTTCAGTGGAGCGACCTGTTATGTGCATCACCTGCTTTTAATTTTCCACGGTTTTCAATTGTTACCTATTCAACTCTTTGTATCAGATTACGGTTACACCTTCGCTTTCGCACAGTTTGTTGGAGACGTAGTTGTTGGTCGCAGTGACTGTGGTGAACTTCAACATAGCTTAAGCACTGAATAACATCGATACTGAGGTTTCTCGTGCACATTATTATTCGCTTTCCTATTCATACCACTTACAGGTTCTACACAGGCTTCGGCACGACGGCAGCGAGGGAGATCCCGTTCGCATTTATCCAGATGCCGATTTGGGAGTTCTTGAAAGTAAAAGCTGCCGCTGCCCAAGGCCTCGATGACGCCTCCAAGCTGCCAGCTTGGCATGGTGGCGTGTGTGGAGGCATTGGTGGGGCCGTAGCCGCTGCGGTCACGACTCCTCTGGACGTCGTGAAAACACGGTTGATGACGCAAGCGGCATCCACTTGTGCCACGGCAGGCGCTGGCGCGCAGGTAGTCAAACCATACGAGGACGCGATGCTGAAGACCATGCGTCGCATCGCCCAAGAGGAGGGTCCGCGGGCATTGCTGTCAGGACTCGGGCCGCGAACCTTCTGGATCAGCACGGGTGGGTTCGTGTTCTTCGGAGCGTATGAGAAAGCCAGACACTTGCTTGCGGAAGCAGGGCTCGGAAGTTAGGGGGGAATCCGTTCTGTCGATCCTGCTATACAGAAGTATGGAACGCTATTCGGAAGAGCAGGCGGTTGTTTTTTTGATCGGCATCAATAAGGAATATCTAATAGGCATGGCAATGCAGTTCTACATGGTGGGAAGAGACTGTCAATCGGCAAAGTCTGGAACCCAGCTCAGCGCATAAACTTATAGAGACCCTTCTCATGAGACTTAGGGAGAATTTTTATGACATCAAATGTTCCCCAAAAGGGGCATAATTTTCGTAACGGTTTGTTGAAATCAACACAGATCGTGTTGGCTTCGTGAAAGGATTTTTTTTCGTGAAAGGATACGAAAAACAATTGCACAGGTACAAGAAAAAAATCGAGACCTGCGCAGTCTGATAAACTCTGAGAAATGCTGAAAAAGTAACCACTAGTTTTGTCTCGTGTTCCTGACAGGTGTTTCCATGCGACGATTTCTGGTTTGTTTGGAACGTCATTAATGCAGAGTCAGAAATCGTCGGTGATGTGATGATCATGAAGTTAGTCGTTAGTAACATCTGGCGGTAAATTTTTCGTGAGTGTCTAAGTCAAACACTATCATCGTCGGTTTAAGCGGAGAAACATGTCTTTGACTGATATGCATAGTCTGCGAAGTTCTGTTTTCCTTGAACGTAATATCCTTAGCTGTGCTGGAACGTAATATCCTGACTGTTATCCATGGTGTTCAGCTGTCCGGCGTGAAAAGCGCACTGGCGATGACGTGTGTGCGTCCGTGAAAGCCTACAAAGGCAGACAGAAATCAAGCGAAATTAATAACGCTCACTTCGAACTGACTATTGACAAGAACAGTGTTTGCTTCGGTGAAATTGAAATTGATATTTTTCTGCGGTTTGTTGGATTCCCCTGCGGTTTCGTCTTGATGGTCACTAACCCCCTGTGATGTCTCTGAGTGAGTGGATGTGATGCAACAGTGCGGAGTGTTACCCAGTCGTACTTGACGGCATTCATCCTTTGAATGCAGCGAGTTCAGACATGGGATTGGAAGACTAGCCGGGACTTCCTTTCCCATAGCTTAGATGACTCCTCGACATCATCATTCCTGTAGTCAAGGTTTTGCAGAAACTCAGGTCTTCCAGCGGGAAGCTCCTCCATGAAACTCCTTGATATTGTGCTTGATTCTCCAGTTTGTGTTGTGCGGCATGACTCGAGTGGTCTGGTAGCGTGAGAGATTTCCCCGGTCGAAACTCGACGGCATTCACCGATGACTGGAATGCAGCGAATTCCCTCTGAGGTAGAGCAGACTGATTAGTCGGAACCGAGTTCTTGTAGTCTGTAACGACGGAATTCAAGTATTGACGAATCAGTCGTCCAGCAGTAAAAGAACATGACTCACTAGGACACACAGCCCCAGTTTGGTCGTGCAGCGAAATCATAATATTAATATTAGTATTATGATTTTATGTACTACAAATATTAATTAACTATCCTTTATCCATTAGTATTATGTACTACAAATATTAATGGTATTTCCTCCATGAAACAGCCAGCGGTTTTCCTGCGCATCACAAACTGTTACGAGGGTCAGCGGACTCTCACACAAAGGAATGGACTATGGTCGCAGCAGTTATTGTTGTCTGTATTAGTGCAGAACATAAAGTTAAACTCGGCCGAGATGCCGACGGTGACTGCTACTCGTTGTTCACAGCGTCACTGTTGTCAGCGCGCAGTCGGTCATATCATTGTTTTTGGACCGCCTATTGGGAACGCCTTAGCTGGATAGGTGGCAGTCGATTGCAATGTTAGGGGAAAAGTATCAATGCAGTTCATAACATTAATATTATCTATTCTTCTCTCAGAAACATCATTAATTTATTTCCTTAGGAACAGCTTGTTCATATCTGACAATGACGTCGCAGCTGAGAAAGAAATATTTTAGAGCGTTCTTACGAACATTGTTACACAACACTTTTACCACTAGTTTTACATACATACCACTAGTATTACGAGTTACTTCAGTTTAACTGCAGAAATGTCGCAAATTGTATCGCACTTGAAAGATGACGACTCCATCGTGGGCTCTGGGAACCCCTTCGCCTTGGTTGGCGAGGAGACCCCGCTCCTCGACGAGGTTTGGGGAGAGGGCAAGTTTGCGGCGTTTCCCAACATCCACAATGATGTCGTCGAGGACGAAGATGATGAAGACGACGAAGATGACACCACTGTTGATGATGATGACGACGATGATGCGGCGGATTTTGGCAATGGCAATAATGTTTATAAGATCTTCGATGGATCTTGCCGCCATCTTGGCTTTTTCATCGGTGTCTGTGTGTTCATGCTGTGCCTCGTGGTTCTTGGGGTGTTCGCGTGGCCGTTTTGGAAGGCCGAGGCTGTGAAGTCTCACAACCCCGTTCAGAATCAACGTGCTGAAGTCAGTCAGTCCGGTGCTCTCCGCACGAGTGGTCTTGGCGGTCAGGCTGACATTCCTACCACCTTTGTTCAGTTTGGGGCTGACATTCCTCACTATAAGCAGGTAGGAAGTTCAAGCTGGCAGTAGGAACTTAATTAACAAAAACCCGGCAGTAGCCCATTTCCATAATAATAATAATAAAGTTCAAGCTGTCAGATTTAGTGATTTTGGGAACGTGTGCATCATTTTTCTCGTGGACGCAATGAGCATCTGAAATTTTCACGTCCAACGTGCATTCCAGTGCGCGAAGCGTTGGCATCCGACCAGTACACTAAAACCACTGTCAACGCCCGAGCCGCGACTTTCGGATCGCGGAAAAGCCCGCAGCAATCCCATCGAAAACAGTGTTGTGTCGCACGGCTTTTGCTATGCTTGGTATTTTTCTACGTCAAGGTATACTGCGAGTTGGAGGGAAGCTTCCTCTGGGGAAGCCACGTGTCCCTCTCATCTGCCCACCCCAGCTATCCACCTCCTTAAGGCTTTCTCCGGAATTTCCGGAATTTTCGATCATCCGAAAATCCCGGAAAATGTGGGGATTTGGGGTTTGGAATTTCCGGTCAGCACTGACTCTGGCGGGCGCCGTCAGGACGTTCCAAAAATGCATGGTTAAATCCCAGAAACCAATGAGGGTTTGCTAAGAAAGTGTCATCATTTTGGATCCGATGAAAATCGTGGTCAAGTACGCAGGAAAAAGTGAGGAATTCCTGGGAAATTGGGGAAACCTGCAATTTTGGTCGCCCCAAAGTCAGTCATCGCTCGGGGATTGCCCCTCTGGCCACCATCAAAATGGCGGCAAGAACAGGATCCCTCCCAGAACCACCTTCCCGGAAGCTCTTTCCGCATTCGCAAATGTTTCCCAGGATGGTCCATTTTTACGTTAGAGGGCCAGTTGTCACTATTACCCAACCGGGTGTGGCACCACGCCACAACGCAACCACCCAACGGCAGCCCCGACCGGGTGTGACACAGCGTCACAACGCAACCACGCAGCGGCAACCACCCAACGGCAGCCCCGACTGGGTGTGACACAGCGTCACAACGCAACCACGCAGCGACAACCGCGCAGCGGCAGTCCCAGCCGGACGCAACCACGTGACGGCAGCCTCAACGGTTGAGGAACTGGGTGCGAGTCTGACACAGCGCCACAACGCAACCACGCAACGACAGCCCTGACCGGGTGTGACACAGCGTCGCCACGCAACCACGTGACGGCAGCCCCAACCAGGTGTGAGTCTGACACAACGACGTCACAACGCAACCGCGCAACGGCAGCCCCAATCCGGGTTGGCTGTCACAGGGCCACAACGCAACCACGCAACGCCCACCCCAAACTCAGGTTGACACAACACAACCATGTAACGGCAGCCCGAACTGGGCGGTAGGGTGTGAACCCAATCTGGAGGTGTTCCACAAATTGCCCAGATTCTCAGTGCGTTCCCCATCACGCCCACCAACTTCTTAGCGTTCTCTCTTGGGTGCCGGCGCCCACCGCCAAAATCCGGGGCAGTCGAGACCTCTGAGTCTGGCGGCGCTCATGGCACTAGAAAAATCGATGATCTTTTGACCCACGCACCGCATCCAGGTCATGGGAATCCTTGTCAGCGGGGGTCATGAGAATCGCCATAATTTCCAGCATTTCCCAGGATTAGGAACTCCGGGCCATCCGGGATCCTGGAAATCCTGCAAATCCTGGAAATCCTGGAAATCCAGGACATCCAGGACATCCAGGACATCCAGGGTTTCTAGGACTTTGGAGTCCTCCGGGATCCACGAAATCGTGGAAATCCAGGATTTCCAGAATTTTCAGGAATTTTGAGTCATCCGAGATCCAGGAAATTCCTGGAAATCCGGGATGTCCAGGATTGCCAGGAATTTGGAGTCCCCAGGATCCAGGAAATCCTAGAAACCAGGTTTCCAGGATTTCCAGGAATTTTAATTTCCTGGAAATTACAGGCGTGGGATCCCCAAGTCCCGGATTGTTAGGCCTCAGAGTCCTATGTTAGATCCCAAAAGGGCCCCCAAATTGGGTCAATTCATGACTAAAAGTCATCAGAAAAGGCGATCCTTCTGATCCCCAATCTGAGGTCTGGGAATCGCAGGTCTCAAAATTCTCAAGGGCTTAGACAAAACCCGCCAAAAAAAAACCATCGTCGTCTTAGCCTTTAATTTGAGGTTTGGGATCCCCAAGCCCCAGATCGTCACACCCGAGAGTCAGATGTTGGATCCCAAAAGGGGCCCCAAATTGGATCAATTCATGACTAAAAGCCTTTTCATCGAAAAAGGCGATCGTCCTGATCCTCAGATTCACGCAATCTGGATATATCAGGGAAATTGGCCAGATCCCCCCTGTTATTGTGCCTCGCATCTGCGCAACTTTGTCCATGCTCTCTCCAGGAAATCTCGGGGATCCCTGGGCGAAATCCTGAACTTCCAGGATTTCCAGGAATTTCCAGAACCTGGAAATCCTAGGAGTTTAGGATTCCCAGGACTTCCAGCTTCGGTTCATACTCCGCACCCCCGCCATCAGGGAATCGTCGAGGAGATCCGTGAATTAGAGAAATCACTCGGATGCGGCGCCAGTGTCATTCATGATCTGCGTGTCAGGGTCAGCAAGTCCGTGCCAGGGTCTGCGTTTCACATTATGGCGAGTGATTTGCATGGGAAGCACTTCGACGAGTTGAATGCCTACGTTGACATATTAAAAAAGGTGAGAGCATAAAGACCGCAGAGAATCCTCTTTTGACTACACTTCTACCCGTCCTCACGTCGTCAAGAAGAGAAAGAGAACGCAGGGTTCTTGGATCTTTCAGATCATCGTTTTGTCGTGTTTGCATTCACCTCGTTTTGCGTTTGTCGCAAACTGTTGGGCGTCTACTACAAAAAAAAAAAGTCAAACCTAGTCTCCGGTTGGAACTTGGATCAGTCTCAGCTGAGGATCTGGCCAATTTCCCCAATGTGAAGTTTCAGCAGTTTTATTACATCTTTCCATGTGGCATCTGAGGTTAGTCAGGCGCATTTTTCTTTTGAATCTGTTAGGCTCTGGCTGTTCCGAATCAGAATTTGGAGCTGCAGAAGACGAATCTCGAATTGCAGGGTTCCTTCCGAGCTCATCTCCCGCTTCTGTCGGTGGCAGTCTTCAGATGTGCAAATGTCATCTCTCCAGGCTGGTGGTCTTCTGTCTCTGCAAGGGATTAAGGGCAGACACTGTCGAATTCCCTTTCACGAGGTGGCCTTGCGTCCTTGCTCCCCTGCGGTGTCATGACGCCGTCATGACAGCGTCATGACACCGTTACACTGTCATGCCCGTATCCTCGCGGTGTTGGGACACTGTCATTGCCCCGAAGGGCGTCATCCGCAACGCTTAGGGAGTGCCGCTGTTCTTCGGGCCGCGATCCCCCGGACATCCGGGCGCGGATCAGCGTCATTACACCCCCGTAGTCTTACATCCTTACACTGTCATGACAGTGTCATGTCACTTCATCAAGAACCCAATGCCGATCATTACCACTTCATTATCACCCCAATGTCGGTCATTATCACTTCATTAGTATTACCAGTACCATTGCCACTACCGTTACCACTGCCATCGCCACTGTCATCGTGATTGTCACTGCCATTGTCACCGCCATTGGTACTGTCATTGGTACTGTCATCGGAAAGATTTTTTCTTCGCGTGCACGCTCCAACTTCGGAGTACACGCATCAATACTACTACTACATTGGTACTGTCATTGGTACTGCCATGGGCACTGTCATGGGCACTGTCATTGTCACTGCCATCACTGAGATTGACAACCTCCGACGCCAGCATGCGCCACTACCAATGTGACTACCAATCCCGCCTCCGACACCGACCATGACCACTTCAGTACCATTGCCACCTCCACTTCGCCTTCTTGTCCATCAAACCATGCACAACTCAAAAATCCAACATCAAACCAAAGATACAACAGCTGCCAGGCCCATCGGACACTCAAGACTGGCATAAGGTCATTGAGACTAAGTCCGAATGTGAGCGCGAACGTAAGCGAGATCTCCGAGTTCTTGACATTTTGAGGTCCTGCATGATAGAGAAGGAGTACAGTGAGTATGAAAAAGTCTTTGCTCAAGTCGACATCGAAGAAATCAAGTCGACAGAAGCAGAGGGAACCTTTGCTGAGCTCAAAAAGATGCTAGACCTTTTCAGGGAGTCGGCGTACTACCAAGAATGGAAGGACTACATTGAAAGCGGGACGATGCCTGCAGACGACGCCGTCGTTTGCTTTCCTCTAAGAAAGGACGAGGAGGAGAATCAGCTGCGCACGGAGGAAAAGCCACAGCCCGAGGAGGAGGAGGAGGAGGAGAAGCAACTGCCCACTGCGGAGGAGGTGAGGGACGAAATCGGGGCAGTAAGTTGCTTGATGTCGGGTTCTGCAGCCAACGCGCTCGTGTGACAATCTGCCAGGCCGTGGTTTTTCCATGTGTGGAAGCTTCCATGTATTTACCGTTTCTCTCATAACTACATAATACCCCTTACCTGGGAACCCTTTTATCACTATCGTAGTCACTCCATAGTTCGCGGCGCACATGTCAAGGAAATCCACAGCACACAACTGTACAATTATATCACGCCTCCGTCAGCATCGCTTCTTAAAACATATTTCCCTTAGTCTTCTTTATCAGTATGTTGGTTCTAGTTATTTTCTCTTGGCATCATGCACACATGTGTTACACACTGAAGTTCCCCGTGAATTCATAAAGTCCACAAGTAGTGGCGCCCGAGATTTGAATTGGATTGGCTTCAGATGCCAGAGTGTTCTGATTCCATTGACATGAGTCCTTCGGGACATGTTTCGTGAGACCTCGCATCAGGAAGTGCGCTCCCTCTGTGCGCCATCATGCTGCGGGGCAGACCTTTCGCCATGAGTTGACAATTGATTTTGCAGGAGCTCGGAAATGCAGTTGGTTCGCTTTCAGCTCTGTCATGGCTGGGGCCGGTCAGCTCATTTCGTCAGGGTGATGCGCAGAGCTTAGGGTGAATTTCCCTTGTCCACGCTATCATGCTGGCTTGCGAGTGATCCTATTAGGCGCCCCATAAGATAAGATAAGTGCCGAAATCTAAACTGTTATTGTGTCTCCGGCTCCCTTTTTTTGTTTCTCATGGTTAACAACCTCATTCATGCCAGGTCTCATTCATGCCAGTGCATTCATGAAAAATGCGCTTTTTGGTTTGCCATTATTTTGTTGTTAGTAGAATGGAACTTCACTAAATAGTCAGGTTCCTGCTTTCCCCCCCCCGTGTGTACTCATTCCGCACGTGTTTGATAAACTCGGCAGACATCAATCGGTATTCCAAACAAGAAAAATCACAAATTTGACGAACTTCCGGTCTGTCAGGAATGTGAAATTTCGGGAACAATTTTTACGAGAGTCACAAGCACCCAAATGTGCAGCAATCTCAATAACCCCACCAATCCTGGATCGGCAGCAGGAGGACTTGGAGGAGCAGAAGGATGGGGAGGACTCCGAGGAGGCAGTAAGGATCATCTTTGGATTTTTTTCGCAGGACTGCCCCGGTCCTGGGGGGGGTGCACAGCGAATCAAAGAGCTCACGGTGTGGCCTTCGGCGAATAAAAGCTGGCCGCGAGAAATCATCTGTGAATGTCACGAGGAATCTCGAAATGGATCAATGTGGATCGAAATGGCTAAGAGGATTGTTGGGATTCCCGGGCATGTCTGGCCATCCGAGTCTCCAAATTTGCAAACAAGTTTTTGGACACTTTGTCCAATCCAAACTCCATTGGTATATCTCGACTTTGCCAAATACTTGCCATGGGGGGGTGAACAGAATTGACAGCCGATCAAGGGGCCGACGAGACGACGAGGCCAGTCAATGGCTGTTGTGATTGATACTTCAATCTTTGGTTTCGTGGTCTTGAAATTGCAAGGTCCCATAATTTCTGAAAGTTTTTTTTAATGTGTCACCGCTTACTTTGCCATCAGTACATTGCACATTACAGTAATGTGTACGCTGACCCCAGGCGTTGCTCGAGTGTCTCAGAGATCTGGCTGAAAGCACGCAATACAACAATCTTTCGGCGGAAGACAAAGCTGAGAAACGCAAGGAGCTGGTCGATGAGTTCGATGCCTGGTCGGACGTTATCGAGATGCAAAAACAATCAGGAGAAGTGAAGAACGAGACCGATTATCTCGCCCTGATAAATGCCCTGATCTTTTACTCAGACGTTGATGATGAGTCTGACTCAGACTGGCTGAAGGTTGTCACCTTCCTCGACGAAGCAGAGAAAAAACTCGGAAGCGAAAAAATGAACAACACTCGTGACTATCCCAACCTCAGCGAACTACTAGAGTTTGCCCTCGCATTCTGTAAGTGACAAGAAGATGAAGATAATAATAAAGATAATAATTGAAACTCGTTCAACGAAGAATCGATGCAGTAGAAGGAGGTTCTCTAATGTTCTGCAACCGTCGTTGCCATTCGCGTCTCCTCAGTGTCGTTGAACCCGATTCGCGTCTTGATCAGACTTCAACTTCGAGGGAGTGGATTATGGTAAACGGACGTTGCAGAATTTTGGTCATTGTGAATCAGAACATTCTTGACCATCAGAATGGACGAATGTTGCATTGCGAAGTTCAACTCCCTAAGGATGACTGCCGCGATCGGTTGGCATGCGATGGGAGCCAAACTGGAGACCACAGGCAAGATACAGGGGTCTGGGCGTACAACTTGGACATGGTGGGGGGCCGCATCGCCACCGACAGGCGTCCCCCTGGCAGTCGAAACGGATGGACAGCTTGAAAGAGGCCCCCGAATCAACCTGAGGCAGGAGGATCTGTGAGGCGAGTCCTGTCTTGAGGATGACATCCGAACCTCATTGCGAGAACCTTCACTGTCAAGACAATCGCGCACGTTTGCGCTGCCAATTGAAGCTGGTATGTCGCAGGAGTCACTTGAATAGACAGAAAATATGAAATAAAATAAAATAATGATAGCAAGACTAATATGAACGTAAGCGCAAATATTAGTAATAAATTATCAGGTTAGTAAAGTTTGATATTGTCACTGTGACTTTCATCCTGAAATAACAATGTCAATGTCAACACTGGCCGTAGTAGCCCCAATACCTCATTTATTCTCGGAAGCGCACGGTCCTTTCGTCTCAATGACATCGGCTTCAAATCGCATGATCTTATGAGGAGGAAGACGTGGGCTGTGTTGTCGGATGAAAATATCATTGTGGAGGATTGGGTGCGGTAATAATAATTTTAATATTATTATTGCTTGAACGAATATATAAATATTGTTGAATGATGCAGTGGCTGCACTGGTGTCCAATGATCTTGCGGGGATCTTCGCGAAAGCAAATGACTCAACGGAGACAATCAATCAATCGAGAGCATGTTCCAATCAATCAGGCGATTTGCGTTTTTTGCAGTCAACAGTCGCAGCACTTCTCTCAGACTTGACACTCGCAGCTGGTGGCATCACGAATCGGAGGATCGTGACATCGGGTTTGCGCACTCAGTTCTGGACGGATGAGAAATTGAACGGAATTTAGGCTTTTGTTTTCCAGCGATCTCTGTGTCCATCAGACTCCAGCCAATCGAGGTCTGAGCGGGACCGCAATGATCTGCAAGTGCTAGCCGCAGTCGCATAGTCGAGTCCAAAACGATTGCATAGATTATGGTCAAAGCTCAGTATTAACAAACGGCCATCGCAAATGCATTTCACTGTCCGACATTTGTCAGGTTTTGCAGTCCATCGCGTTACTCACAGTGGAATGTTTATCTGATAAGGTTGGGCCAGTGAATATAATTCAAACACTTGAGTTGACGTCCCCTGCGTCATCCAGCGTCCTTCATCGATCTTCCTTCATCCCTCGTGGTTGATTGCCCATCGCTTTTATCTTATGAATGTTAATATAATAATAATCTGAATCCGTCGAAATACTTAATGGAATACTAATGACAATGTGAATCAGAATGACAAAATAATACGAAGTGTCTCCTTGGTTCCTCGGATTTGATAACAGAATATTTATGGCAGACGATCGTGTCAACGGGGAGAAACACGGGCAAAGGGAGCATGCTGCATCACGCAGCCCTCACACACGCGGCTGCAGCGATCCACAAGTAAGGTGGTACACGCAAGAACCATGTGAAAGCCCGCAACAATCAAACCGGGGAACACCCACGAGGGGTTCTCATCGTGCGCAGCACACTGGAGGGACTGAGCAAGGAATGCAGATGTTTGGGTCCGTTCCATCCGCGACCAGAGGCAATGGCGGGAGGAGGCACGCAATCATCTTCCTGATTGTCGTCGTTGCCCTCACAATCGCTGCCGACTTGTGGGAGGAACAATTGGTGTCGGCAAAACCGTTGCTCAGTGCTGCGCGGTCGTGTCTGAATGTCCCCCTGATCAAACTGGTGAGATGCCTTGCCTCAGCACACCCCAGCTCAGTGTCACGGTCCAGACCTGGCGCATGATCTGGGACAGGACCGCAGATGATCAGCGGTTTAACTTTCATCCATGATGTTGTTCCCCGATCCTGTGCCGCTGGGTGGGAGCAACCGCAGGGGGAAGTCAGACATCACGATTGTCTTCTGCACGCGACTTCGACAGAAAGCACTCTTGTCATTCAGTGGAGAGAAGGAGAAGGGAAGCTCCGGAAACTTGGAAACAATTGTGCTACTGACACAGGTAGTCCCAATTTGCCTTTCCGCATGCTCTGCCCAACATTAACAAACAAATGGCAAAGCGTCCGATTTTTCAGCCAAATTATTATATGGGCACAGAGAAGATTATTGCGGCTTTGACGTGATTTGCGCTGAAAAACAATGATCAACGAAAATCGATCAGCGACAATCGACAACCGTTCCACCTCCTTGTTCACCTGTTGGTCGTGGTGCCAGTGCATAGGACAACCTTGAATCTCCCCCTGGAACCCGCGGGATCCTTTGTGGAGGGGCAAGGTGGTGCGTGAGACTGCCTCATTCAGCTGGACATGCGGGACCGCTCGGTGGTGCTTGGGACAGAAAGTGAGGCGCAAAAATCCATAAGTGTTCGACCGTACAAATAACATTAATGTTCATGGTACGAGCACCAGGAACAATGCAATGTAATGCGATACAATGCAATAATGGTAACACCAATGCAATGGCGTCCCCTGAGCTGATTTGACATGTGTACCACTGCTTCCCGGCGGGAAGTCGGGGGGCCGAGAGAGTGTCATTGATGAGTTCAGGTCCTCGAAGCGGTTGGATCAAACTCACGGAGGTCACGCGCATCCTGAAGCATGACGTTGCCCACTCGTGTCATCGGGCCCTGGGGTGTGTGGCAGGTTCGCGGCGCGCCCGTGGGTTCCCCGGCTCCCGACTGCATGTGACGTTCTCCGCCACGAGCACGACCCCGAGGTTAGAGGTCAACGTGCGTTCGTGGGCCGTTTTCAGGATGATAAGCACGCCCTAGTGCGAAATGGCGCCGGCCTCTCTCCGGAGATCGAGAGGCCCCGGTGCATGCGCCGTTCGTTCTGGACGCACCATTGCCCACTGAAGGACACATCGGCGGACCCCATTTTTTGCAGACTGCAGATCAAGACGTTGGGAAACAAGGTCTTGATCGCCCCTTCGGCCGCGAAGTCCATTGTCCCTGCCAAATCGGCCATGGGGCACTCCACTCGGAGAGCGGTTGCAAATGCCAAGGGTGTTTTCGTCCGTCTGCGCCAATGCCACAACGGTGAGGCCCATCGACATGCGAGGAAGGCTGTTGTGGGCTCCGTCACCAAACTGCTCTCAGGCGGTTACCGCGCTCGGGATGTCAACCCGGCGCTTGCATGGAATTTCCCTGACCACCAGGAGTTGTTATCGATGGGGACCTCTTTTTCGGCGCTCTGAGCGTCGAGGTCAGCGCGATTTTGAGGCCCCTTCCGCACGCGCAACGCACTGTGTGTGTTCTCATGGACGTTTCCAATGCAGAGAGTCAGGTGGTCAAAATCGCATGTCCAGTGTGTTTTCCATGTATAAAATGTTGTGCGTTTCCCCACTTGCAGAGTGGAGGTTAGCGCGTACTGCTATCCCCATAGCAGTAACCCGTTGTGCTACTTGATATTAATATTATCGTAATTATTTTGCCGTAATTGTTATTGATCCAAAACAACAGCGAAAAAGCCCAGCGTGACTCTTTGCGTTTTTCAGGTCAAAACACAACGTAGGCAGGAGAGCCAGAAGACTTGCAAGGCGCAGCATGTCAAAAGAGTCAATCATCGCAGGGAACTTTCAATCTTCACGAAAGGCCGGGTGCACTGTCAATGTTCAACCATCTGTTGATGCTCCAGTCCCTGCAAACCCTCACGTTAAACTCTCACAACCGCACTAACCGCATCCATGATGAGGGACTACCAGGGGGATTGGAGTTGTTCGGCGGTGACATCCAGCAGTTTTTCGTGAACATCGACGCCAACTTGTCGACGGCGACGATCGAAACGCCGGTCGCGTCCCTGGCGGCCCAGGGTCTTCACTACTACGTCCGGCGTAAACATAATTTTCTCCGTCATTGGTGGGATCAGCGGAATTGGCGTTTTGCATGTGAACCCCTGGTTGTGGACTGACCGCGGGAGCGATTCGTCTCCCTCAGGAGGACGAGAAAGACTGCGACTGGATTAAACTCACGGAGGTCACGCGCATCCTGAAGCATGACGTTGCCTGCTCGTGTCATCGGGCCCTGGGGTGTGTCTGGCGGCAGGTTCGCGGCGTGCCCATGGGTTCCCCAGCTCCCGACTGCCTCAGCAACAACTGCGCGACAACATGTGACGTTCTCCGCCACGAGCACGAACCCGAGGTTAGAGGTCAACGTGTGTTCGTGGGCCGTTTTCAGGATGATAAGTGCGCCCTGGTGCGAAATGGCGCCGGCCTCTCTTCGGAGATCGAGAGGCCCCAGTGCATGCGCCGTTCGCTCTGGACGCATCATTGTCCACTGAAGGACACATCGGCGGACCCCATTTTTTGCAGACTGCAGTTCAAGACGGTGGGAAACAAGGTCTTGATCGCCCCTTCGGCCGCGAAGTCCATTGTTCCTGCGAAATCGGCCATGGGGCACTCCACTCGGAGAGCGGTTGCAAATGGTGTTTTCGTCCGTCTCCGCCAATGCCACAACGGTGAGTCCCATCGACATGCGAGGAAGGCTGTTGTGGGCTCCGTCACCAAACTGCTCTCAGGCGGTTACCGCGCTCGGGACATCAACCCGGCGCTTGCATGGAATTTCCCTGACCACCAGGAGTTGTCATCGACGGGGCCCTCTTTTTCGGCGCTCTGAGTGTCGAGGTCAGCGCGATTTTGAGGTGCCCTCCGCACACGCAGCGCACTGCGTGCGTTCCCATGGACGTTTCCAATGCAGAGAGTCAGGTGGTCAAAATCGTGTGTTCAGTGTGTTTTCCACACATAAAATGTTGTGCGTTTCCCCACTTACAGGGTGGAGGCTAGCGCGTACTGCTATCCCCGTAGCAGTAACCCGCTGTGCTAATTGAGGTTATTGTAATTGTGCTGTGGTAATTGATTCAGAACTACAGCGAAAAAGCCCAGTATGAGTATTTAGGTTGAGAAGAGACCGGAAATAGTGTTTGAAGACATGGAGATTAGCTGTCTGCGTGCACGGATACGCAGAAAAGTAAATTAAAACCATTTCCAAAGCGAGTTCCCCCGAGGGAGGAACGCACAGACCGCTCAGAAACTCAGTTTAAAACTCTCAGAAGTAGAAGTCTAAAAGTC
>JACLAC010012328.1_pt1 | contig 24075 bp, 21 predicted proteins | sample 8027881 | NCBI WGS metagenome assembly JACLAC01 (sample SAMN15725517, study PRJNA655200) | protist metagenome | isolation source: fluorescence activated cell sorting (FACS) single amplified genomes of... | place: Spain: Blaines Bay Microbial Observatory, Mediterranean Sea | collected 2016-01-19 | reverse complement strand
AACTTTCGGTAGGAGATCACCATAAAGTCACAAAGGCTTTTGGTAGATTTGAGCCGAATCTTGCTGCTCCAATGCAACAAGATTCAATCTTTCTGGTAGCCTCAATTACTAAACCATTTACCGTAGCTGCAGCAGTATTGCTAGCTGAACGTGGTCAAATTTTACTAGATGATCCAGCCTTTATTTACCTTCCTGAGTTCGGCAATTCTGGGAAAGAAGAAATCACTCTTCGACATCTGATGACTCATAGCTCTGGGCTACCGGACATGCTTCCAGAAAATCAAAGCTTGCGGGAGCGACATGCTCTGATGTCCGAGTTCATAGATCAGATCTACCAACTGAAGTTAGACTTTCCTGCAGGGACAGGGCTTCAGTACCAAAGTACAGGCCTAGCGATTCTTGGAGAGATTGTTCAGAGAGTGAGTAGAATTTCCCTCAAAGAATTTCTCAGGAAAGAGTTTTTCGAACCATTGGGAATGAAGGATACGGCTTTAGGCATTGACGGGTTGCCAGAAGAACGAGTTCCCAACTTGAAACTTCCTCCAGAACAAGAAGGAGTTGATTGGAGTTGGAATAGCCCCTACTGGCGAAATCTAGGGGCCGCTTGGGGTGGTATGTTCTCAACTGTCGAAGACCTGACTCATTTTCTAAAAATGCTACTGAATGGAGGAGAATTCCAGGGTAACCGAATTTTTAGCAGAAGCGCCGTTGAAACAATGATTCGAGATCAGACTAGTCTCATGTCTTTAGTCCCAAATGAGCAAAAGGTAATGATGCGTGGAGGACTAGGCTGGAGGCTTGCGCCCTCATCTTGTTGGGGATTCTTCGGGGACTTTCTTTCACCGGGAAGTTTCGGACACGGTGGAGCAACAGGCACTGTTTTCTGGGCTGATCCCAAGCGGGATGCAACCTTTGCTTTGCTTACCACCCAACCATCTATTTGGAGTAAATCCCTGCTGGACAAAGCTTCTAACCTCGCCATAGCTTGCGTCGACTGACTACCAAGACTAGACCTCAATCAATCTTTTTTTTCCTCAACTCACTTAGGGTAAAAATGACTGCCAAAATGGACGCTTTACAGGTAATCGCGCGTGGAAAAGCAGAGTTTATCAGAACAGCCTTACCTGAACTCATAGAGGGCCATGCGATTGTTCAGCCTCGTCATATAACCCTTTGTGGAAGTGATGTCTGGATGCTGAGTCATGCTCCAGATGCAGCGTATCCCTTTCCAACCGGAACAACGGGCCACGAAGTTATTGCTGAAATTTTGGAACTTAGTCCTGAAGTCGAGGGTCATGAGGCCGGGGACTTTGTTCTTGCTATTGCCCCAGACCATCGAGCAATGGCTGAACGCTACTTGACTCCACAAAAGAACTTGTTGAAACTTCCCAGTGGAAAAACTAGAGAAGAATTGTTGATGGCTCAGCAACTCGGAACCGTTCTCTATGCCTGTAAGCAGCTTCCAAGTGTGATCGGAAAGACAGTTGCGGTTGTTGGACAGGGAACCGCTGGACTATGGTTTAATTTCGTTTTGCAGCGACTTGGGGCTGCCAAAGTCATAGCTTTAGATCCAAAAACAAACCGACTTCAGCTTGCCTGCCAATATGGTGCTACTGATACCATCAACATTCGAGAAGAAGATCCTCTCGAGCAAGTTCTTGCTATAAATGATGGGAAATTAGCAGACATTGTTGTGGAAGCTGCTGGGAGGGAGGCCTCTATCAATCTTTCAATTGAGTTAGCTCGAGCGGATACAGGATTTTTTTTACAGTTTGGAGTTCCTTATGAACCAACTTCAGTAAATTATGGAAAAATTTTTACGAAGTGTTTGAAACATAAGTCCATTGTACACGCAGGCCGTGAACCAGGACATACATCAACTCTGCAGGCTTTGGATTTAATTGCTGGTGATTATGTAGATGTATCGCCATTGCTGACACACCGATTCCCATTTGAGAGGGTATTAGAGGCCTACGAGGTTCATCAAAATGCCACTGACAACGCTGTCAAGATTGTTGTCGATATGCCTAGTTAGCCCTTTACAGCACTTGCCGTCAGTCCAGATACATAATACTTGACAAAAAATGAGTAGATGAAAGCCACAGGAACAGATCCAAGAAGGGCAGAAGCCATAAGTGATCCCCAAAATAGTGTATCAGCTTTGATCAGGTCGCTTACGGTTCCGACAGGGATGGTTTTCATGTCACCAGAAGACATGAAAATCAATGCGTACAGAAATTCGTTCCAGCAGAGAGTAAAGCAAAAGATTGTTGCTGAAAGAATTCCCGGTACAGACAGAGGCAGGACGATTCGTATCAGAATCTGAATTCTTGAACAACCATCCATCAAGGCACTTTCTTCAATCTCCTTTGGAATGGTCAGGAAATATCCCATCAAGAGCCAGGAAGCGAAAGGAATCAATTGTGTTGGATAGGTAAGAATTAGGGCCCAGTGAGTATTGAAAAGATTCAGCGTACCGATTACTTGAGCCATTGGAATGAAAAGCAAAGTGGGGGGCACTAGATAGACAAGAAAAATTCCAATCCCCATGAAATCACTGCCAGGAAATTTTAGTCTGGCTAAGGCGTAGCCTATACAAATACTACAAAAAATAGAAAGTGCTGTAGAAACTATAGAAATAACCATAGTATTCCACATCCAGCTAGCAAATTCAGTATTTTCAAAAAGATATAGGTAGTTTTCTAAAGTAAATCGCTGAACCCAAAATGGATTTAAATCAAGATCAAAAATATCTGATGTTGGCTTAAATGATACTACACCCATCCAATAAAAAGGAAAAAGTAGTAGCAAAGTATAAACCACCAAAGGAATGTAGATTTGTAACGTCTTTTGCTTATCACTCCCAACCATCATGCAGTTTTTCTCATATATCGGAGTAGGAAGATACTAAAGAATGCCAGTATTGGAAACATGTATAAAGTTATTGCAGCAGCCATCCCAATCTCTGTTCCAAAAAGACCAATTTGATAAGCATATGTCCCAAAGATGTGAGTTTGGTTTGCTGGTCCACCTTTTGTTAATACGTAGATCAATTGAAAATCTGCAAATGTCCATATTATGGATAACAAACTTGTTATCATTAAGATACCTTTGATTTGTGGCAAAGTTACATTAACAAATCTTTGAAATTTATTCGCACCATCAATTGCAGCCTGTTCGTGAAGCTCTGGTGGAACAGCTTGTAATCCAGCCAAAATACTTATACCAAAAAAAGGAATACCTCGCCAAATATTTACCCAGCAAATAGCTGTTACAGCTAATATTTGGTCACCCAAAAAATTTACATTCGACTCAATCAGTCCCATTTCAATCATTAGCCAAGAGATAGGACTAAATACTGGATCAAAAATCATAAACCAGCCCAGAGAACTTAATGCTGTTGGAACAATCCAGGGCAGCATAACGAAAGCTCTTATCGGGTTGCTAAAACGAATCTTATTGTTCAAAATTAGTGCGAGCCCCAGCCCCATTAAAGCTTTAAAAGGTACCGTTACCACTGCGTAAATCATTGTATTCCAAGCTGTTTGGTGAAATATATCGTCTTCAAGAAGATCCGTATAATTCCATAGCCCAATGAACTCGCCCGGCATGCCAATTCTAGTATCTGTCAGGGACAACCAAATACCTAAAAAAAATGGGTAAGCAAGAAATACTAAGAGAAGAATTAAACCGGGCAACATTAATAAAACACCCAGTGAACTTTCTCTATCTAAAAAATTTTCTGATTGAATAGATCCTGAATTCATTTTAAAAATTATTTTTTTTTCTTATGCCGAATGTGCCCAAAATAAAAAAACCCTCTGAATAATGGAACTATCCAGAGGGTTTTAATTGTGAGATTTATTTTTCAGATTAGCGATAAATGCGCTTCAGTTGTCTCTCACCCCACTCAAGAGCATCTTTAGCATCACCTGACTGTACAGCTTTTGCGAATGTATCAACAACAATATACTTTGAAGCAGCTAAGCTGGCTTTTTCGTTAGGGTTCCCTGCAAAGCCTCTTAGCCTCCCATATTTGGGAATTTCCTTAAAGATACCCATTTTTGGATCATCTTGCCACATAGGATCATCTGCGAGATTTTTGACGTGGTGTAGTTGGTATCCCTCTTGGATGCGCCACCACTTATCAAAATTTTCAGGCTGAAACCACCACTTCAGGTATTCTTTAGCAACATCAATGTTTTTTGAATTATTCAAGATGCCCATTGTTTGAGTGCCAAATTCGTGGTATCGACCTGCAGTGCCTTTCGGCATGAGCATATGATGGGTGTCATTCATCAACTCTCCTCCATCATCACGTCTCTTAGATGCGTAATAAATACTTGCTCCGTTGAATGTCGAAGATATCTTTCCACTCAAATACGCGCGATTATTACTGCTATCATCCCAAGATGTTCCCGTTTCATCATAACCATCCTTCCAAGCCTGGACAAATTTGTTCAATGCATACTCAAAGGTTGGTGTATTGAAGAGTATTGTCTTTCCATCATCACCTACTTCAAGCGCACCAGAAGCCCACATATATGGGTAACAGAATCCGATCGGATCACCCAAGCTATGTCCAAGACTCTGGCCAAAGGGCATTCCCATCTTTTTACACTCTTTCGCCACAGCAAAATATTCATCCCAGGTCATATCCATGCCACCCTTATCAGCATGCTTGACGCCTGCTTTTTCGAAAGCACTTATTCTGTAAGCAATTGTGCCTGCATTATTTCCGTGAGGAATACCAAGATATCTTCCATTGACGAGCCCTGAATTGAGTACATATTCCTCAAAGCCCCCACCACGAGCTGCAACCTCTTCTGCTTCATCTGTCATGTCAACAAGATTATTGGCATAAAGATGGTTTTGGACGGGCCAAAGCTCTATGACGTCGATTCCGCCAGCTTGAATACCTGCGCCAATTTTAGTATTCAAGTCAGTCCAGTTGAGAAAATCTGCATTTACTTTCACCCCTGCTTGTTTACCAAACTCTGCGGCCTGTTGTTTTGCAATTTCCTGGGCTCCAGGAATAAAGTAAGTACCTCTTACTATGTTGAGAGTCTTGTTTTGCGCACTACTAATGTTTGGGAAACCTCCCATCAAAGCAACCGCTCCGGCAGCTGCGCCAGTTTTGATGATCTGGCGCCGGGTCACACCATTTTCTGCTGTCTCTTCAGGAATGCTTTTCAATTGATTGTCATTCACTTTTTCCATGTAATTCTCCTCTTTTAAATCAGCCTATGGCAAATTAAGTTTCTTGAGCCACTATGATCCAAGATCTCGCGGGAAGCTATGGCAGAAGATTGGAAAAAGCAAGGAATATTATTCGATCATTTAGTAGGAATGTTATTCAGTAATATTTACCTTGAATACTATTTTTTTTTGATATTTTTTATAAGATTAACTACCTTTTCCCTGACTTTTTCCTCGCTTTTTGGATCAAACAAAGCAGTTTTTACTTGGTATGTTTCACGCTCAAATTCTTCTTTTCTTGGCAAGTAATTTAGAAATCCATTGCATATATCGAGTACAAGAATTAGGTTTTCGGGAAACTGTCGCCGCAAAAAAATCTGGAATTCGTTATAAAATTCTATGGGTGCACCAACCATAATAGTTTTTCCTAATTTCCAAACATAAATCGGAAAATCAAAAGTTGATGAGTTCCCCAGTTTTTCTCGCAAAGCCAGGCCTCTCTGTGCTCGTTCTTTCTCATAGCCCCTTTTTGATTCTACTAATTCTTTGAAGGCATCGACTGAAGGTAGATCCCCAAGCTCCAATTCAACCGTCTCTGCTACGATGTAAATCTCAGATTCTGGCAATTCGTCTTCATATTTCCAAAGGCCGAGTGTCGCTCCTGATTCCACCTTTCTGTCAAAAACCATCTTTTTCCCAGATGGCATCAAACTAGCCAATATTGACAAAGCAGCGTAGCCCAATTCTCTACCATTTTGATCGGCTGCTTCTGGTGAGGCTTGATAGCATTTACGGGGAGCTAATTCCCCGTCGGCACCATGAAGAAAGATACAAGGTACCCCGTTGGTATCTCTTTCTACCAATTCTCTCATAGCACCAACGTAATCGGGGGATATCAGGCGATTCATTCCTCCCAAGGAAGTAGGGTGTGCCGCATAATGGACCAAGTTCGCAAAATAAACACCTGATTGCTCCGTAATCCTGCCCACAAGTAAGGTGTCATCTGCAGGTATAGACGGATTGATTCCTACAACGGCCTCACCGGTCTCTGGGAGAGTTAGATCTCGATTGAAAGCCAGTCCACAACGACCAACCCCCCAACTCAGCACACACATTCTTCTGTTATCAAAAGCTTCTGAAAGTAAACGCCGACATGTCTGCAGAATTTGCTTTCGGTAGTCCTCGATTAAATGACCCCCAGGTGCATCTGCTAATAGAGGATCTGTAAAAGGTGCACCATGACTATGAGATAGGTGAGTGATGAGGGTTCCAGGGGCTAGATTGAATTCTTTTTCAAGGGGTATTCTAATTCCTTCTTCGTCTTCACGAGAAAGCCAAACCATAAGATCCAAAGCCAACAAGGTCAGATTCGCTTTTTCTGACAAACATGAAATTGTCAGGCAAGAGGCTCTTAGGGGCCGATGAAGTCCATCGGCAATATCATGTTCAGAGTATCCCCATGTTCGCGAGTACATCCCCGAAGGTGGGTTGATTTCAGCGACAGCTACTCCGAATAGGCCCTGAAATTCATGTTGGTGGATTTCTGGAATCAATTTATCTCCAGTTGTTGATGTAACGAGTACTGACTTAGGATCAAATTCCCTTGTGAAGATTAGTTTTGTTTTTTTTTCGGAAATGAAGTTCTTTCAATAATTGAATTAAATCATTTATTTCTATTGATTGTTTCTGACAATTCAAAACTAATTCTCCTCTATCGAGAACAATGATTCTATCTGATATTTCATGAACATGATGAATATTATGTTCAATGAATATACATGATTTTCCTTTGTTTTTTATGTTGTTCACGAATCTCAGAACCTTTTCTACCTCAGAGATAGCCAATGCTACTGTTGGTTCGTCAAGAATGATCAAATCGCTTTGAAAGTACATTGCTCTTCCGATGGCGACACCCTGCCTCTCACCTCCAGAAAGGAAACTGACTGGGGTATCCACATTGATGCCCTCACTACGAAAACCAATTGTACTTTTCATAATCTCTGCAGTGATTTTTCGCTGCTTTTTTACGTTTATTAGTCCAAAGGCATTCGTAATTGGTCTTCCAGCAAAAAAATTTCTCCACAATGGTTGTTTTTCACAAAGTGATAATTTTTGATAAACAGTCTCAATACCAAGCTGCTGTGAAATTTTTACTGAGTATTGATTGAGATCAATTTTTTTTCCTTTGATGAAAATCTCTCCTAAAGTTGGTGACTCCAAGCCAGTAATCAATTTGATTAAAGTAGACTTACCTGCCCCATTGTCACCAATCAGACCAACAATTTCATTACCACCAATTTTGAGATTTATTGGCTTTAAACTTAGAACAGGCCCGTATGATTTAGAAACATTCTTAAGTTCAACAATTGAATTCAATTTACCTTTTGATTTCAAATTTAGAATTTAATTTGCCATATGATTTAGAAACATTCTTAAGTTCAACAATTGAATTCAATTTACCTTTTGATTTCAAATTTAGAATTTAATTTGCCAACTGATTTAAAAACTTATTAAATCAGTCGGCAACAAAAATTATCTAACACCTTGCAAGACAAGTTTTTCAATCATGGCCACGTTATCTTTTGTAACGGTACCACCACCTGTGTTTAGGGATAGATTCCCCAAACCGTATTTCACTTCAAGTACCGCTGCAACAACAGGCATAAATCCTTGCAGGTAAGGCTGCTGGTCCAAAACAAGTGATAAAAAACCACGTTTTACTTCGTCAATAGCGGCAGGAGAAATATCAAATCCTGAGGTGATGACATCGCCTGCGTTTTTCCCAGCATCTCTGAGAACTTTTCCAAGAAATGCCGTTATTCCTCCGTGCCCCGGGACAATTATGGCTCGAGTTTTAGGATTAGCCTCAAGATAACTAACCAAAACCGGCACAGCCAATGATGGATCTTGAACAGCCTCATTTGACCACTGAAGCTTGTCGTAACTGACTCCAGCTTCATCGAGAGCTATTAGGGATCCCCTTGCTACCAATTCACCTGGTGCCCCTTCGATGAATGCTCCGTAGACAACAATGTGGTCACCTTCACCTAAGTTTCCTTCTTGAATCGTCAACTTGGCAAGGTTGACACCTGCTTCATAATTATCCAAACCAAAATAACTTCGCCCCGAGCCAGGTAAGTTATTGTTACCAACAATGACTTTCACTCCCTCTCTGGAGGCTTTTTTCAGAAAAGTGGTCATGGATTTGGTACCTGGATGCCCCATAACAATGATAGCATCAGGAACCGCTGCGAGAGCCTCATTAGCTTGTTGCAACATTCTTTGAGGATTCCACTCTGAATGCTGCTCAATCAAATTCACATCTAGAATTCGGGCTGCATCTCTAGCTCCAAGTTCTCTCGCTAAGGTGGCTGGCCCACCAGAATTTCCACCCATTTGCATATAAATTGTTAGGTCACCTTCGATGGCTGGACGGTCGTCACTCCAAGCATAGAATGGAATGTAGAAAAAAAAGCAGAATAGAAAAATGCTTTTCAGAAATAACTTTTTCATGACAAGTCTCTATCATAGTGTTTGAAAAAATCCCTTTGCTCTAAAAAATCGAACAAGGGGAACTTTGCCAGGATTTTCAAGCAGGGTGTTAATCGAGACTGCTAAAATGAACACCAGTCCTATAAAGAACCGGGTCCAGAAACCCTGAATTCCGGAAGCAACTAAACCAGCCTCAATAACTGTAACAATAAAGACCGCGAACACTGTTCCAATTACTCGGCCAGATCCTCCGAAAATTGATGTGCCACCAATGAAGACGGCAGCAATTACTGTCAATAGATAACCCATCCCTTGACTAGAAAAGTAAGAAGTAGTTTCTAAAGTCAAAAATACTCCTCCGACGCTAGATAATATTCCGGATAGAGTAAATAGTTTAATCTTCTCTAAAATAACGTTTATTCCCATCATTTTAGCGACCTCGGAATTATCACCAATAAATAGTAAATTCTCACCAAATTTGTGTCGATTAAGTAATAACCAGATAACTATTGAAATTAAAATTGCCCACAAAATTTGGACAGGAAAAAACTGCTCAAATCTACCAACAAGAAAATTATGAATTGGAGTCTCGTAGATTGTTGGAATTGCCAACTGTATCCCTCCAGAAATTATAGTTACAAAGCCACCCCAAAGAAATAATAATGCAAGTGTTGCAATAAGTGAGGGTATTCCAAGCATTGTAATAACTAGTCCATTAACAAAGCCAACAGTTGCACCCGCCAAAATTGCAATCACGAATGCCAGCCAAGATAATTGAAAATTTTCAAACAAATAAGCGAATATATAGCTCGATAAGGCAACAGTTGATGGGAACGAAAGATCCATTTCACCTGCAACTGCTACTAATGTGATCCCAAGAGCAATAATCAATGGTGGTGGAACAGTTGCAAAGAAACTCATATAAATGCGGAAATTTAAAAATGCCCTTGGTGCCGTTAGCATAAAAACAAGGATTAAAGCTAGAAACACGATTCCAACCGTTACACCATCAATATTCAGAATTTTCTTCATTGACCTGTACAATAATTAATTTAATAGAAGCTTACTACAACACGCCAAATTCTTGAAAAATATCTTTTAAACTTCTGCCTGATTCTAAACCCTTTAACGTCCCCTTTTCAGACTCTAATTTTTCAGAACTACGAGAAAGGACTTCAAAGAGATTTGTTTTGGAATAGCAACACACCCATCAGCATCACTAAAAATAACATCGCCGAGACATGCTCTTACACTTGCACGCTCTACAGACACATCCACCTCAATTACCTTTCCCCTCACTTTACTATCTAAGGGAGCAATGCCGGCTGCATATACTGGAAAGCCAATCTTCTTAATCTGCTGAACATCTTTGGCAAACCCATCCATGATTGCACCATTAATTTTTTTGACCCGGGCAGCTGTACTTAACAACCCTCCCTATGGGGCAATGCGGTTTGAACTTCCGCAAGCTGTGACAGCGACATCAACATTTTGCAGGCTATCTACCATTTGAATTTCTAATTCGTATTGGTTTTCATTTTTTCTAGGTCTTTCATAAATATCCGTGTAGAGTATCGTCCTAGCTTGACCAATTAGGCGTAAGTTCTCGTTCAATGGTCGAACAAATTGTGGGAAAGCTTGGTTTTATAGCCCAATTCATCTAAAATATCAGAGACTAATTAACAGAAAAGTTCTTTAAATTTATTTTCGATCAAATAATCCACTTCAACCATCTTATGATTTTTTCATTTTTATAAGCAAACTAAGCAGATTCTCCAACAACTAGACTTACGGGAAATATAATTTCTTTGTTGTCAATCACTTTATTCCTAATTTTATCTATTAAAATCCTTCCTGCCTCCATTCCAATTTCATAAGCTTTTGATTGAATAGATACTAAATTTGGTGTTATGTAGGCAGCAGTTTCAAACGCATTAAATCCAGTAATCTTCACTTCAGTTGGAACACTTATTCCTTTTTCATTCAGGATTCTTATAGCCGCCATCGCCATCCTATCATTACCCCCTATAATCGCCTCTGGAAGCCCTTGATCTTGAATGTAATTATTTACTGCTGTTTTGGTATCATTTAATCCTTCATCTCCACACTTAACAATTTCAATATTTAAATTTTTCTTTGACAATATTTTTTCTACACCTAAGACTCTTTTTTCAATAGCGGGCCAATTTTGCTTAGGAGCTAAAAATATAAATTTTTTACAATTTTTTTTTACTAAAAATTCAGCAACTAATTTTCCTGCTTTAAAGTCATCCTGAGTGATACTATAAATTCTGTGATCAGGATATTTATCCTGAATAAGGACAAATGGTAAATTTAAATTTAAGATCTTTCTAATTACCTTTTTTCTTGTTTCTTTGCTACCAGATAAAATGGCGCAGATACCATCAGCATGAATTTCTTCTAAAATGCATTTTTTTGGGATGCTTTGTGATCTTATCCCCTGCAATATGAGACTATAATTTCGATCTGCTAAATAATTTGACAACCCGCAAACAACTTGTGAGGTATATGTATCAGCTAAAAATTCTGGTACATCATCCAATATTACCATTCCAATTGATAAACTAGTTTTCGTTCTCAATGTCTTTGCTGCATGATTAGGCTTATAATCAAGCTGTTCAATAACTGCCTGAACTTTTTCTCTCGTCTCCTTGCTCATTTGATTTGTTCTGCCGTTAACAACATTAGAGACGGTCATCATCGTAACTTTTGCAGCTTCAGCTACTTCTCTGATTGTTATTTTTTTAGTCATGTTTTTTTTGAAATCAATATACTTTAACGTTAAAGTGATTTATCAATTTAAATTCTACAAACCAAATTAGGTTATTCAAATGACTGCTCTAGGAGACTATTATTGATTATTAAAGATTAATTTATAGATTTAAGTCTGGCCGCTCTTTCAAGAATTTTTTTAGTCCGGCCTGATCCTGCGAAGCGTTGCGCAGACATTTTACCCCATCTCTCAAAACACCCAGTTCAGAGGCTGTAGACAGCCTCAGAAAATGCTCACCTTCTGCACCAATTCGACCAAACGATAGCCGATCCAAAACAGCTACTTGATGATCATACAAAGCGAACATTTGAAAGAGACCCGCAGGCGAAGTTTCCTTTTTTGCTACATCATTTAAATTTGAATGGTGTTCAATTAAACCAAGAGATTCACAAACCCCTTCAATATTTGGGAAAAGGTAGAAGGCTCCTCCTGGCTTTTGACAGTCCACTCCTGGAATAGCTCGTAAATCTTCCAGCACTGCATCTCTTCGCTTTTCAAAAGTTCGTACCATCTCCAAGACTTCTTTGTCCACTGTGGCGTCAGTAAGTGCCACAACAGCTGCTTCCTGATTATAGGGAGCGACACATGAGAAGTAGTTGATATTTAATGTTTTGAACATCTCTGCTTCCACCACAGTGGGCAAAACTGCATAGCCAATCCGACCTCCCGTCCAGGCAAAGGTTTTAGAGAAACCACTTGCCAGAATCGTTCGTTCGGCCATCCCCGGTACTTGAAGGATTGAGTAGTGGTGTTGATCATCAAAAACAATCCGTTCGTAGATCTCATCGGAGTACACTCTGACATCAGGGGGAGCCTTGCAAAGAATCACATGTGCTATTTCTTCAATCTGAGACTGATTAGCCACCCCTCCAGTAGGATTTGAAGGGAAATTCAAACAAATTATCTTGGTCCTTGGCGTAATCAATTCTGCGAGTTGCTCGGGAGTAAAGGTGAAGCCTGCTGATTCATCCAAATGCAAGGGAACTGGTACAGCTTGAACGTAACGAATAAATGACTCGTAGATTGGGAATCCTGGGCTTGGGTAAATTACCTCGTCACCAGGATTACAATAAATTTGCTGTGTCAATCCAATCGAAGGCTTGCCACCGGGAAAGACTACAACATGTCCCGGCGTGGTGTTCAGACCCCTCGTGTGATTTACGTATTCACTTATGGCACTACGTAAGTTTGGAGTACCCTGTGGGTCACAATAGTGCGTATTTCCAGCATCTAGTTGTCGTTTGATCTCTGTATTAACAGCTCTGGGCAGATCATAGTCTGGTTCTCCCAAGTTTAACTTCACTACAGGCCCCCGAGTCTGAGCAACATGAATTATGTGTGGTCCCACTTTAAAGGCATTTTCAGAACCAATTCTTTGGTTACGTTCAGCAAAAAGAGCCATGATGCTTTAATAGAATGAGGTCAATAAATTTAAATTGCAGGAACCGTTGAAAGCAGAGATTTATTTGCATAGTATGCATCCACGTTATCTACAACAAGCTGCCCCATTGCGATTCTGGTTTGCACTGTTGCGGAACCAACATGGGGCTGCAAAACAACTTGGGGCATCTTAAATAGAGCCTCTGGCACTTTTGGCTCATTGGTAAACACATCTAGACCTGCACCCCCAAGCTTACCTTCTTTGAGACAGGCAACAAGTTCATCTTCATCGACGACAGATCCACGGGAGATGTTAATCAGGACTCCTTCTGACCCAAGTTTTTCCATGACTTCCCGATTGACTATCTTTTTGGTGGATTCCCCACCGACACAACTTAATATGAGGAAGTCCACCAGTTCGGCCATCTCCGTCAAGGATGAGAAATAATTGTAGCTTACATCTGATCGCTGCCGGCGGTTATGATAGTTAATTGTAATGCCAAAAGCCTTCAATCGATCTGCGATAGCCATTCCGATGCGACCCAGACCCAGAATCCCAGCTTGTCTCCCTCGCAAATGACTCATCAAGGGCATGTTTGCTTTGAGCCATTCGCCATTACGAACGTATTGATCTCCAGCAACCATTCCTCTGGTGACTGCAATCAATAATCCAGCCGCAAGGTCCGCAACAGCATCATCCAAAACGCCAGGAGTATTTGTGACGGCAATCTTTCTTGCTTGTGCTGCTTCCACATCGACCCCATCATAACCTACCCCAAAGCTTGCAATCAATTCCAACTTGGGAAATTTGCTCTGGAATTCTGCTGGGGCCCAGTGCTCCGTGACAATAACCTTGATGTTAGGAGCGACTCTCTCAATTAGAGCATCTCGATCATTGGCCTCCCAAAGTTTGTGGACAATGTATCGACTCTCCAGATCGGCCAAACATTCTTGACGAATAAACGCTTGGCTTGTCATTAAAATTTCTTCAGGCATTAGGTTTCCTAAAGGGATTTACTAATTTTTTATTAAATGCGAAATGTTATCAAACAAAACACTCTTCCCGTGTAATGTCAAACCCACTCAGAAAAGCTCAATGAACTCTTAAAATTACCTTTTTTATTTTTGACCTCAATTTGAACACTCCGAATTGAACTCACGAACTCAGCACAAGTTTGAAATTGGAACAGATTGTTATTGAAGCACTGGTGGGCCATCGTTGTCGTGAATCTAGCCTGGGGCTCTGGTTTCCTCTCCATCAAAATGAATGTCGTCCATTTTGGCCCCTACCTATCATTAAGTATTCGCTATGCAGGATTAGTCCTGCTGTTACTGCCATTCGTGAGAGGATTCCCAAGAGAGAATCGAAAAGCATTCCTGCAGCTCACTTGTTTGATGGGAATTTTGCACTTTGGGTTGGCAATGACCGCATTTCATCTGGCTGTTGATATCGCGTCTCTAGCACTCGCTTCCCAAGCCTACATTCCGATCTCAGCTATCCTAGCTTTGATTTTTCTGAAAGAAGAACTTAATTGGAGCGTCCGATTGGGTATAGGTGTCGCCTTTCTAGGGTTTGCTGTGATGAGCTTTGATCCAGTGGTCTTCAAACAGTTGGATTCGATGGTGATCATGCTAGCAGCAACCGCAGTGATGGCAGTTTGCAGTCTGATGGTTCGGCAAAAGCTTAAGGGCATCAACCCAATGACACTACAGGCCTGGACAGGCCTATGCGGAATATTGCCCATGTTTTTACTGTCAATTTGGGTGGAACAAGATCATTGGCAAAAGATCGAATCAGCTACTTGGATCAATTGGATCTCGGTGTTACATGCGGTGATTTTCTCATCGATCATAGGTCATGGGATCAACTTCTGGCTGTTACAGCAACAACCTGTGAGTCGCATCACTCCATACTACCTACTGACACCCATCTTTGCGGTCTTGATGGCAATCATCTTTTGGGGAGATGAACCGGGTCCAAAGGTATGGTTTGGCGGTGCTATGATTCTCTTTGGCATCTTGATGGTTTCATCAAATTTCGACTTCAAAAAATGGAAAAACTCTTGAGTAAATGTTTTAGTCCTAGGACAAATACATTGACTAGTCGGCCTTATGGGATCAACATGCGATTCAGTATTTCTGAAGCTAAAAGGTTACTTATCCACCAAGACTTTTCCTGCCAATAAAAAAGGTTTTTGGAAAACTTCAATTTCTTTAGCACGGCTAGATCGCAACCCTATTTTCTAACCTTGAGACATGCATGTACTGATTACTGGTGGAGCCGGAATGTTGGGCTGCAAATTAGCCCAGCGGCTGATTCAAGATCGAATGATTGGTGAACATGAAATTACCAAACTGACTCTCACTGACATCACAACTCCCAAGGGGCTGCCAAAATTTCAGGGGATATACGCCGAGCACGCAATGGATATGGGAGATCCAGGCTCAGCTAAAAAACTTATTCAACAAAGACCAGATTTCATCTTTCATTTGGCTGCTGTCGTTTCCGGAGAAGCTGAAGCTGATTTTGAAAAAGGTTATCGCGTCAACCTAGACAGTACCCGATATTTGCTTGAAGCGATCCGGACTCAACAGGATTATTGCCCACGAGTGATTTTTACTTCAACAATTGCTGTGTTCGGTGTTCCATTTCCAAATCCAATCCCCGATACACATCATCGAACCCCACTTAGCTGTTATGGAACTCAGAAAGCCATTGGCGAGTTGTTGTTGGCAGATTATTCCAGACGAGGCATTCTTCAGGGGATTGGACTTCGACTTCCCACAATCTGCATCCGGCCAGGATTACCAAATAAAGCAGCATCCAGTTTTTTCTCTGGCATTCTTAGAGAGCCTTTAAACGGCAAGGAGGCTGTCTTGCCTGTTTCAGAAGATGTGCGTCATTGGCACGCTAGTCCAAGAGCCGCCATAAGATTTCTCTTGCACGCAGCCTCTATTGATCTGGAGTTAGTTGGTAGGGACTGCAACCTGACGTTGCCTGGTTTGTGTGCGAGCGTTAAGGAGCAGATCGAAGCACTGGAACGAGCTGCAGGTAAGGATGCTGTGTCCCTGATTCGTCGAGAGCCAGATCATTTCATAGAGAGGTTGGTCTACAGCTGGCCAGAGTCCTTTGAAGCTGAGAAGGCACGATCACTAGGCTTCAAAGCTGAAAAAGACTTTGATGAAATCATCAGGATTTACATGGAAGATGAATTAGGCGCTGCCTCTTAGGCATTAATTAATTATCAGCATCACCAGTTGACTCTGATTATCAAGGTCAAACTGTAAAACACTCAGAGAATCATTCGCTTGTTTAGAGATTGATCCTCCTGAGTGGCAAGCACCATCTCACCAATTCCACATTGTCCCATCTTCAAGCCGATTCACTGGAAGGAACGCTCGCTGATAAGGGTATTTTTCGGCCAAGGTTTCATCAATATCCACTCCATGTCCAGGATTCTCACCACAAAATAAGAAACCGTCCTCGAACCTGTAGTCATGTGGAAAGACCGTATCAGTCTCTTCGGTGTGTCGCATGTATTCTTGAATCCCAAAGTTCGGCACCCAGGTGTCAAAGTGTAGCGCAGCTCCCATACAGACAGGTGACAGGTCTGTTGCACCATGGCTACCCGTGCGAATGTGATGTAGGCCGGCCAGATCAGCAATTCTTCGCAAGTGGGTAATGCCCCCCGCATGAACAACTGTCGTCCGGATATAGTCGACAAGCTGTTCCTGAAGCAAGGTTTTGCAGTCCCAAATCGTGTTGAATACTTCGCCCACTGCGAGGGGAGTAGTGGTGTGCTGGCGAATTAACCGAAAGCCCTCTTGATTCTCTGCAGGCACAGTGTCTTCTAGCCAGAACATTCGATATGGCTCGAGCATCTTTCCAAGTTGTGCTGCTTCCAATGGGGTCAACCGATGATGGACATCGTGTAAGAAGTGTGGCTCTGGTCCATAGTTTTCTCTCAACTTTTCAAACAGCTTCGGAACAAAATCGAGATACTTGGACGTCGACCAAAAATTTTCAGAGGGTAAATTATTGTCTGCTGGTTCATAAAACATTCGATCTTTCGAGACCCCATATGTGCTGTCCAGTCCTGGAATCCCCGATTGCGCCCGGATGGCCCTATAACCCATCTCACGGTAACGACCAACTTCGTCAATCGTGGAAGATAGATCTGCACCGTTAGCATGTCCATATACCAGAACACCTGTACGGCTTCTACCTCCAAGCAATTGATACAGTGGTAGGTCGGCAATTTTGCCTTTCAAATCCCAAAGTGCGGTATCAACTGCTGCAATCGCCGTCATCGTCACAGGCCCTCGGCGCCAATAAGCGCCTCGGTAGAGATATTGCCAAATATCCTCAATTTGCTGGGGGTCACGCCCAATTAGACAAGGAGCCACGTGGTCCTCAAGGTATGATACTACCGACAACTCCCGTCCATTTAACGTGGCGTCACCAAGACCATAAATTCCTTCATCTGTGACTATTTTTAGGGTGACAAAATTTCGTCCTGGACAGGTAACAATCACACGGGCTTCAGTAATTTTCATGCTCATCTCCTTGATTTAAGAAAGATACAAATTCACCTTAATCAGTAGTTTTTGATTGACTTTAAGTCAATCACTAATATATCAGTCACTCGTTTTTCTGAGTGTATGAACGCACATTGACTGCTTCAATGGGTTGGGTGATGGTTCTCAATCTGATGATTGGCTTATTGACTCCACCAATCGGCATGGTTCTCTAAATCATGACCAAGATTTTTAACCAAACATTTGAGGAAGCTGTTCAGACCTCGCTGCCTTAGTTCTTACCGCTGATCGATGCCCTGTTGATCATAAAGTGTGTCCCGGAAAAAGTGCTATGGCTAACAACGATGCTTTACCGATAAATTGATAGATCAACTTTATGAGGGCCTGTGCTGCAATGTAGTATTCATGGAGCAGAAGACCTGAGAATTGAGAATGTTCCTTGTCCACAACTTGGACCAGGTCAGGCATTGGTAAAGATTGGAGCTGCAGGAATTTATGGCTCCGACATGCACTATTATAGGCATGGACAGATTGGGAAATTCAAAATTCGAGAGCCATTGATCCCAGGTCATAAAGCTTCCGGAGTGATTGCTGCCTTGGGGTCCAATGTCGAAAATCTTGAAGATGGACAACAAGTTGCGATCAATCCCTCTCATCCTTGTGGAAAATGTTCTCGATGTCGGGAAGAGCGTAAAAATTTTGTGACAGTATGTTTTTCTTTGGAAGCGCAAGTGTTTTTCCTCATGCACAAGGGATGTTTTGGGAGTATTTTTTAATTTCAGCAAAGCAGTGTATTCCTACTTTGAACCAGGTTCCTCCTGAAAAACTGGCACTATCAGAACCACTCTCTGTAGGTCTTCATGCAGTCAATAGGGCAAGCAACTTGTGTGGAAAGAGAGTCCTAATCAGTGGTTCTGGAACGATCGGATGCATGGTCTTGCTCGCAGCTAAGCTGGATGGAGCAGAACAAGTCACTATAGTTGATGTACTGGAAGAACCATTGGCAATTGCCAGAAAAGTTGGTGCTGATCAAACACTTTGTGTTCAGCTATCAGCTGCACCATCTCCTGAATTCCTTAATGAATTTGATGTGGCTTTTGAGGTTTCTGGTGGTGCATCCGCCCTTGGCAACTGTATTGAGCTGGTTCGCCGTGGTGGCATAATAGTGCAGGTAGGAACGCTTCCTGTTGAGGGGATTCATCTCTTTGCGAATCAAATTATGGTCAAGGATTTAGACATTAGGGGTTCTATGCGTTTTGGCAATGTTTTCTCTCGGGCAATCCGATTGCTTGAAAGTCAAAGATTGAATGTAAAACCCATCCTTACTAGTAAATTTCCGATTGCAGAAGCAGCAGAAGCTCTCAAATTGGCTTTCGATAAGACCCTCTCCATGGAAGTTCAGATTGTGGCAGATTGACAAAGTCAGTGAGCATTGTTCTTCAGGATCAAACTTTGCCGAGTGCCCTATCTACATAAACCGATCAAACGAATAAGCTCCCTCTACCAAAGAAATAGCCTGGCCTGTCTTAATGGATTCCTGGGCTGCCAATCCTTGCAAAACAGCCAGAGAACCATCTTCCAAATTAACCTCGATTTTCCCATCCCCCAAAACTACCTGCTGAAATCGCTGGTGCTGATAAAAAGTTGAACCATGGTGGTCTCCGGCTGCCAGAATCAGAGGATCAACAACAATTTCTTTTCTTGAAACACCTTTTGGGAATCTTGGACTGAAAATCAACTCAGGTGTCGGAGGTTTGCCTAAATCTTCTGGCCAGAATCGATCCGGGCCGGGAATCTTACATTCTAACTTCCCTGCTGATCCAACTGCTGCTATTTCTTCCTGGAATAAAGATCCTTCAGCAAACATGCACAGATCAAGAGTTGCCCTCATTCCATTTGCAAACTCCACAATCACAAAGGCTTGGTCAATAATATCTGGTTTTTTACCAGAGTAGATCTCATCGAGATGATTGACTTCGATCCCTCCTGAAGCAAAAACCTTTGTAGCTTGGCTTTGCGTAATCAGATTCATCAGATCAAAAAAATGGCAGCACTTTTCTACAAGAGTTCCACCAGAGTTGACATTGAACCGATTCCAATTGCCTACTTTGGCCAAAAAAGGGAAACGATGCTCTCTTATGCTGAGTGTTTTGAGTTGACCTAGACAGGAAGGATTGCGAATCTCTTCCAGCATAGCAGATAAGGGGGGCATATAGCGATATTCCATGGCAACCCAAATCGGAAAATGAAAATTTTCATTCAGTTGCAGTAATCTCTTGAGTTGCTCTTTAGAGGTGCAGAGGGGTTTCTCAACGAGGGTTGGCTTAGGCTGCAGGTCGCTGATCAGTTCTATTTGCTCAGCGTGTCTAAAATTAGGACTCGCGATCACCCAAGCATCGACTTCTGCATCACAAAGCAGTGACTCAACGCTCTCATGAAATTGGATTAATGGAACTCGTTGCCTCATCTGCATCCGCATCGTATCATCGGGTTCATAAGCATGAGTCAATTCAACATTATCCAGCAATTTCATATTTCGCACGTGCTCTTGGCCCATCATTCCACATCCAATCATCCCATATTGAAGCGGCCGTTTTTCAGTTTTCATTTTCAACCCACAAAATTATTTAGCTAAAGTCATGTCCAAATCTCAAACAGTCGTACCCATCAAGAGTGCAGGTCTAGATCGAGTTGAAGTGGCGTGGTTTGCCCCTCTTTGTTCGGATGATTACAGATATCTTGGTGTTCCAGATGGTCAACTTCGAAGCAATTGGAAAAACACCAGTGAGGTATTACTTACAGCTGAAAAGCTCGGTTTTGGAAACATTCTTTGCCCCTCTTCCTATCAGGTTGGTCAAGATACGTTGACATTCGCTTCCGGCGTCGCACCTTTGACAAGTCGGATTAATGTGCTCACAGCTGTACGCTGTGGGGAAATGCACCCAATCATGTTAGCCAGAACTGTTTCTACCATGGATCACATGATGAAAGGCCGCCTCACAATCAATATTATTTCCTCAGACATGCCCGGAGAGAAAATCTCCAGTAAGGATCGTTACGAACGTTCCAAGGAAATCGTCGAAATTCTCAAACAGGCTTGGAGCAAAGAGGAAATCAACTATGAAGGTCGTTTCTACCAATTTCAGAACCTAACCACTGATCCAGCCCGACCCTACCAGCAAAACGGTGGACCGCTGCTTTACTTTGGCGGATATTCACCACCCGCACTTCAACTTTGTGGCCAACACTGTGATGTCTACCTGATGTGGCCGGAACCAGAAGATCTATTGAAAGAAAGAATGCAAGCTGCTCACGCTCAGGCCCAAACTTTTAGGAGAAATCTCGACTATGGGCTGCGAGTTCACATGATTGTTCGTGACACTGAAGTCGAAGCTAGAGAATACGCACAGTCCCTGGTGTCACAGTTGGAAGACGAAATTGGCCAGGCGATCAAAGCTAGGGCCTTGGACTCTACTAGTCTTGGCGTTTCTTATCAGGCAAAAAATGTCGTTGATTCTGATGCGTTCGGGTTTGTAGAACCAAATCTATGGACTGGCGTCGGAAGAGCTCGTTCTGGATGTGGCGCTGCGCTTGTTGGAAGCGTCGATCAGATTCTGACCAAACTTGAAAGGTACATGAAACTGGGAATTCGAGCTTTTATTTTCTCAGGCTATCCCCATAAAGATGAATGTGAAAATTTCGGGACAAAAGTACTACCACAACTTCAAACCTGCCAACTTTCAAACGTCTATGGAAGGGTGCCAGACTCTCTTCCACAGACTCCTCTGGGTGTTGGAGAACGTCGTTGAGTTAAGTTTGTATTGAACACCATATTTCAGTCTAACGTGATGGAATCAAAAAACAGTAGCTGTCTTTCAGAGTTCATGATGTGAATCGCCTTCTTAGAAATCAATTGCCTTAACGGCTCAGCAAAAGAAGTCGTGAAGATCAACTTATTTATTCATGAAAATGATTGGGATTGTGATGGCTCTAGGTCTTCAAAGACTGTTTGGAATCCTAATCTAATAGGGAGGTTGAAGTTCAGATTTATCCAAATGGTGGATTTAATCTAAAAGATGAGGAATGTCTGGGTACGATTTACCGAGGTACTTTAGAAATCTATATCACAACCACTAGTTGATTCGCGAATGTTTATGGACCCTGCACAAGTGTTTAACCCGCCATATGTTTCCGGATGACCGTGTCGTAGCACATGCATTTAGAAACCCCTGCGCAAATCAGCTGAGATCTGCAGTATTGGAAAGGTTATTCCATTAGGGATCATGGAAATCTCAAATACTGTAGAAGATATTGCTAAAACGAAGAAGCAGATCCAGTCACCTAATGATGTCAAGTGCCTAAAGATTCAGACCATCAAGGCGGGTGTATAAATTGAATCAGTGAGGGAAATATAGGTACTAAACGTTGATTTCAGCGCCTGAAATCTATACTTCTCTTGAAGTTGGAGTGGTAGAAGGCATAAAGAATAGCATCTCAGATATCGTCAGAACGAAGTTTCGTGAGCATTTGCATTACATCAAGTTGATTGGGCAAACCTAGTTGGGATTGTTTAGATTCTTAAGTGAAGCTATATTGCAACAGGTCCTAGGATCGCACCAACAAAAGTTTCAATAGATCCCAGTACTTGTAAACACATGCAAGGGCATCCATTATGTGTAAAGAATAACTGCTGCTAATCCTAATTAAAATCGGCACTATAACAAATTCGGGAATAAGTAGCTATTTAAAGGCAAGATTATTATGGGACAGAACAAAGCATCAGGAATCGATTAATTCTTAACAGAGACAAAGTAATAGATTCTAATTTATTTGCTTACAACGTGATCGGTTAAACCCGAATCAAATAAATTCAAAAAATACAACGACACCCCTAATCATTAGACAGTGGATCCATGAACCAATTCACCATATCTGAACTAGTGGAGACCAAATAACCTCCAGCTCCTTTCAATCCTGAAACAAATCCATTTACTGTTTTTTGAGTAATGCTACCATCACAAGATCCTTGCTGTTCCAACCAATGAACAGTATTACCAACCACTACTACACTTCCTGAGACAATTAATGAACCAGCAGAGACAGTTATTATACCAGCAGAGACAATAGCTAAATTTCCCAGTACACACTCGGCGTCTTGACAACCCCGAGTAGCGTCAGAAAGCCCTTCAATTACCACTGAATCTGAATTATCAATCCCCTTAACCTCAAGTGACCATTCTTTAGTAACAAGTTGACAATCATAGTTCTGTTTCGGCTTAGATTCTGGAACAAAACAAGCTGCTAAATTAAGAATAAATATTAAAGATAAGAACTTGATCACAAGATTCATTTCAAACTTAAAGTGTGGTAGATTTATATAAATTTGAAATAAATCTAATTGTATTTTACGTTGTTTGTTGGCCAATATAAATTTTCTTGAAGAAGCCATTTAGATGTTTTGATCAAAGCCCTACCAAATTTCTCATACTCATTTTGACCTTCTCCTACTAGATCTCCAAAAAAATGATTAATTTTATCATTTTCTAAATGAAAACTTCCTTTGGCGGTCATGACTGACCAGTACATACCAGGCCTGTTCGTAAAAGCAAAAGAATTTAAATGCTTTTCAAAGAATGATACACCCATCCAAGGTGTTGTTCTGGATAAATTCAACATATCAGTCACTGTAGGAGCGATATCGATCTGGCTACCAAACCGTTCAACAACAGTTGAGTTGTTAATGGGACCACCAATTATTAGCAAAGGAATCTGTGATCTTATCCTGATGAAATCTTCATAATTATTAGCTTTTTTTATAGACTCTCCATGCCAAGAAGTATCACTAGTTATAAGTATTATTGTATTGTCATACCATTTTTCTTTTTTTGCTTTCTCAATAAAAACTCCAAGTTGTTCGTCTGAATAATGAAGTGTATTCATAAATTTGTGAACTTCTCTGTTCCCCAAGTTTAAATCATAATCTTGATGCACTTCAAATGGGTGATGATTTGTAATTGTAACTATTGTAGTAAAAAAAGGTTGTTTCTCTTTTCTAATTTCTTCTATTGCTTTATTAAATAATTCTTGATCAGTGAAACCCCAACCTAGTTTTTCAGCATTTTTCCTAAAATCATTTCTATCAATTATTTTATCAAATCCATTCCTTAGAAGAAATAAAGCTTGTCCGTCAAAGCTAGAATCTGATGCATGAATCCAAGAAGTACTATAGCCCTGTTCTTTAAGAAATTCTGGCAAACAATAAAATGAATTCGTCGGAAAATGGTCCATAACTGCTCCACCATAATTTGGCATTATTGAGCAGTAAATTGCAACGTCAGCATGTTTGGTCTGATGCCCGTTTGCGAAGAAATTCCTGAAAAGAATTCCCTCCTTAGACAGCTTATCGAATCTTGGAGTTATAGAATGCAAACTACTATAAACACCTATATCAGTTGCTCTAAATGACTCCATAAGAATAAGAATGATATTCCAGTTAATTTTAGCATTATTATTGCAATTTATTTTTTGATTAAAATTTTTATCACTACATTTACTATCATTTACTCTAATAAGAGGATATGGATCAAATTCTCTAATATTACTTTTAATACCTGATAGATTGTTCTCAACTAATTTGATTTCCTCGATTGGCATCGAGACTTCCTTTAACT
>JACLAC010006658.1_pt1 | contig 24082 bp, 6 predicted proteins | sample 8027881 | NCBI WGS metagenome assembly JACLAC01 (sample SAMN15725517, study PRJNA655200) | protist metagenome | isolation source: fluorescence activated cell sorting (FACS) single amplified genomes of... | place: Spain: Blaines Bay Microbial Observatory, Mediterranean Sea | collected 2016-01-19 | reverse complement strand
GGTCAGGTTGCAAATAAATGAAGGGGCAAATGTTGGTGCGGTAGGAACATTCAAAAATTTAGTAAAGAACGAGGGCGCCCGTGGATTGTACAGTGGGTTATCCGCTGCCGCCGCTCGTCAGTTCAGTTATACGACAGGTCGGCTCGGCCTGTATGACACGTTCACCAGCCGGGTTCTCGCTGGTAAAAAAGGGACGGAACAGACCCAGCTGGCGTTGTTCGAAAAGCTAGGCTGCGGCCTGGCCGCCGGAGCGATTGCGGCGACCGCGTGCTGTCCCATCGAGGTATCTCTGGTGCGAATGCAAGCCGACGGTGTTGCTGAAGCGTCTAAAAGGCGAGGTTACAAGAACGTGTTTGACGCCGTGTACAAAATAGGTAGCCAAGAAGGGGTAAAGGCACTGTGGCGAGGGGTTGTGCCAACGGTAACACGCGGGGCCGTCGTGTCCATGACTCAGCTGGCGACCTATGACCAAGCGAAAGAAATGTACTTGAATAGCGGTATCGTCAAGGAAGAAGGGAAGCCATTGCATTTAATATCCAGCGTTACGAGCGGGTTCATTTATTGCGTTGTCTCGTTGCCCCTGGACATCACGAAAACTAGAATGCAAAACCAACTGCCTCTCCCGGACGGTTCTTTGAAGTACAATAATCTCGTGGACGCTTTGGTGAAGATTCCACGCCAAGAGGGTATGTTTGCGTTGTGGAAAGGTTTCCCTCCATATTTTCTTCGTGGGGGAGGCCATACGGTGTTCATGTTTCTGTTTGTGGAAGAGTACCGTAGGCTTGTCAAGGATTACTACCGAGAGTGAGGAGGGCGTGGAAAAAGGTATGATAACAAAGTATACGGTCAAGCACCTTTCTTAGAGTATCTCTACTTTCAGGTTCTTAACAAATACGAACTAGAGATAACTGTAGACGCTCCTAACATAACAAAGTAATTGTTAAAATTTTCTTTTTAAAATGGGTACTTTTCGTATTTGTATGAATCAACACCAACACCATCAGGCGGATCGCCCAATTTCTCAAATTCAGATTTCAATTTTTTCAACAGTTTTTGAAGGGCGTTCGCGTCGGGGCCTCTTTGTTTTGCTTCTTCTATCCAGCCTTCAATTTGCTTGCAAATATAGAATTGTTTCAGTCGAAAGTGCTCTTTCACAAAAGCCTCGAATCCCGGGGGAGGATGTTGCAGCTGGCCAAGCATAGCATGCATGACTGTTGCCACCCTCAGCCGTTCATACCCACCATTTTTGCTGGTTCTTGCTGCCTCGTGGGAACTTTCTTTGCCCCATTGTTGCTCAACCCCTGGTTCATTATAGTACGGGTACTGGCTTCCCAAAATTTGTCCCTGTACACTCACGATCACCTGCAGCACCGTGCTTTTTTTCGGAACCCAATTCTCTTGGCCAGTCGATCCACCTTGCCACGTGCCGAGCAGGCTAAGACAAACTTTGCCGCATTTGTACAGGTTGGGGTTGAAGCGAACTCGCCCTGCTCCCGTCGTCTCTAAATTGACCTTCGGAGGGACCTTGGGATAGTTAGGTGGAAAGTATACATCGAACACGAAACAGCCACTATCGTAAGGGGTGTTTGAAGGACCGGTTATCAGGACTTTCATTACAAATGGGCGCGTTTGATCAAACCGAAGTGCGATCATTGACCCAAAGTGAATTGGCATGTCGCGCTTGAGGCTCTTTAGTTCCCGATTAACGCGCTTGTCGCGAGATTTCGACACTTTTCCAGCAATATCTGCGGTGATTTCACCAGAATAATGATGGTTGTAGACAGATCCAGCGCCTTTCATATCGGTGGATTTAAACTGGTACCGTTTCAATTCTTCTGCGTACAAAGCCATTAAGTTTGATGCGCCATCTACGATTTCATTGCCAGATGTCTCTGTTTCGCTAGAAATTTTCTGCTCACCATCGTTATCTTTTAGCTTCACTGCCGCATCGTCATCAAGTGATTTCATTGCGCTGTCGACGGCCAAATAGGCACCTTCGAATTCTTCTCGGAGTTTTGCGTCTGGGGTTAAGCCCCTTCCGTCATATTTCTTTAACATCCAGTCCGAACCGTACAGAAGGTCTGTTATATCATTAGCCGGAGTATGGACGCGCATGGCGTCCTCATCGTCGTCCTCATCGTCATCCATATCTGCACAGAGTTCAACATTCTCTGCTAGCAATTCATGGATAGATTTAGTCAGGCCCGGTAATTTCCCACAAAGTCTAATTGTCTCAGGGCGCTGGGCTAGACCAATGACCACGCGAAGAATGGCATGGTGAAGGCTCCTGTTCGAGGCCAGGGACATGGAGCTATTGCCAAACAGGTACGAGAAAAATACCGAAAGCAGTGGTGATGCCTCCACAATATTGGAAAACAAGTCCCAGTCCACAGGTATGGCTTGGTTGGGGATTTCCAAAAATAGAGCTAGGCAATGAAGTGCATGGACTGTTGCCTTTTTCTTACGCTCGCGCTCATTTTCTTGCTTGTCGTATTCGTTCGTGCTGTTGTTGTGACCATGGCCAAAACCTGGTTTCCACAACATTGATTTGTTACTTTCTTTGCTTTTTCCAGTCTTGCCAGTCGGACCGTTGGACGTCCCTTGGCCGCCGGTGCTTGAGTTTGAAGAAGCTGCATTTGATACCTTCCTTATTAGAACATTTACTGAATCTTTAAATGTATCGGTCCATTTGGGGTCTCGGGGACCTTCCCCTTGCAAGGTTCCGATCCTCAATAAAAGGCGAGAGATAGTGCCGCTTGAAACAGACATTGATGTGAGCTTTGGAGACACTGCATCTCCGATGCGCGCCTTGAACATATTCGATAAAATACTCACTTGGCACGACATTGGATCTAACATATAATCTGCGGCTGAAGGAATGTCACACATGTCGACACCAAGAGCAACCAGTAGAAGCGAGATACACATAGTATGACCAGCAAAACTGTCTGCAAAGCCAGGAAGCTCGATGCTGCTTTCTAAATTTGACAACCATAGTAATAGCACTCGTCTTGATTTCTCTTTCTCGCTATTTGTGGTCACTTTAGAATTGACAAGATCTAGCGCATTGTCATTATAGAGCGAAACTGTGCCGCTACCGGAATGGGACCTTTCAGAACGCAAAAGACGCTTTATTATACACTTTAGCACACCGCGAGATGCTATCTGCTTCAACATGGGGAATGTGTTCGCCTCTGTGGGTGCATGGGGTAAGATAGCAAAACTGGGATTATGACCAGGAGCGCAAGTCATTTGCGGCCGAACTGCGATTCCGTTGTGAGCTGTAATGGGCCACAAGCCCCGTGCAATGGCACCACCACTGAACCTTGAAAGAACAAAACTCTCAGATTTACTGCACGATACTAGCACTTGAGTTCCCATAAAAAAGTTTAGCATGTGAGCAGACGATCCCAACTCTTTTTTGAACATTTCTGTCAGGCGCTTTGGCCTTTTAGTAGTCATTACACTCGATATGTTTACGCGAATTTGCTTACCAATGAAAGCATCTACTTTACTTTCCATTATTAATGCTGCAACATCAAAATTTATGAAACCACCGACGTGTTGCTTGAAGTCTTGGTGTGAAGTGGCTGTAACAGAAACGCTCCCTCTACCCCGCAATTCGTTTCTAACAGACGGGTGAAGTTGAAGGCAAATAGCAAATGTGACGCAGGGTGTTTTTGCATAACCGCCCCACTGTCCATCAAACGCGTCGCAGCGACTGGTATTTTCGGAACATGTATTGGAAGCCACTGGTTTGAATTCAATATCTACTATTGTGTTCCCATTATTTTGAAGCACAAGGTCTCTAGCACGTGTTTTCGCATTTACTTGAGCCGAGGTTTCACATTTCTTATACAGTTCATAGCTACGGTCTATTCCACATTTGTTCATCGCTAAATCTAGCACTAGCATGTCGGCAGGCAAAGTATAAAGTGGAGAATCTCGTAAAAAAGACATTTCCTTTTCGGCATAATAAATTTCGCCAGCCCGCAATGTAATGCTTTGGGGCGAGAACCACCTTTGCAAACTTAACCCATCGCCAAATCTCATTTTCCCTCCTTTTGCTGAAGGGGAACTTGAAAGAAGATTCGATATCGTTGCTGAATCATTTTTATAATATAGACTCACCGCAGGATAAAATGCATTGCTAGGTAAATTGTTGAATGCAACACCTTGGTGCCTCCCGTTAAGAGCGAAACTTAGCGTCCGTTGCTCGCAGTCCAAGAAGACTGTAACAGTATCACCCTTTCCATAGCGTTCACCATATGGTTTATTGTTCACTCTTGAACCATTAAATATGTGCCCACTTGCAGCATAATAACCCCAGCTGGAAGAAGTTGCACCTATGTACGATCCGTTTGAGCCTAACATTTTGTGGGCTTTTTTAGGACCACCAGATACATTTGTGATACCAATAAAATGTTGAATGTCATGCCCAACCTTTGAACGCACTATTGATTTTACTTTTATAGTCCACTGATGTACGCCTTCAGAAAAGCACTGGTTTGCCAGTATCGACTGGTGGGCCATACTTCCATATGACACAACTGCCGTGTCACCCCTAATGTGCAGATGTTTACCAACAGAGTCACAGTTTTGGTCCCATGAAATCGGGGCAGGACTTCCTTTGGAGACGGAATTGTTATTGTTGCTACTATTTTTAAGATCGGGAATATGCAACGTAGAATTGAAAATGCTTCTTGGTGAATGAATTGCCACGTAAACCATTTGCTTCATTTGAACTGCTTTCACTAATAGACGGCTTAAAAATGGACCGAATGTTGTGTCCGATTCTAAAAGAGTGCTAATTACTGTAGCAACAATGCTTTGGTTTTTAACGTTCAAATTCCACGCCGCTTCTATCATCCGAAGACCTTCTTCCAAAAGAACATTGGTACTATTCGTTTTGGGGACTATTTGCGAAAAACATCGTATCGCTTTTTCCAGAAAATATTCACCGATAAGATTTTTTCCATAGCCCGAGAGTGCCGCACCCCTAAGCATAGCTATCATTCCTGCGCATTGCTCATGTGTTTTTACCACATCTGATGGCAATTCACTTTGTAACTGAAAATTTTCCATAAGCATCACTATCCACTTTTCAATGCGGCCGAGCAAACTAGGGTACGCCCCCAATATCATCCCGATAAGTCTATATTTGGGACCATCCCAGCACGACCCAGTAAGTTCTTCCAGCAGAGCTGGTTTGAGTCTTCCCACAATGGTGATTAAAAATCTTTGGCAGATTGTATTCATTGTGGCTAGGTCCTTATTTGCAGCCAACATGTACGCGCGTTCGAACATTCCATGAACATCATGGAGGAATATGCCCTCTGACCCATCCAAGGGGGTATCGTCGTAGATATAGCCAATTACTTTTGTCAAAGCCTCAATGTAGAACACTAAGGCATTTGCAAGTGATATATGTGTCATATCCGCCTGCCCATTTATCTCCAAATGTTTGTACACAAAATCCCATAGTGCACCGACGTTTGAAAACGCTTCATTTATTTTACACAATTTACAAACTAAATTCGCGTAAGATCTGTGCAAAGTTGGAAAATCTAAAATTCTCTTAACCAGCCGTTTTGCGACATCCACGCTCTTTCTACCGACTGATAGCAACACAATCGAGGCATGGGGGCTGTTTGGAACGTGGGGGAGCAACGCAGACATAACGTTTTCAGTCATTGGGGCAGAAGAGAGTGCAGAGCAAACACTACTGTGCGTATTACAGGAACATGCCAAAATATAAAGGCACAATTTTACCGAGGGCTTTGTGGTAATAGCTGTCGAGGGTAAAGCAGAGTTAGCATTCATGTCGGCCGTCCCGTAAATATGAATTCCTGTCAAGTTCCCTGTCGGAAGAGGAAGACCAGAACTTTCGCTCTCCAAGTCAACGTCATCACTCATTGCAGCAAAAGGTACGTATCTGAACGATATTCGTAAAACTCTTATTGCCGTCACGCCCACAACAGCGATGGTTGCCGCACCTACATCGCGATTAGATATGTTTGTACGAGAACTAGAGTCCATATGAACTAGATTCATATAGGGGTCCATTAAAGAATCTGATTCCCAACCAAATTTTTGTTTTGATGGTCTATTGGTTCTGCCGTTTTTTGTGGAAACAAGCGTTGCCGATCCTGCACAATTTAATTGGGAACATGTCGTACCTGTTGAAACTGTAACGTACGAGGGAATAATATTTCGTGAATGCTTATCGCCGATATGCTGAACCTTCTTTGCACAGCGGACGTTTATCGAAGATACGATAACATCTTCTGGAAACAACAGGGTGACATCCCAATGAAACTGCTTGCCATGCTTCTTAAATCGAAATTCGACAACATCAGAAGGCGATATTTTAGCATCACTCATACTGCTCCGTTTTAAGAGTGACGCTAAGCGGAGCCCAGGTGTTCCAATTGATCTTGTGCCTTGAATATCAAGGACTTGGCATCGGCTCGTTATGGGTTGTCTACCATGGGAGTAGGGCATGCGAACAACAGATTTTTGTGTGCCATCTATTCTTGGCCACTCCAGACTTGGTTTGCGGCCAACTAGCTTTTGTACATTTAGAAACGGACTCTCAAATATTGTTCGGGAGAACCAGTTTGCTGCCTCCTCTGTAGACTGAACCACTTGCATCGCTAAATTTACCAACCGGCTTGAAAAGTTAGACTCGTCTGAGATCTTTTGCAGGACTTCCATCAGCACAGCCAAAACCGGCGATCCCTCAGGGTGCATCGCCAGTGAAAATATATTGACAACTTCTGATTCAACGAGGTCACGCAATTGATGACATAATTGGTCTGTATACATGTTTGAAGTAACCAGCCATTCTAGAATTACCTTTGCAGCGGATGGAAACCCAATATTTTGTATAATTGGCGCCGTAATTGACCGTAAAAAGTTATTGAAAACCGTGGGGCAAGAATCGTCCCGAGCAAGACTTATGAACCGGCTAACTAGTTTTGCTATTTCGAGTGCTGTGTTTAATTCCGATTGTGTTACAGTACATGATTTTTGTCGTTCTGCCAATAATATGTTGCTTAAGTGCGAAAGCATGTTGCCCATATAATTCGTTTTCATATTACTGCAATCATTGTAAAGCCCAAATGATTCAGTGACCACAGAAAGTAATTGACAAAGAATAGAGCTTTTGAAGCGAGACGAAACAGCAAACGTGTCCAGCACAACTTTTAGAGTACACTGTCTCAGCACTCCTTGCATATCAACAGTATTACGTGGGTTTAGATGAATTAATTTGAACAGTTGAACAAACTCGTCTGCGACTACGGCCACGAAATTCTCTTTTCCAACGAGCACCGATGCCAAAATAATAGGGTAAGATTGCAGAAATACTTGAGATTGTACCAATTCATGCAGTGTGCTAAATGCACTTAACGTCTTGCAACAGGCACTCCAAGAGAGAGCTGCATCGCAGGTTTCAAGTGGGGTTCTCCCTATCAATTCAAACAACTGTATTGATTCTCCAACAGATAATGTGAACGCGGGTTCCGTTTTGCTATTGGACCCCATCAAAATTGAGTGGTATTCTTCCCGTTCTACAACACATAGTATATCCACCACTCGGCAAATCGCGATACCTCTCAGTCTCGACAACCGAGAATCATCACCAATTCCCAAAAGTGTCAATTCAGTAGCTATTCCACCCACGTGAGTTATATACAACGTTTGTGATCCCATTTTAAACCCCATGCGGCTACGTATCTCACGTTTTATCAAATCACAGGAAGCATTATAGGGGGTTTCGAAAGAAAATGTTTTCCCCCAACATCGTATGATCAGTAGAATAGTACCTTCAGCAGTGTAAGTTTCTGAAACAATCTCACCCATTTTTGATTCCCCGTCGTGAAACATAGTGTGTGGATTGTTCGTAGTAATTGATTTAAAGAGCCCCAAGTATTTAGTCCCTAACGACTCTAAGGTGAAAGAAATGGAAGGCACGAATCCATCAGATGTGATTTCTATGCTTTCTACATAAGCATCGACTTTGGTGGGGTTCGATTTCATAAATATTGCAGAGCAAACATTGTCGTGCTTCACTATTTGTCCAGCCAACCCAGCATTGCCTTCCGCGCACCTTATACCAATATAACAATTTGCTTTGATCAATACAGAATGCTTCAGGGATATCGTCTGTTTCGATTCAGTGCGTAGTCTATCGACACCGATCAATTCTGTTCTTTCAACCAGTTTATATTTATTGTTAAATCGCTTAAATATTTGTATTTCCCAGCCTTCGCCAGAACTTGATTTGCTCAAAAGCAGCTCAATTTTGCTAAGGAACCCAGAGCGAGGCACTGGTGTCTCCAGGATACAAACATTGTATCCCGAAGGATGCGGAGATGGCGAGGCGTTATCTCTGACCTTGCCAATGACAATTGGTCCATTCTCTTCAGCAATTTGGGCTTGTTGAATTTCTTCATCCGAAACATAGATCGAAGTGTTATTGGTGATGCTCTTTTCTATCGCGATAGTAACAGAGTCCTTGGGCCCATATAGACTCACGGCAGGATATATTGTTTTCCCTTTAAAACAACCAGTGTAAGCAACACCCTGGTTTTCACCGTTGATAGCAAAAGATAATGTATCATTCACCATGTCTAGGATAACAGTGACTGTATCACCCGTGCCATACTGTTTCCCATACGGCTTCGTATGAGACTGGGCGTAGCACTTCTTTGATACGGAATAGTACCCCCAACTCTGGGTGGACTTTGATGCTCCTAGATAAGTGCTCAGTATTGAGAGTCGTTTGTTGGATGCTGAGCCAGGACCTTCGGGCCATTCTGTCACACCAACAAAGATGTATTTTTGTGGAGAGACATTGTCGCATATAATGTTCCATGCAACAACACCATCGGAAATAGGATAATTTGCGACTCCAGTGCGAAATGTAGAAAGGGACTGCTTGTCTAAACACAATGTTTTCCCTTCATTCGAAATAGAAAAAGCGTGAAAACATTTGCGTTCCTCAAAATATATTTGGGTGGAAGAACGCCCATTGCCAAAAACATACGCTAAGTTTAAGTTTTCTGTACACTGTGATCGTGTTATCTTCCTAAGAAAAGCAGACTTTTTGCGCAAAACATCATCGCTTGTGCTCTTAATTTCTATACATAATTCGACAGGTTTAGAGTCTTGGCAGGATTCAGACCACCCTCGTTCAATTAGGCGATCTTGATCTGCCAACACCTCGCCATTTGTTGTCAATTGCTGCAGAAAAGGGTCTATCCCAGTCAATTTTGATATCTTTTGTTTAAGATCAAATATAGTTAAGTGTGGGGACAACGTTATTACTAGAAAAGCACTTCCCAGCTGGACTTGAACAGTAGTGCTGTTAACCGCGCTGTCCTGCCCCGCAGTAACCTCCACATCGAGTTCTGCTCGAAACGATAGCACCAAATGCAACAATCTAAGCAGGAAAGGCAAGTTGCAGTGCCGGTTTTCAGATATTGAAGTTGAGACAATATCCAATGCAACATCTTTTAGACGGGAACGAAGGATTGAAAGGGAATTGAGATAGTCACTGTGTGTATTTTTGCTGATTACCTGGAGGAAAACATTAATCAACCTTGAGGCGGCACTGAAAGCAAATGGCTGCTCGGAACATGACAATGCCCAAACGTACGACGAAAACATTTCTGTTTGCACCATTTGTATTATTGTGTATGGCAGTGCATAAGCGGAAACTTGGCATAACACTCTGTTCGCCAATAAAAATAATTTGATTTGAAACGGTTTCACAAATGTTATGTTTGTAAGAAGATCAAATAAAGTGTTGAACATTTGTGAGCTAGTCACTACTTCTGCATCGCGTGGACTCGCGGAAGTTTCAATTGGATTATTACCGGCATCAAGGCTACCGGTTGAGCTCTCCGCCGCATTATTTTGGTTGTTCAAAACGGTATCGATAAGTACAGTATTTTTTGCAATTGCTACGATGCATTCGTTTCGAAGTGGTCGCCGTATCGCTGCAAATATGGGTCGGGGAGTTCGGAAGTCCGCAAAACCAATCGCCTCGCATGTTTCGCATAAATTGTAGCAGTCTTCAACAATTGACATGTATCGAGTACCCCTAATGACACCATTGTTTACGCACAAAGAGTTGCTACATTTAACACCTTCATGGCAAAGTTTTGGATCCCAACGCTTTGGAGAATCTTGTACTGTCGAAAATGCCGACGCAGCATTGTCGTATAGGTTAAACACCAGCCCGGCATGCGGAAGTTCACTTGTCATTGGAAGCTTAATTTTTAAGAATATATCATCCCAAAACCTTTCCGCGTTGGAAGAATCCTTCCATGCAGCTTCGCAAATGCTAAAAGGCCTAGAAATACAAAGGTAAAGAGGACCAATAATTGGAAACTGCCCTGTTATAGAACACCGTTCTTTAGCATGTACAACATGCCTTTGCGTGCTGCTCTGATTATGGTTGAACTGTAACAGCTTAGACATCATGTACAAATTCCATATAATACATAAAGAAGGACGTTTGCTTGCAGCGACATTAGACAAGACACCCACGAGTGGGGCAATACTGTAACCGGCGAGGGGCGTATTAAGCAACGGCGTTGCTATCTTTAGTATCGCATGAAATACATCGTTTTTACAGCAAGCCGGCGATTCTCCTTCAACAAGTGCACGCTGAAGCATACCAACAGAAAATCGAGCAGCCTGTTGTCCATCAACACCGGGATGTTTTGAAGCATAATGAATGGTGCGCCTTAAGAGCAAAATTAATTCATTGTTGTGAGGCGCTGGCAAAGGCGTCACGACAACGAATGCCCAGAAGAAATCACAGCAATCCTGTACCGTAAAAATGCGCGACGGGAGATGATTTGAGTTCTCCTCCAATACCAAGGACCCCATCTGCTCTTGCTCATTCAAAATAGAAACCAAACCGCAAGTAAGATACACAGCTGGGCCTACACTAGATTGCCAAATATCGTACATTGGGGCCTTATCAACGAGGCCTTGTTTATACATCTCGAACTCTAATGCGTACCGATTTTTCTTGAGGTGCAGTAATTGCAGTATGTCCATCGATAATGTTTGCAAATTATTACTGATACATTTTGTCACTGACAGTGTTTCTTCAGATATATTTGATGGACTTAACGGTTCTGTTTGTTGCACTTGCGCTTTGATGCGCTCGATAAAAGCATCAGTGGTCATACTGACAGAAGAGTGGTCATCGTAAATGCTATCAAATGTTTTCGAAAAAGGAGTATTTTGTTCACCTAGGGAAATTAGCATCGAAAGCTTCTGAACAGCCTCTCTTATTACCGCCCGGCGAGTTTCAACCAGATCTGCGTGCTGCCGTATCTCATGCTGTATCTCCTTGTACCGCAAGGTTAAATTAGGGGTTATCCCAAGGTCTGAAATGCCGAATTGCTCGTACGCTTCTTGCCCATAGATGCATAACATAGCTTTGATACCCCCGGAAGAAACAATACGGGGGGAGTCGCCATAGGAGACGATGGCCCCAGCAACACTGCCCACAGCGTTCCATTCCACGCAGTGTGTAACAATTTTTAGTTGATTTAATGTTTTTGGAAAACGAACGCCTTGCGTTGATTTAGCCTGAAAGTATCGAATACCAGCCCTCGGATTTACCGAGAGAGAATACAAGGGCTCCCAAGGAGAGTCAGAAGTTTCCCCATTGCATCGACCATATAGTACTGTGCGAACGGAAAACCTTTCGTCGTGAATTTTTGAACACCACAAAGAAATGCGTTCTATACATTTCTTTTTGTCAAAGTTAACGAAAACGACATTTGTTTCGCTGGAGCTGGTGGCTTTCAACTTCAGATGTACAAAATTGCTGTTTAGACTATATTGTGGACTCACAAGAACCTTCGGGTGAATGCACCCCTGCAAAGGAATACCTGAAAAATCTCCTTTTGGCCAACAATACTCATCAAGCAGCATGGTGTTTACATTAAACATCTGTCTCAATAATCGACTTTCTTCTGAAAAGCCTTCCTTGCATAGTGGGGCAAGTTTCCTGAATAGAACCAACACGGCGGATGCGAACTTGTCTGAGCAATCATGCCAAAAGTAGCAAATTAACTCCAGCATTTGTTTCATAGCAAATTTTGAGGCTTGAAACTCCATTAAGGAGGGGAGGATAGCCAAAATGGAATTTGCAACACAAGACCGAAGGTAAGAAATATGGCTGACATCGGATCCTTTTCTCCACTGGACCAATGTTTGGATCAGTTGAGTTGCACTACATGCCGTTTTCAATGAATTTGCATTTATCACATTTTGAATTAACAGTTTTCCTAATTCATCAAATTTATTGCGGATCATGTTAATTTCTTTACCCAAACCAATTTCAGAAACACTTTCAATCAGATACATATTTGTCACGTAACGATCATCATCTGATATCATTTTTGAAAATAAAGAAGTGTACAACTCTTCCCTAAAATTGCTGTGGGCAACAGAATCCGGGCGCCGATCGATGCCTGGTTTTCCCCGAAATGAAAATAAAACACTCGATACTTCATGCGGGAAGTGTTCCAATTCGTCGCTAGCTAAGATAATTTTTACCCGTCGTACAAATTGTCCCTGTAAACGCAAGGTAGTGTGCGCTCCTACGAGCGATTGCGAAAATAATTCGTCGTCGTTTTCGGAAGAAATCGTTTGGTCTTGCACGCCGAGCAGCTTTAAACTTAGTTGAATATCGACATCCAGTTTTGGCACAGATATCATTTTCCAATCCATAAAAGATGTCCCAGATGCAATAGATTTTCCTGATGTCAAAACAGGATGTTTCACACCTGGTAATAATGGGCCATTCAGTGCTACTTGGCGGGCATAATATTCCGAGCAATTCGTTTCAACTACTTGTTCTTCTATCCACAACTCTTTGCGCCGTAAAATGGCATCAGCACGCTTCATGGAAATCTTATGTTGGGCAGACATGCTAACACAGAGAGCAAGTTCAATCCCTTTCAGCCCAGTTTTATATGCAGCCTCGTGAACCAGCCCGTTCAAGGAAAACTTCAGGATACCGTTATCACAATCCAATATTACAGCAATAACGTCACCAACTTTTCCATATTTGCTACCATATTTGGAGTGCACGTTATTACTGCATATTTCACCTTTGCTACTGTAACCCCAACTTTTACTACCAGTAGGACTCGTTTGACCAACAATATGGTTGATTGACATGCTGGGTTCGCACACCCCCACAGAAAATAGTAAAGAATTATTGTCGTTGTTCGGTGCTGCCTCAATTCGTATTTCCCAGATGTGAACTCCGACCTTGCAAGTCTCTTTGCTCATGACCGAGCCATGGCCGGCCCATTTGTCACCGTCCATTGAAGCACTATTGCCGTCGATTATGATATCCCGGTTGCCTTTGTTGTTCCAAATACACTGACGCAATTGTTGCAAGCCACTATTGTCATAACGTAAATGCCCATCAGTGATAGTTGGAATATACAGGGCAGGAGAGCCCTTCTTCGACGGGAAGAAAGCATTCGCGGCAGTGTTATCGTTTTGACCCCAGGGACGGTCAGATGTTAACGGCCAGCTACCTAGAATGTAACTGTTATCGTCCTCTTTAAACCCAATGACTTTATTTGGACATGAGACGTGCATGCAATGAATAATTTGAGACTGAGACCTTTCCCCTTTCCAGAACCGAACATTACAAATATGTCCTAGGAACGGGCGGCCTTTTCGCCCACCGTTACCAAGTAATAATGATTCGCCAGTTATTGGTTTATCGTGCCCAAAAGCTAAATTTTCCGGATGGAGAGAAGAGCACAATTGGCCATCCACGAACAATGATAACGTTGTCCCATTTACGGGCGATGCGGAGACTGCTACTGCAATATGAGACCATTTCTCGGTTTGCAGACGAAATCGTTTTCTTGGGTTTATCTCAGTAGATACACAGACGTGTTTTGAGCCGTGTTGGGTTTCGCTGGGGTAAACGATTGCTTTTACTGCACCGTCTCGAAACACAATTATTTCAACTTGCGGGTCGCCAATATATTCCGAGTCTACAGCATTTTCGCCAGAGCACAACTTTGTCATGATGGTGTACGGCTGGAGGGATTCGCTTGCACTGTGTGATCCTTGGGTTATAGTAAATTTGGCCTGCACCCATGCTTCCATAGTAAACGATATTTGGCCACCAATATGACAGAGACTCTTTAAAGGGCACAAAATACCATCATTTTGGCAGTCGTAAAAATTTAAAGCAAACTTAGGTTCTAATGATTTTGAATGTAGTGCCACATTAACATCAATGCGCTCTAAGAGTGACGGTTTGCAAAATTCTACTTCCCACTCCAATCTGAATGCTGTAATGTCGCCATTAGGCAAAGGAGGAGCTGTCGATTTCGATGCACTATGCACATAAACGCTCACAACATTTGCGCACTTAATGCTTTGCATCTTGGTCTCCGTGAGTGGTGTGTCTGTCTTCCACGAAGAAATAATCAACTCGCCGCCGGTAACTGTAACAGTCATGCTAGCCGTGTAAAACTGATTGCGATTAAGACTAAGACACTCTACCATGGGCTTTTCATTGACATAGATGGTGCTGCAGTGTTTTTTTGTGGGATCCCCAGTTTTAACAGTAACAACATACTGCCCATTTGGTAGCAACATTTTCCAAGGCTTCTCCAGTGTCAAGTACGTACATTCGACTTCTTCAAGGTTTAGTTCTTGGAAGACACGCATTGCACACGGATCGACACGGCGGCGGATCGGCCTGGCACGTTTCTTCTGTGTCACCTCGCACATATCATTTAAATAAATCCTTCGAGCCCCACTGTTTTTTTCGACCAACCCTACCGTACAAACCCCTTTTGCCCATGCCGCGTTCAGTTGTGATGTTATTTCGTTAGTATAAGAAACCCACTGCGCTTGGTCGTTGTATTCCCACTTTACCTTTGGTCGGCAGTCCACGCCAGGAAGATTGTAATTGTCCCTTGCTTTTTGTGACTTGGCTCTCTCTGCTTCGTAGTTTGTGTCTACATATCCGTACCAATCGTTACCAATAAAGCCAGTTGATGCCTCCACCATGGGCTTCAAATACTGCTGAGAGTTGCAAGCGGCTCCTGTATATTTTATATACCCTTGGGGCGTTGTTGAGCCTTCTGGCTGAAAACTTAATGCCAACCCGTCATTCAAAACTTCCGAAATTGTCACAAGACGGCCGCGAACGCAATGAGGCGTCTTAGCGCTCCATTTGAGCACGTCGGTCGATGCGGACATGGATCCAGTAATTACACTGGAAGGGTTATAGCTCTTGAAATTGAGTCTTTCCATCTTTAGTATGTTACGCGCGGTGTTAAGGATAACCCGAGGATTTGGTTTCGGGACCTTCGTTGGGAACGCTTCTCGCACAAGTGCGTGCTGTTTATTCTTGTTGTTTGAAGATGACCTCCAAAACGATTCGTTGATGCATACTATTCTCCCTTTTAAATCTATGGCTATTGCCAATGGGCAGGGACGCAAAACACCCCCTTCGTGATCGATCAACGTTTCAGTGCCCGCGCAATACGCTAAATGCGTTGAAATCCTAAAATCGACGTACTGAGTTCCAAAATCTGGGAGCGAACAGATCACCATTGCTTCCAACGTGAGGTGGTGGTGCGCTGTAACAAGCCCATTGTTAGTCATGAGAAAAATGCAACCATTGCTAGATTCATCCACCGCCAAACAAGCGATTGCGTGGCCCGAGGGTACAGCAATGAGTCTGATATCACTTTCAAAAGTGCTTTTCTCGTAACTAAAATGTAGGACAGAAACAGACGGCAAACCGTCGGCAGAAATGTAAGAAATAATCATTTGATCGCTTTTCCGGTGGTAAACATGTCGGACTTGCGTGTGTGCATTGGGCAGCGAAACGCACCCACTAAGATACGTTTCACAGTTTTCCCTACGGTAAACACAACACAAAGATCCACAAAGATCAGATGTCAGCAATACACAAACGAAGCCTTCGCATGCGTACTCGTCGGTTGGCAGCACACCTGTCTTCTCCCCACCGTCGTCAAAGGGCTCTCTATTTTTTACTTGAATGCCCAATTTTGCTAGGTGAATAACTTTGACGTCAAAGCTGGAAGAAGGTGGATCACTTTGTTTAAATTTACAACATGCAACATTTCCTTCAATACTCACCACAACAACTGTTTTGCCTTTATGGGCACAAGAGTCCAAAACAACAGCTTTTTCACCTTTTGCCGGACTTAGCGGTTTTAGGTAGTCACTCAGCTTTTCGTCATCATGGTTTGGGTATCGTTCTACACTTTCAAATGCAGTCAAGACAAGCACGTGATTTTTACCAGTCTCCACCACACGCCCACTTACGCCCGCGTACATACCTTTCAATATCGTGACTTCTATTGAAGGAGGCAGCCACCCATCCCCCCAGTTTTCGAATTTCGGCCCTGAGTCACCATTGACTCCGGCTGCTTTCTCCGGATCTTTTCCAGCCTTTTTCATTTCTTCTTCCGTACTCTTCGGATTGTCGCCATCGCAAAGGCCCTCATCTAAGCGCTCATACCACGATGAATTAGGGAGTACTGAAACACCAGAAATTGCTGCACTCTTTCCACCCCCCCGCGAAGTTTCCAAGAAGGACCTCAATAGTGATCGGGATTGACTATTTTCATCGCTGTCGTTTACTTCACTTAGACCTGGAGCAGACGTGTCGCACATACCGCAACGCTCGGAGCCCTTTTCATTTTCGAAGGAACACTCTGCACAATCCCAAGCTTCCACATGATTTGTTGCCCCCTCCCCCACGGACTGAAGGGAACTAATAGAATAAATTCGACGGAGTGGTTTTGTATACCAAACGCAGACTAGACCGTCCTCTGATGCAGTTGCCAACACTGGTGTACGATGACAGGGGCTGGCAGAGATGAAGCGGATTGCGAGTTTGGCATTCGTCGCTGATGGTTCGGGTTGGGGAAAATGCGGGACCGGAAATTGAACGTCATCTAACGCGCAGTGCAGTTGCGGTACAACAGCAGAAAAAGTGGTATTAATCGGGACATTTGCAGTGGGCCTCCCCTCCAGAAAACTGCAATGTGGACTCAGCGCTTTTAGCTCCGACATTGGGTCCTCCAAGAGGCATTGGAACGAGGGACAATCTAGCGTTGGGACGGCGGAACCGGTTTCAAAGTGGACACAAAATCCAGACACATTCTCTTCGTCGAGATTTTTTTCAAAATAAAACCCGGCTCTAGCAAGAGATGACCCAGCAGCAGCAAAATCGTCCGCAAGGTGCTCTGCTCCTTTTGACACCCTGGCGTTATCGAAAGAGCACAGCCTTTGCCATTCCACATGCATACCGTGGGAAGAAAATGGGCCGCTTGGCGCGGAAAAACTTTGCGGCACGGATTGTTGACTCCACTTGAGCTGTTCCAAAATTGAACAGAGCGCGGACAAAAGTATTGGTTCGGTTTCATGCCCAATATGCCCGCGGGAAAACGTCGCGAATTGTTGCGGCATGGGAACACTTATGTACATTTGCATGCACTTTCTTTTCAAAGTTCCACGGTGGGAGAAGGCATTCACACTGTTTAATGATTCTACCCCCTTTTCCAAAGCACTGAGCAGGGACGAACCTGTCATGCGCTGTCTAAGAAAATCGCACAAAGCCACTGCCTCGCCCGCCCATAAGTGAACCATAGTCGCCCCTTTGTCTTTGGGCGCCCTTCCGTCAAGTGCACCAACTAGCCCATTCGGCAAACGTGGATCCTCTACCGATACGGGTAGTATTCGAGTCCTGTCCCCATATGCAGCGACTACGCGTTGGATTGCTGGAACATAACAACATACCACGCTGTCCCCTTTACCACGTGCCACGACACCCCCATGGTCTAATATTTCCCCATTCAGAGAATCAACGACAGAGACATCGGATTGACCCCGCTGGTGATTGCTTAAAATGATGACAGGACTACTTACAAAATTGACATCTGCCAGCAAGACGGACCCACGCCCCATATTTCCCCATTTACCGTTTCGCCCTTCAATGACTTTGTACTGGTTGGGATGCAACGGGATTGGCTGCATTATTCTAACACCGAAACAGCCTCTTCCTTCCGCTTTGAAACCGTTTTCTTGTAAAACAATTATAGTCGTTGTGTTAATTCTTGAATTTAATTTACCATTTTCTGTAGTAAGTGTGTTACTAGAAAATTGAAACCACGCATACACGCACATTTGTTTTTTTAGCTTTTTTTTCTTCTTCTCTTCTTCTTCTCTTCTTCTTCTTCTCTTCTTCTTTTTTTTTCTATTTTTTATACTTCTTCTTCTTCTTCGTCGGCATTTCCATCTTAGTTCATATAGTATTAATATATAGTAGTAATAGATTACACACGGCAGATAATGAATATAAATTTGTAATGAAATAGAATGAAGAATACTGAATAATACTATTATTATTCTATGTACAGGTACCTGTATGTGTCTCATAATTAAAAATTAAATTATTATTTCCCATAGTAGTACAGTATAAAACTACGGAAAAAAAACAGGTACTGCATCTTTGGCCCTCTTCTCAGCAGATATTTCTAGTAGAAGGTAGGAGGATGATTCGAAAAAATAAATAGAATTATATGACGGTGATCTTGGTAGAGTAAACAAACTTTATTACTAATTTACCACAACCGGTCGTACACGTTTTGGGCTCTGTCGCTGCTACTTGTTCTTGGAGTCCGTTCGTAATCATCAAATACGTCTTGTTCGCTGATCTGGTTCAACAGCCCACCAGTATCAGGCAGCTGGTCTGCCCCACTTACCCGGGCACCTTGGCCATGTTCAAGTAGGTGATTGCTATAACAGACGAGGAGAAGGGCCGCAGCGATCAAAATGCCCCCAAATCCTTGCATTATTGAAATTTGTTGGGCGTTGATGTAAAAATTCAAAACGACAGAGACTGGCACCTGGACCGGCCAAAATGCGGTGACAATGGAGGAGGGCAATCTCCTGTTTGCTATTGATATCAGAGCATACGCCAAGCCAGAAGATAAAAACGCGGCGTACAATAGTGGATAAACAAACGTGGGATTCAACTTAAACGCATCAGGTTCAATCCAGACTAAACAGAGGGAATGGCACCCCATGCAGATCGCGCCAAAACAGTAGGTCCAGGCCGTCAAATTGATAGGAACGCTTTTCCATTTGTTTCCAAGCTTCGAATCTGCCTCATAGACATACCGTTTCTGCAGCAGGATATAGACTGAACAACAGCAGCAATTCCCCAACAGCATCCATATCCCAAGCATTCTATTGCCCCCGGATACGCCAGTATGCTTCCCCGAAAAAACAGAAATTATTATTCCACCTACCGTCACAAGAAAAATTCCAAAAACTTTCATCCAGCCAGCCAACACCATGTTTTTTCCTTTCATCCCCTCGCGGTTGCAAAGAACAGGAAACGGCTCGGTTCCAGAAACTATGGCCAGGACCGTAGTAATCACAGGTATCATGGGTTGCATAATACTGGCTAAGTCACCCCCCGCCTCGAACAGTCCAAGAATGAAGAGAACTTGGTTTCCATACATACCAATCAAACCAAACGAGAAAAGCATTTTCAAGTCTCCCAAACTGGGAAATACCAAACCTTCAAAGATTGCTGCGCCCGCTAAAAGAATCGGGAACGTAGAGAGGTCGCGAAACATTGAAAAAACGACAGGATTGGGCATTTCAGATTTAAAGTACGAACAAACCGCGCTGTAGCCCCCAAAACTGAACTGTACAACCAGCATTCCCACGCACGCCAGGATCGCCGAGGAATTGTTTCCCCGTGCCATTTTGCTGGTGCAACACGTCGGTGCAGTGGCAATGGATTGGCTTGCAAAAAATGGTTATCGTTCACTATTTAATATATCTTTAACGCTGAAACTGTGCTTACTCTTCTTTTTTTTACTTTAAATAATAAGAGTGGGGCATATGTATATGTTCAATGAGTTTTTGATACTACACAACACTTTTTTTTATCAAATAATAAAATTTTTAATTTACTGTAGACGACTATGTAATAATAATTTTAATAAAATAATAAAATATTATTATTATTATTATTATTTTTTATTATTATTATTTTTTTTTGTGGATGGTCAGTTCTTCTTGTTGTTGTTGTTTGTTGGTGGCTTTCTTTTCTTTTCATTTTTTTTTTTTATTATTTATACAGTATAATAAATAAAAAAGTATTTATTATTAATTTACCTGGTATTTATATTTAATGTTCATCTATACAACACAGCAACCGAGAAGACCCTCCTTTTTCCTTCTTCTTACAATACAAATGTATGTAATGATGTGTGATGTGTAATATTTATTAAAAAATTGAGAATCTTCACCAATCAATCTTCTTTTGTTTTGGAGGACAGAGATGAGGATAGCACCGTCTAAACCAAACCGCATCGTACAGTATACGAGCAGTAATTTTAAATATGTAAGAACAATTTGTATACTAAACTCTCATGTCCCTATTTATTCTTATAATTTTGATGTAATCGCTTTTGTTGGTCTTTTGAGATGTTGGGGAGGGAATAAACCATTGCACTAACGCATTATTTCGTCTTCTTTGCGGCATTGTCAAAGGACCCAAGCAATCTAAACATGACACCAGCAGCAATTGCCCCACCATATGGCCCCGCCCAGTACGCCCAATGATTCGACCATTGCCCTGATACAAGGGCGACACCGAAGCTGCGCGCCGGGTTCATCGACGCGCCAGATGTGGCAAGAGAAACCGAGACTAGTACGACTTGTAACATTCCCAAGACGAACGGGGTGGCATCTTTCAAATAACCCCTTGCCTCTCTTAGCTTCTTCGCTTCGCTGGTTAAATGCACGTCATGGCCAATGTGGTCATCCTCGTGATGAATGCTCTCACCGTGCACTATGAACATCAGCTGCGCAAAGACCATCGTGAATGTTGTCACAAACTCCATCAAAAGGACATTTGTGGCCGTGGTCCCGTCGCCGGGAAGCGTTGATCCTAACTGTGCTCGCCCCGAGACACCGATCTGGTTGTACGTCATGGCGTACAGTGCGAGGGCAGCGCACAGCCCCGCAAAAAACTCGATAAACGTATACACCAGCGTGACGGTCCACGAAATCTGAGTCACGTGGCTTTTGGTGAAGTTGTTTCGGGTCTTTGTAATGGCACAGGCCAACGTTAGCGCGGGGTTGAAGTATCCGACCGGCCAGTCCCTGAACTCTGGAAAGCGCTCGTGGGCCATCTCTATTTCATTCTTTCTTTTGGCTTTGTTGTCCAAAAAACTAATCGCCGAGTACAGGATCGCACTATAGCCAAAGCCCTGTGCGAAGGCAATACATAGGATGCGGCCAGGGCTTTGCTCGGTGATGCTCCACTGCAACGTCATCAACCCAGTCGACAATACTACCCCCGCGGACACCATCACATAAAAAAAGGTCCCGATGAACTCGAACAAAAGAAAACGGGCCCATTTCAACTTGTCTCTCTTCCCGCCCATGGATTTCGCGTCAAAATCGTTTTCAGAAGGGGGGAGAAATTCCCCGTGAGCTTCTGCCATCTTTTTAGCAGCGATAGCTGCAGCGCGTCGTTCTTCTGTCTCTTTCAATGTTGCTGCGTCCAAGAGCGATTCGGACTCTTCGACAGACTTGGTTTCTTCATCTTCCGAGGCCATCTTTGCTTGTGCACTGTGACGTTAAAAACGAAGAAAGCGATCGGTTCTTGCAGGTTTGGGTTCGCACTAACAGGGCAATCACGTTTTTTTCACAAAACGGTTTTCCGTCGGTTCCACACTTATGTACATCCATTTTATAAAGAACAGAAGATCAATCAACTAAAACAATTTATTAGTCGCGTTCCTTTTCTTAAGATCCTCCTCCTCCTCTTTCATTATTATTAATTAACAACATCATCATTTTTTTGATAATAATCATCATCATTGTTGTGTTGGAGTATTAATACCCGTACAGCTAGCTGTACATATGTATAATACCAAAGGAATGAATCATGCATGCACACAAAGAAGAATTGTACATTATTACATTACATACTATTACCATTATTATAATCATCATCAATTTTCTTTTTTGGATTTATTTTATATCATTATTCATTATTTAAACAGTCTCACTACTCACTACTACTGCATCATCTATCCAATCCTATCTACTACTATATGCTCAAAACTCAAAAGGCATACTCGTACGTGAGGACTTCAGGGTTCAGGGCAACTGTCACACTTTTCATAGTATTTTACATAATAAATAGTACAAAATACATATACAGTTATTAAATACATATATTTAGCATATGCATTATTTGTACTAATATATTTATTATTAGTATATATATTATAATTATGCATAAGAGACGCCTACGCCTGCCTCTTGCCTCTTTGTGTTGTTGTGGGAGAAGAAGAAGGAAGAAAGAGGAAAGAAGAAAGAAGCAAGCAGTGGTGTGAATTCACATTACAAATATTTTACTGCAACAACGCTCTGCTCTGTTGTTTTTGTGTAATTGTTTATCGATCATCGGGTAGAAGAGGAGGAGCAAACAGCAGTACGGCGGTAGTATAATATATTATTATTATTTTATTATTATTAATTAGCAACCGTTATATATAAATTGTTTGTTCTTGTACTTTTTTTAGCGTTTAAATTGTTTCAATCAAAGCTGAATGGGCAAAACTTAAAATGACGAAGAACGACAGCTATTGTATTTATTAGGGCAGACTTTAACCCCGGCTCAAAACAATCGCGGAATTGTTCTGATTCGTTTCTGTTCGGGATTCAACTTTGTAGAAAACTGAACAAGATCCCTGGTGGTAGCAGTTTTTGAAATTCGTGCTCACGCTTATGGCGAGGGTGTATGTTTTTTTCCGCTCTTCATTCGTAGCGGTGACGTGCTTTTTTGTTTTGCTTTTGGGATCATGTGCACTTTCGGCGAGTCAAATTGACGATGATCCGTTATTTTTAGTTCTTGACGAGTGCGCTCGTGATTATGTAAATTTCAGAGTAAAGAGCCAAGGCGTGCTTCTGAAAGCAGAACATTACGTTCATCAAGTGAAAGGCCTGCGAAAAACGTTCTACGGGGGGGACGTTACGAAAGAAATGAACTGGGCAAGTTTCTATTTGGACGTGATCCAACAATTAGAGTACGAGTCCGACTTTATGTCGTTTCTTTCAGAGGAAACGAACAAGCGGCTGGAGCTGGGGTTGTACGCGTCGATTCAGGAACACGACGAAAAAAACATCCTTGGCGTCTTCGTAACGCAGTTGGTAAAGGACCAATTCACTACAGGGCGTAGGCCAGGATCGAAGCGACACCAAAAAGGTTCGGGAAGAATCGACCAAATGGATGAGTACGTCAGAACCTACATGTCCGCTAGGCTAGGAGGTCATCAGATTATCCAGCGCGCAAGATCGTTGATTGACAACTTGACCCCCCAGAGAAGAAAAAAGTGCAAGCGCGCGATGTACTATATATACTTGTTGGACGGGATGGAGGAAAAAGGACCGGGCTTCTTGCACGCGGAGTACGGACGGGTAGAAAAGTTAGCCGCCGTACCGTACCAGCATACGCAAGCAACGAAAAGGCAAAACTCGAAATTAAAAATATTGAGAATGTTCAATGGCCTATTACAACGGAGAAACGATGAAGTGCGTACGTACAAAAAAATGGTTCAAAACATTAGAGCGTACCCAGCAAAGATGTATATTTACTTAGCAATCGCGTTTTGTTCTGGCTGTGGATTTTTGTATGCATCCTTTTGTTCTTCAGATGCAAACACTCATTCAAAACTCAAACTGGATGTCAAAGGCGGGAGTCCGTCGAGGTGCCGAAAGCCTTCTTCCCCGAGCAGGAAGAAGAGACAGAACAGGAAAAAAAATGCTAAGCCGGACTAAGTTGTGGACGTGCGAGGTAAAATTAAATTGCTAAGAGTAAAATTGTTTTTTTAAATAACACAATTTTTAATCAGTTTTAAATTGGCTGTTATTAAATAAGAAAAATTTGGCTGTTATTTTTTATAGTAATTAAAATTAAAGAAAAAAA
>JACLAC010009765.1_pt1 | contig 24095 bp, 16 predicted proteins | sample 8027881 | NCBI WGS metagenome assembly JACLAC01 (sample SAMN15725517, study PRJNA655200) | protist metagenome | isolation source: fluorescence activated cell sorting (FACS) single amplified genomes of... | place: Spain: Blaines Bay Microbial Observatory, Mediterranean Sea | collected 2016-01-19 | reverse complement strand
AGGAGGACGCGCAGATGGCCGAGATCATGGCGGCCATGGACAAGGAGCTGCGCCAGCACCGGCCGAGCGCGCCCGACCTCGGGGCGGCGCAAGGAAGCAAGAGCGCCGCGCCGCGCGCCAGCTCCAAGGCAACTGCCGGTGCGGCGGCTAACGGCGGCGCGGCGGACGGCGTCGAGGACGCGACGCGGCCCGTCGACCTCGACCTCAACCTGGTCCAGAACCTGCTCGCCTCGTACTCGTCGCAGGAGGGGCTCGCCGGTCCCGTCACCAACCTGATCGGCGGGATGGGGCTGACGCTGCCCGACGACCAGGACGGCGCGAGCGCGGTGCGGCGGTAGGACGGACTGGACGGACTGGACGGACTGGACGGACTGGACGGACGGCTAATCCAGCGTCGCAAAGGAAAAAGAGCGAGCGGCCCATCATGGTTGCGGCGCGGGCGGCCGTGGCGTGTTTCCTCTTCCCGACCGTCGTCCGCGCCTTCCCTGAGCGCATCAACGACGCCGGCCTCATCGCCTGCACCGCCGGAAATTGCCCCACGATGCACGGCGTCGCGCCGCAGCTTGGCACTGCCTTGACGGCAATCGGCAAGGCGGATGGCGCAACCTACACGCCGGGCGAGACCATCAACCTGGCAAATACTGGAGGAGGGCAATACGTGCTGTTCGCCTCCGCGAATGGCGCCACGGTCGGGCGCTCCGACAACGCGGCGTTGGTGGTCACGGCTCCAGCCGCGGGCACGCTCGTTCTGCTGAGCGTGCGCGCACCTGGTCGGGCGCAGTGCACGTACCAGACGATCACGCTGACTTCGGCGGGCGGCGGCGGCGGTGGAGGAGGAGGCATCATCGGCATCCCCCCACCGCCGCCCCCCCTCGGCGGCATTGGCGGCGGCATCGGCGGCGGCGTCATCGGCGGCGCGGGCGGGCTCGACACGTCCCCCACGGCGGTGCAGCAGGCCAAGGCGGCGGGGCGCATTCTCGTCGTCGGCAACGCGCCCTTGTACTGGTCGGCGATGCCGCAGCAGCCGCAGCAGGTGTACACGACGGTGGGCACGGCCGTGCAGTTCAAGTACAGCGCGATGCACGACGTCTGGTCGCTGCCCGACCAGGCGGCGTGGCAGACCTGCAGCATGCTGCAGGGCACGCGGCTCGCCTCGCAGCTCCAGGGCGGCGGCCTGCCCACCGACGCGACGCTGACCAACCTCTTCGAGGGCGTCGCGTCCGCGCCGGGCACCTACTACTGTGCGCGATCGCGCGCGCGCTCGGCTGCGGCACACGCTCTCTCTCTCTCCCCCTCTCTCCCTCTCTCTCTCACACACACACCACGAGACGTGACTGCGCTGTCGTGCCTCGTGCGTGCCTCGTGCGCAGTCGCGTGCGGCGTGGCGGGGCACTGCGTGCAGGGCCTCAAGATCGAGCTCATCGTGCAGGGCGGCGCCGGCGGCGTGGGCGGCAGCCTCACCGGCTACGGCGACTGCGGCTGGGGCGCCGGCCCCGGCTTCCTCACCGGCTGGGCCTTCGCGATCCTCGTCATCCTCGGCGGCCGCTGCTTCGTGCGCAAGTGCCGCGACGCGCCGCCGCCGCCGCCGCCCGGCATGACGAAGGCCGCGCCCGGCGGCTGGCAGCCGACGCTCGACCCGAGCTCGGGGCGCACGTACTACTACAACCCGACGACGGGCGAGGTGCGGTGGGAGCCGCCGTAGAGAGGGTAGCGCGCATACATGCCACATGGCAGCAGGCAAGGCGAGTGGCCCAGGGCTTGTGTCAGCAAGGGCCGCCGCCCACATGCCACAATCATGCGCGGCACCCGCGAGCAGAGCCGGCCAGTACTAGTAGGCCATGTGCGGCACGTCGCGAGGAGTTTGTGTCGCCCACGCCGGTTTTTGCGACGGGCGTCAAACTCGACATGTTTTTGGCCGAACTTGCGCGCCCCGATTGTCGGCTCCGCGCTCCCGTCCGACGAAGCAATAAAGGGTGGAAGGCGCAGCCCGTCGGCTAGGCCGTACTGCGTGCAAGGTGGGCTATTCGCGAGCGACGAAGGGCGCGCAACGGGCCGACCGGACGTGCTCTGCAAGGCGTGTGTGTGTTCGTCGTGGTGTTTGCTTCATGTGTTCCATGTTTGATGTGTGTGAGAGAGAGGGAGGGGGGCGAGCCGAGAGGACAGTCTCTTCTTGACCTGCGGGTGCTGCTGCTGCCAATGCTCTGACGAACGACGCGCTGTACGTTGCGTCCGTTGTGTGCCAAGTCAACGCTCGTGTTCACAGCAAGACGCGTGTTCACGAACACGTCACCTTGAGGATTTTTCGGCAGCATGTAACGGTCCGTCCGTCCGAGCAATTCCGCGCTTTGGCTGCAACCACACGCGCTCCACGTTCCACAGTTCCGCAGGTCGAGAATAAAAAAGCGCATGATTGAGCCAGATCTTCGCGAACGCTGCTGTGGCGGGCCGGTCCAGTGCGCCAGTTGGCGTAGCGTGGTCCTTCGCTTTTTGCCATGGCTGTCGCACGAGTATCACATGAGTCGAATGTCCGTCGAAGCATGGGGCGACCAATCATTCGAGTTGTGGCAATTTGAGCGAGGGCGTGTGCCGCACGACGCTCTTATGGGTGGGCTGCTCTTCATGTCGTTCGCAGACTTATTTTTCCTTGGCAGCGTGGCCATGATGACCCCGGAGATGGACATTGCGCTCGTTGTGTGCTGCATGACTGCTCTGGTCCTACGCCATCTCGCTTCGGTCGCCAGCGACAAGGAGCTCGCGTACCGCATCGCCGCACCACTCGTGGGTCTGCTCGGCCTCTTGGTCAATATCACCTTCGCGCTGCTCGACTCGGCGACCGTTGACCGCGACGCTCCCTTTGAGACGCATGCGGCACTCATGGATATCGGCGTCGTGCGTCACACGCTCTCCACCCCTGTCGACCCTTGGGAGGCACATCTCCTTTCCCACCGATCCTACACTTCCCCCATCCTTCATCTCCTCCGCCGTCTGCATTGACGCCTGAATGCGTCGAAACATTCTGTCGCAGAACGCTCTTCTACTCGGGTGCATCGCCTCGACTTTTGCCCTGCCCCTGTGGTATGGCATGGTGGTCCTGATCGCGTCGATCCCGGCCGACACGTACCTCATCTACTGCGCTGCCATCGCCTCATCAGACGCCGCGCTCCCGCCCGACTCGATCGAGGGCGTCGCGGAGGTCATCTTCTCAGCGCGCGCCGTCGAGTTGAAGTACCTCACGTCGACGTGCCTCGCGTTTGGCGTCTTTGTGTGGCTCACCCTCTCAAACCGCGCGCTGCACGCGAGCCTGCAACAGGTCGCGATGAGCAACTCGAAGGAGCGGTACATTGCCGCGCTCTCGCACGACTTTGGTACACCGATCGCCGCCCTCGACCTCGCGCTCAAGTCCTTCGACGCGCAGGCCGAGGCGGCCATCGGCGAGGAGGTGCTGAGCGGCATCAAGGCGGCGGTGCGCACGCTGTCGATCGTCAAGGGCAAGGCGCTCAACATCTCGCGCATGCACGCCGGTGAGACGCTCAGGCCCAACCGCACGGCGACGAGCGTGCGCGCGGTCTTCGTCGAGCTCGACGACCTGGCGCGCCTCATGTACAAGCGCGCGGGGGTGAGCATCCACTTTTGGGTCGACGCGGACGTTGCCAAATTCATCCTGACCGACCGTGACTGGCTGATGATGATGCTCGTCAACCTCATCTCGAATGCGCTCAAGTTCACGGCGGTTGGCGAGGTGGGCATCACGGCGACGCGCCTCTCGAACGTCGGCAAGGAGCGCGGGCAGATGGACAAGTGCGCCGGCGCGGACGAGCTCAAGCTGACGGTGGCGGACACGGGCACAGGGGTACCGTCGCACCTCGTCACTAAGCTCTTCACCGAATGGACATCCGCCTCCCGATGGGGCTCCGAGGGCTCCGGCCTCGGACTGTGCCACGTCAAGCAGCTCGCGTGCGCGCTGGGCGGCAGCGCGGCGTATGCGCCCAACGAGCCAGAGGGAGCTGTGTTCTCCATTGTCGTGCCGCACACCCCCGTGCCTGAGCTCGAGGCCACGACTCCACGCGATGCTGAGGCGTGCGCTTCGACAAGTACTACAAGCGCGTCGTCCGGCTCCGCTCCCGGCGCACGACTGCGCCCGCAACGCGACTGGGAGTCGCGACCGGAGGTGCTCGCTCGCCTCGTCCAGCCGGCGCTGCTCGTCGACGACGATCCCACCATCCGTCTGCTCACTTCGATCATGCTCGCGCGTGCGGGCGCAACGGCCGTGCAGACAGCGTGCGACGGCCTCGAGGCGGCAGGAATGCTGTGCACGACGGACCTGGCGACGCGCCCTCGGTGGGTGCTGCTCGACGTGCAGATGCCGTTTGTCGATGGCTGCGAGTGCATCCGGAGAGTTCGCACCTGGGAGCAGCAGCAGCAGCAGCAGAGTACGGCAGGGGATGGGGGAGTCACACCCATCTTGGCCGTCGGGATCTCGGCCAATGGCGACAACCCCCTCGTGCAGCGCGACTGCTTGGCCGCGGGGATGGACTACGTGCTTGCCAAGCCGCTTGACATGGCAGAGTTTGCTGCGGTGCTGATGGCGAGCGGGGAGAGGTTCGACCGCTCTTGCGCGAGAGGCACACGGAGCGACGTGCAGCAGACAGGCAACGCCGAATCCGCCGACGGCACGGCCGCGGTTGGCGCGGGCCTTCGCGCGCCTCCTCGCCTCGAAGGAGACGATGGAGACGAGGCCGATGGCGCTCTGGTGCTCGACCGAGCTGGGCTGCGCCAGATGGTCGGCGGCAGCGAGGAGGCGGTCGAGGCTGTCCTTGCGACGTGGATGCCCCAAGAGAGTTTAGGTGAGATTGCCAATGGCATCGAGCAGCTGCAGTGCTCGCCCCATGACGGAGCGATGGCCATCGCCACGGGCGCGCACCGGCTCAAGGGCGTGTCCCGTTGCATCTGCGCGCACCGCTGTGAGGCGGCAGCAGCACGGCTCGAAAACCTTGCCAGAACCAAGGCGCGCGTTCATGCTGGGGGCGCGCTTTGCGAGGACGACAGCCTGCAGCTCGGCACGGGCACCGAGTGGCTCGAGGAAGCGCTCGGAGCGGCGTGGGCAAACCTGCAGCATGAGGCCGGGCTGGTGAGTCATGCCTGCTGAGCGCGCGGTGAGGGATGGGTGATTAGTACAGAGGGGTCGGTACGGCTGTACGGCTGGATGGAACGGGCGAGGTGTTCACAGCAAGACGCGTGTTCACGAACACGTCACCTTGAGGATTTTTCGCCTGGCAGCTGTCTTCCACCGCTGCCGCCGCCGCTGCCGCCGCCGCTGCCATGACGGCGACGAGCTCGACAACGATCGCGACCATCATCGGGACAGGCTTGCTCCTGGTCGCACGCGATGCGGCGCTGCCTGCGCCGCAAAAGAGCGCTGCGTCGCCACCGCGTCCGCCGAGCGACGAGATGACTCCACCGCGTCGTCGCGCATCATCTGCTGCTGCCGCCGTCGTCGTCCAAATATGCAACGCCTGACAGTTTGGCGGACGCTTCGTGCAGCTGCGAGATATGCTGCAGAAGACGATGCCAGGTGTCGCTATTACCGCCGAGCACTACCCGCCATCCACGGGCGCTACGATGATGTCGACGCTCGTCACCGCAGCGCAGTGGGGCATCATCTTTGCGGCCTTTGCCGGACAGACTGCGACGCAGATGGCCGCGGGCGGTCCGCTCGCGCCCGTGGTGCAATCGATCCAAGAGAACAAGATGCCCGCCGCCGGCGGCGCGTGGTTCGTCGGCTCGTCGCTCTCCGCCTCCTTTCTCAAGACGGGCGCCTTCGAGGTGCTGATCCGCGAGCCGCCGGGCGAGCCGGGCGAGGCCGGCGGTGGTGAGAGCATCACGGTCTGGTCGGGCATCAAGCGCGGCGGGCGCCCGCCGGCGACGGCGCAGGAGATGCAGAACATCATCGAGGCGCTGCGGGCCGCCGGCGTGCAGCAGCAGCCGCGGCGCGAGCAGCCCGCGCCGGCGGCCATCGAGGAGGAGCCTTCCTTGCCCGATGACCTGTAGCTGGCCAGTGAGACACGCGCGAGCTCAAGCGAAGGCGCATTGCGAGCGCACCCGCGCCCGTGCCCCTGCTCAGATGAAGCGCGCCCGCTCGAAACCGTGCACCGGATCCGGTCATGGAGGCGGCGCGTGGAGATGGAAGAGCAGGGGCCCGGGCGCGAGTGCACGCTAAGGCCCAGGAAGGAGGCCGGTGAGCCGGCTGACCCGTGTCCGTGACCGCTGACCCGGCTGAGCTGCGGGCTGAGCCGTCGCGAGCCGGCGCTCGCCGCGCGACTGCCGCGCCGTGCGTGGCGCTGCTGTTTTTGTATTTTGTGTACTAATCATTTTGAGACACCCCGGTCTCACGAACACGAGAGACGGCTTGGACGCTATGATTGACCCATCTCGTCGAGCACGGCACCCATGCCTCCTGCCGCAGCAGCAGCGCCCGCGTCCACAACGCCCAGGCCCGCCTCTCGGCGCTCTTGGACGGCGTCCATGAGCGCACGCAGGCGCATCACGCTGGTGACGAGGATGCCGAGCAGGATGAGGAGGAAGCTGAACAGGGCCACGAGGATCACCACCAGCTCCCACTTGCGCCATGGCTTGCGCGGCGGCGGCTTGGGCGCCTCCGCGGGCTGTGCGGCGCCATCGACCTGCTTCTGCGGCGGCTTCTGCTGTGGCGCGGCGGGGCGGCGACGCACCTCCTCGCCCGCGCCCTCGGCGCGGCGCACGCGGTCGGCTTTGGCGGTCGCTCCGGGCGCACGCAGCGCCGGCAGCGTCTCGCGCGGGCTGGGCGCCTCCGGCGCCTGTGCGGCTGCGCGGCTGCGCATAGCGTCGTTGAAGGCGTCCACGGCGGCGGCCGCGTACGCCTGACGCGCGTAGTTTTTCGACGCGTCGCCGCCCGGATACTCGCGCAGCAGCTCAAAGAGCTTGCGCGGCCCGCCATTCTCCTTGGCCGCGCAAAGCGTATTGAGCGCAGTGATGAGCGACGCGTTCACGCGCACCGCCGTGGGCTTGGTGCTCGGGTCGAGCACGTCCAGATTGCGCGTTTGTGCTGCTGCAACCGCGGCGACAAGAGGTGCCGTGCGCGGCTCCCGGCGCTTATCGAGGAATTTGACGATTTGCTTGGCGCGCGAACGGTTGTCGCGCTCGCCGAGCTCAGGCTGCTGGAGCTCGACGAACTGGGCCAGGTGCTCAATCTCCTCCTTGGAGACGGCCGGCGCAGCCTCGGTGAGCCATCCGGTGAGCATGCGATGGCCAGCCTCGGCAGCCGCCGTCCTCTCTTCTTGCTCCGAGTCACTGTCGTCGTCGGAATCGGCAAAATCCTTCCACTTCGAATAGTCTACCATTGCGGCGCGTATAATAAACGGAGGGTCCTCGCGTCGCGCGCGCGGCTGAGCGCGCCGACGCGAAAAGCGATGCGGCGAATGCCGAGCACACGACAATCCGCAAGCCGTCCGTCCGTGGACGGACGCCTCCTCGGTGTAGCGAAGACTACAAGACTTTCACGTCGGCGCAATACCACACGATATGCAGATGTGCACGAGGCCCACCTTGCCCCCAAATAACAGACGAACCGACGACCCGCGACCAGAGACCGACCGCATATGGCACGCGCACGGAGACGCCCAGGAGATCGCAGTCAAGTACACGGACTGCAGTACAACAAAAAGCCCGACGGTGCGCGAGGGGCAGAGACAGAGAAGCGCGCGCGCGCGAGAGAGAGAGAGCCAGGCCACCGTCACGAGGTCTGGAAGATGTTCTGCGTCGCCGGCTTCGCGCTGAGCGCCGCCCGCTCGAGCTCGTCCACCTCGGCGCCGCTCAGCTTGAAGGTGGCCGCCATCAGGTTGTCGGCCACCTGCTCGGGCGTCTTCATGCCGACGATGACGAGCGCGCCCTTGCTCATGGCCCAGTTGACGGCGACGGCGGACATGCTCACGTCGCGCGACGTGGCGACCTCGTCGAGCGTGCCGAGCAGCGGCGCGAGCGACGGCAGCAGCTCCTTGAAGAGGATCGATCGCGGGCCGCTCGGCAGCTTCTCCTTGCTGTACTTGCCGCTGAGCACGCCGAGCGCCAGCGGCGAGTAGCCGATGGGCGTGACGCCGAGGTCGCGGCACTCGTCGAGGAGGCCCGAGTCCATCGGCAGCGTCGAGAGCAGCGAGAGCTGCACCTGGTTGACGCTGTGCGGCACGCCGCGGTCGCGCCAGTACGCGTTCACCTTGCGCAGCTGCTTCGGCCCAAAGTTGGACGTGCCGACGGCGCGGCACAGCCCGGCCTCGTGGCAGCGCGCCAGGCCGTCCCAGAGCGCGGGCTCCTGCCACGGCTGAAAGTTTTTGGCGGACCAGTGCGCCTGCACGAGCTCGATCTGATCACGCCCCATGCGCTTCAGCGACGAGCGACAGGCGGCCTCAAACTGCGCGCCCGTCACCCTCGTCGGATAGACGGCGAGCTTTGTGCCGATGACGCAGCGGTCTGGCTGCGATAATCCGCTGCGAAACTCGCCAAGCAATGACTCGGCGCGTCCCTCGAGCGCACCCGTCCCGTACGAGTCGCCTGTATCGAAGAAGAATTTTCGCTTTCCTCCACCACCGACGGCCTTCTCAAAGGCCTTCTGGAGCGTAGCGTCAGCCGCCTCGTCGTAGCCCCACAGGAGCTTGTTGCCCCACGCCCATGTGCCAAAGCCGAGCGGCGCGCACTTGAGGCCGTCGCCGACGGTGAGCTCGCCCGGCTTGGCCGAAAAAAAGCTCGCCCCTGGGATGCGCATGATCCGCGGCCGCGATGGCGGCGTCGCGATGGACCGTGCCCTCGCCCCGACACGGCCACACCGCGCCGAGGTCGCGGTCAGAGATCGCCGAGGTGCGAGCGAGCTCAAGCGTTACACGACACGTGGCAAGCACACCGCACGATCACCTCACCTTTTCCGGACGACGATGAACGCGTTCCTCGGCGAGAGGACGTGCGTATCGTGCGTCACTCGCACGCTCGGGCTCGGCCTGCTGGCTTCTCCGTCTGCTGGTCCGTGGAGGTCTGGGATCGTGGCGTCCGCGCCGCCGGCCGACTCCTCGCCCTCGCAGGGGCGGCACAAGAGAGTGGGTGGTGCGGGAGACGGCGGTGGCGCGCCCTGCTCCACCTCCGCCGCAGGCCGCGCGGCCGCCCGCGCGTCGCCTGCGTGCTCGTCGGCGGCCGGGTCGTGGACGCCGTCGCCGCCACCGCCCGCCGCCATGCCCATGCCTCCCGTCGCCGCCACGCCTGCCGTCGTCGTCGCCGCCACGCCTGCCGTCGTCGCCGCCACGCCTGCCGTCGTCGCCGCCACGCCTGCCGCTCGAAGGCCGCGCGCCGTCAGCTCGGCGCGGCAGAGCGCGGCGAGCGTGGCGGCGAGCAGATGGTAGGCGCCGTCGTGCACGCCGGGCCAGCCGCGCCTCGCCTCGCTCTTGATCTGCGCGCCGAGGGCGCCGCGCAGGCAGCACGGCGAGAGCACGAGCGCGTCGACGGCGGGGAGGCGCAGGGCGACGTCGATCAGCCGCGGGCTGAGAGAGCCGCACAGGTGCGTGCCGACCGCGATGACGCAGCGGGGCCGCGTGCTCGCGGCGGCGGCGGCGGCGGCGGTGGTGGTGCCGACAGCAGCGGCGGCGTCATCGCCAATGGCAGCGTCGTTCGGCGCGGCGGCGGCGACGGCCGCCTCGATCTTACCGAGGGCGTCGGCGGCGAAGAGGTCGAGCTGCACGAAGGACATCGTCGGGCGGCGCGCCACGTGCGCCATCTCCATCGCGCCGTTGCTGTCGAGCAGCAGCAGCCGCGCCTCGGGCAGCAGGTACGAGAGCAGTACGCTCGTGAGGCCCTTGCCGCAGCACACGTCGAGGATCGTCACGCCGCCGCCCGCGTCCTCGCCCGCCGCGGCGGCTGGCGCGTGGCGCGCTGCCCCGCCGCCCGACGGCGGCGCGGTGGTGGTGGTGGTGCCGTCCACGCCGGCAGCCGCGAGGCCTTGGCCTCCCGCGTCGCCCACGCCCGCCCCGCGCCAGTGCCTCAGCAGCTCGAGCACCTGATGCGCGGCGCCGTAGGCCTCCGAGACCTCCTTCGCGAAGGTGCGCATCGAGAGGAGCGATCGCAGCGCCTCGTCTTCCAGCAGCGAGGGCAGGAACGGCTCGCGCAGGAAGCGGTCGACGTAGCGGCTCTCGTGGCGGTGCTTGGCGATGCGCGCGAGCTGCACCGACACCGGCACGGTGCATCGCTTGATTTGGCCCTCCTCCGCCTCGGACGCGTCGCTATCGCCATCGCCGTAGGCATGCGTGGCACGGGCCGAGGCGTGGACCGCCGTGCCATGATGGGTCGAGGCGGCGGAGGTGGCCTCGGAGCGCACACCGCCTTTGCACGCACCATTGTCCGTCGCCTGGCGTGATCTCGGCGGGTGGCGATCAGAGAAGGCATCGGCAGCTGAGATTGTGCTCGTAGTATGCGACCACACGTCGGAGCCGGATTCACGCGCAGCTGCTGCGGCAGCAATGCCTTCGGGAGTGGAGAGAAACCAACGTAGCAACTCCGCTTTAACGAGCTGCTCGTCTGGATGCCAAAATCGACAAGGGCGACTCGCCTTTCTTTTGCACACGTGGCGACCTCCGAGCGCAGCACTTACGGCACCACCGCATGCGGTCTTCAAGATGTGGGCTTTTGTGCCGTTGCAAGTGCACTCGCCGTTATCCCGCATGTAGCTGAAGCAGATGAGCTCCGTCGCCACGAACCCATAAATCGTTGTCGCCAACGTCTCGGCCGGCCGCTGATGAACTAATTCGTTGCCACGTGTCGATACTAGCGTGCGGCGCGCCTTGTCGACCAGCTCGGCCGAGGCGACGAAGGTGGCGGCCATCCGATCGGCCGAGCTGGCGGCCAAGGTGGCGGCCATCCGATCGGAGGTCGACGAGGCCGTCCGTCCGTCCACCGTCCGTCCATCCGTCCATTTCATTCGCCTTGCGCCCAATCACGCTCGTATTCTGCACTCGTATTCACTCACCCCTCGTCTATCACGTCCTTCGACTAATCGTCACGCATGCTCGACTACCTTATCTCACTGCGCACAATCCTGTCTCACTGTCTCTCTCGAGCAGCTCACACCGCACCTGTATCTCCTGGTGCACACACGCTATGTACTTGCACTTGTACTTTTGGGCTCTGGCCGCACTACGTTGCTGCGCGGCGGGCCGCACCCACGCACGCGCGCTCACTTGCAATCGCACCGCTCGCGGAGGGCCTGCAGGTCCTCGGGCGGGATGTACCCGCGGCTGAGCAGCTCCGCCGGCCACTCCTCCTTGAGGCGGGCGAGCTTCTCGATCCACGGCCGCGGCGCCTTGAGCTTCTTGCCGTCGAGCACGCCGTCGTCGAGGACGATGCCGAGGTCGCCCAGGGCGGAGAGGTACGAGCTGCCGACCACCGTGATGCGCGCGCTGATCATCGGGTGCAGGAAGCGCTTCGCGACGGCCCACATGGCCTGGAAGAGCCGCGGCGCGTTGACGATGACCATGCACGTCTGCGTCTCTGGGTAGTGCCACGTGAAGTGCTCGAAGAAGCGCTTCATGCGGTGGTGGAACTTGGCGTCGGAGATGTGGGCGAGGCCGAGGCCGCCCACGTCGATGACGGCGACCACCTTGTACACGCGCCTGCCGATTTTCGCCGCGTGCGCCGCGATCGCCGCGCGGCACACCTCGCGGCGCGCCACCATGTGCTGTACGAACTCGTCGTCGCTGACGACGCCCATGAGCTGCTTGCACGGCGCGGCGAAGGGGCGGTCGAGGATGACGAGGTGGCCGTCGCCGTCCTTGCCGATGATGCCCGACGGCATCATGCCGTCGAACTCCGCGCGCGCCCGCGTGAATCTCTCGTAGCCGCTCACGCCCTCGGCGGCGAGGATGCTGTCGACGTCGTCGGCCCGGCGCCACTTGAGCGTGCGCTCGAGGTACACGTACGAGACGGCGCGGCTGTCCTCGCGGTAGGCGTGGCCGCGGATGTACGCGAGGAGCAGGTCGTACGGCACACCCTCGAAGGCCCGCGCGCCGAGGAACTTGTGGATGTACGCCGCGATCGACAGCTCGGCATCAGAGTACGGCGCCCACTCTAGTGCCGGCTGCCACCCGGGAATGGGCACGTCGGGGGGCAGCGAGTCCATCGTCGGCCGCTGCGCCAAAACTTCGGCGGAGGAGGGCGTCGTGCGAACGTGCGTGCCGTCGCGCTCGTCACGCGAACGCGCTGCGGTGTAGGCCTCGTGGGAACTCACGGCCGCGTGGCAGGGGGGCGAGACGGAGCTACAGGGTTCGGGTTTGCGCGACCGCTCTGGTTGCGGCTTGACGGTCGCCACCCGGACCTGGCTTCGCCGCCCATTGACGCTGACGTTAACGAAGGAAAATGACAGCTCCTCGTCGCACGCGTCGCCGCTCACCAACTCGGCTTGCACCCGGGTCGGCACGGCCTGCATGATGCAGAATATGCGCACAGTATCGCGGCCGAGTTCCCCGTCGCCTGAGTCGCGCGCCGTCGCGAACTCCATCAAAACTTCCAAAGCAACGGCCAATTCCGCAGAACACGTGGCACCCAGCAGGTTTTTTTCTCGCTTCGCTCTTCCTCCGCTCCTCTCCTTTCCCCACTAGTACTACGCATTGCATCTCGCATCACACGACATGTGCACAACACCGTCTGCATTCGCGCGCGCTGCCTCTCGCCGTGGGCTCACTCACTCAGCCGCTCGCCTGCTCGTGGCGCGCGAGCAGCGCGTCCGCGGCGGCGGCGTCGCCCTGCGCGCGGAGCAGCCCCGCGTAGCCGTGGACGGTGGCGAGCGTCGCGGGGTGGCGCGGCCCGAGCGCCTCGCCGCGGCCGGCGAGCGCGCGCTGGAAGAGCGGCTCCGCCTCGCCGCGCGGCGCGCCCGCGTCGCGGCGCATCGTCGCGAGGGTGTGGACGCACGAGAGCGTCTCGGGGTGGCCCGCGCCGAGCGAGGCCTCGAAGCCCTCGAGCGCCTGCAGGCAGAGCGGCATCGCGCTCTCGAGCTCGCCCTTCTCCGCGAGGAGCGTCGCCAGGCCGTTGCGGCTCGAGCACGTCGCCGGGTGCTGCGGGCCGAGCGACTCGGCGAGGCCCGCGACGGCGCGGCGGTACAGGCTCGCCGCCTCGTCGAGCTCGCCCAGGTCGGCGTGCAGGTTGGCGAGGTTGGAGACGATGGAGAGCGTGTCGGGGTGCGTGGGGCCGGCGCCGCTCTCGAAGCCGAGCAGCGCGCGCTTGAAGAGAAGCGCCGCCTCCTCGCCGCGCCCGTCGATCTCCGAGAGCAGCAGCGCGAGGAAGTTGGTCACCTTGAGCGTGCCGGGGTGCGAGGGGCCCAGCCAGCCCTCGGCGCGCGCGAGCGAGGAGCGGTAGATGCTCTCGGCCTCGTCGTAGGCGCCCTGCATGCGCAGCAGGCGCGCGAGGCCGGCCGAGGCGCGCAGCGCGTCCATCAGGATGCTGTCGCGCGCCGTCACGCCGCCGTTGCCCGCGGCGGCCGCGAGCTGCTCCTCGTTGGCCGCCACCGCCTTCCGGTAGAGCGCCTCGGCCTCCTCGATATTTCCCGCGCGCGCCAGCGTCTCCGCGCGGGAGGCCAGCGCCTTGGCGTCCTCCGCGCCCGAGCCGTTGGGACTGCCGAGGTTGGTGCGCGCCGACGAGGCCTCAGATCCGGTGGTCGCGCGGTACGAATCCAGCGACGTCGAGCGCCGCACGTAACTGGTGTTCAGGAGCTTGCCGGCCTTTGGCGGCGACCAGGCGACGCTGTTGAATTTCATCGTCATCGGCATGGCTGCGGTTGGATGTGATGCGTGGCGACAAAGGGTGGAAGAGCAGAGCGCGCGGCGCGCGGCGCAAGGAAAGACAGCGTCGAGGTTGTCAAATGTGGTCTCGGCGCATCGCCGTTTTTCGCATCTTTCTTCTTTTGTAACGGTCGTTAAGTTTGTAAGACGCGTTCCTGCTTGCTGCCTTCCTGCTTCCTCTCTGCTCTCTCGCTCTCTTCCGATTTCAGAGGTTGCGCGGCGGTTTCCTGCGGAATTTTCATCGAGTGACGTGGCCAAGCCAAGCCAAGCCGCGAGAAAAGAAAATCTTCATGATGGACGGAGACGCCGCGGAGGCCGGCGCGCCGTCGCCGCACGTGGCCGCGCAGCGCGAGAGCTGGCTCGGCGGCCTGCCGGTGGTGTTCACGCTCGCGCCCGACGAGGTGGCGACGCTCGCCAAGCCGCGGCCCTACGCCATGGTGCTGCCGCGCCAGTCGCTGCTTCCCTTTGTGACCGAGGCGGTGCACAAGCACTTTGAGCCATTTGGGCCGCCGATGGGCGGCGAGCTGTGGTTCGAGTCGCGCGGCACGCCGCTGCGCTGGCAAATACCCATCGGCGTGCTCTTCGACCTGCTGCACGGCGAGGAGGACGCCGCGCGCGGGACAGCGCTGCCGTGGGCGATCACGGTGCACTTCCAGTCCTTCCCGTCGGAGGTGGTGCTGCGCGCGAGCGCCAAGGAGGCCGAGCAGGTGCTGCTCAACGCGCTCAAGGAGGCGTGCTACCTGCGCTGCGGCTCGTCCATGCCCGCCATGTCCCTCTCGCCCGCGTCGCAGCAGACGCTCAAGGCGGCGCTCTCGGTGCCGCGGGCCGACCTGCCCGCCGCGTACGACTCGTACTGCTCCGTCGCGGCGCTGATCGAGGCGGCGGTGCGCGCGCAGCTGGGCTACAAGGATAAGGAGAAGGACAAGGAGAGGGACAAGGAGAAGCCGCCAGACTCGCCCTCCGCCGCCTCACAGGACGCGTCGGCCGAGCCGCCTCCCGCGACTGCCGAGGGTGAGGAGGCGGCGGAGGCCGGTGGAGGCGGTATGGGCGGCGCTGGTGAAGCCGGCGAGGGCGGCGAGGGCGGCGAGGCCACCGGGGCCGAGAGCCCGGAGGAAGAGGCGGCGGCGGCGCCAGCGACGCCGCCGCCGCCGCCGCCGCCGCCAGTCTTTCGCCACGTGCCGCTCCGCTGCTTTGTCTCCGCGACCGAGTGGCGGCAGCAGCCGATGCCGCCGACGCACGCGGGCAGCGGCGAGCCCACGACGCTGCGCGACGCGCTTGCGGGCCTGCTGCCGCAGCACTTTGGAGGCGCCGAGGGCGCCGCGGAGGGCCCTGCCGGGGTCGAGGTGCTCGTGCAGGGCGTGCGCGCGCCGCTCACCACGCCGCTGAGCTGGCTGTGGGCCGCGTGCGCGCACCCCGACGGGTGGCTCTACGTGTGCGTGCGGCTGCCGGAGGTGGAGGTGGAGGCCGTGCCCGCCTCGTGAGCGCAGTCAGTTGGTGGGAACTTGGAGGGGCTAGGGATGGTGGCCGCGTGTGTTCCTTTAGTAGACACTCTGCTCTTACTCTCTTCGCGTCACCACGCGTCTCCCGGACGCACGTCAACACGATCGCGCGCGCAAGCCTCCCATGCCGGCAACACCAACGTACAGCACTCACAGTGATCACAGGGTCCATGGACCATGCCTCCTCCGCTCAGTCAGCGGCTCTCACTCAACAACAACATGCTCACTCGCCACTGCTCACTCCACCGCGCTCGCGTCCTCAAACGCGGGCCGCGACTCGCGGTCGGGCAGCCGCAGCTTGGTGAAGACGAATGGCAGCGCGAGGAGGCTCACGACGTAGACGCTGCCCAGCGAGATGAAGAGGGCGCTGCGCCCGCCCGTGTGCAGCAGCAGCGTGCTCAGCGTGGGGCCCGCGATGCGCCCGAGGCCGCCGACGGTGTCGCTCAGCCCGAGCAGCTCGCCCTTGAACTCGCCGCAGATGGTGGCCGCGAAGATGGCGGAGGAGGGCGGGCCGATGATGACGAGCCCCGAGATGCACACCGCGCCGAAGGCCAGCAGCGCCCACAGCGGCACCACCTCGCCGCGGCAGAGCACCACGCTCATCGCGTAGCCCAGCCCCATGAGCAGCATGCCGAGGCAGAGGATGGCGCGCGGCACCTCGCGCGCGGCGGGTGGCCGCCGGCCGACGCGCGCGGAGAGCAGGCGCGTGAGGAGGACGGCGAGCAGCGCGACGCCCGCGAAGCCGCCGAAGAGCGCCGAGTTCTCGAGCGTGCCCCACGCGTACTGGCTGTGCACGATGGGCGTGATCGACGTGTCGAGCGCCGTCAGCTGGAAGCCGATGCACAGCGCGATGAGCAGGTTGAACCAGCCGCCGTGCTGCAGCAGCACGCGCACGTACTCGCGCCGCCGCGTCGGCGCCTTGGCGTCCACGCCCGCGTGCGCGCCGCCGCCGCCGCCGCCACTGGCGCCGACGGCCGCGGCGGCGCCCTCCGGCGCCGCGGCCACGGCGCCGGCGCTCGTGGCGGTGCTCACGACCCCGTTGGGGTGACTGCTGCCACCTGCTGCTGCTGCGCATGCCGGATGGAGGGCGTCCGCGTTGAGCAGCGGCGCGCGGCCAGCAAGCGGCCGTTGCCGGGAGGAGCGCCCGCCGACGTTGACAAAGCACGTGTCGCTCGCGAAGCACACGCCCAGCGCCAAGTTGAGCACCGCCGGCAGCCACCCTGCGGCGGACTCGGGGCTGAGCAGCGTGCTGTGCAGCCGCTCGAGTGGCACCATCGCCGCGTTGAGCGCGGGGCCGATGACGTTGCCGACGAGCGACAGGGCACGCGCAAAGGCCAGCTCACCCGTGAGCTTCGCGTCGGGCGTCGTCCTCGCGATGTACGCATTCACGAGCGTCGAAGAGGCGCCGCTGATTCCGCTCAGGCATCTCCCGCCGAGCGCGAGCGGAAAGCTGCCAAAGTAGCCAGCAACGCCATACATGACTCCGCCAGCCACGCCCGTGACGCAGCTGAAAAGGAAGGGCGCACGAAAGCCGCAGCGATCCGACCACCACCCAATGAGCGGCGACAGTACCGTCCGCACAAGTGTGTAGGCAGCAATGATTATGCCAAGTAGCGGCTTCGACGGCGTGGCGAGAGGCTCGCGCATGTAAGTCCATATGCTCGGCATCAGCAAGGCGTATTGGCACGAGCCCACGAGCATATAGATGAGGACGACGCTGCGCGTCATGCCGGCAGGCCTCCAGAGCGCCAGCCGAATGCAGCGAATAAAAGTGGCGCAGCCGCCGCTGCCAGCCAGAAGACGCTGTGCAGTGATCACTCGGAAGACGAAGCGCTGCAGCCCTTCTTCCACCCCTTTCGGAAGTGCCGAAAAGTGGGCGAGAGACTATTGGTGCCACAAATAGCACCGCGCACGACACCCAAGCACCTTTCGCCGACGGTGCGTGTGTTAGCTGCTGCTGGAGCTCTGCTGCAGTGTGCAGAGCTGCAGACCTGGCGCGCACCAACGCGCTGGTGTGGCGCGCGTCAAAAAAGAAAATCAAAACGAGCGGGCGGCGCGGCGCAGGGGTCACTCTTCTCTTCTGCATGCGCAGGCGATGGCACCGGCTGGTCCCTGCCCTCGAGCGGTAACTTAGACTCATCGTACTTTCTTGCTTCACTCGGGCTCCGGACTGGACACAAGTCACAAGCTGACTGCTGACTCTCTCATACACACACCCACCGCATGACAACCAGCACACGCGCCGGCGGCACACATGATCCTGTACGTGTGGCGGCGCACGTCGGTGGCTAATATCACTCACTTCACCCCATCAACTCCAGGCCACGCACTCACGTGAAGATACCAAGGTGATTTCACGGCGTCACGACCCACGTATTCAGCACGCCGGGGCCCAGCTTCTTGGTCGGGTCGACAAAGAAGAGGACGGACATCGCCGGTGCTGCCACTCCGCCACCTGCAAGGTAAGCGTAGGCGCTGAGCGCGCATGGTGGTGGGTTCGGCTTGCCAGGCACGCGGAAATCGATGCTGGCGTTGCAGTGCGTCGTGTCCCACTGGCTGACGACTTTCCAGGTCTGCGTGTTGTTGAAGGGCTGAATGACGATCTGCGAACCGTCCTGCGCAGTGTCCGAGATGGTGGCCTTTTTGAAGTCGCCGTCGTGCATGTCCTTGTAGACGACAGTCGAGGGCTTGGAGCAGTCGAGAGCCGCCTGGGCGCAGCCGCACAGCACGCACGCGAGGAGCACCAGGTTGCGACGCATAGTTCTTCGGCGGTGCCGGCGTCGCGGAAAATGCGAGGGATCGAAGCGCGAGATGCATCGGAGCCGACGGACGGACGCCCAACTTCGCGCGACTCTTGAAACGGCCCAAAACGGAACCGGCGCGGAAAACGCGGGTGCTCACGACCTCCCCTAAGTTTTCAAGAATCTTCGCCCTCAGAATACATGCATGCGAGACCCGCGATCGGCCGGACGAAGGACGCGTCGGGTCGGCACTCTATCGCTCCACACACGAAGCTGCGCTGCGACATGAAGACGAGGCAACAGTACCAACACACACACACGCTATGCATAGACATGGGGCGTCGCGCCGAGGGCTAGGTATGCTGTGATGGAGGCCTGCTCGCGCCCTTCCAATAGAATGCTTCCAGGAGCCTTGCCGCGTGTGCCGTCTCATGCGGTGTACTCGGCCTGCAGCGCCTGCACCTTCTCATAGAGCGCCTCCAGCCGCTCGTCGACGCTCGCGTGCGGTAGCGGCACCATCGCCGCGATGCGCTCGGGGCTGTACGACGGGTCGATGCCCAGCACGCGGCGGCACACGCGCAGCTTGCGCTCGCCCTCCAGCTTCTCGTGCAGCGCGTCGATCCGCTCCTCGACGCTCGCGTGCGGCAGCGGCACCATCGCGGCGAGGCGCTCCGCGCTGAACGAGTCCGAGATGCCCAGGCCCCTGCGCACGGCGCGCAGCTTGCGCTCGTACGCCGTGCCCACGACGCGCGCGTGCAGCTCGTCGATCTTCTCGTGGACGCTGCCGTCGCGCGGCACGGCGGCGGCGATCTCGGCGATGCCGAAGCTCTCCGGCAGGCCCATCTTCTCGCGGACCGCCTTGGCCTTCGCCTCGAGCTCCTTGCCGCGCACGATGCGGTCGTACAGCTCGTCGATCTTCTCGTGCAGGCCGCCCGCGCGCGGCACGGCGGCGGCGATGGCCTCGACGCTGTGGCTGGCGGGCAGGTCGAGGTGCGCGCGGATGGCTCTCGCCTTCTGCTCCAGCGTCCGCTGCCGCGCGGACGCGGACGTGCCCGCCGCGCCACCGTTGTTGTCGCCAAAGATGGAGCCCAGCGCGCGCAGCATGCGGAATGGCGAGGCGTCCCGCGCCGCCTTGGCCGCCTCGGCCTCCGCCGCCGCCTTGGCCGCCGCCTCCGCGGCCTCGCGCGCGGCCAGCTCCGCGGCGACCTTGGCGCGTCGCTGACGGCCGCGCTCGGCGTGCTGCAGCGTCGTCGCCGCGTGCGCCTGCTCCCTTTTGCGTTGCTGTCTCTGACGCTCCTGGCGCTGCATCGTCTTGGCGGCGTTCTGCTGCCGCAGCCTGCCCGCCGCCTCGAACGCGCGCGTGACCTTGGCGATCATCTCCGCCCGAACCAGCTGACTCTTCATCGACGGCTGCAAACCGCAGTCCGCACCTCCAAGACGCACCTCCATGATGACCGCCTTCACCACGCCCTCACGCAGCATGACTGGAGACGCGAGGTCGATGCAAGCGGGAGGTTGCTTGATCGGGTCACGCGGGTTCCACTTCTTGACTCTGCGCTCGCGGTCGGGTGAAGACAGGAGGCCCGCCAGGATAGGGTCGCGCATGCCGGAGCGTGCAACCCGCGGCGTCGCCCCCCAACCCATCACGGACGAGGAGAGGAAATCACGGACGGCCTTTTGGTGGGGAGCGCTGCGCGACGCCCAGCCGCGCGCGCGCGGTGCCCGTCCGACGGTCTCGCTCATCAATGGAGTTTCGCCAACTCTTTTGGCGGTTTCGTCGCAGGCGACACCGGGCGTGGTGCCACGTGGCACAGCCCCAGCAGCGAGCGCGCGAGGTACACCCCGAGCCTGCTTCTTGAAGGGTCGCTGTGTGTCGTGTGGTAGAACACGGCCAACGAGCGGCCATGGCGAAGGCTGCAGCAGCGCGCAAGGCATGTTCCTGCGGGCTTTTCGAGAGTTTCGCAAGGCAAGCGCGTCGCTCCCTCCATCGATCCGATCGGCGTCGCACCGTCGTCGGCCCGATCGGCCGAAGCGCCAACCGCGCCCACAGCTACGCGGGTACCGACCAGCTCGACCAGCGGACACACCGATCAATGCCGCGCTGGGAGCCGCCCACCAAGGCTCAGCAGAGCCAGGCCATCTCCCTCCTTACCGTCCCGCGGCTCGCGCGCTCGTGGCTCCTGCCGGAGCTCTTTGCTCCCGCTCCGGACCCAGAACCCGACGACTGGAACCACATGACGGTCGGGCAAGGCCAGACCTTTGAGCGGTACATTGCAGCGAAGCCCAATCAGCCCTCGTCGCGACGTGGCGGGCGCAATAAAATCTACATTCAGCCGCTTGGCGAAGCTGACGACTCGTGGCCCGACCTCCACGCACTCGCAGCGGGCTGCTCCGCATTCTACGGCCTCGAGACGGTGCTGTTGCCATTCGTGACGCTCGAAGAGCTCGAGGCGTCGGGCGGGACGCCAATCCGCTCGCGCATCCGTACGGACATGCACGCCGCTCGGCATGTGCAGATCCACGCGCGCGACATCAATCAGAACCTGAAATCGCGCATCCCGGCCGACGGCTTCACGATGTGTGCGGTCACCATGGTCGACGTGTACAAGGACGACTTCAACTTCCTGATGGGCCTCGCGTTCCACAAGTCGCGCGCGGGCGTCTTCTCCTTCCACCGGCTGCAGCCGAACGCGCCCGAGTGCGAGTACTGGCACCACAGCCTCGAGCGCCAGCCCGGAGACGACGACGCGCTGCTTCGCCACGCCTTCCAGCTGCTTTCCCACGAGCTCGGCCACACCTTCTACCTCAACCACTGCGTGTACTTCTCGTGCCTCATGCAGGGCTTCAACTCGCTCGAGGAGGCGCAGCGGCGCATCCCCGACCTCTGCCCCGTCTGCCTGCGCAAGCTCCTCTGGTGCAAGGGCGACGAGAGCGCCGCCGCCATCCGCACGCGCTACGAGAGGCTGCACGACTTTTACGCCGCCCATCCGCGCAGCTTTGGTGGCCGCCACCTGGCGTGGGTGCGCCAGCGCCTCGGACGCCCAGAACTGCCGCCAGAGGAGGCAGCGCGGCCGACAGGTGACGCCACGGCGGCGGCGGTTGACGACGCGACGGCGGCGATGGGCGGGTTGTGCGCACCGTGTGAGGAAGAGTCGCGTGAGGACAGCAAGCGCGTTGCGGCTTCGGAGCGCAGAGCAGGCGGAGGCTCGGCCGCCACGAGTAATGCGCTCGGCGACTTGGCTGTGCCGCCGTCGCTTGCGCGCCGCCAGAGCAGCGGATGCGCACCGGATGTAGACGCGTGGATGAGGAACTAGGGCCCTGATAGACGGTTTGCCAACAGACGAGAGTTGCAAAAGTTGCGGGGTCATGGCCTGGCTGGGAGATGCAATCCGGCGGAAGCGTGTGGAAGAGGCAAAAATGCTGGACTGCGCTGAGCCGACAGCGACGAGCACGCCGGCTGCAACCAGCGCGCCGCCAGCAACTAGCTCGCTGGCCTCACGCTCGTGCACAACGCTACGTGAGCGCCGCTGGAAGCTTGAACTCCTGCTCCTCGGCCCGTGCGCCGTGGCGACAACCGTTCTCGGAGTCCTTGGATTTTACATCGCTGGCGGCGTGACGGGCCTCGTCGCGTGGACGTGCGCGTACGACCTCACGCTGCGTTGGTTGCGACGGCGCAGCGAGTGGTGGCGCACGCCGCCGCCGGGCGAGACCGACGACCGCGCCACCTGCGTGACGCTCATGCTGCACGAGGAGGGCATGTGCATCCTGCTGCTCGCGCTGCTCGTGACGCTCGCGTCGGCGACCGTCGGCCTCTCGACGTGGTGGCGCGGCTCGTGGGCGCTCCTCGACGCGACCTCGCGGCCGCTCGCGGAGCTGTCGCGCCACGCGCACTACGCGACCTTCGCTGTCGAGCTCAAGGACTGCTTCGACGGCACGCTGCCGCTGCCGTTCTGGGTGCACCACCTGGCGACGTTTGCGGGGCTCGGAATGTGCCTCTCTGTCAACGCCGGCGTGGGCCTCGTGACGACCGTCGGGCTGGTCGCCGAGATCGGCTCGGGCTGGTACAATGCCGTCACGCTCTGGCCACACAGCCGGCTCGCCTTCGCGGCGTACCTGCTCATCATGAACGCCTCCAACGTCTTCGCGGCGCTCTGCCTGCACGAGGTGCTCACCGGCTTGCCCGAGCTCCACGCGGGCTACCGGGCCGCGTGGGCGAGCCTCTGCGTGCTGCTGCTCTTCCTGCGCACGGGCGGCGTGCTGCTCACCTGCCGCAAGCGCTGCTGCCCTGCTCCGGCTCCCGAGGCCGCGGCCATCGGCGCGGCGGCCGCCGACGAGCACGCCAAGCATCTCGATGTCGAGGGTGTGCAGGTGCAAATCCAGGTCGTCGAGCCGGTGTCAAGCACTGCGGACGTCGTAAGAAGTGAATAGCCGCTAGGTCCGTTCCGTGACATTTTCCAAAGTTGGAAGGCAAGGCCACGTGGCGGTAACACGTGGCTTTTTGGAGTTTTCTCGATCGCATCGGCCGGGTCGGTCCACGCCGATCCATTGACCGACGACGCGCCTCGCTCGCGACACCGCTCGTGCGTGCGCTGCACGGATTGTTGCAGCCGTCTATTGCTTTTTATTTGCGCGGTAATATGCTGACAAGGGCCGCGGTGGTGGCTCTCAGTCTGGCGGTTGCCGTGTTTGCCCTCGTTGCATACTCACCAAAAAAAGACTTGGCGGCAGCAACAACAGTGGCCGTGCCCACAGGTGGCGGCAGCCCGTACGAAATCCTCGGCGTGCCTCGTGACGCCGACCGGCAGGCGGTGGTCAAGGCATATCGAGCGCTGGCGCTCGTTTGGCATCCCGATCGCAACAAGCACGACAGTGGCGCTGCCGAGGCTGCATTCGCGGCCATCTCCCAGGCGTACGACATCCTCTCCGACGCCGAGAAGCGAGACGTGTACGACCGGCTCGGATCGCAGGGCCTCGAGCGGCTGCGCGATGGCGATCCGTCCGTCCGCAAGGACTATGTGCCGCCCGACGAGGTGCTTCGGCGCTTGCACGCCGAGTCGGACGGTGACGAGCCCTGGCTGCAATCGCTTGTCACGTCCGGCTTCGCGTCGCTGGGCCGAAACCTTGCTGCGGCCGAGCAGCAGGTGGTGCCGACGCTGCGCGCGCTCGCCGTGCGCCTCGGCGTGGCCAGCAGCGAGTTTCCGACGTGCGTCGTGACGGCGAGGGACGCGTCGGGCGCCGCGCTCGCGTCGGGCGGCGCCGCGACCTCCGCGGTGACCTTCACGCTCGCGCTCTCGGGGCGCTCGTCCAACTTTGACGCGAGCGACGTCGTGCACGCGGGCTGCGCCGGCGCGCGGTTCCTCGGCATGAAGGCCACCTACTACCTGCAGTGCGAGCACACGCGCGGGCGCGAGCTCTCGGTGAGCGTGCCCGCGGGCGCCTTCACCGTCGCGGGACGCAAGGGCGTGAGCGCCGCGTCCGAACCGTTTGTCCTGCCGGTAGGCCAGCGCGCCCTTGGCGTGCGCAAAGGGCGCGCCGCAGACGTTGCCCCAGTGCGGCAGCGCGCGCCGCTCGCACTTGATCTGCTCGCACGCGTCGCCCGCCGCGCAGTCGCTGTCGGTGGCGCATCTGCGGTACTGCGAGGCCGCGTGGCGGCAGCGCTTGCCGCACGCGCCCGCGCTCGCGCACGGCTTGTACGGCAAGGACTCGTTCGAGTACGCCGAGTACGAGCAGACGTCGCCGAAGTGCGAGTCACTCAGCCCCTCGTACTGGTCGTTCCAGTAGGCCCACTCGACGTCGGCCTTGTCGCGCAGCCCGTTGAGCTGCCGCAGCGTCGTCGAGACCGGGTCGCGCCCGCCCTGCCCGAGGCAGCCGAGGCCCTTGGCGTCGCTCCTCCCCGACGGGTCCTGCACCTCCGTGTACCACTTGAGCGAGCGGTCGTTCGAGTCCGCGTACAGGTAGCACAGGCCCGAGCCGCGGCCCGTGCCCGCCGTGGTGTTGGCCGAGGCGGGGCATTGCGGGTC
>JACLAC010003238.1_pt1 | contig 24100 bp, 27 predicted proteins | sample 8027881 | NCBI WGS metagenome assembly JACLAC01 (sample SAMN15725517, study PRJNA655200) | protist metagenome | isolation source: fluorescence activated cell sorting (FACS) single amplified genomes of... | place: Spain: Blaines Bay Microbial Observatory, Mediterranean Sea | collected 2016-01-19 | reverse complement strand
ATGGATGGCGTCATATTCTGTTTTCAGTGCTGCTGCCAGTGCGTCGATATAGGCGTCCAGGTCTTCGTAGTATCGATTCTGCATGGCCGCAGCGATAATCCCGGGAGAAGGTGCTGTGACAAAAGTCTCTGTGAACGGTTGGCCAGCTGTTTGCAACAGGTGGTCGAATTGTGCGAGCTCCGCATCTAACGGGTTGCGATCTATGTAGCGCACCTCACTTTGTGCCTGAGGCGCGGCTGTGAGACTGACGCCGCCGAGATAATCAGGCAGTTTCAGTTTTACCCAGCTTGGGTATCGAGCCATGTCTTGGAAGGCAGGTCGTTTGCTGGTCCCACCAAACCCGGACATACGGTGCTGCACATAGGTAAAGAAACTCTCGCGAGCCTGTTCGCCATTGTTACCGATATCTATGCCGGCATCGGCTTGTTGACGGATCACATTCTGGGTCGACATCGTGATCATCTCCTGTAGACGTTCCGCGTCTATTACTTGATCCTGGAATTGTGCAACCTGTAGTGCCACCAGTTCATCTTGACGCGGCAAGCTGCCCGCGTGGGTGGTCAGAAAACGCGTTTTACTTTGCTTCATGGGCCTCATTTACTGATTGATTTGGAAGCTGAATCGATGTGCAACGAATATAACAGGTCCGACTCACTGGGAGGGCGTGACGTTTTCTGTCCTGAGGCCTTGTTCGTCTCGATAGTCAACGAGATCTCCTGCAGTGTGCCTAAACCCTGCGTGCGAACTATGGTGGCTGACATGAGATTTTGTCAGCACGACGGTGGCAAAAGTTCGACGCGAAAGGTCTGATGTCGAAGCGCGCGAGCCTGTTTCGCAGCGACGGGGTGCTGCGCGTGATCATAAGCTTTTGCGAGAGACGCTTGAGTCTAGGAATGAAGAGGCGTGATGTGCCGTTGGCAGAAGGAACTCCCTAGCATTCGGTCGCACCATGAACGCCATCGTCTATACGCTTGGGGTAACGTGTGATTTTTTGTTAGCAGTTTTTGTGGTTTTTCTGAATACATTCTTTGGCTAGATCCTGCGCTCTGGCTATTTGTTCACGGGTCATCTTTCTTGCGAGTATATAGCCATTCTTTTTTGCATCTTCATAACCTGAAGATGCCGCTATGTTAAACCACATATGTGCATATACGTTGTCTTTGATAACACCGTCGCCGTTTTTGTACGCGAATCCAAGATTGTTCTGAGCATTAGCAAGACCTTGTTCAGAGGCGAGTCTGAACCACCGGGCAGCTTCCCTATCATTTTTTACAACCCCGTTGCCGTTTTGATAGACAAATCCAAGCCAATTCTGAGCTGCAACGATTCCTTGTTCCGCAGCTAATCTGTACCACTTAACAGATTCTTTTTCGTCTTCAATAACCCCTTGGGCCCGGCGATACATCTGAGCAAGAAGGAACTGCGACCTAACCTCACCTTGTTCAGCCAAAGAAGTAAACTCATTCAATGCTTCGGTATAGTTCCCAGCCTCGTATGCCATAAATCCTTTGTCAAAGTCACCAGCAAAGCTGTGACTAAGCGGCAGCAGCAACAATAACAGTAGCGTGAGTAGAGACAGACGTTTCAAGAAATGTACCCTGCGCAATGCATTAAGAATGAGCGTACTAGTTTTTCAAAAGCGTGGTTGTTAGCTTTAGTTAACTTAAGTTCGGATTGCTCATGCCAGCCGGTGACTAATATTTAGTTAAATGCACGCTTTTCTCACTGTGAGTATGCCCGACCGCTAGGGCAAGCGGGCAAGTTTTTCTGTTTCTCCAGGGCAGGGTGTCTCCGGATTGGGACTGTGCAGGGTAAAACTGTTGGTGAAGCTCAGGTCAAGAAAATAAGCGGGCTGCGAGTGCACTCCAACTCGGCTGTTCCGCCAGCAGCAGCTTGGCCAATAGAGCTGCAAGCCACAGTCCTAAGCCCAACGTGCTGGCCCAATGCAGGCGTCGCAGACGTGCCACGTCATAACCGAACAGCATCAAAAATAAGCCCAACTCTAGCAAAGGTATTACCATGAACGGGGCTCCAATCGCTGCCACCAGTCGCGCCATCGCTGGATCTAAGATCAAAATACCAGCAAGCAGCATTAGGCGTTTGTGTGAGACGGCCTTGGCTCGATGATACAAACCCAAGCCAAATACGATGCTGAAATTGACCAGATCAGTTACCGGAAACATCATCGAGGCATCGTGCGAGTTTGTGCCAATTCTGAAATCTGCGTCATGATAGGCTGCGCGTATCATGAAATAGCCGCTCACTAACATGGCAAAGGCCAGTAAAAGACTTAATTGGCCCAGAGTTCTGTGGACACGCAACTTGCCTTGGCGGACAAAGAGGGTTTGCAGTGTGAAGAGTAGAAACCAGGACAAGAAGATGATGCCATGCGCATGATAGAGCGCTGGCAGAGACGAGACGCCGTCAGATATTGAGGTTACTGAAGCACCGAATCCAGCAACCACGATGGCGGTCAATAACAAGCCAATAGCAACAAAAAACGGCTCGCCGGATGTTCGTGCTGGTTGATGAATGTCTTGGCTCTTGCAGTCTTTTTCAGCTAGAAGGGTGTCTGAGGTCTTGTCCGCGAGTTCCAGCACAAGTCAACTCTTCGTGCCGCAGGACAGATCGGGCTAGTTTTGCAGTCACACTGAGTTTGTGCGGCGTTCACGGAGATGTCTTTTGCGCACCTGCCAGCCTGCGATGCCGGCGGCTGCGGCGGCCAATGCAAACCATTGCAAGGCGTAACCGTAATGGGTTGCCGGGCCGCTCACCTCTGGCGCCCAACGACGAACGAAGCCCGCTTCGCCCTCCGGGTGCAGGAGCAGCACGACCGGCAGGACGTCACGTTCGATCTCGGCGGCGATTTCTTCTTTGCTGGGGTACAAAGCCCGACGCGGCCAGTCATCCTCGATAAATGCCTCGCGGGGTCGGATTGCGACGCGCGGCAAGTGACCCACAAAGCCGTGAATCGTGCGGTAGTTGTCGTCAACAGTGATATCGCTCTTGGCTCCCGGACGGCTTGCCGACCTCGCTTGCCATCCTCGGTTGACGAGCAGTATTTCGTTGCTCGTGGACGGCTCAAACGGCGTAATCACATAGTGCCCGAGACGACCCTCTCTCGGGATGTTGTCAATCAATACCTGGCGCTCGTCACGATAGCGCCCCGATACTTTGATGCGATCGAACTGCGTCAGCGTGGTGTTTTCGGTCAGCTCACTAAATCCCTCTTCAGTATCGAGCATCGTACGGATGGTGACCTTCTCAGAGGCGCGATCTAGTTGCCAGAGACCAAGCGCGGTGAACACAGCGACGAAAGTTATACCGGCAACTAGCGGGAACCAGCGCAAGAATAATTGGTTCTTCAGAAGAGGCTCAATCACGGTGTACGCGGTACCGGTTTAGCCTGAGCTGGTCGTGGAACCTTGCGGTTAGATTGCTGGCCACAATTATATGGCGCCCGGTTGCCCGCCCTCGTGTTTCTGCGCCAGGTGTTGAGGGGCTCATTGGGTGCTACGCTGGGACATTGGCAGAGTGGCAAGTGTTGTGCGCGCAACAACACTTTGCCGGGCAGCAAAACTATAAGCTGCATCATGCCTTCATGCATTTTCCAACGGTCGCGGCTGAGTACACCGATATCACGTGCGAGAACTTCAGCAATCACTAAATGCAGTCCCTACTGCTGAGCTAAGCTGGTGTACACCCGATTTACAAAACCCAGTGAAGCCGTTTCCGGTCCGTACACTTCATCGAAATTTGCCGTTGGCTTGGCATCGACCACCTGTTGCAGGGTCATGCCTTGATCGATCATGTCCGCGACCCGTGAACGAACCGTTGTTAGCATGTAAATATATCGCGCCAGTGCGGCCGTATCTGTCACTGGACCGTGACCTGGAATAATGATCGCATCAGGACCAACGGCATCGAGCACCTGCTGACAGAAATGAATCATGCCATCGATACCACCACCGCTATCCACATCCACAAACGGGTAGCCGGCGTTGTTAAAGACGTCGCCAAGGTGCACTGCGTTTTGCTGACGGAACCACACCGCTGCATCGCCATCTGTATGGGCCGGGGAAAAATGCATTAAGTCAATCTGATTGTCGTTGAAGTGGATTTGCATGCGATCATCAAACGTCAGGACAGGGAGAGCCGCTTTTGGGTAAGCCTGCTGTCGATATTTGGCAATGACCAGGTTGACTAAACCGCCTTTCGCCATATCTGCGCGAGCATTACTGTGCGCGACGATGGTGGTGCCCTGAGGGCCTAGCGTATTGTTTCCCTCTGCATGATCGAAATGCCAATGGGTATTGATCGCGTAATCGATACCGTTGCCACCGATGCTGTCAATCGCGGCCTCAATTTTTTCCATTACCTGAGGGAATTGATCGTCAACGATTAGAACACCGTCCTCACCGATGGAAACCCCAATATTACCGCCAACCCCAAAGAGAACGTATAAGCCGTCATCGATCTTCTCAGCGGTGATCTGAGCGCCCTGCAGATCCCAACCAAAAGCAACAGCCAGAGCCTCAAGGCTCAGTGGTTGATCCGCGGTGGCTTCGCCTGGCTCGTGATGCTTGGCTAACGCAGACTGCGTTACAGCAAAGGTCAGACCAACGACCAAAATGCTTGCGACTAAACCTTTTAACATCTTCTCCACCAATTTTCTGTTTTCGATGAATTAGTTATACCAGCACATGAACACAAAGCCAGTGCCACTTGCAGAGCTTTTTTTTCTCAAGGTGTCGCTATATGAACTTTGTTGTTCGGTGTTGCTGTTATCCGGCGAAATTTGCCACGGCCTGCTTCCGCAAAGACGCCACCCATGCTGGCTTATCCTGATTGGTAACCCGTCCCTCGCCCGACCTAGTGGGCCAGAGCGCGCGGCGCACAAAGGAAGCCAGAAAAACTGAAAAAGGCTACACCTAATTGGTCATGGTTCTGCCTGTGAGAATCGAACGCAAACAGCTCTATCAACCTAATGGCGCCATGCGGTTTCGCGAATACGCATAGTCCCTTTTTCCTCCACCTCAGCTGGAGCTTGATATAGCATAGGTCGAACATGATTTTGAGGCTCGCTCCGGGGTAAAGCGTATGCATGCAAACAAATCACTGGTCGTCGATATGGACTCTCATGTGATGGAACCGCCCGACTTATGGCAAAATTATCTCGAGCCTAAGTATCGGCATCAAGCAATTCGTTTCGAGCGCGATAAAAATGGCATCGAGACGATCATGATCGGCGACGATATCCTGCTTAAAGGCCGACTTGCGGCTTTAGGTGGGGCGGAGCGTGATGCGGTTCAGACCTTTACCGATCCTGATTTGACCTACCTGGATGGTTGTCCACTTGCCTCTTACGACACTGATGCACGCGTTCAACTCCTCGACGATTGGGGTGTGGATAAGGGGCTGGTCTTTCCAACCATAGGCATTCTTTGGGACAAAGAGGACGATCCGGAACTGGCTATGGCTTACGCGCGTGCTTATAACAACTGGCAGTGGGACTTTGCTAAACCAGCACTGGATCGAATTCTGCCAGTTGCTCATATCCCACTCTACGATGTTGATCTGGCTTACGCGGAGCTGGAACGTTGTCTCAAGCTCGGTTTCAAAGGCATGTTTCTCGCGCCAGAGCCGGTCTGTGGCAAAAGGCCCTCTCATCCGGACTTCGACCCGATCTGGCAGTTGTTGACCGACGCGGACCTGCCTATCTGTATTCACTTGATCGTTCGCTTCAACCGGGTGGTCAACCTTTCGAATACACATTGGTGGGACATCAGCAAAGAGAGTCCAGACACAGTTTTTTCGTTTGGCCTGGGCGGCACCATGCAATTGATTCCAGCGGTTGCCGCGCTCGTATGTGATGGATTATTTGAACGACACCCCAAACTCAAAGTGGCCATTGTCGAATCAGGTGCCGGCTATGTGCGTTACTTGATGGATCGATTAGACGAGAAATACGCACGGTTCAGTGCGACCAGTTGTCTGACGAAACCGCCTAGCGAATATATTCGTGAGAACTTCTGGTTTGTTATGGATCCGAGTGAAGCGAGCATCGATGCTCAGTGCGACCTGGTCGGTGAGGATAAATTCCTATGGGGCTCGGACTATCCCCATGTCGATTCGCATCTGAACGCCATTGAAGAAGTACACACCGCGCTCGAATCCATGTCGGAACATCGTCGCCGACTGGTTATGGGAGAAAACGCGAGACGTTTATTTTTGTTGTGAGAATTGCCCCTCTCACTCGAGTCAGAGACCGATCTATCGCCTGTTATAAGGTCTCACGGTTTTCGTGAGGGGTCTTAAAAACCGGTGCGAAATGTAAACGTCGGGCTTCTTGTGGTTTCGCTTAAGTTTATATGCGGCAACGATAGCATCGGCCCAGGTACCGGCCCGAAAATGAGATGGGTAAATGAAGGCTAGTTTATCCGGAGCTGAAACAGGGGTCGTAACTGATGGCGTCCGCAGCCGTTATATCGTAATTACGGGGTTTGCCAGTGTTGAAGAAAAGCAGTGACTTTGCAATTGCCGGCTGCGTCCTGAAAAACATAGGCTTTAGTGGTTTTTACTGATTTCACTGCCATCTCTTGTCTCGCGAATGAAATCGCCACTGATAAAATCGGTCTCTCTACTCAAAACACAAAGTAAGGATCCCGCAGCTTTTGGTGAGGCCTCTGGCGAGTAAGGATGGTGGGTAGGTGGCGATCGCTCCTATTCCAGGTACTGCAAACATCCGTTTTCTGCCAGTAATTCACGCAAGCGTGGGGAGTTTTGATCACTTAGCAGCTGCCGTAGCCGCTCATAACACCTGACCTGGTACTTGAACGTTGGCTGCTCAAAGGCGCGTCCGGCGAGCGTCACACTCATGGTTTCGCGTCCTGCAGCATGGGCTTGTGCGTTTGCTTCCAGGAAGGGCAGGTAATATCGGGCAGAGAACTTCAGCAGTTCACTGACCGCGTCTCGCATGTCAGCAAAGCCATGCCACTCACCTTCGATACCGCTACTGTCCTCCAGGCGGCGTACCCAGTCGTACACACTGGGTACCGTGTTTCGCATAATCATCATCGGTGTATGGTCGCTGGCGAGTGTCTTCAGTTGGCCGAACAAACCAAAGTCTGCCAGTGATGGCCGCGTGCCAAATAGGTACTCATCGCGGCTCGCGAAAGTGTCTAAAATAGCCAGCAGTTCATGGAAGCTGCTTTCGATGATCGGTTGGTTTTGTGGCGTACAGCCGACCACAGGCATACGCCCGACCTGTCGTTGACGGATCGCTGCGGCGGCCTTGTGTAGATCGTCACCGCGCAACCCCGGCGTATTGTCGCTGATAATCTGACGGCTACTGTACAGCTGATCAATCTGCAGATGCCAACGGTAATGAAACATCATCTTGGTAACCCACTCATCACCCATGTCTTCAATCAGGTGGCTGATAAAGGCCATCGCGGGGTCATCGGGAATAATCGAGCGGTCACTGTGTCGTTCTTCCAACATCAAGGCGAGGGGGGTCGAATCGACATGTAGGCTCTGATCCTCTGGTAGCCGCAGAATGGGAATCACGGGAGGGCCATCATGCTGGATTGTCGCCCGGATGGCGGGAGTCATCTGGATCCAGTCAAACGGCAATCGTCGATAGTGCAAAATGGCCCGCATTTTTTGTGAATAGGGAGAGCCACCCCCGCCGTACAATTGATACCGTCCCACAGACTTATCCTTAAATTAAAGCCTTACAAACCTGGGGCGCTTGCATGTCAGTCTTGCTATGCCTGCAGGGAGTCAGGAGGATAGGAATTTTAACCGGGCTTTTCAAATGTCCGCGCAATTATCAAAATAGATCATGGGCCTGCCTGCTTCATGCCTCAGTGAAGGCGTCTTGCGGCGACGTTTTAAAGTCTGCCCCAACCTCTGCCATCATCCTGACAACCGCGCCTGATTTAAGGATGACCCTTAGTGCCGGCAGGGCCAGGCGAGGTGCGATGGGCTGGCTGCCTCTTGATCTTTTTTCTTTAAAATAACCGATTTACGGGCCAGGGGGATTAACATAGAGAGAAATATGAGGACGGGAGCGCGGTTGTTAATGAAATTAACAATTCTTGTGTTAGTTGCGAGTTTACAGGTGGGGATGTCTTGTACAGCTGCTGAGGTTCTCCCCAACTCAACGCTCGCCAGATCACTGGTGCCGCCACCAGGGTTCGTGCCGCCGCCGCTGCACCCCGGGGGTGTCGAACTGGAGACACGCCAGCTCGGTAAAGGCATATATGCGCTCATGTCGAATACGCCGTTCACAGACAACGCGGGTTTTATTGTCGGGCGTGATGCTGTTTTAGTCATTGATGCCCATTTTAACGGGGCGATGGGGCAGCAAATTGTCGACGCCGTGCGTCGCATCACCGACCGCCCAATCAAGTATTTACTCAATACCAACGCGTTTGGCGACCATGTCTTTGGTAACTATGTTTTTCCGCACGAAACGATGATTGTTGCGCACCAAAGCACGATAGACGCCCTAAGAATATCTAGTGTTGAAGGCATGTCGCGGACGATGTCGCGCACCGTTGGTGGGGACCTTTCTGTCTTTGCAGGCGTTGAATTGCGTCTTCCGGAGGTCGGCTTTGATACCTATTGGCACGTTGATCTCGGTGGGAGGCGGGTAGAGATGCACTGGTTTGGGCAAGGAATGTCACCTCACGACAGTATTGTCTATGTGCCGGAGGCAAAAATCGCCTGGACTGCCAATATGGTATTTGGTGAAGGTACTATTCCCTGGGCACGCTCTGGCAACATCGCCGCCTACCTCGAGACTCTGCAACGGTTTTCAGCGAAGATCCAGCCCAAAATAATTGTGCCGGGCCATGGCAAGATTGCGACCGGCGGTATCATAGACACCTATCAACGCTACCTGGTGGGGGTGCTTGAAGCGGGTACGCTAGCCGTCGCTGGCGGGTTGTCTGGCGAGGCGTTGGTGGCTGACGCCGAGGTCAGTGCGGACTATAGTATTTCACCACCGCTACGTGTGCTTATGACCGGGTTTCATCGCTGGAACCTGCAGGCGGCCTATCGTGAGGTTGTGCGCTAACCTAAGAGAGTATCATCACGTCATTTGCGCGAATTGAGCGATCAACGCCGATACAGTCTCGGGCGCATCTTCCTGCAGAAAGTGGCCAACTCCGGGTAGTGTTACGACCGAACCGTTTGGCCACAAATCCTTGAAGCATTCGACGGAAAAATCCAACGGTAGAGCACGGTCTTCTTCTCCGTGAACATACATCGCCGGTTTATCCTTCAGTGCTTGAGTTGCTTCCTGTGTGCGGATTGTTTTTAAATATGCGACCGTTTCCTGATCAGCAATGCACTGCGGGAACCTGATCGCGGCAACGCAATCTTGTGGCGTTGCGAAAGGAGCGGCATACGCTCTTACCCAGTTTTCATCGACGCCAGCGGCCCGTTCAAAACCCACGCGCTTCATCACGGAGAGAATATTGGAGCCGAGATGATTGACTGTGGGAATAAAGGCGGGGGAGTTGACCCACTTAAACCAGGGCGATTGACGAACTGTATTGTGGCGCGCGCGACCACCGACCACCGCGTCCATAATACAAAGTCGGCGCACGAGGTGTGGGTGCCGGTAGGCGATACTGCTACCAATGGGACCGCCCCAGTCCTGCAAGACCAAGGTGATGTTGCTTAAACCCAGCTCAAGCACCAGGTTATTCAGGTTGTCACAGTGCTCTTCAATTGTGTAATGACGCGTTTGCGGAGTCTCGCTTTTCCCGAAGCCCATATGATCGGGAACAATCACGCGTCCTAATCGCGCTAGCGAGGGGATGATGTTCCGATAGAGATACCCCCAAGTAGGTTCGCCATGTATGCACACAAATGTCTCGTTGCCTTCTGGATTCTGATCCACGTAGTGCATGCGGAAGCCATTGCCGTCAAAATAGTGGGCCTGGTAGGGCCACGTGCCTGCAAAGGTTTCGTGTTCATCAATCATCATAAATCCTATTGTCGGCTGCCAAAATCGCTAGTCTGAATACCCGCAACCCGCTTGGCTGGGTACGCGTTAGCGGCATTGAATGTCCATGGTCGGGTCCGTTTAACCTGCAGTTCAGTCCAGCTGCAGCGGGTCAAGTTCAGTCCCTGGTGGGTAGTTGTCGGCGATCTGATACATACCGTCCAGAGTGATTCTCGCAGCTAAATTAATGCCGTTGTTTGGATCGACATTCAGAACGCTAAGGTCAGCGATCGCGCAACGGTCTTGTTTGAGTGGTGCTGCTAACCCAGTTAGGACGAGCCCCTCGCTCCCAATCTCCAAACCCAGTTCCGTGAGTGTCGCGTTGAGCATCCCACCGTGTGCATCGAATGTGACTGTGCCTTGAAATCGCACCGATCCAGTTGCGTGACCATCCGCCGCGATGATCAGGTCGCCGCCGGGTAATGCTTGAAAAATAAATGTCCCATCCGCAGCGCGGGTGGCACCCTCACTCAATGTTACAGCGCCTCCTGCGGCCTCGACATAACTGCGAAAGCTGGCCTTCACGCCCCACGTCAATCTGTTAAAACTCATATCTGCTCCTCTTTGGGTGACGGATGTTTGCGACGCTAGCGCGGAAAAGTTCGATTACGAGCAACAAGGGCCATAGCGTCTACTGTAACTAAGAATGTCCCTGAGTGTACTGCAAGCGTTCTACTCGAGTGCCATCAAGATCGTCCGATGCGATTAGGTTTGGGTGGGCCATGAGTCGTTCAGGTTGCTCCTGACACTTAGGTCGTGACTAGCAATATGATTCTGGTGCGTTACGCTGGCTCATCGCGCTATTTTTTTAGGCCGTTAACGGCGACTTTTTTCGGACGCTTACCATTTGGGCCGTACAAATTAACCTGCAAACTTGAAATCGCGTGCACCAGTGCATTGGGGGAAATGGTTTGTTTGCCGGTCCAGGTGATTTTGGGAAAGCGTTCAAAAATGCGTTCGAATGCCAGTCGTAACTGCATCTTGGCGATGCGAGAGCCAAGGCATTTATGCACGCCATGACCAAAAGCAATGTGTTTTTCGACGTTAGCCCTGTGCATATCAAAGACATCCGGGTTGGGGAAGATATCAGGGTCTCTGTTAGCGGCACCGTACCAGAGCACCACCTTTTCATTTTTAGCTATTTTTTGGCCGTTCAGCTCGGTATCTTCAACCGCAGTCCGCCGCATATGGATAACCGGTGAAACCATGCGCAATGCTTCTTCCGACATATTCGGAATCAGTGCAGGCTCTTCCAGCACCATAGCACGCTGATCTGGAAACTCGTTCATTAACCGAATCGTCCCCGATAGTGAGTTGCGTGAGGTGTCATTACCGGCAAAAATAATGAGTAACCAAGAACCATCAAGAAACTCCTGCGGGAGTAACTCGCCATGCAATGTCGATTGCGCGATAACAGTCAGTAGATCTTCGCGGGGATTAACTCGCCGATCCGCCATAACACGTTCACCATAGGCAAACATCTCGGTTACAACCTTGTTAAAACGAAATGGGAACATTGGCTCGGAGAAAAATGTTTGCCAAGGGTTGGCCAGAAACTGTGCTGCCAACTCTAGGTGATGCATCCACACTTTCACCTTGGGACGATCGTCGTCATCAACGCCTAGCATTTCGCAAAGCGTGAACAGGGGCAGTTCTTCGGAAAACATTTTGGCGAAATCGACAACGGGGCCTTTTCTTTCCATGTCTTCTAATAACGTATCGACCTGTAGCGCCACTCGGTCTCGAATGCTTGCGATATAGGCTGGAAAAAAGAAATCGCTTTGTTGCATACGCATTTCACGATGCAGCGGCTCGTCCATGTTGATCAAAGAATTCAACGCCGCAGGCATGAGTTTTTCTGGCCGCCAAAGTTTTTTATCCGGCACTGCCATGTTGATCCCGCCGCGCTGGGAAGAAAACACATTGTGGGCAAGTTCCACTTGCTTAATGTCTTCATAACGAGTGACCGACCACAAACCGGAAATAGCGTTTTCGCCCTGAGACCACATTACTGGCGCTTGTTCGCGCATTTTCTTGTACAGCTCAAACGGATGGCCACTTGTCCACGACGCGGGGTCGCCAAATTTGAAGCCCTCAAAGCAGGGGTAGATCGCTTCGTTTATGGGCATCATTTGCCCAGAATCAATCAAAATATCGTCACTGATAAGTCTCAAATTTGCTCTTCTGCTGTTTGCGGTCACTAAGCTTGAATTGCCAAGAATATATGAAAACGAGCACTGTGGGGCTTGTTGATTGACCCAGTACCCAGGTGACGAGGACTAAAGAGAAAATGCCCGGCGCTAGCGACATTGCAACATAGTCGGCTATGCTTTGCTGAAGATTTGTGACGTTAATATGAGTATTAGATGCCACCGATTGGATCCTGCGTTAGTAGAAATGGCCACTCGACCGCCGCGTTGGGCGATGCCTGCGAGCTAACCGCGTGCGCAGGGGGCCTGTCACGGTTTTCAAAGAATTGCAAAGACGCCATCAGCAAACGCCATCGGAGCGACCGTTTTGGCCGCGTTAAAGAGTCTGCATTAACGTTATCGGCGAGCATGCTGAAAGAATCGAGATATATTTGGCGTTTCGAGGTGCTATGCGAACGAGCGCTTGTTAACGTGCGCTTATTTGCTGACATAAAGAACTATGACCGATTTCATACTGCACCAATATGCGGCTTCGCCGTTCTCCGAAAAAGTGCGCTGCTTACTGGCATATAAACAAATACAATACCGTGCAGTAGAGATACCTGTGATTATGCCCAAGCCGGATTTGATGGCATTGACCGGCGGTTATCGAAAAACCCCGGTGCTACAGATAGGCGCCGATATATACTGTGATACAGCAATTATTTGTCGAGTCATCGATAGCCTGTTGCCGGCAAAGCCGGTCTATCCAAAAGATCAGGAAGGGGCTCTCGGCGCAGCCACACATTGGACGGATACATTTTTGTTCAAAGTCAGCGTTGCCGTGGCTTTTCAACCGAAGGCCTTGGCTGCCAGGAATCTATTCAGCGACCCTGCCACAGCTAAAGCGTTCATGGCAGACCGAGCCGCATTCAGTAAAGGCTCCTCGGAATTAGCCATCGATCTGGAAATAGCGCTGCCGCATTGGTTAATGCATTTACAACGCTTGGAAGGACAACTCTCAGCGGCTGACTTTCTCGGCGGCAACGCACCAAACATATTGGATTTCTCGACGTACCACTGCTGTTGGTTTGTGTATAAAAATGATGCCTTAAAAGCAGGCCTAGAACTCTATCCCGCGCTCGCTCAGTGGATGAGTAGAATGGCGGCGTTCAACCAAATACAACCCGACATGATCAGCGGTGAGGAGGCCGTGTCAGTCGCTGGCAGCAGTGCCAGTGCCGTAGAGCCGGGTGTAGAAGCGCTATCAGGTGTTGCGCTGAGCCCCGGTGATGAGGTTGAAATCATGCCCATCGACTATGGGTTCCAACCTACTCAGGGCGAGTTATTAGTGGCCTCAAAAGAGGCATTAGTGGTGAAGCGTGTTGATGAAAGAGCCGGCGCTATCGCCGTGCACTTTCCACGCCTTGGCTTTCAAATTAACAAAGTAGCCTAAGAAAAAGCTAGCAACAGCGCACGGCGGAATTGGCTAACTAGATTGCGCTTTGCCACCCCTATAAAGATCACCGACAACTTCAAACAAAGCATCACCGCGGGCTTGATATTTGCTCTCAAACGCGCTGATCGGCGTTACTTGCGCCATCCGCCGAACGTTGGCATCGAGTTTCGCGACAGCAAGCTCCAGCGCAAATTCTTGCGCATCTAGCGATCAATTACTGCGCACAATAAGTCAACGGCGGGTTCGAGCAGTGCCAAAAAAGCCGGTGAACCATACCGGCGCTTGAAGTTGCCGCAACGATGGCTTTACCCTTGCCGTAAAACCTTGCAGCGACCTCTAACTTCCAGGGTTTAGGGTGGCAGTCATCGATAATAGGCGCGTGCTCCTCTCTAGCAAATTTATTGATCTGGTGTAGGCAAACGAACTTGATTCGTGGCTTCATACTCAGCCGGTTGTTGCGAAAAATTAACGCCTATCCTCGGAGACTTGCCAGTCTTTAGGGTGCGGTATCTGCACCAACTTGATACATTGGAACTTAATTGAATCTCCTTAAAGGTACGTCTAGTGTCGCCTATTCCCGGCTCCCTCAGTTTGCTATTAAGGATCACGATACTTCTGCTTGGAGCACCAGCTTTGGCAGTGGACAGCGACATACCCCGAACGCTCAATGGTATGCCTGACCTCAGTGGCACCTACGATATTGCAACGCTTACTCCCCTGCAAAGGCCGACAGAGTTTGGTGAAACTCTGTATATGGCTCCCGAGCAAGCGGAAAAAATCATGCAGGCGCGAGCCGAACGGGTTGCTGACGAAGCCGTCCCTAGTGATCCGGATCGTGGTGCGCCGCCCGCTGGGGGAGACGGCACTCCTGGGGCGGGTGGTAACGTCGGTGGCTACAACTCCTTTTGGATTGACGCAGGTGATTCTGTAGCGGCGGATGATGGTAAGTTTCGAACCTCCATCATCACTGAGCCATCCAATGGACGCCAGCCGCCACTGACCCCTGAGGCTGAATTGGGACAACGAATCGTCGCCGATCAGTTGCGGACCAATGATGGCACCGCCTACTGGTTAGCGTGGGACAGATCTGGACCGTTCGACGACCCCGAGCGCCTGCTTGCATCTGATCGCTGCGTAGCAAGCTTCCGCGGCGCAGTGCCAGCGACACCATCTGTCTATAACAACCTACATCGGATTGTGCAGACCGATGATCAGGTGATGATCCTCAACGAGATGGTGCACGACGCACGCGTTATCCGCATGAATTCTGAGCATTTACCATCTGATATGACGTTTTGGCTTGGTGATTCCATCGGTTGGTGGGAGGGAGATACTCTGGTGGTCGACACAACCAACTTCAAAGGCTATTGGGGATTCACCTCCACCACGCCGACGCTGCATGTTGTTGAGCGTTTCACGCGTATGGGTGTCGATTCGTTGCATTACGAATTCACGGTAAATGATCCGGGAATGTGGACTGGCATTTGGAAAGGTGACTTTATCTGGCCTGCGACGATCAGAGCTGAGGAGCGAGTCTACGAGTACGCCTGCCATGAGGGGAATTATGCGGTCGGCAATATGTTGCGCGGCGCGCGCTTGATTGAGTCAGAGGCGCTCACTCAAAGCGCGGGGGATTAGTCCGCGCTTTTTGCAAATTCCTCACTCTATGAGCGGGGATCTCTAGGAAGGTATTCTGGGATGAAGCCGATGATGCGATGTTGCAAACGAGAGCGACGAATTGGATCGCTCTCGTACAGCCAAGCATAAAACAGCAAAGGGTAATTATGCTGCATGGCGCCGACTTAAAAGTAAAACGCTTTCCGGATGTTGGGTACTCTATTCTCTGCGAGCGCTCCGGCATGATCGTGGATGAGATCTTCAAACTTGTCAGTCGTATGGAACCGTATACTGCTAACCAAGTCCTAATCCCTCAAGAGACAATGAGTTGCGAAAGCAATAGACGATGATATTAAAAAAAGAGCACTGCCTTGGCTGTTGGTCATATATATCGCATTCGTGTTTATCCAATCGCTGTTCTTCAAGTTTAGTGGGTCTGAAGAGACTGCCATTATCTTCGGCACTATCGCCGACTGGATGGCGGGTATCGCTGCACTGAGTTGGTTGGCTGAGCCATTCCGCGCTCAAGGGGGGCGTGGTCGGACTGGTCGAGCTAGTCGCAAGCGTTTTGTTGTTTATTCCGAGAACCCGGGTTTGGGGCGCGATCGTCGCACTTGGCACCATTAGTGGTGCGATTTTTTTCATCTCTTCACCCCGCTAGGCGTAGTGCGGGCAGTAGACGTCGCTGGCAATACAGACGGCGGAGTACTTTTTCTTATGGCGTGCGGTGTGTGGATTGCGAGCGCGATCATTACCTATTGGAACAAAGAGCAATTACTGCGTGGTAAAAACTGATATGCCAAAGCTTACTCTAACCGTCTTGCTCCTATTTAGTGCAGTGAGCTTTTTAGTGCAGCGAGCTTTGCCGATGAGTATGCGTGGGAGGAAAAGCGAGACCAGGAAGGCATTCAAGTCTGCACACGCTCCGTGGAAGGGTCTAAGAACAAAGCGGTGAAGGCCACGGCCAAGGTCGAAGCCACGATAAGTGAGCTTGTCGCGCTGGTCATGGACTCTTCGGCTTGCCCGGATTGGACCGCTTTGTGCAAAGAGTCGCGTGTGGTCGAGCAGGTGTCAGATACGGAATTGTACGTCTACACAATTAACGATGTGCCTTGGCCGGTTTCAGATCGCGATGCGGTCGCGCATGTTGGTTGGTAGAACCGTTGGGCAACGTCGTCATGACCGCGGAGTTGGTTAGCGGTAAGGTGGATGAACGGCACAAAACGCTACGCCTGACCACTGGCCAAACCAGTTGGACTTTTGCGCCATTGCCGGGTCGCCAGGTCGAAATTATTAGTCAGACCCACCTCGATCCGGGTGGTGTGACGCCCGCTTGGCTGACCAATATGCTACTGGTCGAAGCGCCTTTCGATACGCTCAAGGGGTTGAAGTAACTGGTCGCCTCGGGCCGTTATCGAGACAGTCAAATACCTTTTCTTACCAAATAGTCCGTGCAGCTCTAGCAGAACGAATGTTAGTGACTATCAGGTCCAGACTGAATTTGTACAAGCGATATGCGCATTGATCGAAGCGGAAGTGGATCTTCATGCACGTCCCCAAGGCAGCGGGGATGAGTATCATTCACTACGAGCACTACGAGCACTACGAGCACTACGAGCACTACGAGCACTACGAGATTTTATCAATCCGTCAGCCATCTACGTCGTCGAACATTTCTCATTATGACCACGTTGAACGGAAGCACTAGTGCTATACGCGCCTAAAGCCACCGGTGAATGTGCTTCTGCAGAGCTATATTAGGCCTATTGCCCCGGTCGATTGCGCCTTCCCTGGCTGTATTGTACTCATTAAGCAGTAGCTGACGCCGTGTGGAAGCCCTCGTAGGCATTGTTTGCGACAGTTTCACATTTCTCTACGTATTCAGGGAAACCTAAATAAGGCATGAATACCCGTGGCTTACCGGGTACGTTGGCACCAAGGTACCAAGAATTGCAGCCAAGCAATAACGTTTCTCCCGCTACTTCATTGACATGATTAACCCACTCATCCTCTGCTTCTAGAGAAGCGTCGATGCTTGCCAGGTTCTTGTCCTGCAACCACGCCACACAATCTGCGATAAACTCCACGTGTTGTTCGATAGACGTGATCATGTTGGTCAGTACTGAGGGACTGCCCGGGCCGCTAATTATAAAGAAATTCGGAAAGCCTGCCGTCGTTAAGCCTAGGTAAGTTCTTGGCCCTGCATGCCACTTTTCTTTAAGTTTTAGCCCGCCTTTTCCTGTGATATCGATTCGATCAAGTGAGCCGGTCATAGCATCGAAGCCGGTTGCTGTGACGATCGCATCGACGGTGTAGTCTTGCCCGTTAGCGCGCACACCGTCTGCTAAGATCTGATCAATACCGGTTTTCGCAATGTCTACCAGGGCCACATTAGGTCGGTTATAGGTCTCAAAATAATCAGTGTCGGCGCAGACGCGCTTGCAGCCAAATATCGTGTCCGGTGACAGCAGTTCGGCGAGTGCCGGGTCTTCGACTCGCTCTCGTATCTTACTGCGTACGAATTCTGCAACGATATCGTTTGCTTCTTTGCCGACCAGTAGATCCGCGAATGTGCCATAGAAGTAAAGTCCGCCCATGTCCCATCGGCGTTCGCACTCTGCAAGTATTTCTTCAGGCGTGTGCTCTTCGGCGGTGCGTTCATTGCCGGCCGTATCCCAGGCAATAGGTTGGGCGCGGCCATTTTCACGAAAGGCACGATAGTCCTTTTTGACTGCGGCTTGCTCCTGCAGGTTTTGTGGTCGATTGTGGGCTGGCACGGAGAAATTTGCTGTCCGCTGAAAAACGGTCAGTTCAGCCGCTTGCTCGGCGATAAGGGGAATGGACTGAATAGCTGACGAGCCAGTACCGATTACGGCGACGCGTTGCCCGGTGAAATCAACACCCTCATGTGGCCATCGGCCTGTGTGATACCAGTTGCCGGTAAAATTTTCTCGACCTGCAAATTCCGGGTCATTGGCTGAGGATAGGCAGCCAGTCGCCATTACACAGAAGCGCGCGCTGATAACCTCGCTGGTTTCAGTGGACACATTCCAAAGATGCTGCGCTTCGTCGAAGTGCGCGGCGGAAACACGGGTGTTGAATTGAATATCAGCGGCGAGTTCAAAGCGTTTTACCACGTGCTCGGCGTACGCCATGATCTCTGGTTGTGCTGCGTAGCGCTCTTGCCATTCCCATTCTTGTTCCAGGTCCGGCGAAAACTGGTAGGAGTATTGCAAACTCGGAATATCGCAACGCGCACCCGGGTAGCGATTCCAATACCAGGTGCCACCGACGCCACCGCCGGCCTCTAGAATCCGTGCGCGGAGACCTAATTGTTTAAAACGATGAAGCATATAAAGGCCAGCAAAACCGGCCCCGACAATGACAGCGTCGAGTGCGTTGAGGTCAGGGTTGGATTTTTTTTGTTGCATCTGCTTACCACGGGACCGGATATTTGTAAGCCGATTCTATCAGTCTATTCAAATTAGCGCGTACTCATATTGGGATTGTTCTGCCTGAAAGTGCTGGTGCATCGCTTCGTATCGAGCACGGGCGGGACTGAAGCGAAGACAACTTGGTCTATTTCCGGGGAATCGCAGATACCACCCACGCGGATGTGATCCAAACCGTTCTGACGCATCTAGGACCTCAAGAACGATCTCTTTGCTGCTTAATGCAGTGAATTTAACTCTGTCTGCTGGCGCTACTAATTACGCCGTAAATAATGTGCAGACCGTTTTTATTGACGGAACCGGAGTCTTCAACATCCAAGCCACTACGACTCAATTGATCTTTAATCCGATCGGAAATAATGCCAATCCAGCCTCTGCTTGGTTTATCAAATTTTAAAGAATACAAATTTCGTTCACACGTTGACACCTTGTTTGCAGACCCCGAAACAGACATTCGCATTGCGGTTTTGCCCAAGTGTGACATCTCCTACCAACGATCGTACGCGCATGGATGCACTAGTGGTGAACTATCCCCGCGACCCTGTCAGTGTAGTAGTGGTACATACCACTCATTGGTATACGCTTCTGCGTCCACACCTTCAGGCGTCGTTGGTCGCTGTGGACCCTGGGTGCAGCGTTAGCCTGTGAGGGATGCCAGGAGGCAGATCTCTACAATGGTGTACACATACCTGCACACAACAGCACCTTTTTAGGCTAAGCGCTTGATATATAAAGCTTTAATTTAAGTGGCGTCCCCTAGGGGAGTCGAACCCCTGTTGCCGGGATGAAAACCCGGTGTCCTAGGCCTCTAGACGAAGGGGACGTAGGCGTGTGTGCGTAAGCACACCTCTAAAGAGCGGCGCATTCTATGGACACACCTGCGTCTCGTCAAGAACTCAAGGGGGCCAAGATACCCGCCAAACTGGAATTTCAACAACCCGACTGAGGTTGGAAATTCTTGGCCGCAGGGCATCATGTCCTGCTCATTGCATGATAGACGTAACACCGTCATGCGCCAAGTGGACGATGGATAAACCGGTGTCCAAAGGGTGATTTCGCCCGCTGATTTGAGCATCAAAGATAATCCCGGATTGACGAAAAAAGCGACGGTCCTTCGATCGCGCGTTGGTTTTGCGAGCGAAAGTCAGCTTTGATGATGATGTTTGGCTTACAAGATACTTTGCTCGCCAAGGATTGACGGGGCTGCGTTTAACGCATCTTTGGCAAAACCTGCCGCTTGCTTGTAGTTAGCCATGTGCGCGGCGACGTCTTGTTGACTGATGATGTCGTGAATAGCTTGATCTGGTGATTGCCGACGTTCTTCAACGACACCAAGAATGCTGATCGGTCCGTTGCCACGGTTACGTAGCACGAGTGCGTTCAAATCCTCAATGACGTCGTCTTGGAATTGCTGCACCGCGGTCTGAGTCTCGCCGTGACGTTGTAGCTGAGCACCGAGCAGGCGGGTATCGACGATCGCTTGGCTCGCGCCATTAGATCCGACGGGGTACATCGCATGAGCGGCATCGCCGATCAAGAGCGCGCGGCCGTCAACCCAGTTTGGTGCGGGGTCGCGGTCAACCATCGGATATTCATAGACGGTTTGGGCGCCGCTAATTATGTTTGGGACGTCGATCCATGGGAACTGCCAAGCCAAAAAATGAGGAAGAACATCTTCTTTTGCGACTTCACGATTCCAATCGGAGGAGGCCGGTTCTAGGCGCTTTTCTGGTGTGATTTCTGCGATCCAGTTCAGTGTGGTCAGCCCCGCAGCGTCGGGCTTGGTGATCGGATAACACACAAAGCGGTGATCAAGAGTGCCGATTAAGATGAAGGAGTTATTTGTCCGTGGCGCGCGTGCTTGCGTGGTTCCTCGCCACATAATCGTGCCGCGCCAAAGGGGCGCACCCTCGTTTGGGTGCATTTGCGCTCGAATGGCCGAGTGTATGCCGTCTGCACCAACCAACAAGTCTCCAGAGCTTGTGAACGTCTGACCGGACGACCGGACAAAACAGGCAATAATGCGCTCGCCATCATTTTGATAGCTGACCAAACGCGCGTCTGTTTTGATGCACTCCGAGCCGAGACGTTTGATAACCTCTCGATATAACGCCATCTGCAGGTGCCCTCGGTGGACAGAAAACTGCGGCCAGCGGTAGCCGGCAAGTGCCCCCCTCGGTTCTGACCAGACAAGTTGCGCATCTTTGGTGAACAGTGCCCATTCTTCAGCTTCAATGCCAATCTCGGCCAGCGTGTCCGCGAGACCCAGTTCGTACAACTCGCGCACGGCATTTGGTTGCAGGTTGATGCCGACGCCAAGCGGACGAAGCGCCTCGGCCGATTCGTAGACCCGACATTGCAGTCCGAGTTGGTGACACGTCAGCGCCATGCTCAACCCGGCAATGCCACCTCCGGCGATAATAATCACGGCGCACGCCTCGCGCGGACTTCGGCGGCACTGATTGCTGTGCCGTCGTTACTCCAGTTTGACCGGATATCGGTCAACACACTCGATACCTCTTCGTCTGACAAGTCGCCGCGGGCAGTGCGGCAAAAAAGAGTGTGGTCGTTCTCATTGCAATGATCATGCTTCCCTGATTAGCGCTCCTATCTTAATGACAATCACGCCGTGTTACATTGCTCGATCAAAAGATATACAGAATGGGTGGGAAGCGTGAGCCGTGTGCAAGACAAAGTAGCCATCATTACCGGTGGCAGTTCAGGAATTGGTCGAGGCTGTGCCGTTAGATTGGCTGAGGAAGGCGCCAAGGTGGCGGTAACGGACATCGACGAGGAGAAGGGGGCGGAAACTGTTGATGCGATTGTCAGCGCTGGCGGCACCGCGATGTTCCTGCAGCATGATGTCACGCAAGAAGCAGATTGGGCGACCGTCGTTGAACGCGTTGTTAATATTTGGGGTGGGTTACACATACTTGTGAACAACGCAGGGATTGGCATCGGTGGCAGCATTTTAGAGTTGAGTCTTGCGGACTGGCAGCGTCAACAAGCCATCAATCTTGATGGGGTGTTTCTCGGTGTGCGTAGCGCGATTCCGCGGATGATCGATAGTGGTTATGGATCCATCATCAACATGTCTTCGGTTGCCGGGCTGAAGGGTGCAGCAACACTGTCGGCTTATAACGCGACAAAAGGCGGGGTGAGGCTTTTTACTAAAGGCGTAGCGCTTGAATGTGCGAATTCAAGGTGGCCAATTCGTGTGAACTCGGTTCACCCGGGAATTATAGATACACCGATATGGACGAAAGTAAATCCAGAATATTTTGAAGCTGGCGAGAACACGGTTGACGTCGATCAGATGGCACAGCTGGGTGTGCCCACCGGTGAGGTTGGTTATCCAAGTGATATCGCCAACGGCGTGCTGTTCCTCGCGAGTGAGGAGTCGCGTTATATCACCGGGACGGAATTGGTCATTGATGGGGGCTTGTCGGCTTAATCAAAGAACTTGCGCATGAAGCTGATCACCAGAGACAGAGCCACTGAGATCACGATCATGGTGGTGATGGGAAAGTAGAGCTGAAAATCCGCTCGCTTAATGTGGATATCGCCAGGCAAATGCCCAAGCCAACCAAACAAGCCCGACTTCGCGATGAGTCCGGCAAGCAAAAAGAATGCGCCGATTAGAATCAGCCAGTTGCCGATAGAGCCGTTCATCGTTAAGTTCTAACGCCTCTGGGGATATGAGGCAAGGGGGAATATCAGTGGGTTGGATACAATCTAGTGGCGAGACTGAAGATCTAACCGGCGTTCTCGGGCACAGACCTGAGCTGCAAGAGAAGTTTCAAGCGTTTACCGAGGCGATCGAAGCCGATGCGGCGCTGTCACCGGCGATACTCAAGCTGTGCCGTGCCCAAGTTCAATTTGTCCACGGTGGCGAAGACCCAAAGCACCATGGCTTGACCGGTGCGGAAGCCTGTGCAGTCAAAATCGCTGGCCTCATGCCGCACGGCTACCACAATATTGAAGATGCGGATGTCACCGCGTTGGTGAAGCACTTTGGCGAACGTGGCGCGGTTAATTTGCTCACAGCAACATCGTTTTATGACGTCACGGCTCGATTAACAAAGGTCTGGGCGGTTGAGGGGAGAGGCTGAATGTCTGCGCAACCCAGGATTGACAGTGCGATTCAAGGGGAAGTACCCAGTTTTGCTACGGTCACCGCGCATTCGCCTGAAATAATGGCGCGTTTCTTCGATCTCTACGCCGAATTTTGGCAGGGCGGAGAGGTGCCCGCAGAGCTTAAAGAGCTGACGCGGATTCGTAATGCTCGGGTCACGGATTGTGGCTACTGACGCAACGTGCGTTTCGATTCCGCTCGTGCAGCGGGACTGACTGAAGAGACTGTTGACCAGGTTGAAGATGGATTTGAACAACAGTTTGGCGACCGTGAAGCTGCCGCCTTGAAGCTGACGGATCTCCTGATTACAAAACTTGTACCCCCGGATGATACTTTGGCCCGTGAGCTAAAACATCATTTTACGGCCGCAGAATTGGTCGAGCTGTCGTTAGGCGTTGGGCTTTTTTTAGGTATGTCCAAGGTCCTGATTACCCTAGGACTGGAACCGAAAGAGATGCCGGTCACCGTTTTGCCAACACCAGGTGCTTAAGATGTATAACAGTGAACAACCCTATACCTCTCAGCGTTCCCCCGTAGCCGCGGAAAATCTCGTGGCGACCTCTCAGCCGTTGGCTGTTGAAGCGGGTGTCAACGCCTTGCGCCAAGGTGGCAACGCGATAGACGCGGCGCTGAGTGCGGCCATCACGTTGACTGTTGTGGAACCCAATAACAACGGCGTCGGCAGTGATGCGTTCTGTATTCTCTGGGATGGCGAGCAGTTAGTCGGTCTAAATGCGTCTGGCTGTGCTCCCATGGGCTGGTCTCTCGATCGTTTTTCTGGGCAGAAAAAGATGCCCTTGTTGGGTTGGGACGCGGTAACCGTGCCAGGCTGCGTTAGTGCGTGGGTAAGCCTGTCAGATAAATATGGCAAACTCCCGTTTGCCAGTCTGTTTGAGTCCGCGATTCATTATGCGGAAGACGGATTTCTTGTGGGTCCGAAGAGTGCTTACTACTGGCAGCTACTTGAGCGCACTTATAAGGCCTACCCTGATTGGGGTGCGCACTTCTCTCCAGTGCCGGCACCCGGCGCTCGATTTAAACGTCCTGAGCTTGCGCAAACACTGCGTTTAATAGCGCAGAGCAAAGGTGAAGCCTTCTATCAGGGTGAACTGGCGGCAGCCATTGACGCTGCCAGTCGTGCTCAGGGTGGTGCCATGCGGATTGCTGATCTCGTGGCGCATCAGCCGCTTTGGGTTGCACCGACTGAACAGGCATACAATGGCGTATGTCTGCATGAAATACCCCCGAACGGGCAGGGCCTTGCGGCACAAATTGCTCTTGGTATCT